>Ga0114129_10015603_pt1 | contig 10801 bp, 8 predicted proteins | sample RhiMetdeltSRZDD1_FD_80071 | JGI IMG/M metagenome (GOLD analysis project Ga0114129, IMG submission 80071) | Populus rhizosphere microbial communities from Tennessee, USA - Rhizosphere MetaG P. deltoides SRZDD1 (version 2) (version 2) | ecosystem: Host-associated > Plants > Roots > Rhizosphere >... | reverse complement strand
TGGATACGCACGTCCACCGGGCGGCGGCCGGGCGTCTCCCGCTGCGTGGTCAGGAATCCCTTCGGGTCGGCCATCCCGCCCTCACCCGTGTGCCGCGGCCATGACCGCCTCGTTCACGTCCCGACCCTCCTGCTCGGCGCGGCTGGCAGCGTCCAGCACCCGCTTGTAGTCCTTGGGCATGACCTTGACGAACCGTGCGAGCGCCGGTTCCCAATCGGCCAGCAGCCGCCCGGCCACGACCGAGCCCGTCTCCGCCCGGTGCCGCTCCACCAGCTCGCGGAGCAGGGCTGCGTCGCCGTCATCGAGCGGCTCCAGATCCACCATCTCGGTGTTCACCCGGCCCAGATCGGGGTCGAGCAGGTAGGCGATCCCGCCGGACATCCCGGCCGCGAAGTTGCGCCCGATCCGGCCCAGCACCACCGCGGTCCCGCCGGTCATGTACTCGCAGCCGTGATCGCCGGTGCCCTCCGCGACCGCGGTGGCGCCGGAGTTGCGCACGCAGAACCGCTCCCCGACGATGCCGCGCAGGAATATCTCGCCGCCGGTGGCGCCGTAGCCGATCACGTTGCCGGCGATGATCTGCTCCTCGGCCAGGAACGGCGCCGCCGGGCCGGGCGCCACGATCAGCCGGCCTCCGGACAGCCCTTTGCCGAGGTAGTCGTTGGCGTCGCCGGCCAGCCGCAGCGTGATGCCGGGAGGCAGGAACGCGCCGAACGATTGCCCGGCCGACCCCTCGAACCGGACGTGGATCGTGTCGTCGGCCAGCCCCTGGGCGCCCCAGCGCCGGGTCACCTCGTAGCCGAGCATCGTGCCGACGGTCCGGTTCACGTTCCGCACGGGCAGGTCGAGGACGACCGGCGTGCCGTCGGCCAGCGCGCCTTCGGCCAGCTGGATGAGGGTGTTGTCGAGCGCATGGTCGAGCCCGTGATCCTGGCTGGTCGTCCGGTGCCGGGCGGCACCGGCGGGCAGGCTGGGCACGTGCAGCACCGGCGCCAGGTCGAGCCCGGCTGCCTTCCAGTGCCCGACCGCCCGCGCGGTGTCCAGCAGGTCTGCGCGGCCGATCGCCTCGTCCAGCGTGCGGAAGCCGAGCGCGGCCAGGTACTCACGCAGCTCCTGCGCGATGAACTCGAAGAAGCTGACCACGAACTCGGGCCTGCCGGTGAACCGCTTGCGCAGCTCGGGGTTCTGGGTGGCCACCCCGACCGGGCAGGTGTCGAGGTGACAGACCCGCATCATGACGCAGCCGGAGACCACCAGCGGCGCGCTGGCGAAGCCGAATTCCTCGGCGCCGAGCAGGGCAGCGACGAGGACGTCGCGGCCGGTCTTGAGCTGGCCGTCGGCCTGCACGACGATCCGGTCCCGCAGGCCGTTGCGCAGCAGGGTCTGCTGGGTCTCGGCGAGCCCGAGTTCCCACGGCGCCCCCGCGTGCTTGATGCTGGTCAGCGGCGCGGCGCCGGTGCCGCCGTCGTGCCCGGAGATGAGCACCACGTCGGCGTGCGCCTTGGAGACCCCGGCCGCGACCGTGCCCACGCCGACCTCCGCAACCAGCTTGACGTGGACCCGGGCGCGCGGGTTGGCGTTCTTCAGGTCGTGGATCAGCTGGGCGAGGTCCTCGATCGAGTAGATGTCGTGATGCGGCGGCGGCGAGATCAGGCCCACGCCGGGCGTCGAGTACCGGGTCTTCGCGATCCACGGGTAAACCTTGTGGCCGGGAAGCTGGCCGCCTTCCCCCGGCTTGGCGCCCTGGGCCATCTTGATCTGCAGGTCGTCGGCGTTGACCAGGTACTCGCTGGTCACCCCGAAGCGGCCGCTGGCCACCTGCTTCACCGCGGAGCGGCGCAGGTCGCCGTTGGCGTCGGGACGGAAGCGCTCCGGGTCCTCACCGCCCTCACCGGTGTTGGACCTGCCGCCAAGCCGGTTCATCGCGATGGCGAGGGTCTCGTGCGCCTCGGCGGAGATGGAGCCGTAGGACATGGCGCCGGTGGAGAACCGGCGCAGGATCGCCGCGGCCGACTCGACCTCCTCGACCGGGATCGGCGCGCGGCCGGTCCCGCCCTGCCCGTTCCCCGCAGGGCCGTCCACTCCCCGGATCCGCAGCAGCCCGCGCAACGTCATGAGCTGGGCGGACTGGTCGTCGACCAGGCGGGTGTACTCCTTGAAGATCTCGTACCGGCGGGTGCGGGTCGCGTGCTGCAGCTTGAACACGGTCTCGGGGCTGAACAGGTGCGGTTCGCCCTCGCGGCGCCACTGGTACTCGCCGCCGGTGTCCAGCCGCCGGTGGGCGGGCCCGGCGCCCCGGGCCGGGAACGCGCGGGCGTGACGGCGTGCTGTCTCGGCGGCGAGCACGTCGAACCCGACACCCCCGAGCCGGGACGTGGTCCCCGCGAAGCAGGTCTCGATGACCTCGCTGCCCAGGCCGATCGCCTCGAAGATCTGCGCGCCGGTGTAGGAGGCCGCCGTGGACACCCCCATCTTCGACATGATCTTGAGCAGCCCCTTGCCGAGCGCCTTGATCAGGTTGGCGGCCGCCTTGGCCGCGGACAGGTTCTCCAGCTCCCGGCGCCGCACCATGTCCTGCACGGACTCCAGCGCCAGGTACGGGTTGACCGCGGCCGCGCCGTACCCGATGAGCAGTGCGATGTGGTGGGCCTCCCGGGCGTCGCCGCACTCCACCACCAGGCCCGCCCTGGTCCGCGTCCGCTCCCGGATCAGGTGGTGGTGAACGGCGCCGGTGAGCAGCAGCGACGGAATCGGGGCCAGGCTGGGATCCCAGCCCCGGCCCGGCCCGGCCCGGCCGGACGCGCCGCGGTCGGACAAAACGATGATCCGGGCGCCCGCCCCGATCGCCGCCGACACCTCGGCGCAGATGTCCGCCAGCCGCTCACGCAGGGCCGCACCGCCGCCGGCGGCCGGGAAACGCCCGTCCACCACGTGCGCGGCGAAACCGGGCAGGCTCCCGTCGTCGTTGATGTGAATGATCTTGGTGAGGTCGTTGTCGCTGATCACCGGGTATGGCAAAACGATCTGGCGACACGAGGCGGGCCCCGGCTCCAGCAGGTTCTCCTCCGGTCCGGTGGACGTGGCGAGCGAGGTCACCAGCTCTTCCCTGATCGCGTCCAGCGGCGGGTTGGTGACCTGGGCGAACAGCTGCGTGAAGTAGTCGAAGATCAGCCGTGGACGGCCGGACAGGACCGCGATTGGCGTGTCGGTCCCCATTGACCCGACGGGCTCGGCGCCGGCCCGGGCCATCGGGGCCAGCAGCACCCGCAGCTCCTCCTCGGTGTAGCCGGCCAGCAGCTGCAGAGTGGTCAGCTCGTCCCCGCCCGGCAGCTTCCGCTCCCGGTCCGGCAGGTCGTCCAGGTGCAGCAGGCCGGCGTGGAGCCAGTCCTGGTAGGGATGTTCGGCGGCCAGCGCCGCCTTTACGTCGCCGTCCTCGAGGATCCGCCGACTGGCGGTGTCGGCCAGGAAGATCCGGCCCGGCTGGAGGCGGCCCTTGCGGGCCACATTGGCCGGGTCGATGTCGAGCACCCCCACCTCGCTGGCGAGGATGACCAGGCCGTCGTGGGTCACCCAGTACCGGCTTGGGCGCAGCCCGTTGCGGTCCAACACAGCCCCGATCAGCGTCCCGTCGGTGAACGCGACACAGGCCGGGCCGTCCCACGGTTCCATCACGGCTGCGTGGAACCGGTAGAAGGCACGCCGGGCGGGATCCATCGCCTCGTGGTTCTCCCACGGCTCCGGGATCATCATGAGGATGGCATGCGGCAGCGAGCGCCCACCCAGATGCAGGAGCTCCAGGCACTCGTCGAAGCTGGCCGAGTCGCTCGCCTCGTTGTCCAGGATGGGGAGCAGCCGCTCCATCCCGCTGCCGTCGTCGGCCGCCGGGATCAGGCCGGTGGTCAGCATCGCTTCCCGGGCCCGCATCCAGTTGCGGTTGCCGCGGACGGTGTTGATCTCGCCGTTGTGCGCGATGAACCGGTAGGGGTGGGCCAACGGCCAGGACGGGAAGGTGTTGGTGGAGAACCGGGAGTGCACCATGGCCAGGGCCGAGGTGTATGCCGGGTCGGACAGGTCGGGGAAGAACGGGTCGAGCTGGAGCGCGGTCAGCATCCCCTTGTAGACGATCGTCCGCGCGGACAGGCTGGCGAAGTAGATCCCGGCCTGATGCTCTGCGCGTTTGCGCAGGCAGAACGCCCGCCGGTCCAGGGTCAGCCCGCCTTCCGTGGCGGTGGGGGTCGCTACGAACAGCTGGGCCAGCCGGGGCAGCACCGCGAGCGAGGCCCGGCCGCAGAACGAGCGGTCGTGCGGCACGTCCCGCCAGCCGAGGACGGCCAGGCCCTCGGCCGCCGCGATCCGCTCGACGGCGGCCTTTGCCTGCGCGGCGGCGGTCTCGCCCACGGGCAGGAAGGTCATGCCGGCCGCGTAGTGGCCGGCGGCGGGCAGGCTGAAGCCGCAGGCCGAGCGGAAGAAGGCGTCCGGGATCTGGGTGAGGATGCCCGCCCCGTCGCCGGTCTCCGGGTCGCTCCCCTTTGCGCCGCGGTGGTCCAGGTTGCGCAGGACGGTGAGCGCCTGGGCAACCGTGTCGTGCGTGCGCCGCCCGGTCAGGTCGGCGACGAAGCCGACGCCGCAGGCGTCGTGTTCGTAGTGGCTGTCGTACAGCCCCTGGTTTTCCCCGTAGTTCCCCGCTGAGGCGGCAGGCTCCATTGACTCTCCCGTCGTCTCATCCGTCGACGCGTTCTCACCTGCGTGCGGTCGGGACGACGTTGGCCCTGCCGCGGGCGGCGTGGTAAGCGCCGCCACCGGCTCGTGGAGCTATAGCACGGAGATTACATGCAGATGCGCTACCGGTGAATACTTGCCCGCCGGGCGCGGGCGCCGAAAGTGCCGCAAGGCGCCGGTCAGCTGGCGCGGCCGGCGGGCCGGGCGGGCCGCCGGACACCGGTGGCGAGGTCGCCGGCGAGGTCCCGCACGCCGGCGATGCCCGCGGCGAGGCTGGGCGCGTCCAGCAGGCGCTGGACGAATGCCGAGCCGACGATGACGCCGTCAGCGAAGGACGCCACCTCGGCCGCCTGGGTCCCGTCCCGGACGCCGAGCCCCACGCCGACCGGCAGGGATGTGCACGAGCGAACCCGTGCCACCAGGCCGCCCGCGTCGCGGCTCACGGTGTCGCGGGAGCCGGTGATGCCCATCAGCGACGCCGCGTAGACGAAGCCCCCGCACAACCCTGTGATCAGCTCGATGCGCTGCGGCGTGGAACTGGGCGCCACCAGGAAGACCGGGTCCAGCCGGTGGGTGGCCGCCGCGTCCAGCCACGGGCCGGCCTCCTCGGGGGTCAGGTCCGGGGTGATCATCCCGGACCCGCCGGCAGCCGCGAGGTCGCGGGCGAACGCGTCCACCCCGTAGTGCTCGACCGGGTTCCAGTACGTCATGACGAGCGCGGGGACTCCGGCCGCCGCGACCGCCTCGACGCTGTGCAGCACGTCGCGGACGTGAACGCCGCCGGTGAGCGCGCGGTGCACGGCCTGCTGGATGACCGGGCCGTCGATCAGCGGATCGGAGTAGGGCAGCCCGATCTCCACGATGTCGGCGCCGGATTCGGCCATCGCGAGCGTCGCGGCGATCGCCCCCTTCACCGTTGGGAACCCGGCGGGCAGGTAGCCGACGAGGACCGCCCGGCCGGCCGCCGCGGCCTCCTGGAAGGCGACCCCAACCGCGGTCATGGGGCGGCCTCCGCGTGGGTGGCTACTGGGTGCGTGGCTACCGGCTGCGTGGCTTCCGGCTGCGTGGCCTCGCCGGCCAGGTGGCCCAGCCAGCGGGACGCGGTGGCGACGTCCTTGTCCCCACGGCCGGAAAGGTTGACCAGCAGCAGCGCATCGGGGCCCAGTTCGCGCCCGACCTGCAGCGCCCCGGCAAGCGCGTGCGCGGACTCCAGGGCCGGGATGATCCCCTCGGTCCGGCAGAGCAGGGAGAACCCCTCCATCGCCTGGGCGTCGGTGATCGACCGGTAGCTCGCGCGGCCGGTGTCCCTGAGCCAGGCGTGCTCCGGCCCCACGCCGGGGTAGTCGAGGCCGGCCGAGATGGAGTGGGTGGCCAGCGTCTGGCCCTCGGCGTCCTGCAGCACATAGGTGCGCATCCCGTGCAGCACGCCCGCCGAACCCGCGACCAGGGTGGCGGCATGCCGGCCCGTGGCGATCCCGTCGCCGCCCGCCTCGCACCCGATCAGCTTCACCTGCGTGTCGGGCAGGAACTCATGGAATATGCCGATCGCGTTGGACCCGCCGCCAACGCAGGCGATCACCGCGTCCGGCAGGCGGCCCGCGATCTCCTGCACCTGGCGGCGCGCCTCCACCCCGATGACCCGCTGGAAGTCCCGGACCATCACGGGGAACGGGTGGGGGCCGCCGACCGACCCGATGCAGTAGTGCGTGGTCGCCACGGTGGCGACCCAGTCACGGAACGCCTCGTTCATGGCGTCCTTCAGGGTGGCCGTCCCGATCGTGACGGGGATGACCTCGGCGCCGAGCATGCGCATCCGAGCCACGTTCAGCGCCTGGCGGTGGGTGTCCTCCTCCCCCATGTAGACCACGCAGTCGAGGCCGAAGAGCGCGCAGGCCGTCGCTGTGGCGACGCCGTGCTGCCCGGCGCCCGTCTCCGCGATCACCCGCCGCTTGCCCATGCGCTTGGCAAGCAGCACCTGCCCAAGCACATTGTTGATCTTGTGGGAGCCGGTGTGGGCGAGGTCCTCCCGCTTAAGCAGGACCGTGCAGTGCGCGACCTCGGAGAACCTGTGCGCCTGCGAGAGCAGGGTCGGCCGGCCGGCGTAGCCACGCAGCAGGTCATCGAGCTCCGCGGCGAACCGCGGGTCCGCCATGGCCGCCAGGTACTCCGCCGTCAGCTCGGCCAGGGCAGCCATGAGCGCCTCGGGCGCGAACCGCCCGCCGTAGATCCCGAAGTGCCCGCGCGCGTCGGGCACCGAGCCTGGCGAGGCGGGCACCGGGCCTGGCGCGGCGGGCACCGAGCCTGGCGAGGCGGGCACCGAACCGGGCGGGGCGGGCACCGGGCCTGGCGGGGCGGGCACCGGGCCTGGCGCGGCGGGCGTCGCCGCGGCGGAAGCCTCCTGGCTCATGGGCGGTCGCCGCGCAGCGCGGGATGGGAACCCGCGGTCACCAGATCGGCGACGGCCGAGCGCGGATCCTTGCCGCTGACCAGGCTCTCCCCGACCAGTACCGCGTCCGCTCCCGCCGCGGCATAAGCGAGGAGATCGCGCGGGCCCCGGACGCCCGACTCAGCGATCTTGACGACCTCGGGCGGCATGAGCGGCGCCAGCCGCCCGAAAACTCCCCGGTCGACCTCGAGGGTGCCCAGGTCGCGCGCGTTGACGCCGATCACTTTCGCCCCGGCGTCGAGCGCGCTCGCGACCTCAGCCTCGCTGTGCACCTCGACCAGAGGCACCAGGCCGATCGAGAGCGCCCGCTCCGCCAGCAAGATCAGCGCGTTCTGGTCCAGCGCCGCCACGATCAGCAGCACCATGTCAGCCCCGTGGGCGCGGGCCTCCCACAACTGGTAGGAGCTGATCACGAAGTCCTTGCACAGCAGCGGCACCGACACCGCGCTCCTGACCGCGGCCAGGTCCTCCAGGCTGCCGCCGAAGCGGCGAGGCTCGGTCAGCACGCTGATGATGCTGGCCCCGCCCGCCTGGTAGTCCCGCGCCAGCGCGGCCGGGTCGGCGATGTCGGCCAGCGCGCCCCGGGACGGGCTGGACCGCTTGACCTCGGCGATGATCGCCACGTCCGGCCGCCTGAGCAGATTCATCACCTCGCGCGGCGGGGCTGCTCCCCTGGCGGCCTCCTTGAGCCGGTCCAGCGGCGTGTGTTCCTGCCGGACAGCGAGATCGGCACGAACCCCTTCTAGGATCTCGTCGAGCACGCTCACGCGGTTCCGTAATCTCCTCGGATCGGATTCCTTGCGCCCCGATGGTAGCGAGCCGACTGCGGCGGGCCGGCAGCCGCCTCCCCGGGTCAGGCACGCGCCGCGGCGGCCCTGGGCACCGGCCGGCGCCACGCCCGCCCCGGGCACATCCGGGCGATTCCCAGCCTGACCTGCGACGCCTCAGACCGGCCCACAACGAGCCCTAGCCCACGATCTTGCCGCCGCAGGTATCGCGGGCCACGTCGCTGAGGCCAACCTCGTCTGGTAGCTCCTGTGGCCTGCGGGGCGGCAGCACGGTGTAGGCCCGGGCGACGGCGGGATGAAGCAGCGTGCCGGCGGCGATGATGGCGAACAGGGTGCCACCCAGATAACGGGCGCCGAAGAACCGGGACAGGCCGAAGCCGATGAAGGCCACCTCGAACCCGACCGCTATCAGCCACGCCGTCTTGGTCCCCGAGCGTACGAGGAACGCCAGCCCGCACAGCGCCGCCACTATCGCAAGGGTAATAAGGATCGAGGAGAGCTGCCGCTTGCTGAACGGCAGGCCGATGGCGGCGGCGGCGATCGCTTGCGCGACCACGAGCCGCGTGACAAGCCGGATCAGCAACTGCCCCGGCTCCGCCGACGGCCGGGCGGGCGAGCGGTGGTCGCCCTGCCGTTCCGGTCTTGTTGCGCTCACCGTTCACCTCCAGGCGCGACCCCAGGCAGCTCGGAGAGCTACCTATGAGCCTAACGGCCTGCCGGGCTGGCCGGGCTGCTCGGTAGGGTCCACCCCCCTGCTCAGAGACTCCCACAGGGTGCTGGCGTCGGCTACCGGCTGCGCCTTTCCCCCGCCGGCGCGGCTGTACCTGCCGGACATGGCGGGCCACCGGGGACCACGCCAGGTCACCAGGATCCCGGCGGCCAGTACCGCCAGCCCGCCGACGGCCGCCAGCGGCCGCCACGGGAAGCTCGCCATCACGACATGGGCGGCGCCGCTCACCCCAGGCGTGCCGCCGGTGGCACCGGGCGTGGCGCCCGGCCCGGCCGCGCCGCCCCCTGCGATCGCCGAGCCAGCCTGCGAGGCCACGGCTCCCCGCGCCGCGGCGAGCACGTCGGCGCTGCCCACTCCGGCGCTTACCAGCACGGCGATCAGCACCCCGGATGCCGCCAGGAACGCTCCCACCAGCCGCCGGGCCAGCCCACGGGTGGCGATGACCGCCGCCAGGGCGGCCAGCGAGGCCACCGCCAGCGCCCCTACCACCGGCACCAGATCCTGGCCGCTCACGCGCACCGTGCTGCGGGGCAGCGGCGCGGGAGCAGCGGTGACCACCTGTGCCCATCCCTGCCGGACCGACAGCAGCACCAGCACCGCGCCAGCCGCCGCCGTGCCCAGGACGAGCGCATACTCGCGGCGGGCCGCGGCACCGCCAGGCGCGGCACCGCCAGGCGCGGCACCTCCAGACGCGGGACCCCCGACCACGGGACCCCCGGGCACGGGGGCGGCAGACTCGGGACCCCCGGGCATGGGGGCATCAGACTCGCGGCCGCTGGTCACGGGACGCTCACGGCGAGCACGCCCGCGTCGAAGCAGGTCCGGTCGCCGGCGTGGCAAGCGCCGCCGGTTTGGTCCACCTTCACCAGCACCGCGTCGCCGTCGCAGTCGAGCGCGACCGAGACCACGCGCTGCACGTGACCCGACGTCTCACCCTTGGCCCAGTACTCCTGCCGGCTGCGGGACCAGTAGGTGCACCGGCCGGTGGTCAGCGTGCGGTGCAGCGCCTCATCGTCCATCCAGCCCAGCATCAGCACCTCGCCGGTGTCGTGCTGCTGGGCAATGGCCGCGACCAGCCCGGCGGGGTCGCGCTTGAGCTGCGCGGCGATCCGCGGGTCGAGCCGCGAGGGCCGCGCTCCCTGGCTCATCGCGGGTTCCGTCCGGTTGTCATGCCCCGATCCTACGAAGGCCGGGTGGTCACCCGGCCCCCGCCGCTCAGTGATCGGCAGCGACGAACGGCGAGGCGTACCATCGCGGGATGAGCTTCGCCCGCGACGAGCGTGTTGCCCTGTGCGAGCTGCTGGATGAGACGGGCCCCGAGGCGCCCACCTTGTGTGAGGGCTGGCAGACCCTCGACCTTGCCGCCCACCTCGTGATGAGGGAGCGCAGGCCCGACGCCGCGGCGGGCGTGATGGGCGGCCCGCTGGCCGGCCACACCGAACGGGTGCGGCGCGCGCTCATCGTCAGCACGACCTACGGGCAGCTCGTGGAGGAGATCCGCAACGGCCCGCCCCGGCTGTCGGTGTTCCGCATCCCCGGCATGGACGAGCGCCTCAACACGGTCGAGTACTTCGTCCATCATGAGGACGTCCGGCGCGGGGGCGACGGCTGGAAGCCGCGCGACATCGGCGCGGGCCTGACCGATCTGCTGTGGCAGCGGCTCAGGGCCGCCAGGTTCGTCTTCCGCAAGGCACCGGTCGGCATCGAGCTGGTGCGCGACGACGTGCCGGCCGGCCCCGGCCGCCAGCGCGTGCGGATCACCGCCAAGGCCCGCACGCCGATGGTCACCGTCACCGGCGGGCCGGCGGAACTGACGCTCTGGGCGCTGGGCCGGACCACGGCCGCCCAGGTCCGGTTCGACGGCAGCGAGCCCGATGTGCGCAAGCTGAAGCAGGCCGACTGGCGCGTCTGACGCCAGTCGGCCCGCCCGCGATGCGGCACCCGTCCACCGCCGCCGCGGCTTCGAACCACCGATGATCCCGGAGCACGGGACGCATCGAGTGAAGGAGGTCGCGATGACCCGGCGACTACGACTGTGGATCACGGCGGTTCTCACGATGGCCGCAACGGCGCTGATGGTCGGCCTGGCCGTCGCCGCCCAGGCCGGCGTGCACCAGG
>Ga0114129_10015602_pt1 | contig 10802 bp, 9 predicted proteins | sample RhiMetdeltSRZDD1_FD_80071 | JGI IMG/M metagenome (GOLD analysis project Ga0114129, IMG submission 80071) | Populus rhizosphere microbial communities from Tennessee, USA - Rhizosphere MetaG P. deltoides SRZDD1 (version 2) (version 2) | ecosystem: Host-associated > Plants > Roots > Rhizosphere >... | reverse complement strand
TCGAGCACCAGCTGACGGCGGCCAACGTGGCTTCGCTACGTCACATGTGGTCGGTGACGGTTCCCGGAGAGGCCAGCGAGCCGATGATCATCGGGAACCGCGTCTTCGTGACTCTCACCAACACCGTCAGCGGGTCGGCCTTCGTAGGGGTGCGTGCGCTGAGCCTGAGGAACGGCGCCACGGCATGGGATCGGAGATTGGTCTCGAGCCCGAACGCCAGTGAGGTCTTCAGCGCGCCTGTCGCGTTTGTCGGGGATCAGTTGGCCAGCGGCTACGGAACCGCCGTCGTCGGCTCCGCGACCGACTGTGCGCTCGTTCGCCTCGACCCGTCGACCGGCGCCGTGGTGAGCTCGGAGCGAACGGCTTGGCCGGTGTCGCCGTTCGTCACAGCCGGGTCGCACGTCGCGCAGATCACGTTCCCCGCGGCGACAGATTGCTTCCCGAGCTTCTTGCCGAGCTTGGTGGTGCGTGATAGGGACACGTTCACGACTCGCTGGTCCGCCAGCTTGGGGCCAAACGCGAACACGGCCGCCCTGCCGACTCTGGCCGGCGGCCAGATCTTCGCGGTGAACGGACCCAACCTGATGGCGTTCCCTGTCGGAGGATGTGGTGCACTGACATGCACACCGACCTGGAGTACCGACCTCGGCGACTCGCCGACGCTGCCCGTGCCGGTTGCCGGGCCCAACCCTCAGCTGTTCGTCACCACGCTGGAGCTGATCGCTGTCGATCAGCAGACAGGGGACGTCCGCTGGCGGGCTCCGCTGCCCGGCGCGAGCACCGGCATCGCCATTGCCCGCTCGACGGTCTATGTCACCACCGTCGGGCCCGACTCAGCTGACAACACCCTCCAGGCGTTTGCCGCCCGCGGCTGTGGCTCGGCGACCTGCAGCCCCCTTTGGACCGCCGCTCTCGACACGCCGAGCAATGCAGCACCGGTGGCGGCCGGCGGCGTCGTATACGCGGGATCGACGGGTGCTGTGCGGGCATTCGAAGCCGACGGCTGTGGTGCGTCGACCTGCCGGGAGCTGGCCCACGTGCAGGTCGACGGATTCCCGCGGACGCTGTCCGTCGCCCAGGGACATCTCCTGGTCACCTCGTCAACCGACGGCGGCACCGCAAGCAACACGATCACCGCGTTCGCTCCGGCATGAATCACCGGAGCTTCAGTGCGCTCTGGTACTGAAATCACGGCCCGACTTCTGGCTAAGAACGTGGCCGCCGAAGTCAACGCACGGCACTTACTCCCCTTGCACTTCTCTTTCCGGCTCTCTGGATCCTCCGGACGTTGACCTGTCCGTCGAGACCACCTTCGGCCTGACCCGAGCTAGCCGGTTGACCGCAGCTCCGGCGTGCCGTCCGCGCACCGTCTGGCGTGCCGACCAGCGACCCTTCCATTCCGACACCAACACCGCCAAGCCATGCAGGCGCGAATCCAATGACCGCACCGTCGCCGGGGCGCCGTTGTCGCCGCCCAGCAGGCCAACCGCTACGACGGCTCGCCAACTCCGTGGCAGTGCGCGGGATCGACTGTTCCAGGGCGCTAACGACCCATCAGGAACTGCCGCTCTCGGCCGCCGCCGAGTGCGCGATGTCGACCGCTAGGGAGCGCGGGGAACGGCGGTGGACCAGCCGAACAGTCCCTTGGCCGAATGGGAACGGCTCCACGCCAGCCGGCCCGCGTCTTCGCGTCCGCCGACGTGGCGGCTCCCGGTCACGGGCGGGCCTTCAGACCCGCGGAGGCGGCGCCACAGTGAGCTCGCTCCCGGTCGATATTTCCGCTCTGCCAACGGCCCAAGTGGAGGCTACGGCGGCTCGTCGAGTCGCAGATCGCGTATGGCCGCACGCGGTTGCCGCGCGGCTCGGCCGGAAACTCCACAAGGGTCTGCGAGGCCACGTCGACGGCGTCCCACCTGCTGGCCCTCTCGGCTAGGAGAGGGACCTTCACTCTGGACGGGACGAGCAGTGACGATGGTGGCGAGCCGAGCGACAGGGGCTGGGCCGAGCGGTCAGCCCGGGCCTGGACGACACGGTGCAGACATGAGTTCCCGCGGGACTGACCTGGAGAATGACGATCTCGGTAGTGGGCGCGTCTGGAAAACGCTGCCGTGGAGTCTCAACGAGCTCTGCTGAGATGGCCGGGCATGACACCTTCCCAGGTACACCAGCGAGGTACACCAGCAGGTACACCGCGCCTGCGGGGCGCGTGCTCTGGCCTTGGTGTACCTAGGTCGAGAACCGGTAAGGGCCCTGGCCAGCGCGCTGACCAGGGCCTTTGCGGTGGTACCCCCCCTGGGACTCGAACCCAGAACCTGCGGATCAAGAGTCCACTCCCGCCTGTCTATCCGGTGCCGGACAGTGCCCGTGACCTGCGCCTCGTTCGCCGGACCCTGCGGAGCCCCGCCGGCTCCGGGGGCAGCCCGGCGTCGTCGTCCGGCTGCTTGGTCGAGCCGCCTACACGCTGGCGACGATCTCGTGGTCGACCTCGACGAACTCGACGATGAGGTCGCTGAACCGGCCGGCGATGACCTCCCGGTAGGCGGGCGATCCCGTGTGGGCGTCATAGGCCGCCTGGTCGGCGAAGTGCTCGACGAACAGCAGGTAGTCGGGCTTCGACGGGTCGCGGTACACACGGAACGAGAGCGTGCCCGGCTCCTGCTCGGGGCCTTTGGGGACGAAGTCGTGGACGACGGCCTCGGCCTCGCCTTGCATGCCGTCCTTGAGCTTGATGGGGAACACCTTGGCGAGCACGGGACTCTCCTTCGTGATGGGCGCCGCAGCGCGTCAGACATCCGCATGTTCAGCTAGAGATCGCATCGCTGTCTGGCCAGATGCGGACGGAGTGGCGCCACCGTCGGACCGGCCGCGCGATGTCCGGATGTGGCCAGCGACTCGCGAGCGGCCCTCCGTATCCTCGATCGCATGTCGACACAGGCCGAGCGAGCCGGGGCATTCGCTGCGCTGCACCGGCCGGGCGTGCCCCTCCTCCTTCCCAATGCATGGGATGCGGCGTCCGCTGCGCTCATCGCGAGAGCTGGTGCTGCTGCCATCGCCACCACCAGCGCGGGCGTCGCGTGGTCGCTCGGCTTGGCCGATGGGGGCAGCCTCGGTGCCGAACGTTGCGCGACCGTCGTCGAACGGGTGGTGGCGGTTGTCGACGACCTGCCGGTGTCAGCCGACGTCGAGGACGGGTATGGAGTCGAGCCGCAGGCTGTCGCCGCCACCGTGACCGCAGTGGTCCGTGCCGGTGCGGTCGGGGTCAACATCGAGGATCGGCCCGGACGCGACGGAGCGACCTTGTATACCCCGGACGAGCAGGCGGAACGCATCGCTGCGGTCCGTACAGCAGCCGACGGCCTCGGTGTCCCTGTCTGGATCAACTCACGGACCGACACTTACCTGGCCGCGGTCGGACCGGAGGAGGGACGCCTCACGGAGACGCTGGAGCGCGCCGCCGCTTATGCCGCGGCCGGCGCCGACAGCCTGTTCGTCCCCGGCATCGCCGACCTCGACACGATCGCCGAGCTCGTCGCCGGTCCCCTGCCGCTCAACGTGATGGTCTGGGCGGGTGCGCCGAGCGTGCCCGAGCTGGCCGAGGTTGGCGTGTGCCGCATCAGCCTCGGCTCTGCTGTCGCCCAGGCGGCCTACGCCCAGGTCGTGCGGGTGACTAAGGAGTTGCTCGTGGTAGGGACCTATGACATCACCGCTGCCGGCTTGGACTACACGGATCTCAACGCGCTCCTCTCGGGCGCGTCGGGCTCGTTGGGTCTGTCGGACTGAGGCGAGGCCGTGACCATGTACTCGGCCGTGGTGACCACCGGCGTCTACTGCCGGCCGGGCTGCCGTGCCAAGCCGCGGGCCGAGAACGTCCGGACCTTCGAGCTGGCGGCAGCAGCCGAGGCGGCGGGGTTCCGGGCCTGTCTGCGATGCCGCCCGTACCGTGTCGCCGGGCCTGTAGGTGGGGATGCCCCCGAGCTGGTCTGCCGGGCGGTCCGACTGATCCTCGACGGCGAGCTCGACGTCGGTAGCGAGGCGTCGTTGGCGGCGCGCATCGGGAGGTCGGCCCGGCATCTGCGGCGCCTGTTCCTCGTCCACCTCGGTGCAACCCCGGACCAGCTGGCCCGGTCTCGTCGCGCCCACTTCGCCCGACGCCTCCTCGACGACACCGACCTGACCATCGCCGAGGTGGCGTTCGCCTCCGGCTTCGGCAGCCTGCGACAGTTCAACCGGAGGATGCAGGCGGTCTTCCGGGCGTCGCCGAGCGATCTCCGTCGCCGGCGGCAGCGCGCAGATCGGCTCGTCACCGACGGCGGCCTCGCCCTGGGGCTACCGACGCCGCTGGCCTACGACTGGGATGCGGTCCGGCGCTTCCTCGAGGCGCGGGCCATCCCGGGCGTCGAGGCCGTCGAGGGCGACACCTACCGGCGCACCATCAGCCTCGACGGCGCTCCCGGGCTCCTGGAGATCACGTCCGGTGACACCGGGCACCTCCTGCTCCGAGCCCACCTGCCCTACTGGGAGGGGCTCATCCACGTCGTAGACCGCGTCGGTCGACTGCTCGGGATCGACATCGACCCGACGCCAGGCACCCGACACCTGGCCTCCGACCCGCTCCTCGGCCGTCTCGTCCGAGCCCGCCCCGGCCTCGTCGTCCCCGGCGTGTGGGGACCCTTCGAGGTGGGCGTGCGCGCCGTCATCGAGCAGGGCTGCAGCCGACCTGCGGCCGACCAGCTGATGAGCGCCATCGTCACGGCACGCGGCGAGGTCGTCCCAGGCCTGCCGGCTGGCCTCACCCACGCCTTCCCTGCACCCGAGGAGCTCGCCGGCAGCGACCTCGCGTCTGTCGGCCTGCCCGGGCCGTTGGCAGCCACGCTGCACGCCTTCGCCCGGTCCGTGGCCGGTGGCCAGCTCCTGCTCGACGGGAGCACTGATCTCGACGATCTGCTGCATGCGCTGGTGAGCATCCCCGGCATCGACACCACCACCGCACACCACATCGCCCTCCGCCTCGGCTACAGCGATGCCTTCCCCGCCGCCGACCCCTCCATTGTCGCAGCGCTGGCGGCGCTCGAATCGTCGCAGCCGGCCGCTCCCACGAACGCCTGGCGGCCCTGGCGAGCCCTCGCCGCGGTGCACCTCCTGGCCTCTTCAGAGGCCGTGGCCGACGAGGTCCTCCGACTGACTGGGCGTCGGCCAAACCCACTCCGCGACGTCCTCGCCCACCACGGGTCGGACGGAGATCGAGGCTGAGAAGAATCGGCGGTGCCGCTGGCTCACGTGGAAGGCGGTGCGAAAGGCCCTGGCCAGTGCGACTGACCAGGGCCTTTGCGGTGGTACCCCCCCTGGGACTCGAACCCAGAACCTGCGGATTAAGAGTCCGTTGCTCTGCCAGTTGAGCTAGAGGGGCACAGAACAGGGGAGTTTACCCGCCGACGGCGGGGCGGGCGGCAAGCGATCCGCTGGCGTGACGAACACCGGGGCGACATAGCTCGCGGGGCCGCGCGGGGTAGGACAGAGCATGGGCATTTGGCGGAGAGTCGGACGCATCGGCTGGCTGGCGGCCAAGGGGAGCTGGCGGCTGCACCAGGCGAGCGGTCGCGCCGACGCTCTGGCCTCGGCATCGGCGGCACGCCCGACACCGCGGGACCACGAGGTGGATCCCCGCCTCACTTCCGGCCAGGCCGCCCTGCTCGCCCGCTACGTCGCGGCCACCTTCGTCTTGAGCTGGTTGGAGCTGTTCTTCCTGCTCAAGTACCTCATCCTGGTGGGCGGCGTCATCCTTCTCCGGGTGGACGGGTTCCAATCGGCGGGCGCCGCCCTGATCGTGCTGTTCGGGCTGGCGGCAATCGTCCAGTGGCTGGTGACCCGCTTGATCCGGCGCTTCGGCGCCATCGACCGCTTGCGTGAGCTGGACGACATCGTCGCCGTCGGTTCCACGGCGTGGTGGCCGAACCTCAGGCGCGAGATGGCACGGTTGGGGATGCGCCCGCGCCCGTGGATGCTGCTCGGATCGGGTGCGGGCCGGGCGAACGGCCGGAGGTCCGGCCGCGAGCAGGTCGCCCTGGGACAGATCGACTGGCTCGCGGTCCTGCCCCGGGAAGAATGGCGTCGGGCCCGGCAGGTCCTGGCTCGGGCGGCCGGCGCCCCGCCCCTCCCTGGGCCCCGACCCGGCCGAATCGACCAGCCGCAGCAGCCTGACCACTCCGCGCAGCCCGAGCAGCCGAGGTGACGCTCATGACCCAGCCCGCCGACGATCGCTCGCCCGCCGTCAACTACAGCTCGTACCTCGCGCTCGACGAGCTCCTCGCGGCGCAGCGGCCCTTGTCCGACGAGCACGACGAGATGCTCTTCATCGTCATCCACCAGGTGTACGAGCTCTGGTTCAAGCAGCTGATCCACGAAGTGGGACAGCTCCAGGCTCGTCTCGAGGTCGGCGATACACCGCATGCGCTGCTCACGCTCAAGCGGATCCTGACCATCCTCAAGGTCGCGGTGGCCCAGATCGACGTCCTCGAGACGATGACCCCCCGCCAGTTCCTGAGCTTCCGGAACCGGCTCAAGGCCGGCAGCGGCTTCCAGTCCGCCCAGTTCCGGGAGCTCGAGGCCATGCTCGGAAGCCGTGAGCCCGATGTCCTCGGTCGGTACCCGGATGAGGGCCCGGCCCGAGGGCGGATCGCAGCGGCCATGTCACGCCCGTCGTTGTTCGACTCGTTCCTCCGCTACCTCGCGGTCCAGGGCTACGACCTGCCCGCCGATGCCCTGAAGCGCGACGTCGAGCAGCCGCTCGGGCCGTCACGCGAGGTGCAGGACGTGCTGCTCCGGGTCTACCGGGACGACGGTGAGGCCGCGCAGGTCGCCGAGCGTCTCGTCGACGTCGACGAAGGTGTGCAGGAGTGGCGCTACCGGCACGTCAAGATGGTGGAGCGCACCATCGGGACCAAGCCGGGGACCGGCGGATCGTCGGGTGCCGCCTACCTGCGTACCACGCTCTTCACGCCGGTGTTCCCCGACCTCTGGGAGATTCGCACCGAGCTGTGAGCCGCGGCGCGCCCCGCCGCCGCTGCTAGGGCAGCTGGGTGGATGTCGGCCGCCATTGGGGGAGACCCTCAGCCGCTCCCGTCTGCTCCCTCCGGGGAGCTCGGGGCGACGAAGCGGTCGCGCTCGGCGGGGTCCCCGAAGGCGATGACCGCCCAGACGTGGTCCTTCCCGGCTCGTCGGACGCCCTCCACCCGGTGGTTGCCATCCTCCAGCAGGAGCTGGCCCTCCCGGTACGAGACGATCACCGGCGGAGGCTCCCATTCGTCCTCGATGAGCTCCGCCATGTCGTCGACGTCGTCGCGCCAGTCGTCCTCGTCCATCGGGCACAGCACCGGGGCGTCGGGAGGCCCCGCCAGTCGGTTGAGCTGATCCACCGGTACCTGCACCGGCCCGAGCCACCAGCGGGGCGGCTCCGATAGCCGGTGGGCCAGTGGCGCGTTGTCGCTCCCCGGGCTGGCGAGGAAGCGTTTCACCCAGGTGCCGAGCTCGTCACGCTCCGCCGCGTCTCGCGCCGCTTCCACCGAGTACTCGTGACGGTCGCTCATGCGGCGGCTTCTACCCACCGGGCGCACTCCCGATCCTGCCCGGTCATGGTCATGCGCTCCGGTCAGCCAACTGGCGCAGGCCGAGAAGGTGGGAGGTCTCGTTGAAGGAATGCAGCGTCCACCGGTCGAGCGCCGGGTCGTGCTCCCACTCCGTGAGCCCGGTGTTCGTGGGCCGCAGCTGGGCGCCGCTCCCGAGGTGCGGGATGCCCAGAAGCATCCGCATCGACGCCATGATCACTCCGGCGTGGCACACGGCCACCACGGTCTGGCCGTCGTACTCGCGAGCCACCCGCTCCAGCATCCGCTGCACCCGCTGGTGGAAGCTGTTCCAGCTCTCGCCAGCCGGCGCGAACACTCGATCCGGCTCGACCTGCATGTCGAACGACCCGTAGCGGGCGGCGTACTCCGTCCAGGTCAGACCGTCGGCCTCACCGGTGTGCACCTCGCACAGATCGCACTCCTGTCCCGAGATCTCGAGCCCGAGCCCGGGGGCGATGATCGACGCCGTCTCGACAGCGCGGGGCAGGACGCTGGCCAGCAGCACATCGGCCCGCACCCGGCCGGAGTCGGCGAGGTGGTCGCGCAGAGCCTCGGCCTGGGCACGGCCGAGCGGCGTCAGCCCGGCGCAACCCGTCAGTCCCCCGATCACGCCATGTAGGCCGGCGTGAGCATCACCGTGGCGGACGAGGATCAGGCGCACACCTTCACGCTAGGGAGAGTCACACCGTGGCCGGCGCGGCCCTACGATGCCGGCCTTCGTTGCTGGGCGATCGAGGAGCCGTCGATGTCCGACCTGCCTCCGCATCCTCCCCCGGGCGGTTCACGCCACGGTGAGGGACAACCCGCCGGTGGTCCTCCGTCTGGTGTCCCGCCGTTCGGTGCTCCGCCTCCGGGCGGCCCGCCGCCTCCGGCCGGCCCGCCGCCGGGCCAGGGCCAACCGCGGAGCCGGACGCTTCTGGTCGTCGGCCTCGCCGTGGTGGTGGTCGCGGCCGCCGGCGGCGCCTACCTGATGTCCCAGGACGGCGGGGGCGAAGATCTGCCGCCACTGCCGGAGCTCTCCGCCGAGGAGCAGGAGTACGCCGACGCCCTGGCCGGGGTCGCACGGGAGGAGCAGGGGGCGAGCGAGGACGAAGCCGCCTGCGTCGGCGCCGCCATGGTCGAGGTGATCGGCATCGATGCCCTGCGCGATGCGGCGGCTCCGGACAACCTGGACGCCGGGCTCACCATGCTGAGGATCTTCGGCGTCGAGCTGCCCGACGACCGGGTCGAAGAGCTCGGCCGCCGTCTCGACCGGTGCGTCGACGCCGTGGCGTTCCTCCTCGGAGGATCGGAGTCAGCACCGCCGCAGGTGTTGGAGTGCATCCGGTCCAGCGTCCGCGAGGACCAGGTGGCCTACGCCCTGGCGGCCTCCTACGTCGGCTCCGAGGAGGCCTTCCAGACCTCCGACGACGACCTGCGAGCCGATGCCGAGCACTGCATCCCCGGCATCAGCGAAGACTGACCAGGCGGAGTCGCCGAAAGGCGGCTCTCGGTCCTGGGGTCGGAGAGGGCAACGCTCTGGCCTGGGGTGACCGAGGGGACTCGAACCCCCGACCTTCAGGGCCACAATCCGCAAGTCATCATCTCGATAGGCGAACACTTGTACGCCCTAGCCGCGCCTTACCTACGTCGGGTGACGATCGACAGCCTTCCTCGCCGACGTACGCCCGCGATGGCCGAGGTGGCCGTACCTGCCCGATACCTGCCAGCGAGTGGCGAGGCGGCCGGGTGGGAGCTCCGGCAGTCGGCGCTGGCCTGCGCTGATGTCCGCCAGCGTTCGCCGGCTAGGGGCCTGGCAGTCCTCCTAAAGCGGTGTCGTAGGTTCGACCCCTACCTGGGGCACTTGAGGCGACCTCGCAAAGCGTCCATGCGACCTTCGCGGGCCGTGAGCGACCGTTACGACCCGCCACGGCCCGCTAAGCACGGGACGGGCACGGGACGGGGAAGGGCTGCGTCCGCGCGAGTGACGGGTGTGACGATCTATCAGCACAAGCGCGCACGCGCCTAGGAGCCAATCTCTAAACCCGTCACAACCCGTCACTCGTGCGGGTCGGTGGACGATCGTGACTAGGTGAGCGAGGGAGCCGGTCGAAGAGCACGACGATCTGGCGCCAGTCGATCGGGACCGCGGTCTGGTAGCTGCGGTCGTCCTGGTCGGAGGTGCGCCGGCAGGCGCGCAGGTCCCGGATTGGCCGGGCGAAAGGGTCTCCCTAGATGCGGAGACGTTGCCTGATCTCGATGCGCAGGCGGGCGAGCTCGTGACGGTTCGGCCCATCGACAACTGCACGATGGAGGGTGAGGGCCCCGGGATCCTGATCAGTTCTGGATGATCGGCATCGACTTCCCGGTGGGGGTACGTGGCGGAACCTTCGACGCTGGCGAGGTGCCGCTCAACGAGGACGGCAGTTGGGAGGTGTCGTTCCCCGCCTCCACGTATTGAGACAGGGGGGTCCTGGGTGACGCCCCAGGGCCGGTCCCGTTCAACTTCTTTTGCGTTCTGCTTGCCGAATGGTCGGGCGGGCCATGCCGAGGAGATCAGCTTCTGTTTCCCCTCCGCACAGGTTGACGACGTCGCCGTGAGGGCCGAGGAGCGCCCGTTCGACTGCATGTTCGAGACGTACGTCAACCTGGTGTTCAACATGACGCTCCACCCGAGCACCACGCCCCCGACCGTGCCTCCTGAGACGGTGCCTCCTGGGACGGTGCCTCCCGGAACCGGGACTCCGGCGACACCGGCGACGCCCGTAGTGGAGCAGCCATCTTTCACCGGCTGAGCGCGCCAGCCTCGAGCAATCGAATCAAGAGGCCACTGGCCGTCGCGCCTTCACGATGGGCAGGAGCTGTACGTCGGGACCATCCGGGACGGGCGTCGGACCTCGTCGGTGATGAAGCGTTCGATGTTCGTCGAAGAGCGTTCACCGCTCGCGCAAAGCGAACCCGTCGACTGGCATCTTCGGGTTGTCAACCGGTCAGTTGAGAAGGAGTTGTGAACGTGGGAAGAGGGACCGTTCTTGTCGAGAGTTCGGCCGTGGAGCGTCGTTGCCGCGCGTTGGAGGCCAAGTCCCGGCTCGACCTTGCGGCCGTCGACGATGCGATCGCTGCGGTCCGGCGCCCGGCGCAGCTGCGCGATCGGCTTGGCGATGCTGTTCTTTACGCTCAGCGGGTCGAGGCCGAGGTGGC
>Ga0114129_10015601_pt1 | contig 10802 bp, 8 predicted proteins | sample RhiMetdeltSRZDD1_FD_80071 | JGI IMG/M metagenome (GOLD analysis project Ga0114129, IMG submission 80071) | Populus rhizosphere microbial communities from Tennessee, USA - Rhizosphere MetaG P. deltoides SRZDD1 (version 2) (version 2) | ecosystem: Host-associated > Plants > Roots > Rhizosphere >... | reverse complement strand
GACGCTGTCGTGGAGCGAGTGGAACATGGGCACGAACATGCACGCGGGGTTCATGCTCTCGCGCCGGCTGCTGGCGCGGCACGCCGGCGGCAACCGGCAGATCCTGATGGTGACCGACGGTGAGCCGACCGCGCATCTGGAGGGCGACGTCGCCGATTTCAACTATCCGCCGACGGCGCGCACGGTGCAGGAGACGCTCAAGGAAGTCCAGCGCTGCACGCGCGAGGGCATCACCATCAACACGTTCATGCTCGAGCGCAGCCCATGGCTGACGTCGTTCGTCGAGCAGATGGCCCGCATCAATCGCGGCCGCGCGTTCTTCGCGACGCCGGACCGCCTGGGTGAATACCTGGTGGTAGATTACGTGAGCGCCCGCCGGCGGGCGCGGGGAGCGTGACGATGGCCGACTTCAAGATCTGGATGAACGGCAAGGTGGTGCCCGGCGAGCAGGCGGTGCTGCCCGTCAACAGCGCGGCGGTCTTTTATGCGACCAACTGCTTCGAGGGCCTGCGCGCGTACTGGAACGCCACCGACAGCGAGATGTACGGCTTCCGGCTGGCCGAGCACTTCGCGCGCCTGCGCGAGTCGATGAAGATGATGCGGTTCACGGTGCCGTACAGCGACGTCGACCTCTACGAGGCCGTGGGCGAGGTGCTGAAGGCCAACGACGTCCACGAAGACGTTCACATGCACATGGTGGCGTACGTGCTCGGGACCGGGCTCGACGCCACGACGCCGACGGGTCTGTACATCAACCCGCGTCGTCGTCCGAGCGTGCCCGCCGGGTTGCGCGCGTGCGTGTCGTCGTGGACCCGCACCAACGACAATGCGATCCCGATCCGGCTGAAGTCGGGCTCCAACTATCAGAACGGCCGGCTCGCCACGCTGCAGGCCAAGGCCGACGGCTACGACTCCCCGATTCTGCTGAACCAGACGGGCACGGTGGCGGAGGGGACCGGCGCGACCTTTTTCATGGTCCGCCGCGGCGTCCTGCTCACCCCGCCGCTCACGGCTGACATCCTGGAGTCGATCACGCGCGTTACGCTGTTGCAGGACGTGATCCCGGATCTCGGGCTCGACGTGCAAGAGCGCGACATCGCGCGCACCGAGCTGTACGTGGCCGACGAGGCGTTCTTTTGCGGCAGCGGCTACGAGATCACGCCGATCCTGTCGATCGATCGGTTCCCGCTCGGCAACGGCGAGGTCGGCCCGATCACCAAGAAGCTCAGCAAGGCGTACATGGATCTCGTCCGCGGCATCGACAAGCGACACCCCGAGTGGCGCACGCCCGTCTACAAGCCGATGGGCGCCGTCGCCGCGCGGTAGTCGACGACTCAGGGACCGGCCGGCGCGGCCTGCGCCGGTCGGTGAATAAACAAATCCTTCGCGCGCGGCTTTGTCGCGGTCACTGTCGGCGGCCGCATCTCATACGTCACCGGACGCTGGTGATCCCCATACTGGCGATCGCGGTTGTACACCGAGCCGAACTTCCACAGCATCCGGAGAAAATTCGTCTGTCCGCGTAGCGCGAGCTTCGCCGCGAGCCCGGCGACTTCGCGGAGCGCCGTGAGGCCGAGGTGCTTGCGATTGATCACCGCCTGCGTCGCCACCAGCTCTTCGTAGAACCGCTTGAGCGGCAGCCGCGTCGGCAGCACGGCGTGCTGCACGTCGAACAGCCGGTAGTCGAGCGTGGTGAGCCGCCGCGACTCCGTGTGCCAGATCTCCGTGCCCGGATACGGCGTCGCCACCGTAAGGTGCACGATCTCGGGGACCGTCATCGCCCACTCGCGGATGATCGCGAAGCGCCGCTCGTCCCAGTCCGGATCCGCGATGATGTTGACGGCCACCGTGAATCCGAGCTCGCGCGCAACCTCCAGCGCTCTGAGGTTGTCGCCCGGCGTGACACGCTTGCGATGCAGCCGCAGCGCCTCCTCGTCGAGCGCTTCGAGCCCGAGAAACATGTAGTGCAGGCCGAGCCGTCGCCAGTACTCGAACACGTCGCGGTTGCGCAGCAGCACGTCGCAGCGCGTCTCGAGGTAGTACTCCTTGCGCACGCGGCGTTTCTCGAGCTCTCGACCGATCGCGAACCCGTGCTCGGGATGGATGAAGGCGACGTCGTCCACGATGAAGACGTTGGGCTCGGCGATCGACGCGATGTCCTCGGCGGCGGCCTCGGGCGAGGTCTTGCGGTACGAGCGGCCGTAGAACGTCCACGCGCTGCAGAACGAGCAGTCCCACGGACAGCCGCGCGTCAGCTCGGCTGACGCGCACGGATCGAGCACGCCGATGAAGTACTTGTTGCGTCGGCGCGTCAGGTCGCGCGCGGGCCGGAAGCGATCGAGATCGTCGAGCATCGTGGGCGGCGGCCCTGCGCCGTCGAGCGTGACGACGCCGGGCAGTGTCGACAGACGCGGGTCGCCGACCGCTTCCAGCAACCGCGGCGTGATGACCTCGCCCTCTCCGCGCACGAACGCGTCGAGGGCGCCGGCGCCGTGCTCGAGCAGCTCCTCGGCGATGAACGAGCCGCTGTGCCCTCCCGCGAACACGAAACAGCCAGGCCGTTGCCGCTTCGTCGCCTTTGCGAGGTCCACTACCTCGGGCACGTTGGCCAGGTAGTTGAGCGAGAAGCCGACGGCGTCGGGCGAGAAGTCAGCCACCTCGCGGTGATACTCGGCATGATCGAAGATCTGCAGATCCAGCAGGCGCACCTCGTGGCCCGCCGCCCGAACCGCGGCCGCCACACGCTCGACCCCGATCGGCTCCAGGCGCAGGAAGATCTCGGAGTACATCAGCGGGCTGGGGTGGACCAGCAGCACTTTCATGGCCGTCATTGTACGCCGCGCTCCGAGAGGGCCCGGTGCGCGAGCGCTACAGCGCCGAGCACGCCGGCGCGCTCGCCGAGTCCGGGCGCGAGCAGCTCCGGCGCCGGGACGTAACCGGCGAGCGCCGCCGCGGTCTCCGTCCGCACGCGTTCGAGCAGACCGGGCGCGCGCATCACGCCACCGCCGAGTACGATGCGTCGTGGCACCAGCACCGCGGTGATCGCGACGATGCCGAGCGCCAGGTAGCGCGCCTGCAGACGCCACGCCTCGTGGTCCGCGGGCAGCGTCTCCGGCGCCGCGCCCCAGCGCGCGCGCAGCGCGACGCCGGACGCGAGCCCTTCGAGGCACGTGCCGTGATACGGACACGCGCCGGCGAACCGGTCGCTCGGATCGCGCGGGATCACGATGTGCCCCATCTCGGGATGTCCAAGGCCGTGCAGCGGCCGGCCATTGATGATGGCGCCGCCGCCGATCCCGGTGCCGACGGTCACGTACACGAACGGCTCGACGCCGCGCCCGGCGCCCCAACGCTGTTCGCCGACCGCGGCGGCGTTGACGTCAGTTTCGATCGCAACCGGAACGCCGAGCGCGCGGAACGCACCGCCGACGTCGGCGCGCTGCCAGCCCGGCTTCGGCGTCGTTGTCACGAGCCCATATGTCGCCGAGCGGGGGTCGAGGTCGAGCGGACCGAACCAGGCCAGACCGACGGCGGCGACGCGCTCGGTGTACGTGCGAAAGAAATCGACGACGCGGCCCAGCGTTTCGCTCGGGGCGGTGGTCGGCACACTCGTCTCGGCGCGAATGTCCTCGGGTCCTGCCGCAATGACGCAGCGGACCCGCGTGCCGCCGGCCTCGACCCCGCCGACGAGCGCGCCGCGGCTCAGGCCAGAGCCACCTCGACGCGCGTGTCGTTGTAGCAGGCGCCGCCGCAGATGTCGGCGTGATGCGTCGGCGCGAGCGCGGACACCGTCTGGCCGTTGTCGGTCGTCTTCATCCACGCGCCCTTGAGCGAGCACACGACGCCCGGCCGCACCCCATCCGTCACCCGCACGGGCAGGTGCACTTCGCCGAGATCGTTCCAGACCCGCACGCGCATGCCGTCACGGAGACCGCGTGGCCTCGCGTCGTCGGGATGGATCTCGAGCGGCGGCGTCTCGGCGTTGGCCGTGCAGCCGCCGAAGGTTGAGGTCGTGCGCCGATCCGACGCGGGCGTGATCAGGATGAGCGGGTACGACGACGTGAACGGCCGATAGTCGGGCAGTCGCGCGCCGTATTTCTTTTCGAGATACGGGGAAGCGAGCTCGACCTTGCTGGACTCGGTCTTCGGGAAGACGTTGGCAAAGAGGTTCGCGTGCGCACCGTCGACCGTCATCAGGAGCGCTCGATCCACCGGCAGCTGGCTCGGTCGTACGCCGCGCAGGCGCGCGTCGGCGGGATCGACGGCATCGTCCATCAGCTCGGCATCGGTGGCGCGGAACATCGGATCGTCGAACCCGAAGCGCGCCGCCAGTCGGCGAAAGATCTCGGTGTTCGGCAGCGCCTCGCCCTGCGGCGGGATCACCGGCTGAGCGCGCTGCAGCCAGTGCGTGCCGTAGGCGGCGAACAGGTCGTCGTGCTCGAAGTGGCTGCAGGCCGGGAGCACGACGTCGGCGTAGGCGAGACTGTCGGTCATGACGACGTCCGAGCCGATCACGAACAGGTCCTCGCGCGCCAGCCCTCGCCGCATACGGTTCTGATCGGGGTGCACGACGAGCGGATTGTGGTTGTAGATGAAAACCGCCTTGAGCGGCGGCGCCAGCGTCGCGTCGGTGAGGTGCCGCCCGACGTCGACGATGTTCAGCGTGCGCGTGCCCTTCGGCACCAGGTCCGGTCGCGCCAGCTTCGCCGGCGTCCGCGGAAACGCCGCGCGTGCGCCGTTTACGAGGCCGCCTCCGGTCACGCCGAACTTTCCGGCGAGTGCGGGCAGCGCGAAGACAGCGCGAATGCCGGAGCCGCCGTTCTGATTTCGCTCGAGCCCGTTGCCCACCGCGATGGCGACGGGCGCCAGCGTGCGGAACCAGTCGGCGAACTGCTGGATCGCGGACTCCGTCAGACCGCACTCGCGCGCGGCCGCCGCGATCGTCCACGGCCGGGCCCGGCCCATGAACTCCTCGTAGCCGGCGACGTGGCGATCGACGAATGCGCGATCGATTCCGCCGCGGCGCTCCAGGTCCGCCGCGATCGCCCACGCGAGCACGACGTCGGTGCCGGGCCGCACCGGCAGAAACAGATCGGCGCGCTCGGCGATCTTCGTTCGCTTGGGATCGACGACGACGAGTCGGGCGCCCGCGCGCCGCGCGCGATCGATCAGCGGTGTGAGGTGCAGACCCGACCATGTCACGTTGTAGCCCCACGCCACGATCAGCTTGCTGTGCTCCACCTGCTCGGGCGGGATGCCGGGGGCCGCACCGAACGTGCCGGTCCACGCTTCCGTGCGGATGCCACCGCACAGCGGCGAGCGGTCGAGCAGCGTCGCGCCGAGTCGGTGGAAGAAGCGCAAGTCCATCGAGCCGCCGGCGAGGAGTCCGTGCGGGCCCGCGTAGTTGAGCGGCATGATCGCCTGCGGTCCGTGCTCAGCGATCACCGCGGTGCAGCGCGCGTGGATCAGATCGAGCGCCTGATCCCACGAGATCCGCTCGAAGCGTCCCTCACCTTTTGCTCCGACGCGACGCAGCGGCGTGGTGAGCCGGTCGGGGCCGTGCACGAACTCCGGATACGACTCCGGCACCTTCGCGCACAGCACGCCCGCCGTGTACGGATTCGCGCGCGAGCCGCGGATCTTCGTGATGCGTCCAGCCTCCACGGTGACGCTGAGGCTGCACGTGTCGGGACAATCGAGGGGACAGACGCTGGGGCGCTCGACGGTCGATGTCGTCATGGTGTAGGAGTATAGTCCTTCGAAACCATCACTTCAGTGGAGAGGCCCATGACAGCGATCACTCAATCCGTCGATCTCGACCGTCGTGGCCGCGTGGCCGTGCTGACCGTCAACAATCCGCCGGTAAACGCGCTCAGCCAGCACGTGCGGCAGGGCCTCTACGAAGGTCTCAAGCAGGCCATTGCGGACTCGTCTGCCCAGGCCATTGTCATCGTGTGCGCGGGACGCACGTTCATCGCCGGCGCCGACATCACCGAATTCGGCAAGCCACCGGCAGATCCGAGCCTGCATGCCGTGCTCGACATCATCGAGGGGAGCCCAAAGCCGGTCGTGGCGGCGGTTCACGGCACGGCGCTCGGCGGCGGTCTCGAGGTCACGCTCGCGTGCCATTACCGCGTCGGCGTGAAGGACGCGCGTTTCGGGCTGCCCGAGGTGAAGCTCGGGCTGTTGCCCGGCGCCGGCGGCACGCAGCGGCTGCCCCGCGTGGTCGGCGTCGAGAAGGCCTTGTCGATGATGGTCAGCGGTGATCCGATTCGCGCCGACGAGGCGCTGAAGAGTGGGCTCATCGACGAGATCGTCGACGGCGACCTGACGGCGGCGGGCGTCGGGTTCGCGGAGAAGGTTCTGAACGAACGACGCCCGCTCAAGAAGATCCGCGACCTCGACGACAAGCTGGCGGCGGTACGCGGCACGCCGGAGGTGTTCGCGAATTTCCGCAAATCCGTGGCGCGCCAGACGCGCGGCTTCCGCGCTCCCGAGAACATCATCAAGGCGGTCGAAGCCGCCGTCTCCCTGCCGTTCGACCAGGGGATCCGGCGCGAGCGGGAGCTGTTCGTCGAGCTGCTCAACTCTCAGGAGTCCAAGGCGCAGCGCTATTTCTTCTTCGCCGAGCGTGAGGCCGCCAAGATTCCGGATGTGCCGTCGGACACGGCGGCCAAAGAGATCCGCAAGGCTGCGGTGATCGGCGCCGGCACCATGGGCGGCGGCATCGCGATGAACTTCGCCAACGTCGGCATTCCGGTCACCGTCGTCGAGATCCAGCAGGAGGCGCTCGACCGCGGGCTCGGTGTCGTTCGTAAGAATTATGAAACCACGGCGAGTCGCGGTCGCCTGACGATGGCCGACGTCGACAAGCGCATGGGGCTGATCCGCGGCACCACCGACTTCAACGCGATCGCCGACGCGGACATCGTGATCGAGGCCGTGTTCGAGGAGATGCCGATCAAGAAAGAAGTCTTCGCGAAGCTGGACAAGATCGCGAAGCCCGACGCCGTGCTGGCGACGAACACCTCCACGCTCGACGTGAACGAGATCGCCTCGGCGACGTCACGGCCCGAGAGCGTGATCGGCATGCACTTCTTCAGCCCCGCCAACGTGATGCGGCTCCTGGAAAACGTGCGCGGCGTCAAGTCGTCGAAAAGCACCGTCGCGACCGCGATGACCGTCGGCCGTCGCATCAACAAGGTGCCGGTGCTCGTCGGCGTGTGCTACGGCTTCGTCGGCAATCGCATGCTGCACCAGCGCGGCATTCAGGCCGAGAAGCTCATTCTCGAGGGCGCGCTGCCGCACCAGGTGGACCGCGTGCTGTACGACTTCGGTTTTCCGATGGGGCCATTCGCGATGGGCGATCTCGCCGGCCTCGACGTCGGCTGGCGCATCCGCAAGGGCCGCGGCGTGAAGTCTCCCGTGGCCGACCGCATCTGCGAGCTCGGCCGGTTCGGGCAGAAGACGGGCGCCGGCTACTACAAATACGACGAGAAGCGCAATCCGACGCCCGATCCCGACGTGGAGAAGATCATCGTCGACGTCTCCACGGAGATGGGCATCACGCGGCGGCCGATCTCCGACGAAGAGATCCTCCAGCGGCTGCTCTATCCGATGGTCAACGAGGGCGCCAAGATCCTCGAGGAAAAGATCGCCATCCGCGCCAGCGACATCGATGTCATCTGGGTCTACGGCTACGGCTGGCCGGTCTATCGAGGCGGCCCAATGTTCTGGGCCGACTCGATCGGCCTCAAGGCCCTTCGTGACACGATGCTCGGATTCCAGAAGAAGACCGGTGACGCGTTCTGGACGCCCGCGCCGCTGCTCAACCGCCTGGCGGACGCGGGTAAAGGCTTCCTCGGCTAGAGACGCTGCCGCCGACGCATCGCCGCGGCGCCGATCAGCCCTGCGCCACCCAGGAGCAAGATGCCGGGCTCGGCCGCGCTGGCCGTCGGCGTGCTCGGGGTGGTCGGTGTGACCGGCGTGACCGGGGTGACCGGCGTGACCGGGGTAACCGGGGTGACCGGAGTAACCGGCGTGACCGGCGTGATCGGCGGCGTCGGCGTGCCCGCGACATTTTGCGTGCCGGTCGCGGTGATCTCCGCGCGGTTGTTTCCGATGCCGATGAATGCGTCAAGCGTGAAGTGCGTACCGGTCTGGTCGAACGTGCCGCCCGCAACCTGTCGGCTGAACGAGTTGATCGGCGCCGGCGCCGGCACCGCGAAGCTTGACTCCTGAAAGCTTCCCTGCCCGACGAGACCACCGAAGGTGAGCCCCAGGTTGGTGAAGCTGAGGTTGAACGCCTGGCCCGTGAACGTGGGAGGGCCGGTCACCGGCGTGAGCGACGCGGGTGAGGTGCCGGTGATGTCCCAGGTGAAGGGAGGGCCGGCGACGTTGCCGGTCGAGTGCCAGTCCATCACCCAGTCTTGAGCGCTCGCGACGACGGGAAGAACAAGCGCGGCGACGAGCGCCGCGACTGCGATCAGTGCCGTTTTCATCGAGATCCTCCTGCGGACCAGGACGACTGGACCATTGGTCCAGGGCGCGACTATTTCGTCGATCCGCGCACTTGCATTCGTGCACGCGAAGTGCCACAGCAGCGTGTGCGGCAGAACATCACGACGTTCGTGACGTGCGAGCGACGTCGTCGATCGCGCGCTGTGCACGCGCGACCACCACGTGAGTAGCGGTGTGTTCAGCCTTCGAGCGGTGTCGTCAGCGCTCCAGCTGATGCGCCAGCTCGGCGCAGGACGCGATGATCTTCGATGCGTCGGCAGGGAACCACGCCTGAATCCATTCGGGTCGCTCGTAGAACGCGAGCGGCGGCAGGCCGACGCGCCGGATCGCGCCACGCCGGACGAGGCCGCTGGCGTTGATGAAGCTGACCTCGTCGAGCAACCGACCGGGGGCGGCCACGCCGACCGTCACCGGGCAGAGCGCACGGAGCGCAGGGAGGCTCGCCTCGACCCCGCGCAGACAAAACGCGTGTGTGCGGGCCAGCGCGCCGGCAGGGAGCGCCCGAAGGACCGCGCCGAGCGTCAGTCCCGAGAACACCGTGTCGTCCACGATCGCGATCGAGGCGGCGCCATCGACCGCCGCGAGCTGCTGGGCCAGGGGCCCAGCTGACCCGGTCGCAAGGTCATACCCGTCGCGGCCGTCCTCCTCGCGGGCGACCTCGATGCGATGGATGGTCGGGAACCACGCGGCGCGTGCGTGCAGCGCGCGTGCGACTGCTTCGCCGGCGGCGGCGATGCCGATCGTCGTCGCGAATGGCCCGAATGGCCCTTGCGCGAGGACTGCGTCGACTTGTGTGGCGAGCGTGAGGATACGCACGTGTGCGTTGCGTCGGACGAGATCGAGCAGTTCACGCGCGAGACGGGCCGTCTCCGCGCGAACGCCCGCGAGCTCCGTGAGATCGTCATGGACGTAGAGCGTCCGCGGGGTCGGCGTCATGCCGCGCGCAAGCGCGCGGGGGTCGTACGCGCGGGGGCGGCGAGCGCTAGCCCGAATGCGCCGTCGGTGTCCCAGCGAATCAGACGAAGGCGCGCGGCGCTCAGCATGGACTCGACCGACGCCCGCGTGAACTTGTAGGAGCTTTCGGTCCAGATCGTCTCGCCCGCTTCGAAGTGCACGGTGAGATCCAGATCCGCCACGTGCACCGTGTGATCGGCCGCGGCCACGAGGTGCATCTCGACACGCTTGGCCTCGGCGTCCCAGCGCGCATAGTGACCAAACGCCTTCGGATCGAAGTCGGCGGCCAACGTCCGATTGATCACGCGGAGGACATTGCGGTTGAACTCCGCCGTCACGCCCGCCGCGTCATCGTAGGCCGCGTGCAGCACGCAGGGCGACTTGACGAGATCGACGCCGAGCAGGAGATGGTCATCGTCGGCGAGCAGGCCGCGCACCGCGCGGAGGAGCGCCTGACGCGCCGTCGGGTCCATGTTGCCGAGCGTGGAGCCGAGAAAGGCCACGAGCCGCCGTCCCGTCGGCGGCGGCAGGCGATCGAGATGCTGCTCGAAATCACCGACGACCGCATACACCTCGTTCACCGCGCCCTCGGAGAGGAGCGTCCGGCCCGCGAGGTCGAGCGTGGAGCCGTCGACGTCCACCGGCACGTATCGCGCCAGCGGTCCCGTGCCGTTCAGCGCGGCGAGCAGCCGCCGCACCTTCGCCGGCGAGCCTGCGCCGAGCTCCACGATCTCCCGCGGCCCACTCGCATCGAGGATCGCGGGGGCATGCGCGTCGAGCAGCGCGTGCTCGGCGCGGGTGACGTAGTACTCGGGCAGCTGCGTGATGCGCTCGAAGAGCGCCGAGCCGGCGGCGTCGTAGAAATACTTCGGCGGCAGCCATTTTTCGCGGGCGCCGAGACCGCGGCGCACGTCGTCTGCCAATGCCCTGCGTCGCGCGATGTCGTCGACGTAAACGTCGGCACGATAGCGCATCACGCATCCTGCGCCAGACGGATGCCCGAGAACTGCCAGCGTGCATCTGGCGGAAAGAAGTTGCGATACGTCGCGCGAATGTGGGCCCGCGGCGTGGCGCACGAGCCGCCGCGCAGGACCATCTGGTTCACCATGAACTTGCCGTTGTACTCGCCGAGCGCGCCCGCCAGCGGACGAAATCCCGGATACGGAAGATACGCACTCGCCGTCCACTCCCAGGCGTCCCCGAAGAGCTGCGAGAGCCCGGCCTTCGACGCCGGCCGCGGGTCGTCGGGCTCGTCGTCGAGCAGGTGACCCTCGAGCGGTCGGTCGGCCGCCGCGCGCTCCCACTCGGCCTCGGTCGGCAGCCGCGCG
>Ga0114129_10015600_pt1 | contig 10802 bp, 9 predicted proteins | sample RhiMetdeltSRZDD1_FD_80071 | JGI IMG/M metagenome (GOLD analysis project Ga0114129, IMG submission 80071) | Populus rhizosphere microbial communities from Tennessee, USA - Rhizosphere MetaG P. deltoides SRZDD1 (version 2) (version 2) | ecosystem: Host-associated > Plants > Roots > Rhizosphere >... | reverse complement strand
TGATCTTCTGGGATGCCGAGACCTGGATGTACCCGGGCCTGCTGCTGCTGCACCCCGGGATCGCCAGGTCGGTCCTGGAGTACCGCTACCGGACCCTCCCCGGCGCCCGCGCCAACGCACAGCGGCTGGGATACCAGGGCGTCTTCTACCCCTGGAACAGCGGGAGCAACGGGGACCTGGCCACCGAGTGCCACAGCGTGGACCCACCACACTGCGTCACCCAGATCCACCTGCAGGGCGACATCGCCCTGGCCGTGTGGCAGTACTACCTGGCGACCGGGGACACCGGCTGGCTGCGGGCCCACGGCTGGCCGATGCTGCAGGGAATCGCGCAGTTCTGGGCCGGACGGGTCACGGCCAACGGTGACGGCAGCTACTCGATCGACAACGTCGCCGGGCCGGACGAGTACAGCAACGGCGTCCGGGACGGCGTCTATACCAACGCCGTCGCCGCCACCGCCCTTCGCAACGCGACCAGGGCGGCCCAGATCCTGGGCGAGGCCGCGCCGGCGCAGTGGACCACCATCGCCGAGCATCTCCGGATGCCCTTCGACCAGCAGCGGCAGATCTTCCTGCAGTACGACGGCTACAACGGAACGCTGATCAAGCAGGCCGACACGGTGCTGCTCCTGTACCCGGTGGAGTGGCCGATGTCGGCGGAGGTGGCCGCCCGCACGCTGGACTTCTACGCCGACCGCACCGACCCCGACGGCCCGGCCATGACCGACTCGGTCCATGCGGTCGACGCCGCCCAGATCGGCGAGCCAGGCTGCGCGACCCATACCTACCTGATGCGCGCGGTCAAGCCGTTCATCCGCGACCCCTTCGCGCAGTTCGCCGAGGCCCGGGGATCGAAGCCCGGCGCCCAGGACCCGCTCGCCGGCGCTCCCGCCTTCAACTTCCTGACCGGGGAGGGCGGGTTCGCCCAGGTCTTCACCAACGGCCTGACCGGCCTGCGCTGGCGAGCCGACCGGGTGCACCTGGACCCCATGCTGCCGCCGCAGCTCGGCCGCGGCGTCACCCTGAAGGGGCTTCACTGGCAGGGCCGCACCTTCGATGTCTCGGTCGGTCCTGACACCACGAAGGTCTCGGAGACCGCGGGCCAGCCGTTCACGGTCGAGTCGCCACAGGCGACGCAGGTGGTCTCTGGTGGCAACTCGCTGACTCTCAAGACACGCCGCCCCGACCTGGTGCCCACCGACAACGCCGCTCGGTGTCAGCCAACCCAGGCCTCCTCCGAGGAGGCGGGCATGTACTCCGAGGCCGCCGTCGACGGCAGCGTGGCCACCATCTGGGTGCCCGACGACGTCAGCGGCAGCCTGCAGGTCGACCTGGGCGGGAGGCTCCAGATCTCCCGGATCGCGCCGCACTGGACGGATGCGCTGCCGAGCACCTACCAGGTCCTGGTCTCTGCCGACGGCATCCGCTGGACGCCGGCGCCGCCTGCCGATCCCGACGGGAACCTCCAGCATCCGGTCAACGTCCGGTACGTCCGCGTCGACCTCACCCAAGCGGCCAACGGCGCCCCTACCGGCCTCCGCGAGCTGGAGGTGATCCGGAAGTGAGCTGACCCGCCGGGCGGGTACGCATCACCAGCGTCGACCAGTCAGGAGGACGGCCATGGCGACCGAGAAGCAGAAGCAGGCCGCGCGACGGAACCTCACCAAGGCCCGGGCAGCCCAGCATGCCCGTGCCGAGGGCAAGCGGGTGCCGCGTCGCGGCCAGGGCCTGAGCACGGCCGAGCAGAACGACCTGGGCGCCAGCGAGTTCGCCTTCCCCGAGGCGCGCAAGGAGCCGCTCACCGACGCCGCCCACGTGCGCAATGCCATCGCCCGCTTCGACCAGGTCGAAGGGGTCAGCGACAAGGATCGCGACCGGGCGTGGCGGCGCATCAAGGCCGCGGCCAAGCGGTTCGATGTCGAGGTCCAGGCTGACGACTGGCGCGACCTGGTTGCCGGGGGGAAGGCCAGGCGGCGCCGGCCCGGCTGACCCGCCCCTCGCCATCCGGGCTGGCCTCGGCTCCGGTCGGGAGGTGGCCCGGGTACTGCGCCTGTGACCGCAGACTCAGTCGCAGCCGAGCGTGGTCGTGACGCGCAGCAGGGTGGCGGCGACGGCCGGGTCGCCCTCGACCCGGTGCGGGACCGTGTCCGGGTCGCGCCGGTTGCCGAGCAGGTAGCAGAACACGACGGCGTCCATCGTGATGGTGGCGTCCGGGGGGCGCGTCGGGGCGTCCTGGACGGCCGGCGAGATGGTCCAGTCGCCACCGCCGGGCCCGACCAGCACCAGGCGGGCGCTGCGGGGTGGCCGGTCGGCGCCGGCCAGCCGCAGGGCGGCGGGCAGGAGGCGCACGCCGAACCCCACGATCAGGGCGACGTGCCGCTCGTCGGGCGGGGCGCCCAAGACCCTGCGGAGGTCGTCGGTGTGGATCCAGGTCTCGAACAGACGCTGGACCAGGGCGGTCCGCAGCGGCTGGCGAGGCAGGCGCGGGTCGGCGAGGCGCACCGGCCGGTCGAGGGCGCCCGGGATGTCCGAGCGGGCATCGCGCAGCAGCCGGTCGGCCTGGGCCCGCCACGCCGCCCGGGTGCGCCAGGGGGGTCGACCCCGGTGCTCGCCGATGGAAGCGGTGCTGCGGCGCGCGGGCAGTGTGCCGTCGAGCTCAGCGGGGCCCTCGGGCACCTCGGCGCCGCCGGCGCCGAGCTGGGCCGCCGGCAGCTCGTCCGTGGCGATCAGGTGGGCGACGAGGTCCTGCACCGTCAGGTCGTGGAGCGCCCGTTCCCGCCACTGCGCCGGGGTCAGGCTCTCGAGCAGGGTGTCGAAGCGCTCCACGTAGCCGGTGCTGGTCTCCTCGCCGGCCGGGCGGACGGCCACGGCCGCGGCCAGGACGACGCCGCGCAGCCGTGCCGGCGGCGGCGCGGCCACCGTGGTCGCCAGCCCGGCGGCCACCCGCCCAAGGCGGTCGGCCTCGGCGGAGCAGGACGGGCAGTCCGCCAGGTGGTCCTCGACGGCGGCGGTCTCCTCCGCCGAGCAGGCGTCCAGCGCCCAGGCACCGAGCAGTTCGGTGACCGCGACTTGGCCGTCCCTCCGGGATGCCGAGGGTCTCGGCGACCTGCCGGTACGTCTGCCCATCGACGTATGCCAGGCGGATGGCCTCGCGCTGCGCGGCGCGCAGGTCGTCGACGGCAGCCTGGACCGACTTGGCCACCGAGCCCGCGACCGCCGTCTCCTCGGGATCTGGCACTGGGACCGGCGGCGCCGCGTCGGCGGTGCGGCGACGGCGGACCGCCGAGCGCCGTACCCAGTCGACCGCACAGCGGTGGGTCATAGTGGCGAGCCAGCGTCGCCACGATCCGCGCGCGGGATCGAACGCCTGCGGGTCCCTCCACACGCGCACGAACACCTCCTGGGTGATGTCCTGGGCGGCCGCCCTGTCGCGGGTCAACCGGACGGCGAGCCCCGTACACCAGCGGCGAGAACTCGTCGTACAACTCCCCCAGCGCCGCCTGGTCACCGGCCACAAGGCGTTCGCAAACCTCGTTGTCCCACCGCGGATGCGAGGGCTCCAGCTGGCCCACCCAGGCTGCTCCTTCGGGTTCCGGTCCGGTCATCGGCCCCCACAGCTTCCTAAATGGTGCGAACGCCAGTGTCAAGTGGCGACCCCTGTCAGCTCGCGCCGCGCGAGGGCCCATCCCGCGCATCGGCGCTTTGGCGGCGGCCTTCGGGGCGACGCCGGCGGCGGGCCTATGGCCGATGTGTGCCAGGTATGGAGTCGCCTGTGGAGCTTCCAGGTCGGAAGGCCGCTTCGGAGCGTTCCGCGGCTCATCCTGCTTCGCCGCCTTACACGCAGCGCGCGTCGTAGGATCTGTGTGTCCAGCGGGGAGGCGGTGTGGCCAAGACGATCGGTCGTGCAGGCACGATCGTTGGCCGCGAAGGCGAGTTCGCTGCGGCCGTGCAGTTCCTCGACCTCATGTCGGTGGAAGCGTGTGCGCTCGTCATCGATGGAGAAGCCGGCATCGGGAAGACGACCATCTGGCGGGAGGCAGTCCGTCTAGCTCGGGAGCGCGCGTTTAGGGTCCTGGAGGCACGTCCTGCCCAGAGCGAAGCGAAGCTGTCGTACGCCGGCCTCGCCGACTTAAATCGGCACCGTCTTCGAGGAAACGAGGATGGCGCTCCCGCCGGTTCAGCAACGGGGCCTGGCGGCGGTGCTGCTGCGCGGGGATGCCGACGAGACAGCCGACCCGCGAGCGACGGCAACTGGGCTGGTCGGCATCCTCAGCGCACTCGCGGCGGAGGCGCCGGTCGCGGTGGCGATCGACGACCTGCACTGGCTCGATCCTGCATCTCAGCAGGCGCTGGCCTTCGCCGTGCGCCGGCTGCCAGCTCGAGTCGGGCTGCTCCTCACGCGTCGTATTGAACGAGAGGAGCCCCTCCCCCTCGGCCTGGAACGCGCGCTCTCCCCGGAACGGGTCGACCGCGTGGTCCCCGGACCGCTCTCGCTGGCTGCGCTTCACCATCTTCTACGAGATTCGCTTGGAACCTCGCTGCCGCGTCCGCTCTTGACGCGCGTCGCTGGGGTCTCGGGTGGTAACCCGTTCTTCGCGATCGAGATCGGACGCGCGTTGGCGGCCGCCTCTGGTGGCCGCACGGCCGGAGAACCACTGGCGATCCCGCGAAACCTCGAGGAGCTCGTCGCGGATCGCGTGCGGGGGCTGTCCGAGGCCGCCCGAGGTGCCGCACTCGTCGCGACGGCGCTCTCTCGGCCGACCGCCGCGGTGGTGACCGAGGCATTGGCGGCCGAGGGGGATGGCCGCGCTGCGCTGCTGGAGGCCGAGGAGGCAGGCGTGCTCGTGTTCGAGCAGGACAGGGTGCGTTTCGCCCATCCGCTGCTCGCCTCGGTCATCTACGGCTCGGCCTCCGTCGGACGGCGTCGTCTGGTGCATGAGCGTCTGGCAATGGTCGTGGACGATCGGGAGGAGCGCGCGCGCCATCTTGCGTTGAGCACGAGCAAGCCCGACGAGGCCGAGCTCGGGCGCGCCGGCACGCAGGCCGCGAATCGGGGGGCGCCGCAGGCCGCGGCTGAGCTGTTCGAGGCGGCTCGCCGACTCACACCCATGGGAGGGTTGGAGGAGCTGACCCGGCGGGCGTTGGGGCAGGCTTCTGCGCTGCTCGCGGCCGGCGACGTCGAGGGCGCGGGGATCATCGCGCAGCGCGAGGCGGGCTCGCCGGTGCCAGCACTGCGAGCGCAGGCCCTGTACCTCCTCGCGGAGGTCGCTTGGGTCAGCGGGTCGAGCAGCCCCAGGGAGTTCTTCGAGGCGGCACTGGCCGTCGCGCCCGAAGACCGCGACCTCGCCGCGCGCATCTATCCGAAGCTCGTCAGCTTCACGACGCACGATCCCACCCGGTCGGTCGCATACGCCGACGCCGCGATGCAGCGCTTGAGCCCAGCTCGTCATCCGGCGGCTCTCGCCCAGGTCGCGTTCGATCGCTTCTGGGCCGAGCTCGGGCTCGGACACGGCCCACGCTGGGAGCTCTTCGGACAATGGCGAGCGCTGGAGGTGAACGCCGGGCCGGAGGCGCCCAAGTCGCCGCTCCCGCTCATCTTCTTCGGGGCGATCGACGACGTCGACGAGGCGCGAGCCCGCTACGCGGTGGAAGAGCAGTGGTACCGGGAGCGAGGCGAGGATCTCTGGCGGGCCGAGCGCCTGGCGCACCTGTCGGTCGCGCAGCTGCGGGCCGGACGTTGGGACGTCGCCGAGCGCTCGGTCGAGGAGGCATGCGAGGTGCTCGCAGAGCACATCGGCAAGCCGGGCCCCTGGGGTGCCGCGTTCCGCATTCGATCGCTGATCGACGCGCACAGGGGGCGAACCGCGCGTGCGCGCGCCACACTCGCATCCTTCATTGAGAAGGCGCAACGCGCGGGGCTCGCGACGTGGGAGGCGCTCGGCCTCTCGACGCTTGCCTTTGTTGAGTTCGTCGACGGCGATCACCGCGGCGTCGACCAGTCGCTCGCGCGGATGCGACAACGGCTGGAGTCGATGGGGTTCGGCGAGTTCGCGCCCGACCGCAGCGAGCCGTTCCACATCGAGTCGCTGGTCGCTCTGGGCGAGCTCGACCGCGCGCGCGGCGTGCTTTCGCGCCTGGAGGAGCGCGGACGGGTGTTTCCTCGGCTGTGGATCACGGTCACGCTTCCTCGGGCACGGGCGCTCGTGCTCGCGGCCGAAGGAGACGCGGGAGCCGCGCTCGCCGCGCTCGACGGCCTGGATCTCGACGCCGCGTCGAAGCTGCCGTTCGAGCTGGGCTGGACGCTGCTCGTCCGCGGGCGCCCGCAGCGTCGGGTGAGACAGAAGCGCGCGGCCGCTGATGCACTCGCAGCGTCACTCGCGATCTTCCAGCAGATCGGCGCGACGCCATGGCAGGCCAACGCGCAGGCCGAGCTCGGCCGCGTCGGGCTACGACGGGCGCCGGAGGGGCTCACTGCGAGCGAGCGGCGCGTCGCGGAGCTCGCCGCGGCTGGCCTGACGAACCGCGAGGTCGCCAGCAGGGCGTTCATGAGTCCCAAGACCGTTCAGGCCAATCTGGCCCGCGTCTACCGAAAGCTCGGCATCAGCTCGCGCGCGGAGCTGGGCGCGCGAATGGCGAACGAGCATGCACCCCAGACACAAACATAGCCGAACGCCCGATTCCTCGACGGGCCATGGTGCGTACGGTCGAGGGCATGGACGCACGAGCAACGATTCGGCAGACCTACCTCGTCGAGCACTACCGGCCCGGCCTCACCGTCGAGGCGCTCCGGCAGTGCGCGGCGCGGATTCGGGTGGCCGCCGACGAGGTGGGGCGCGAGGGCAAGCCTGTGCGCTATGTCCGCTCCACCATCGTTCCGGCTGACGAGTCCCTTCTCTGCCTGCTCGAGGCGGCCACCGAGGGACTCGTGCACGAGACCTACGCGCGCGGGCATCCCCTTCGACCGGATCTCGCCCGCAATTCCGGAAGCGGACGAGGGCCGTGAGCAACCGCCAGGCGCCGGCGGATGCGCAACGGAAAGCACCTAGCAGAGGAGGCACCGACCATGTTGAGGCTCACACGCGCCCTACGGGGGAGCGCGACTGCTGGCTCCGGACGTGCTCCCCGGACGCACTGTGGTCTGCCAGAAACGGGGGGAACGATGCCCCAACGACCTCGGCGAGCCGTCCTCGCCTACAGCATCGTCGCCGCGCTGCTGCTCACCCTTATCGGGGCGCTGCCGGCTGGGGCCGCGCCGCCCGACCGGCTGATCGTCTTCGACAGCGACCGCGGCGGGCAGGTCGACCTGTGGACGATGCGGACTGATGGCACGGGCCTCACCCGGCTCACGAATGATAAGGTACCGGACGAACTGGCGGAGTGGTCGCCCAACCGCAAGCAGATCGCCTGGACCCGCGGCGGCGAGGAATCGCCCGCAGGCGAGATCTGGGTAATGAACGCCGACGGCACCGGGAAGAGGCAGGTCACGTCCAGCGCCTTCTCGGACAACGCCGTCTCGTGGTCGCCGGACGGCCGCCAGCTCGCCTACCGGTCAATCCGCGATAACAACTATGACATCTACGTCATCGGCGTCGACGGCACGAACGAGCGCCGGCTGACCACCGACCCTGGGCGCGACTTCGTGCCGGACTGGTCGCCGGATGGCACGCGGATCACCTTCACCCGTATCCGCGATGGCGTTTCGGCCGTCTACACGATGAGCGCCACAGATGGCGGCGACGTCTGCCAGCTCACGGACGACTCGCTGGGCGCCGGCCTGTCGGTGTACTCGCCGGACGGCAGCCGGATCGCCTTCGCCGACAATTTTGCCGGATCTGGCGAGAGTGATGTGTGGGTGATGAACGCCGATGGCAGCGGGCTGCGTCAGGTGACCAATACCGCCGACCTTGAGCTGCCGCACTCGTGGTCCCATGACGGTACCCGCGTGGCGGCCGACTTCGCCCGGGTGACTTCCGGCACCGTGGGCAAGGGCGACATCGCCGTGGTGACGGTGGCCACCGGCGCAACGGTGAACCTCACCAACACCAACGGCGTTACCGAGGACGGCCCCGACTGGCAGCCATGATCGTCCTGGCCTGATGGCGACGGCTGGGCTCGCACGAGCGGGCCCAGCGGTCATACGCCACACGCAAAAGGGGAGGTTCGCCAGTTCCGGTGACCTGGCCGTTGCTCACCAGAGGGATAGCCTGGCCGGCGGTCGCCCACCGCCATCACAGACCAGATGGAGCTCGGCCGTGAGCCCGCCGCGGCGCGTCTCAATGCCTGGTCGGCCTCGGCAGCCGACCTAGGTAGTGGCTCGGCCCCTTTTCGAGCGTCGGCGGCATGCTGGTGGGCGCGCATGATGGTGGCATCCACCACCTCGGGCGCTCTACACCACAGCCGTGGACGCCAACTCTATTGGACTGCCGCCGAGGCGGCGCCGGCCACCTCGGGACCTGACCGCTGGCCGGCGGCCAGATCGCGCGCGAAGCGCCCGGGCCACAGGGCCGGCTGAACCGCACGCGGTGGCCATCAGCGCCCAGCGCAGCCGGACCATCGAACCAGTCTTCGGGCAGGTCAAGACCATCCAGGGCAGCGGGCGATTCCTGCGCCGTAGGCTGTACGCCTGTCGGGCCGGATGGAGCTGCCGTGCGGCACCCACAAGCTGCTCAAGCTCTGGCGCGCGACCGCCGCCAGGACCAGCCGGCTCGGTGGTCGCTGGTGAACGGCTGCCTATGCGCCCAGCACCAGGCGGATCGCGAGCGCTGCGATCAGCAGGTTTCCGACCAGCGAGGTCGCCAGCAAGGCCCGCGCCGAGAGCCGATGGTGCAGCACCGCTCCCGCCCCCGCGAGCACCAACTGCCACGCCGCGCTGGCCACGAAGGCCCCGACCACAAACAGCGCCTTGTCAGCCCCCGAGCCAAGGGTGTCCTCGCCGAGCCCGAGGATGAGCGCGGCGAAGTAGGCGATGGTGAGCGGGTTCACCAGCGTGAGCGCGAGGAAGCCAGCGTAGGTCGAAACCGCGCCGTCGCCGGTCGGGCTTGGGCGGGCGTCCTCACCAGCCCGAAACAGGCGCACCATCCGGTAGGCAACGATCCCCGCCAGCACCGTCGCGCTCATCAGCTCGATCCCGCGCTCGTAGGGCGCCAGCACGGCTGCGACGGCAAGGCCGGCCACGGCCGCCACCGCCGCGTAGGCAAGGTCGGCACTGGCGGCGCCCATCGCCGCAGGGACGGCCCGCGCGAACCCTCGCCGCATCGCCAGGTCGACGATGAGCACGGCGATCGCGCCCACCGGGACGGCGATCCCCAGACCCGCGACGACACCCTCCACAAGCGCGCGCATGGCCGCGCCTATCCAGCCACCACGGTCGTGGTCATCACCACCCGAACGCTACAACACCACTATCCGGGCGGCTGGGCGTGGCAGCAGCCGCTCTTGCGGGCCGACCCGGATCCGGCAGCCTCGGCTCTGCTGCTGCCGGCGCGCCCGGCGAACGCTTCTGAGCGCGGTCCTCGGGCGTCGCGCGCACGTCCAGACCCTTGGGGGAGGACGACGGCTGTCGGCTGGCTGCGCTTGTGCGGCTCATGCGCAAGACGCAGTTGGTTGGCTGCCCCTGTCGGGCATGGCTGGAGGTGATGTCCATGGCCGGCTGCTTGCCATACCAGAAAAGGTATATACCATTGCCGGTATGGGATGGCGTTCGCTGGTGCTCACCCCCGAGGTCCGCGCATGGTTGGCGGCCCTTGATGACGACGACTTCGGCCGGGTCGCCTTCTACCTCGACCTGCTCCGCCAGCGCCAGGGCCAGCTTGCACCGCACAGCCGCTGCCTGCGCGGACGGCTTCGCCGGCTGGAGATCCCCGGCCGCCGGCGGGTGCACCGGCTTGCCTACTACGTCGACCGTGACGACACGATCGTGCTGCTCACGGTCTGGCGACGCTGGCGTGGCGGCCCCACGAGCACGAACGGGCCGCGACCGCGATGCGCCGCCGAAGCAGCCCAACGCCAGCAGGACCGAATGAAGGGAGCTGTGATGCGTCGCCGTGACCGCTGGGAGGAGCTGCGGCAGGACCGGCTGGCCGCGCCGGCGGCCAGCGCCGGCTACGAGCGGGCCCGGCGGGCCTTCGAGCTTGGCGAGCGGATACGGGCGCTGCGTGAGGTGCAGCAGCTCAGCCAGTCCGAGCTGGCCCGGCGGATGGGCAGCACCCAGCCGGCAATCGCCCGCCTGGAAGCCGGCCGCGTCGCCCCAAGCCTGGACACCCTCGACCGAGCGGCCGCCGCCCTCGGTGTCGAGTTGGTGATCACCTTCCAGGAACCACAGCGACGCGACCGCCGCCAACTGTCAGGCTGAGCACTCAGCAGGAAGGACAACGGATGCGGTTCAGGAGGCGCGCCGCCAGCGCGAGGAAGTCCACCACCACCCTGGGGTGCTCGTTCTGTGGCAAGCACCAGCGCCAGGTCAAGAGGCTGATCGCCGGCCCCGACGTGTACATCTGCAACGAGTGCGTCGACCTGTGCGTCGAGATCATCGCCCGAGAGCGGCCGAACGCCTAGGACACCAAGACCAGCCGAGACCTCCGCCCACCGTTGCCTACACCCACCAACATCAAGGCTGAACCACTTAAAGAGGTTCGCCCGTTCCGGCGACATGTCTGGTTACCAGGGGGACAGTCCGCAGTGACGCAGGAACGTGTAGGCCAGGTGGTGGGTGTCGCGGATCCGCTGGATGCCGCGCTGGGCTGCCTTGGTGACCTCCTCGAGGGTGTCGCCGGCGAGGTTGGCCAGCTCCATGCCCTTGAGGC
>Ga0114129_10015598_pt1 | contig 10804 bp, 9 predicted proteins | sample RhiMetdeltSRZDD1_FD_80071 | JGI IMG/M metagenome (GOLD analysis project Ga0114129, IMG submission 80071) | Populus rhizosphere microbial communities from Tennessee, USA - Rhizosphere MetaG P. deltoides SRZDD1 (version 2) (version 2) | ecosystem: Host-associated > Plants > Roots > Rhizosphere >... | reverse complement strand
GTCACCAATTCACGAAGTCACCAACCCGCGAATTCGCAGATTCTGTTTAGTAGCCTCCTGCCCGGAGCAGATATCCGTAGTACTTCGCGCCGTGAGAAGTCGGGTCGCCGTCGAAGCCATACCCGGATGGCTGTCCAAGAGCGTCAGTCCGCAGCTTGTCGATCACTGCGCTCGGCGCGCCGGGGCACTTGCCGGTGGCGATGCACAATGCCGCCGTGCCGGCCGCGTGCGGCGAGGCCATGCTCGTGCCGGAAATCGTGTTGTAGCCGCCGCCCTTCCACGTCGAATAGATGCAGACGCCGGGCGCCGCGATGGTATGCGCTTCGTCGGCACTTCCGGGCGTCGCGTAGTTGCTGAAGTCGGCCGCCGTGTCGTCGACGTCGGCGCGGCACGTCGCCGCGGCGCCGCCGCTCGGCTGACCGTTGAAGTCGGCCACGGCCGTCACCGAAAGCACTTCTTTGTATGAGGCGGGAACCGATCCAGCCATGTTTGCGCCGTCGTTGCCAGCCGCAACCACGTAGGTGACGCCGGCCGCGACCGACGAGCAGATGGCTTTGTGCATCGCGTCGCCATTGTCGTTGCCGCAATTGCCGTCATCCGTGCCAGCGCCGCCGAGGCTCATGTTCGCGACCTTGATGTTGAACCTCGAGGCATTCGCGGTCACCCAGTCGATGCCGCAGATGATGTTCGAGAACCGGCCGGACCCACGGTTGTCGAGCACGCGCACGGAATAGATCGGGATGCCGGGGGCAACGCCGACGACGCCAGAGCCGTTGTTGAACGCGCCGATCGTGCCGGCCACGTGCGTGCCGTGACCGTTGCCGTCGCTGAAGCTCTTGCCAGTCTGGCAGTTCACGCCGCCGGCGATATTGAGATCGGCGTGCGGGCCGCTGCCGGTGTCGATGACCGCGACGGCGGTCGCAACGGGGGTACTCGGAGCACTCCAGTCATTCGACCCGTAATGCGAGCTCCGCTCGGCGTCAATCCGATCGACTCCCGTCGGGACCGTCTGCGCAAAGGCCTCGACGTCGCGGTCGTCGGACACGAACGCGACCCTTGGATCGCGCCGGACGTCGTCGATCCGCGCGTGCGGAATCTTCGCGGCGTAGCCTTTCAGCGCGCTGTGATACCTGGCAGAGATTTCCGCGCCGTACGCGTGGCCATGATGGGCGGCGAGCCCGTCCACGTCACGCTCGTCGTCGTAAAAGACCACGATGACGTCGCGCGTTGAAGCCTGGGGGGCCTGACCGGTCGCCCTGATGCCAGAGGCGGCCAGCACCGCGGCGACCGACAGCGTGAAGGCAAGTCGTTTCAGCATGCCGTCCCGTGGAGCAACTCGCGCACCCGAACGCGTAAAGAGAGATGAGGCAGCGTCCTGCCAGTAACCATTGCACCGGCAAGCGGTTACCTGGTCTGCGCAACGATGTGCAGCACGCGGCGACGATGGGGAACGCCTCCACGCATGACAATTCTCGCCGCGGGTGGAGACTATTGTGGGTGCGACGACGTTACGGTTTTCGTTGATAGGGAATGATGTTGGCCCACTCGCTGGCGTCCGATCGCGCGACGACGGCGACGACAGGGTCCGTGGCGCTGACGTTGAAGACTTCGTGCGGCACGCCGGGCTCGATGAAGATGAAGTCGCCGGCGGTGTTTTCCACGACGTGCTTTAGCCCGTCACCGTATTCGTGGCGGACGCGGCCCTCGAGAATGTAGAGCATCACCTCGAAGCCGACGTGGATATGGGCGTAGGCGACGCCGCCGGGTGGAATGGTGGCGACGTTCATCGAGAGCGCCTTCGCGCCCACGTTCTTTCCTGACAGTCCCTCTTTGTAGTGAATGCCGTTCCAGTCGCGGCAGTTCTTGCCGGCGCGGATCACCAGGATGCCGTCGTGTCCTTCGACCATGACTGCCTCTGCACAATTAGTGAATTCGAGAATTGGAGAATTGGAGAATTGGTGACTGCCCACTGACTTTTTCGAGATCGTCGGGCAAGCGCGACTACCATGCAAGGGAAATCCCGCCGCGATCAGCGAGCCGGCGTGAACGGCCGGCAATGGTCGTCGAGGCCAGACCTAGAGGCTGCCAAGCGCATCTCGCAGACCTGCCTCGAGCCGTTCGAGCGCCGCGGCAATGCGCGCGATCTCGCGTCGTGTGCGCTCTGGGTCCTTCGCACGGGCCGCCTCGGCCAGCTTCGGAAACGGCTGGCCGTCGTAGAGCGAATAGATGTCCCAGCCGAAGACGACGTGTCGGTACCAGCCGTGGTCGGCGGGCTCGCTGTCGTCGAGGAGGAGCTGTTCCATCCGCGCGAGCATGTCGTTGAGGCGTGGAGTAGCGGCCGACGGCAGGCGGCGGGATTCGAGGCCATCATCTATCTTCCGCTCGAGCGCCGACGCCGACGCTGCGATCCGATCGACTGCGGCCCGGAGCGGCTGCAGATTCGCGCTGGCCGTCCAGGTCGAGGCGGTCTCGACGAACGTCGCGAGGCGCGCGGCGTAGTGCGAAAAACGGAACGGCAACACCTGCGCTTCACCGAGCCGCAGCGCCACGCTGCCCAACAGACGAACGAGCTGCGCGCCGCGCCTGAAACCCGGGTCGGCGACGCGCTCGACGAATTGCCGCGTGTCGTAGTTCGAGTGATACGGGCCGTAGGTGTAGCCACCCGTGGCGCTGAATTCTAGTGAAAGCGTCGGCAGCCCGAGATAGTCCTGGAACGGAACGAAGTCGGCGCCGCTGCCGAGCGACTTCAGCTCGACGTCCGACGCCGTCGCGTTCCTCCGCCAGCCGTCGTACACCGTCGCCTGCCCAGCTGCGAGCGGAGTCGAAGTGTCTTCGGGAATACCCTTCGTCACGTCGACGATCACATCACGCAGCGACGGGACGCCGCCGGCATCGAAGCGGCCGTTGGTGTACAGGTCGGTGTTGATATAGCAGACCGTGCCGGCTTGCAGCGCCTGCCGCCGCTCTTCGGCGTACTCCGTGGATCCAATCAGGCCGAATTCCTCTGCATCCCAGAACGCGATCGAAATGCTGCGCTCCGGCTGCCAGCCGCCGCGCCGCAAGGCGCCGAGACCGCGCGCGAGCTCGAGCATCGCGGCCGTGCCCGTGCCAGGATCGACGCCGCCAAACGTCCAGGCATCGTGGTGAGTGCCGAGCAGCACGCCGCGATCGGCGTGGCGCGCGCCCGGCACAGTGGCGATGACATCGCGAATCAAGCGCAGCGCGTCGTCCATCTCCACTCGCAATCTGACGCGCACGCCGCCGTCGACGTGATACGAGAACGGCAGCGCGCCCTGGAAATCCGGAATGGCGCGGCCGTTCAAGCGTTCCAGGATCTTTCGCGCCTCACCCCACGAAAGGACTGCGGCGGGGATGCGCGGAAGCGTCGGCGCCGTGGCTGGATCGAGGCGAGCGGCGTCGAAGGTCGCGGCCACGCCTGGCGTCAGCGGGTCGCCATGCCAGAACCAGCTGTACTTCGCGTTGCCGCGCTGCAGGAGCTCGGGCGTCCGCCAGTAGCCCTTGGGCCACGTGTCGCCGCGGGCAAAGCCGTCATCAGCCGGATCGCTGTAAATGAGGAGGCCTGCGGCGCCCATCTGCTCCGCGGTGTGGACCTTGACTGCACGGTGACTTCGTCCGTACCGCGCGATGACGAGCTTTCCGCGGACGTCGACGCTCAGCGCCGTCAGTCGTGCGTAATCGGCCGGCAGACCGTAGTTCGCGTAGACCACTGGCGCCGTGACGTCGCCGGACGCAGAGTACGCGACGAACCCGGGAAGCAGATCCGGATGTTTCGTGTCCGAATCGAGGTCGGTTGGAGGCTCGGTCAGCGTGAGAGGCTCCGCGACCGGTTCGACGAGATCCACGGCAACGCTCTTCGGCAGTGAGAGGTATGCGCGATACTCGTACAGCTGGACCTCGAGGCCGGATTCGGTCAGCGCGTTCTGCAGAAACGCGGCCACCGCCGCCGCGCCAGCCGTTCCCGACATATGAGGCTGGCGCGTGATCTGCTGGTGAAAGGTGGAGAAACGCTCGATGGAGACCGCGTCACGGAACCGCTGCTCCAGCGCCCTTTCGCGCTCGAACGCCGACGTCGAGTAACCGAGATGACGCGGCACTGGCTGGGCGCTGCAGCCGAGCGCGAGGATCGACGCCGCAGCCAGCCCGCCGACGGCCAGTCGCACGCTATCTGAGCTCGTGCTTCGTCATGACTGCGTCTCGCAATTGCTTCTCTTCACACCGTCCTGAGTTTTCGCACGATGTAGATCAACAGGATTGCGCCGACCGTAGCCACGACGAGCTGGCCGACGATCCCGCTCGAGTACAAACCGAGCAATCCGAACACGGCGCCGCCCAGCATCGAGCCAACGATGCCGAGCAGCAGGTCCATCAGGATGCCGTAGCCGCGGCCGCGCATGATCTTGCCGGCCAGAAAACCCGCCAGGATCCCGATGACGATCTGCCAAATCAAACCCAATGCTGCCTCGCGCACATCTGGTGATTTGGTGATTTAGTGACTTGGTGATTGTGGGCGGATTGACTGAATGATCGACTGAGTGATTGAAATCACCCAATCCAATCGCTCAATCATTCAACCATCACCCAATCACCAAATGACCCAATCACCCAACAATCACCAAATCACCAGATCACTAAATCACCAGATCATTGCTGCGACGTCGTCGTCACCGGCTTCTTCCCATTGATGTATTTCTCGTACCAGGCAAGGTACCGCTCGTAGCGATCGCGCACGTAGCTCGGGCGCGTGATGCCGTGGTTCTCGTTGGGATAAATAATGAGCTGGGTGTCGATGCCGAGGCTCCGCAACGCCTGATACATCTGCTGCCCGCCCTGCACCGGCACGTTGAAATCCCTCTCGCCGCCGAGGAACAGCGTCGGCGTCTTGATGCGATCGGCGTGGAGGAACGGGTACGAGATCTTCTGGTAGGTTTCCCACGCCTTGGGATCCCAGGGCGGACCGATCTCGAAGTCGTACTGGATGATGTACTGGTCCGTGCCGTAGAACGCGACGGTGAACGCGGTGCCGGCCCCGCTGGTGGCTGCCTTGAAGCGTGTGTCGCTGGCAATCATGTAATCGGTGAGGATGCCGCCGTAGCTCCAGCCGCCGACGCCCAGCTTGTTCGGATCGGCGACGCCCATCTTTACGACCTGGTCGACCATCGCCTGCAGATCGTCGACCTCGTAGTGGCCCCAGTCCGCGGCGATGGCTTTCGAGAACTTCGAGCCGCGGCCGGCGCTGCCGCGATAGTTCACCGCGAGCACGGCGTAGCCGTTGGCCGCGAACCATTGGCGCTCGAAGCTGAACGAGTGCTGATCCTGACTGTTCGGCCCGCCGTGGATCCGCAGCAGCATCGGAAGCTTCGTGCCGGCGACGTAGCCGGCGGGCTTCGTCAGCAGCCCGTGGACCTCCGTGCCGTCCTTGCTCTTCGCACTCACCTCTTCGACGGTACCGAGCTGAAGCTCCGAGAACAGGGCGTCGTTCTGATGCGTGAGCTGCACCAGCGCGTGCGACCCATCGACCTTGTACACCTCGGTCGGCTTCGTGTCGCCACCCGACAGCGCGACCGCGCACATGCCCGCCATGCTGGGACTCGACACCACGACCGGCGGCTGGAACATCTTGTCGACGCGGTTGGTCGCCAGCGTCACGCGCGCCGGATAGACGGACTTGTCGTCGGTGACGAGCACGATAATCGCCTTGCCGTCCTCGGCGAAACGCGGCGACGACACGCCGCGGTCGAGATCCTCGGTCGCCTTCACGCGCGCCGGCCGGCTCGAGCCGTCGGAGGCGACGATCGCGAGATGCTCCATGCCGTAGGCGCCGTACTTCTTCTCGTCGTTCTCGAGAAACGCGATCCACTTGCCGTCCGGACTCCATTCCGCTTTTCCGCGTCCGCCGCGGCTGGTGGGCGCCGTCAGGGGTTTCTCGGTCGAGCCCGGCTTCGCGTCGATGACGAACAGCTGGGCCGACGGCTCGCGATCGGGATCCTCGTTGCGGTTGCTGGTGAACGCGACCCGCGTCCCGTCCGGAGACCACGAGGGCGACGCTTCATCGGCCTTCCCGGCGGTCAGCCGCTCCAGTTTCTTCGACGCGATGTCGAACAGGTAGATGTAGGTGTGCCGGCCCGAGAGGAGATAGCCCTGGCCGTCCTGCTTGTACTTGTAGCGATCGATCACGATCGGCTTCGGTGCCTTCCGGGCCGCCTGCCCTGAGCCCGGGCCGGCGGCGTCACCGCCGGCCGCCGGAGTCTGGCCCGCGCTGGTCGAAGGATCGGGCGCGTCAGGATCCGGATCGCCAATCGTCAACGCCAGCCGCTTCGAGTCCGGCGACCATTCGTACCCCTGCAGCCGGCCTTTGATCTCGGTGAGCTGAAATGCTTCGCCGCCGCTGCGGTCCAGCAGCCACACCTGATTCCCTTTGGCTTTGCCCGGACGGGATGACGTGAAGGACAGATACTTGCCGTCCGGACTGAACTTCGGCGACGACTCGCTGTCGGTGCTCGACGTAATCTGCCGCTCGTTCTGGCCGTCGATGCCGACCATCCAGATGTGCCCGTTGCCCGCCTTGTCTTCCTTGACGTCGATCTGAGACACAACGAACGCGACCGACTTGCCGTCGGGCGCGCACTGCGGATCGCGCACCTCTTTCAGACGCCCCAGATCGTCCAGGGAGATCGGCCGTTTGGCGCCTTGCGCCGAGACAGCGGCGATCGAACCGAGCAGGACGGCCGACAACGCGAGAAAAAACCGCTTCATCACAATCTCCAATTCACGAGTTGAGACACCTGCCAACAGATCCGGATCGCTTCTGTCGCTGCCGGGGCGGTCGCGGCGGCGGCGGAGGCTTCGGCGATTTCTTAGGAGGCCCCTGCCGCGTCAAGTCTTTAGGCGCTCCCTGGTCTGGTGCAAGCTCAATTTGCATCACCTTATCCCTGCTTCGGTGGACCCTGCGTCGGCGGTGGCTTGGGCGCTTCCTTGGGCGGTCCTTGTGGCGGCTGAGGCGGTCTCGGAACGTTTTTCGGCGCGCCTTGCTGGTGGCGTTGGTCGGCGCTCATTCGAACCTCTTTTCCGTCGTCGGGGCTGGATTCAGCCGATGGATCGACGTGCAATTCCAACCGAGCTCTCTGCTCGTTTTGCTCACGTTTTTTAGGTAACTGTAAACCTGTACGACGCGGACGTCTCCCTCGACGAACAGGTCGAAATCGATCGCGTCAGACTCTCCCGGCTCGACCTCGAGGTACCTATCGCTCGCATATTCGAACGCTCGGTCGCCAATCTGCGGCCAGGCATACTCGAAGGTGTCGCCTTCGCCAACGAAGCCGAGCGGGACGTCGTCGACGGCATCGGCGAACGGCACGATCTGATGCACCACCACCCGCCCTGAGATGATCTGCATCAGAACGTCGCTCTTGTTCTTGACGTTCAGAGTCACCCTTACGACTGAGCGATTGTCGTCGATCGGATATGCCGCGCAAGCATGGGTCACCTCCGCTCGCGGGAACGCCGTTCGCTTCTTGACAAAGAGCAGATACGTCCACGAACCGCCCACGATGAGCGCGACGATTTTCGCCAGCGACTCGGCAAGACCCGCGACGCTCTTCCACTGATCGAGTGTCATCGCTCCAGCGTCACTGCCGGCGCGATCGCCGGGTGCCGGCGAGCCTGTCGACAGCGGTCGGAATCTCGTACCAGATCTCGACCTCGTAGCCGTCCGGATCCGCGGCGAACAGATAGGGCTCGCCCGGCACGAACTCGCCCTGTTCCTTCACGACGCCGCCGGCTTTCTTCACCGCGCGCGCTGCCGCGTCGATGTCCCTGGGATTCCGCAGCCGGAACCCGAAGTGCGCGATGCCGCCCGATTTGCCGGCGCCCTTTGCCTTCTGCTCGAGCACGATCACGTCGCGGGCACCCGGCGTCTGAAGCTGTACGAATCCGTTCTGGCGGTAGACCTCCACGGCGCCGAACACCGACCGGTAGAAGGCGGAGGAGCGATCGACATCGCGCACCGCCAGCGCCACATGCGTCAGACCGTAGGTCTTCACCATCACGAGTTGGGGCTGGGGGCTAGGGGCTAGGGGCTAGCTGTGGTACCTAGCCCCTAGTACCTAGCCCCGACAGCGTCACTTCTTATACATGATCCGCCAGATCTTGCCCTTCACGTCTTCGGCGACGTACAGCGAGCCGTCGGGTGCCATCGCGAGGCCGCCGGGCCGCGCGACCGCCTCGTTCGGCCGCATGATCTGCGGCTTGCCCATGAATGCGTCAGCAAACACCTCGTATTTCCCTGGCTTGCCCCCCGCGAACGGCACGAACGTGATGTTGTAGCCGGCCATCGGCAGCGGCGCGCGGTTCCACGATCCGTGGAACGCCACGAAGGCGCCGCCCTGATACGTGCGCGGAAACTGTGTGCCGGTGTAGAACAGCACGTCGTTCGGCGCCCAGTGACCCGGGAAGGCGACCGCTGGCGGCGTGAACGACCCGCATCGATCGGTCTTCTTGCCGTCGCCGCCGTACTCCGGATTGGTGACGAGCTTCCCTTCGGCGTTGTTGTAGAAACAGTACGGCCAGCCGAAATTCGATCCGTCGGCAATCTTCACCAGATACTCCGCCGGCCACTCCGCGTTCTGCTCCGCCGTGAACTGACCCGGCCAGGTCGTGTCGAGGCCGTCGCGGTTGTGCATCACCGCCCAGAGGGAATTGTCGTGCCAGGTGATGCCCGGCATCTGCCGCAGGCCCGTCGCATACCGCTTGCCATCGCTCTGTTTCTGACCGAGCTTGTTCTCGTCGAACCGCCAGATGCCTCCGGACGACTCGAGCAGCGGACACGGATCCTGCCCGGGAACCTTCGGCTGGCGATCGGGCTGCTGGCAGACGTTCGACGGCGCGCCGATGTTCACGTAGACGCCGCCTTTGCCGTCGAAGGCGAGTCCCTTGTCCTCGTGCTGGCGCCGATCGATCAAACCTTCGGCGATCACTTCCGGCGCTCCTGTCGGCAGCAACTCGCCGGCCGCCAGCTTGTAGCGGACGATCGAATGGGTCGTCGCGTAGTAGACGTAGCCGTTTCGCAGCGCGACGCCGGTCACGCTGCCCTCGCCGAAGTGCTCGCGCTTGTCGAACTTGCCATCGCCATCGGTGTCACGCAGCGAGAACACACCGCCGCCGGTGCCTCCGCGTCCCGTCTGCGTCGACACGAACAGATCCCCGTTCGGCGCGACCGCGAGATGGCGTGCGCGTCCAAGATTGTCCGCGACGACAGCCGCGCAGAAACCTTGCGGCAGCTTGAGACCGCCGTTATCGGGATCGCACGCCGGCGCCGCGGCCGCGCCGGCAAACGTGACGAGGCTGATGATGGCAATCGCCGCGGAAAGTACCAGGATTAGACGTTTCATGCGCATGATTGTACGCTCTCCCGCATGGCTTATTACCATCCGCAATTCGTACACTTCGCGATCGCGTTGCTCGTCGTCGGAGTCGTGTTGCGCGCCATCTCACTCATGGGCCGGCCGGCGTTCGTGGCACCAGCGGCGACGACGCTGCTGCTCACCGGGACGCTGGCGGCGTGGCTGGCAACCCAGTCCGGAATCGCGGCACACGGACCGGTCGAGCGCGTGCCGGGAGCGCGCGCGGCCGTCGTGGAACACGAGGAGTGGGGCATCCGCACGCGCAACGTGTTCCTGGGTGTGATGGCGCTCGAGGCGATCGCGCTCGTGCTGTGGCGGTCGTCGAAGCGGCGCATCATGTATGCGGCGTCGACCGTCGTCGGTGCCGTCGGGCTGTTCTGTCTGTATGAAGCCGGCGAACACGGCGGGTCGCTCGTCTACGCGTATGCGGGCGGCGTCGGCATCCGCAGCGGCGAGCCGGCCGACGTCGAGCGGTTGCTGCTCGCGGGCCTGTACAACCAGGCGCAGATCGAACGGAAAGCCGGACGTGCGAACGACGCGGCGACGCTTCTGGCGCTGGCGGCCGATCGCCATCCGAACGATGCGGAAGTCCAGCTGGCCGCCGCCGAATCGCTGCTGCTCGATCGGAAGGATGCGCGGGCCGCCATCGACAAGCTCAGGGCGATCCAGCCGCCCAAGGACAACCGCTCGCTCCGGATTCGTCACGGCATGCTGACCGCGGACGCGCTCGAAGCCGCAGGTCAGCGCGAAGGCGCGGCGGCCATCGTCCAGAACCTCGTCACCGATTATCCGGACGTGCCGCGGCTGAAGCAGCGCCTGAATTCGTTGAAGTAGGCGCGTCCGCGATTCGCACGGTGGCCCAGTCCCAGCCTTCGAGGCCACGGGCGTTGACCGCTTTCACCGAGACGACCATCCCGGGCGCGACTTGCGGCAGCGCCGCCCGCGGCTGTGTCACGGTGAGACGATGGCGGAGGCGATCCGCCGGCGGACCGTAGGCGACGACGTACGAGGCGATGCCGCTTTCCGGAGCCGGCGCCCACGACAGCGACGCCGTTCCAGCCGCGACGTTGTCCACTCGCAGCCGCGTCAGCCTCGATGGGCTCGACGCCAACAGCATCAGCGTCGCGATCGTCGTCTTGCTGGTTTCCGTAATCAGCTGGTGATTCTCGAATTCGAGCAGGTCGCTCGCCTGGTGGTAATGGGGACTGCCGAGGACCGGATACGAGCCGATGCCGCCGACCACGTCGCCGTACGCGTCGTAGAACGAGACCGCGTCCGTGCCCTTGAAATACAGCGCGTCGAACGTCACGAGCCGCGTGAAGAGCATCGCCGCGGCGTGCTGAATGTCGCGGATCCCGGAATTCGAGTATCGGATCGTGTTGTCG
>Ga0114129_10015597_pt1 | contig 10804 bp, 10 predicted proteins | sample RhiMetdeltSRZDD1_FD_80071 | JGI IMG/M metagenome (GOLD analysis project Ga0114129, IMG submission 80071) | Populus rhizosphere microbial communities from Tennessee, USA - Rhizosphere MetaG P. deltoides SRZDD1 (version 2) (version 2) | ecosystem: Host-associated > Plants > Roots > Rhizosphere >... | reverse complement strand
TTCGGACGTCATGGTCGCGCCGATGCGATATCAGTTCGTGCAGGGCAAGCGCACGCTCGTGGGCGCCGGCCGGCAGTCGACCACCGACGACAACGGCGAGTTCCGCCTGTTCGGCATCACGCCCGGCCAGTACTACCTGCAGGCGACCTGGCGTTCGAACATGGGGTTCGGCCCTGGCGGTGACAACCAGCCGGCGTACGCGCCGATGTTCTTTCCGGGCGTGCTCGATGCCGCCGACGCTCAGCGGTTCACGATCGGGATCAGCCAGCAGCTGAGCGACCTCGTGATGGCGTTGAAGCCAACGAAGGCGGTGCGCATCAGCGGGACGGTGCTGACGTCCGATGGCCGTCCCGCGACCGGGATGCTGAACGTGATGCGCATCGCCGGTATGGGCTTCGTGGGCAACATGGGCGCCATGATCAAGCCGGACGGTTCCTTTCAACTGAACGGCGTCGCGCCCGGCGAATATCAGCTGCGGACGTTTCCCAACGGACCATCCGGGCCCGACTCCGAAACAGCCATGGTGAAGATCACGGTCGCCGGCGACGACATCACTGATGTTCAACTCGTGACCGGTAAGCCCGTGTCTGTGGCCGGGCGCGTGATCGTCGATCCCGCCGCCGCCCAATCGCTGCCTGCCTCGCTGTTCGTGACAGCGTTTCCGATGGACGGACCGAATTTCGGTGGCTTCACGCCCGGAAGAGTGGCCGACGACTATACATTCGAGCTCAAAACCTCGCCGGGCCGCGCGCGGATCAGCCTCTCGAACCCGCCTGCAGGCTGGTCGATCCGGGCGGTTCGGCTCAACGGCGTCGACGTCATCGACAGCGGCATCGAGTTCAAGCCAAACCTGAACGTGCACGGTCTCGAGGTCGAGCTGACCAACAAAGTGTCGGTGGTGACCGGCCTCGTGACGACCGGGAGAAGCGAAGCGTCGAGAGACTACACGGCCATCGCGTTTCCGCAGGACAGCGACCGATGGAAGGACACGAACTCGCGTTACATCCGGACGGGCCGTCCGGACCAGGATGGCCGATTCAAGATCTCAGGGCTGCCTTCAGGCGATTACCTGTTAATCGCGGTCGACCACATCAATCCAGGCGAGTCCTCTGATCCAGAGTTCCTTGAACGCATCCGCGCAAAGGCGACACGTTTTTCGCTCTCCGAAGGCGAGACGAAGTCGATCGACCTGAAGCTGAACTCGTCGTCCTAGCTGCTAGAACATGTCGCCGTGCCAGTAGAGCGCGTCTGCTGGATCCGGGAGTTTCGGAACCGACCGGGTCAGCCCGCGCATCATCATGATGTCCGACGACGGCCGCTCGCCGACGATCTCGATTTGCGGTGGCCGGAAGTCAGCCGGGAGCCACGCCATGATCGCCGGCCTCGGGGCTGACGGATCCCTCGCCACCAGGACCTGAAGGATCGCGCCGACACGAGCGCCGGCCGGATCGCGGTCGCCGCATTCCTCCAGCACCCACGCGCCCCCGCGGACCGTGATGACGACATAGGCGACGGCGGAGCCGCCTTCCTCGGCGACGAAAAACTGCACCTCGCGATCGCCGGCCGGACCGAGACCCGCGAGCAGGCGCTTCCGGACGATCGCGAAGTGCACGAAGTCGCGATCGCGCTCGAGGTGGAACCGGTTGCGCTCGGCGCGGGCGCGTCCCATGGCGACGACATCCGGCAGATCGCGATCCTCGCCGGCGCGGACGAGCGTCATCGGTGCTCCGCGCCTCGTGTCCTCGATCACCCGCAGCGAGAGATCCGGCGTCGCGATCGGCTCGAACCCAAGAGCTGCGTAGTAACCGGCACCGATGATCGAGAAGAGGAGCGCGGCCGTCGCGCCTTCGCCGGCCGAGCGTTCCAGCAGACGTTCGACGAGCGCGCGCGCATGTCCGTGGCTGCGGTAGGCAGGCGCGGTGAACAGCGCACCGATGCCGGCGATTCGCAGTGGACGGCCGTCCAGCGAGGCGTCGAGCGTATACAGCTTGGCGCTCGCCAGCACCTCGCCCCGTTCGACGAGCGCGAAGCGCTGCAGGCGCGTCCGACCCCACGGCGTCGCGAGCTGGCCGGTGTAGTAGCGGCCATACCCAGCGCGGCTCAGGCCGTCGTGCCAGACCGGGAAGCTGTGGTCCAGAACTTGTTGAAGATAAGGACCTTCGACGATCGCTAGATCTGCCATGCGGCGCCAGAATTGTACGGCGGTTTTTTAAACGTTCCGGCTCGATGCCTTGTCTAACCTCGCAAATGAAGCGATTTCTGCCATTTGTCCTGCCGTTCACCATTGCAGTTCTCGCCACATCCCGGCCGGCTGCGACGACCCATGCGGCGGACCGGGCTGGAGACAAGGCCGGAGACAAAACCATAGTGCACGTGCTCAACCGTATCGCCTTCGGGCCTCGGCCGGGCGATGTCGAGCGGATCCGTGCGATTGGCATCGACCGTTACATCGATCAGCAGCTGCACCCCCAGCGTGTTGCCGATCCTGGGATGGCGGCGCGATTGAGCGATCTGGCCTCCATCGGCATGAGCTCGCGTGAGATCGCGCGTGAGTACGAGCTGCCGCAGCTCCAAGCCAGGCGCGAGCGGAAACAGAACGCCCAGGCCGACCCGGCTGGAGCGCCGCCAAAACCCGATCCGCTCCAGCAGAAGGCCAACGGCGTGATCGTGGAGCTGGCCGAACAGAAGGTGCTGCGCGCGATCTACAGCGAGCGGCAGCTGGAGGAAGTGCTCACCGATTTCTGGTTCAACCACTTCAACGTCGACGCGCGCAAGGGGCCGGCTCGGTTCATGTTGACGGAGTACGAGCGGGAGACGATCCGGCCGCACGTGCTCGGCAAGTTTCGCGATCTGCTCGAAGCGACCGCGAAGAGCCCGGCGATGCTGTTCTATCTCGACAACTGGATGAGCGCCTCCCCGGCGACCGGAGAAATGCTGCCGCCGCGGCTCGCCCGCGGTCCGTTCGGCGGCCGCGTCGTCGTGCCGGGCGGCGTGCGTCAACAGCCGCAGGCCAAGAATGCCCCCAAGGGCCTGAACGAGAACTACGGGCGCGAACTGATGGAGCTGCACACGCTCGGCGTGGACGGTGGCTACACGCAGAAGGACGTCACCGAGGTCGCGCGGGCGTTCACCGGGTGGACGATCCAGAACCCGCGGCAGGGCGGTGGTTTCATCTTCAACCCGCGCCTCCACGATTCCGGACAGAAAGTGGTGCTCGGCCACATCATAAAGGCGGGCGGCGGGCAATCCGACGGCGAACAGGTGCTCGACATCCTCGCGAAAGAGCCCGCGACGGCGCGCTTCATCGCGAGCAAGCTGGCGCGCCGTTTCGTCAGCGACACGCCGCCGCCGGCGCTCGTCGACCGCGCAACGGCGCGGTTCCGGGCGACCGACGGCGACCTGCGCGAGGTGACGCGGACCATTCTGACCTCGCCGGAATTCCTGGCGCCCGAGTCCTACCGCGCCAAGGTCAAGACGCCTTTCGAATTCGTCGTCAGCGCCGCCCGGGCGGTCGGTGCCGATGTGCAAGAAGCGCTGACGCTCGTCCGTCAGCTGCAGCAGCTCGGGATGCCGCTCTATCAGTGCCAGCCGCCGACCGGCTACAAGGACACGGCGGACGCGTGGGTCAACACCGGCGCGCTGGTCAGCCGCATGAACTTCGCCCTGACGCTTGCAGGCAACAGGCTGCGCGGCGTGTCGGTGGCGTCGCTGCCGACTGCAGACGAGGTACTCGGCTTCGATTTGTCGGAGACAACGCGCGCGACGATCGCCAAGGCGGCCGATGCGCAACAGATGGCGGCGCTGACTCTCGGTGCGCCGGAATTTCAACGGCGGTGACCTATGCTTTCAAGAAGAGTCTTTCTGAAAAACGGCGCGTTCGCCTTTGTCAGCCTCGGCTTCGCGCCGTCGTTCCTCTCGCGCACGGCGCTGGCGGCGACCGGACGCTCGAAGCAGCTCATCGCGATCTTTCAGCGGGGCGCGGTGGACGGGTTGAGCATGGTTGTCCCGTTCGGTGAGGCCGACTACTACCGCGCGCGGCCGAGCATCGCGATTCCGCGTCCGAACGGCGAGAACGGCGCCCTGGATCTCGACGGGTTTTTCGGGTTCAACCCGCGCCTCAAGGCGTTGAAGCCGCTCTGGGACCGCCGTCAGCTGGCCATCGTCAACGCCTGCGGATCGCCGGACAGCACGCGGTCGCACTTCGACGCGCAGGACTACATGGAAACGGCGACACCTGGTGTGAAGAGCACGGCCGACGGATGGCTGAACCGGTACCTGCAGGCGCGAAAGGCGGAGGAAGCGACGCCGTTCCGAGCGGTGGCGCTGACGTCGCAGCTGCCGCGCATGCTGCAGGGCACGGCGCCCGCGCTGGCGATGAGTCAGATCGCGCAGTTCGGGATTCGCGGCGGTCAGGGCGGCGACGGCGCCGGCGCGTCGTTCGAACGCGAATACGCCGCGGCGGCTGACCATCTACTGAACGGCACGGGCAAGGAAGCGTTCAACGCCATCAAGATGCTCAAAAGCACGGACCCGTCCCGGTATCAGCCGGCCAACGACGCGGACTATCCCCGCAGTCCGTTCGGCCAGGCGCTCCGCCAGATCGCGCAGCTGACCAAATCCAACGTGGGGCTCGAAGTGGCGTTCGCCGACGTCGGCGGGTGGGACACACACGTGAATCAGGGCGCCGATCAGGGTCAACTGGCGAACAAGCTCGAGGATTTCTCGCGCGCCATTGCCGCTCTGGTCGTGGATCTCGGCGACCGGATGGAAGACACCGTCGTCCTGACGATGTCCGAGTTTGGACGAGCGGTGAACGAAAACGGCAATCGCGGCACCGATCACGGCCATGGCAACGCAATGATGGTCATCGGCGGCAACGTCCGGGGCGGGCATGTCTACGGCAAGTGGCCGGGCCTGGCGGCCGAGAAGCGCTACGAAGGCCGCGACCTCGCGGTCACGACCGACTTCCGGGACGTCTTTGGCGAAATCGTCGCGCGTCACCTCGGCGTGTCGAACCCAAGCGCAATTTTTCCGGGCTATAACGTTCAGCCGTCAAAATACCCGGGACTGTTCGCCTGATTTGATCTGATGGTCGCGTTGGCAGAATAATCCGCGGCATGCCGAACACGGAGGGCTTCGCGGCGACCTTCGCCGCGCTCCGTGCGATCCTCGAGCCGCACGCGAAACGGCTGACCGTCACGGTCGACGAACCCGGGCATTTCGAGCTCGCATCGCCAACCATGACGGATCGCGCCGGCCGGCCCCTTTTCTGCGCGGCAGTGCAGATCAACAAGAACTACGTCAGCTACCACCTCATGCCGGTGTACGCCAACACCGCGCTGCGTAACAGCCTCTCGCCGGCGCTGAGGAAGCGCATGCAGGGGAAAGCGTGCTTCAACTTCACCACCGTCGAGCCCGGCCAGCTCAAAGAGCTCGCGGCGGTCACAAAAAAGGGCATTGCGGGTTTCAAGAACCTCAAGCTCCCCTGGGCGTGACCGTTTCCTCGTCAATTCGCCACATGCTGCTTTCGGATCTCCCGACGCCCCAAGTCCTGATTGACCACGCGCGATTGCGACGCAACATCGATCGCGTGCAGGAGCTCGCCTCGACTGCCGGGGTGGCACTCCGGCCACACGCGAAAACGCACAAGTCGCCGGTCGTCGCGAAATGGCAGATCGATCGCGGCGCCGTCGGCGTCTGCTGCGCCAAGGTGGGCGAGGCGGAAGTGTTCGTCGCCGCCGGGATCGCCAACGTCCGTTTGCCATACCCCGTCAGCCCGTCGAACGCGGCGCGCGTTCTGGCCCTGCTGGACCGCGCCGCGATTTCGATCATCGTCGATCATCTGGATGTCGCGCGCGGCTGGTCCGAGGCGATGACCCGCGCCGGACGCACGCTCGACGTGCTGATCAAGGTGGACGTCGGATTCCATCGTTGCGGGATCGACCCTGACGGCGACGCGCTCGGGTTCGTGCAGCGTGTGTCGGCGCTGCCGGGACTTCGCCTGCGCGGTCTGTTGAGCCATGCCGGCCACGGATATCACGCGTCGTCCGACGACGAACTGCGCGGCGTGGCGCATCGCGAGGCGGAGATTCTCACCTCGCTGCTCGACCGCGCCGTGAAAGCCGGCATCCCGCTCGAGGAGCTGTCGGTCGGCGCGACGCCGACCCTCCGCTTCAGCGCCGCCGAGCGTGGTCTGACGGAACTGCGTCCCGGCAACTACGTGTACTTCGACCGCACGCAGCTCGCGCTCGGATCGGCGACGCTCGACGACTGCGCGCTGACCGTGCTCTCGAGCGTGGTGACGCAGCACGACGGACGCATCATCCTCGACGCCGGGAGCAAGACGCTGACGAACGATCAGGCGCGCGGCATCACGGCGGCACCCGGGTACGGCGCGATCCTGACTGCGGACGGGGCGGCGATCGACGACCGGCTGACGATCGAGCGCCTGTCCGAGGAACATGCGACGGTGCGCGTGACCGGCGCCACGGCATTGAAGCCGGGCGACCGTGTGCGCGTCGTGCCGAATCACTCGTGCGTCGTGTCGAACCTCGTGGACGAGGTGCGGCTCGTCGACGGCAATCGCGTAATTGACACGCTTCCGGTCGCCGCCCGGGGTAGAATCCAGTAACCTCATGGCTGACAAGACGAAGGCAGAGATCGGCGACGCGCTCGGCATGGTCGAGACGCGCGGCCTCATCGGGATGATCGAGGCGGCCGACGCCATGGTCAAGACGGCGAACGTGGTGTTCGTGGGCTGGCAGAAAGTCGATGCCGGTCTGGTCACCGCCATCATCCGCGGCGATGTGGGCTCCGTGAAAGCGGCAACCGATGCCGGCGCCGCGGCGGCTCGCCGCGTCGGCGAGCTCATCGGCGTGCACGTCATCCCCCGCCCGGCCGACGACCTCGAGAAGGTGTTCCCGATCCGCTGACTTCAACTTTTAACTTTAACTTTTAACTTTTAACTTTTCTCTTTTTCCTAGTCACCTTTCCTCGCAGCTCCTTCAGCAACCCTTCGTTACCAATCGCCAGCAGCGGCTGCGCCGGCGTCTTCAGGAGATTGAAGAACTGACCGGTCCGGGTGCGTGCGTAGATCTCTCGGCCGTCGGTCAGCAGTTCGACCTGACCGCCGCCGCCGGTGGCCTCGAACAGACGCGTCCCGAACTGGTCGCCAAGCACCCGCAGGATGCTGTGGAGCTGATGGACCGTGAACCCGCGACGCCTGAGATCCGCGAGCGCGAGCAGCTCGAACAGCTCGATCGGCGTATATCGCCGTTCGGTGTAGCCGCCGGCGCTGGTCTTGTGCGACGGGATTGACGGCGAGAGCAAGCCGCCCGCGTCCCACACCTGCAGCTGCCGCGCCGTGAGACCGGTCAGCGCCGCGACCTCGCGCGAACTGTAGGTGCGCTTCAGGCGCATTGATCGGCCATGGCGGCGCCTTCGAAGTCTTTCGCGGTCAGTCCTCCCTCGCTGTGGGTCGAATACGTGAGTGTCACGCGCTTGTAGTTGATCAGGATGTCTGGATGGTGATCCGCGGCCTCGGCCTTCGGCGCCAGGCAGTTGACGAACTTGATCGCCTCGAGAAAATCGCGAAACGTGTACTGCTTGCGGATGGCGTCGCCCTGAAGTGTCCAGCCGTTGAGGCCCTTGATCCGCTGCTCCGCGTCGGTGAGAGATAGCCGCGCCATCGGTTCTCCTCTTCCCTTTGTGTCCTTTGTAACCCTTTGTGTCCTTTGTAACCTTTGTGTCCTCTGTGTGCGCGCGCGTCAGGCTTCTGGCTTCCGTGCGCGCACGTCATCCAACTCTATGCGCGCGCGCTCGACGGCCGCCAGCGCATCCCGCTGGATCTCGACGGCGGTCGGTCCCTCAGTAGGACTCGTAAACGCGCTGCCGGAAACGGTTCGGTGATACGCGCGTTCCGACTGCTGCAACGAGTCGAGTGCCGCGGCATGGTCTCTTTGCCAGTCGAGCCAGCGTGTCAACCGCTCGATCGCCTCGTGTTCCGTGTCGCCAGCGCACTCGATGCCGAATGGATCGCCCGTATCTTCCCGTACGGCGTGCGCCACCCATCGGCCTTCGCGTTCGGCGCAGAGTATTTTCATCATCCGCCAAAGCGGGACGGACCGAGGGCGGCCATGAGGGGGTCGACGCGGCCGTCGAGCATGGCGTCGGCCACCAGCCGGGCGGTCAGCGGCGCCAGCAGCACGCCGTTTCGATAGTGTCCCGAGGCAAACATGACGTTCGGCGCACCGTCCAACGCGCCCATGATCGGCAGACCGTCCGCGGTGGCCGGCCGCAGGCCGACGCGCGCGCCGCGGAAGCCTGCCGCCCAGGCGTGCGGCACCGCCTCGCAGGCGGCGGCGAGCAGATCGTGCACGCCCGCGACGGTCGCGCGTTCGTCGAAGCCGGCTTCTTCCACTGTGGCGCCGACGAGCATGGTGCCATCGTCCCACGGCACGAAGTAGCAGCGGCGGGTCCAGGTGACGCGTCGCATGCGCGGTCCTAACCACGCGAGCGACAGCAGTTGCCCGCGCACCGGGCGGACCGGCACCCGCGCCGTCGAGCCATCGATCGAGATTTCGCCCGACCAGCTCCCGGCGGCGACGACCACCGCGTCGCCGCGCAGCGATCCGCGATCGGTGTCGACGACGATTTCGGCGCGGCTGCTCGTGATGCCTCGCACGCGGCGCTGTTCGATCAGGTGAGCACCCGCGCGCCTCGCCGCGGTGGCGATGGCGCGGGTCAGGTCGCTCGCGGCCACGAATCCATGCGTGTCGATGACGAGGCCGCCGACGACGCCGTCGCCTACGAGCGGCTCCTCGGCGCGGACGGCTGCGGCGTCGAGCAGGCGTGCGCTCACACCGCGTTTCGCGAGGGCGTCAGCGCTGGTGGCGAGCGTGCAGATTTCCGCCTCGTTCATGGCGACGTCGACGGTCCCGTTGCGGTGATAAGGAATCGCCGAGCCGCTTTCAGCCGAGACGCGCGCGATGAAATCGTCGTAGAGATCGAGACTGCGCACCGCCAGGTCCTGAAGCGGTCCGTGCGCACCGGCTTCGATGTACGGCGCCAGCACGCCGGCTGACGCCTGCGTCGCGCCCATGCCGACCGGCCGTTCGTCGACGATCTCGACCGACGCGCCGCGCGCCGCAAGCTCATGGGCGACGGCGCAGCCGATGATGCCCGCGCCGACCACGATGATGTCGGAAGGCGGCGTCATAGGGACCGTTTATACTCCAACGACCGTTACAGCAGTTGGTGAATTGGGCGTCCCTTATCGCGCGTCGAGCACTGGCAGCGCGATAAACGACGGCAGCGACGCGGAGCGATAGACTGTGTGCGTCGCCTTCCGGTACTCGCTGTCCTTGGCGTGGTAGATGTCGGTGAAGGTCTGCGGATTGCGATCGAACATCGGGAACCACGAGCTCTGGATCTGCACCATCAGCCGGTGGCCCCTCAGGAACGTGTGAAACTTGTCGCCCAACGTGAAGGTCAACTTCGTCGGCTGACCCGGAACCATCGCCTCCGGGTGGCTCATGCTGTTGCGAAATTTCGCGCGCAGGATGTCGCCGGCCAGCAGCATTGGGAAGTGCCCCATCGGCGGCGCCAGGTTGCCCGGATAGACGTCGATGACCTTCACGATCCAGTCGCCGTCGGTTCCAGTCGTTGACACGTTGAGGCTGACGTCAATCGGCCCCGCGATCGTCAGATCGTCGGTCAGCGGAGGCGTCTGGTAGACGAGGACGTCCGGCCGGCCCCACACAAACCGCTGATCCTCGACCATGAAGACATGCCCCTCGGTCGTCGTGATCTCGGCGGTGTACGGTACCGGCTTCGCGGGATCGCTGACATAGTCGTCGAACGCCTCGTCTGATCGATCGGCCGGGGCGCCAAACGCAAGCTTCCCGCCGGCCTGCAGATACAGGTTGCGGGCCCGCGCCCCGGCTGGCGGCCACTGCGGATAGCTGTGCCACTTGTTGCCGCCGGTCTCGAACACGACCGCCTCCGCGAGATTCAGGCGCCCTTTGTCCTTCAGGTAATAGTTGAAAAACGGCAGCTCGATGTTCGCGCGGAAGTAAGCGGCGGTCTTCGACCCGAACGAAATCTGGCCGAGCGTGTCGCCGTCGCTCCGGGCCCACCCGCCGTGCAGCCACGGTCCAACGGCGAGCGTCGTCTTGTTCGACGGATTCTTCTCTTTCAGCGCGCGATACATGCGGAACGGACCGTAGAAATCCTGCGCGTCGAACCACGCCGCGACAATCAGCACCGGGTGATTGATGTTGACGAGATCCTTGGGCACGTTGCGCGCCTGCCAGTACTCGTCGTACGTGCCGTGCGCCATGTGATCCTTGTAGGTCGGCACATCGTCCGCGAAGTACTTGAGCGCGTTGGCGGCGGATCCCATCTCGAGGAAGAAGCGATAGCCGTCCGGGGTGCCATAGTCGAACCGCTCGGTGTCGCGCTCTGACGGCGCGACGCGCGCCCGAGCGTTGGTCGACATCCAGTTGAAGCCGTACATCATCTGGTACGCGCCGCCGGAGTGATAGTCGTCGCCGAAGAACTGATCCTGGGGCGGCGCTTGCGGCGACGAGGCTTTCAGCGCCGGGTGGGCGTCGATCATCCCCTGCGACACTTCCCATCCCGCCCACGAAATGCCCCACTGGCCGACGCGTCCGTTGTTGTTCGCGACGTTTTTTACCAGCCAGTCGATCGTGTCCCACGTGTCGGTGCTCTCGTTCGGCTTCGAGGATCCCTTGACGATCGGCACGTGGTGAATGAACTCGCCCTCGGACTTGAATTTCCCGCG
>Ga0114129_10015596_pt1 | contig 10804 bp, 6 predicted proteins | sample RhiMetdeltSRZDD1_FD_80071 | JGI IMG/M metagenome (GOLD analysis project Ga0114129, IMG submission 80071) | Populus rhizosphere microbial communities from Tennessee, USA - Rhizosphere MetaG P. deltoides SRZDD1 (version 2) (version 2) | ecosystem: Host-associated > Plants > Roots > Rhizosphere >... | reverse complement strand
CGGTACTCGCGCTCGCCGAGGCTCTCGAGCGTCGGGCCGATCCCGATCTCGCGGAGGAGGTCGGGATTTCCGAACGCGGCGTTCAGCGGGACCACGAGCGTCAGGGCGGCGCCGTTCGACTCGACGGCGACGCCTTCGCGCCGCAACGCTGCCAGTTGGGCGGCGGTGAACCTCGACGCACGGACCGTCGGCTCGAACTCGCCGTGCACCATGCTGTGCGCCCGGTAGCCGACGACCGCGAACTCGTTGCCGATCCCTGCGTCGACACGCGCGTTGTAGCCGCGATACCTGTCAAGCCGCACGCCGAGCGCCGGTAGGAACTCGTGGTAGGTGATCCATTGAATCTCGGCGCCAACCACGCGACGCGCGATCTGGAACCTGTTCTCTGCGCTCAGAGAAGCAGGGAGCCTGGAGACGATGCGGTTGTGCTCGCGCGCGAACATCGTGTGCACTGCGGTCAGCGCGATGTTCTCGTTAGCACGCACGTCGCCCGCAACGATCGCGCGCGACGGATCGCCGACGAGCGCGCCCATGAGGTCCATCGCCGGCGCCGTGCGGGCGTCGCCGCGAGCGCCGACGCGTGGGAGGTAGCCGCCGGCGGTGAGCAGCAGCGACGGCCCGTTGTTCTCCGGGTTCCCGTCTGCGGGGCCCTGCCGGAGCCAGTCGTCACGTGCGGCCGAGCCGCCGTAGACGCCCGAGGCGTCGATGTAGCTGCTGTTCGTGTTGATCTGCTGGCGGGGCGTGGACACGCCCGTGCCCGGGGCCGCAGGTGTCCGGGCGAAGTCGATCGCGCCGAAGTCGTTGTGGAAGTCCTCGAGCGCGTCGACAGCATCGAAGCTGATCGGCATGCGCTCCGCGGGCGTCTCGTCGCGCAGGCCGAAGTCGTGGTCGAGGAACTGCGCCCACACCCATCCCCACTGCGAGACGCCGTTCTCCGAGAACAAGTTCTGTCCGACGTCGTTGAAGATGCGGTTGCTGACGTATCGCGGCGCCGGCCCCGAGACCGGCTGCGAGACGCCGTCCGCATAGTTGGCAGGCGCGACGCGCACGTACTGCGTCCCGGCCTCGCCCCACGTCGGATGCCGCAGGTTGTTGCCGCCTCCGTCCAGCGTCCGCGCCGCGATGCGCACAGACGCGTCCGACGAGGCTGTCGCCGGACCAAGAAGAAGGACGGCGACGACTGCCGCGGTCACGAGCCTCAGCATGTGACCCTTCCTTCCTGACGAGGCTCGAGGGCCGCGCTCACCTGCCCTCGTCGGCTCGTATGTCGGTCGCTCGTGCTTCGGCTGAGCCGCTACGGGCCCTGACTCCGCTCCGCACCGAGCGCCGCGAGCATCCTCCTGTCCGCACACGGATGCAAGTGACTGGGCGAAGAACAACCGAACCTTTACATTCGAGTACGAGGAGGTCCCGATCGGCGGCAGAGGGCTCATCGCATGTGCGGCGGCATCGGCGGCGCTGCTCGCGCTCGCAGGCGCGGGCCGAGCCGGGTCGAAGGCCGTGTCCGTCGGGAACGAAGAGCAGTTCGCGACCGCCGTCGCCGCGCTGCGGAACACCGGCGGCACGATCGTCCTCCGGCCGAGGCACTACCGGGAGCTCGTCGTCGGCGCGCGCGGAGGCGGGCACCTGCGAATCGTCGGCGCGCCCGGCGCGCGCATCGAACGTCTTCTCCTCGACCACACGCAGCACGTTTCGCTCGAGGGGGTCGCGATCATCCCGTCGAGACAGGACGCCTCGCTCGAGATTCGCGCGTCGCGCGACGTCGACCTCGACCGGCTGCTCGTCACCGCGCGCGGCACGCCGTACTCGGCTTCGGTGTCCGTCCCCTGGTCGAACGGCGTCACGATTCGCCACAGCACGTTCACGCACTGCGGCGACCGTTCACCCGACTGGTCGTTCTGCCTGTTGCTGACCTTCGGCGTGAGTCATCTGCTTCTCGAGGACAACTGGTTCCACGACTGCTACGGCTGCGACTTCGTGCACGGCCGCTTCGGCTCCGTGCTGACGATCCGGGGCAACCGGTTCGAGCGCGCCCTGCCGTGCAGGTTCGACCGTGTGCGCTGCGGCCACCAGGATCTGATCGAGCTCTTCTCGGGTCGCTATCTCCGGATCGAGGACAACCGCTTCGGCGTGTACCGCGAGGGCGGTGCGCAGGTGTACCTCACCAACGACACCGATCACGTCGAGATCGTCAACAACCTCTTCGTCGGCACCGATTCGCGAGTGCCGGGCTACCACGCGCGCGTCGCGCTCGTGATCGGCAGCCGCGAGTCGGAGCGCATCCCGCACGACGTCAAGGTCGCAAACAACACGATCCTCACGGGCCATCGCCGGCGCGACGGCTACGAGGGCTCGATCCGAGTCAGCTCGCTCTACGGCGCGGTCCGGCAGCGGCTGCGGCCGCTGATCGTCAACAACGTGATCGCCCTTCTCCGCAGCAGGTGGCCCGTGTGCGAAGCGGTGCGCGCGTCGATCTCGAATGTCGTCGTCGACGGCACTCCGTGCTCGTCCTCGGACCAAGCCGGCGATCCGTTGCTCGACTCCCAGGGACGCCCGACGGCTGACTCGACGTTGCTGCTCGATGTGGCGAACCGCCGCTACGCACCGCGCACCGACATCACGGGGCGCGCACGCGGCGCACTGCCGGACATCGGCGCGTACGAGTTCCGCGGCTAGGGCGGCGCAGGCCCGCGGCAGCGGATCGCTTCGCACTCGCCGCTGAGGCGCGCACCACCGGCGGCGAACGGGACCACGACGGTCGAACCGCGTTGCAGCCAGAGCTCGCCGCCTTGCTCGGTCTCGAGCACGCCTTCGCCGTCGGTCACGACGAGGACGGAGAACGACGCCTCGAGCTCTGCGCCACCGCCCACCTTGTCCGCCCGGAAGAACGCGTCTGCTTCCACCGGGAGGTACGCGTCCCCGCGCCTCGCCTTCAGGCCGCTCACGTCGGTGGCCGAGCGGTCGAGCGCGCTCAGCGCGAGCTCTCGCGGAAGACCGAGGAACGCCTCGTCTTCGTCCACGATTCCTTGCCATTCCATGAGCACCGACGTGTCCGAGGGCTGCTGGAGCTCGAGGATCAGAATGCCTTCGCCGATCACGTGCGGAACTCCGGCGGGGACGAAGATCGCGTCGCCTGCACGGACCGGGACCCGATTCATCCTTGCCACCATGCCCGCCAGATCCTGTGCTTCGACGAGCGCGGCCACCTCGTCGGCGGTCACGTGACGTGCGAATCCGACGTGGACGTAGGCCCCGAAGTCGGCCTCGAGGAAGATCCACGCCTCCGTCTTCCCGCACGGCTCGCCGAGGTACTGCTGCGCGAACGCGTCGTCCGGGTGGAAGTGCAGCGGCAGCCGCTCCCCCGCGTCGAGGAGCTTCAGGAGGACGGCCGGATCCGGGCCGAATCGCTCGAGATGCTCGGGCTCGAAGTACGCCTGCGGATCGTCGGCGAAAACGTCCGCAAGAAACGTGCCGTCCACACGCGAGCGTCCGAGCCCCGGGTCGCCGCGAACGTGGGTGGTCGAAGCGACCCAATCCTCGGGCGCGTGGTCGTCGCCGGGCGGCACGCCCCGGAACGCGGCAATCCGCGCGCCGCCGCGATAGAACCGATGGATCTGGTTGAGCCCGAGGTCGAACGGCTTCATGCGGCCCCGCTCGTCACGCGCACCGGCGCGACGCCCGCTCGCACCGCAGCCCGCAGGCGCGCGCCTGCCTCGGCCGGCGCGCCGGCCGCGTCGAGTGCGACGAGGGCCGCACCGACCACGGGCGGGTCGACTGCGGCGACAGGGCGCGTCGCCGGCGCGACCTTCGCGAGCCGCGCGATCACTTGGTCGAAGAGCGAACCGCTGCCGTCGCGAAGCATGCCGCCGCCGAGCACGACGTCCGCCGACGCGACGCCGAGGTCCGCGAGCGCGCGCAAGACCATTAGAACGACCTCTTCGGCAAGCCTTGCGACGAGCTCGCCCGCGACCGCGTCGCCGTCCTCGGCCGCGCGCACAACCACGGGCGCGAGCTCGCCTAGACGGCCGGCGCCGATTCGCCCGTAGTGGATCGCCTCGCCGAGCTCGGCAATCGACATGCCGAAGTGCGCGCGGACGATCTGGGTCAACGCGGTCGGTCGTCCGCGGCCGTCCTCGCCGCGCGCGGCGTGGAAGAGCACGTCACGGCCGAGCATCACGCTGCCGCCCCAATCGCCGGTCTCCCAGCCGAGCGACGGGTACCGGGCGACGCGCCCGTCCGCCGCGCGCCCTGCGCAGTTGATCCCGGCGCCGCAGACGACCGCGACGACGTCCGCAGCGTCGCTTCCTGCACGGAGCAGCGCGAAGGTGTCGTTGTCGACGGTCGCGGCGCGCACCCATCCGGTCCGATCGACGGCTTCGGTGACCTCCACGATGTCCGACGGGATGTCGACGCCGCAGAGAAAGAACGCACCGTGCTCGGCGGGCGGTTGCAACTCGGCGCGCTCGACGAGTCGCGCGATGTCGGCGATGCAGCGATCGGCGCCGACGCCGTGCGCGTTCGTGCCCGGTCCGCGGACGAGCGCGGACGGCTCCCCGTCGAGCGTCGCGACGAGCAGCTCCGTCTTCGAGTTCCCCGCGTCGACGCCGAGAACTACGCCCATGCGAGCTTCAACGCTCGAGCCGCCCGTACGCGTCGAGCACGGTGAGCACCCTGAACGTCACGAAGCCGCGCCACTCGTTCACGGCCGCGGCGCTCGGCGGCTCCCAGGTGATCGGCCAGCCGCCGTCTTCCTGCTGCTTCCCGGCGAGTGCGTCGAGGTGCGCGTCGATCGTCGGGTCGTCGAAGAGCCGGCGCCCGATCCGGTCGGGGCTCGGCGCGTACTCGAGCGGCGACTTGACATAGCCGGACGCCTGCGGGTCGAGGGCTGCGAGCTTGTCGACGATCCGCTTGCCGAGGCGCTCGAACATCGCCTCGGCGCGGTCGCGGTCCGGGACATGCTCGAGAAACCCGAGGATCGAGACGGCGTCGTCGGGCCCGATGTCGTCGAAATCGCGCTCGAGGGCTTTCCAGCAGAAGGCCGTCGCGGGCTCAAGCCAGGGATGGTCCACGCCGCGTTCGTACAGATGGCCCGCGATTCCCGCGGTCGGGTTCAGGTACGCCTTCCCCGTGGGCTCCCACCAGGGCGCGTGCGGCCCGTCCTCGACGGTCTCGAGGATGAAGGGCACGCCGCCCTCGCTCGTCGACACCGATGCAAGCCAGTCGCACCCCGCGCCGACCACCTCTGGATCGAAGCGGTCGATCCGGTCGAGGATGCCGAGCGCCAGCTCGAGCGGCACCGGCTGGCTCGATCGTCCGCGAATGTCTGGTTCCAAGGCGTTGCCGAACCCGCCGTCGTCGTTGCGATAGGGCAGGAGCGCCGCGAAAACCGCCGCGGCCGAGCCGTCGCGGAAGCGGTGCTCGAACCCCCGGCGGTCGAGGAGCCGTCCGGCGCGGAGGAGGAACTGCTCGGCTGCAGCGAGATCTGCGGTTGTGTCGTTCATAGGCCGAAGTATCGAGCACAGGCTGCTCGAGGTCTGCTTTCCTCCCGCGATGCACTCCCCGGCGTGGTGGCGCAACGCAGTCCTCTACCAGATCTACGTCCGCAGCTTCGCGGACGGCAACGGCGACGGCCTCGGCGACCTGATCGGGATCCGCGCGCGCTTGCCGTACATCCGCGAGCTCGGCGTCGACGGGATCTGGCTGACGCCGTTCTATCCGACGCCCGACGTCGACCACGGATACGACGTGTCGAACTACGTCGATGTCGACCCGCGCTACGGGACGCTCGCGGACTTCGACGGGCTCGTCGCGGACGCGCACGAGCTCGGCCTGCGTGTCGTCGTCGACATCGTCCCGAACCACACGTCCGATCAGCATCCATGGTTCCGGAACGCGCTCTCGTCGCCCGACAACCCCGACCGCGCGCGTTACTTCTTCCGCCCGGCGAGCGACGGCGGCGGCCCGCCGAACAACTGGACGTCGGCGTTCGGCGGCTCGGCGTGGACGCTGGACGAGACGACGGGCGACTACTACCTCCACTTCTTCGCGCCCGAGCAGCCGGACCTCGACTGGCACAACCCAGCGGTACAGGAGAGCTTCGAGGAGATCATGCGCTTCTGGCTCGACCGCGGCGTCGACGGCTTCCGGATCGACGTCGCGCAGGCGCTCTTCAAAGACCGGACGCTGGCCGACATGTACGAGCCCGAGCCGCGCACGTGGCACGCCGATTGGGTGACGGCGATCAACCAACCCGAGCTGCATCCCCTCTACCGCCGCTGGCGCGCGCTGGGCGACGAGTACCCGGGCGACCGCATGTTCGTCGGCGAGATCGTCCTCAAGGACCAAGAGGCGGTCGCGCAGTACGTGCGTCCGGACGAGCTGCAGCTCGCGTTCAACTTCACGTTCTTACACGAGGAGTGGGACGCCGAGACGCTGCGCGAGACGATCGATCACACGCGCTCGGCAGTCGACGCCGTCGGCGCGCCGGCGACGTGGGTGCTCGAGAACCACGACGTCGTTCGGCTGCCGACACGATACGGCGGCGGCGACGAAGGCGACCGCCGCGCACGCGCCGCCGCGCTGCTGCTGCTCGCACTCCCGGGCACCGCGTTCGTGTACGCGGGGCAAGAGCTCGGGCTCGAGGAAGTCGCCGTCCCGGACGAGCTCCGCCAGGACCCGATCTTCTTCCGCACGAACGGCGAGCGTCTCGGCCGCGACGGCACGCGGATCCCGATGCCGTGGACGCCCGAGCCGCCGCGCTTCGGCTTCACGACGGGCGAGCCGTGGCTGCCGATTCCCGACGAGTGGGTGGACAAGAGCGTCGTCGCGCAGGAGCGCGACGCGGGCTCGACGCTCTCGCTCTACCGGCGCGCACTTGTCTTTCGACGCGGGAGCGACGCCTTCCTCGGCGGCTCGTTCGAGTGGTGCGAAGGCCCTCGCGGCTCGCTGATCTTCGCCCGCACGAGCGACGACGACGCGGTCGTCTGTGCGGTCAACGTCGATGCGGATCCATTCGAGCTTCCGCCCGGCGAAGTGGTGCTAGCGAGCACTCCGCCTCGCGGCGATCTTCTCGAAGCGAACAGCGCCGTCTGGATCCGCCCGGCCTGAGCCCGCGCGCTCGACCGCCTCGCGCCCTCCTGCGACACTGAATGGATGGTTCTATGTCCGAGCTGCGGCGAGGAGAATCCCGAGCGGTTCCGCCTTTGCGGGTTCTGCGGCACTCCCCTGATCCAGGAGACGCCGCGGCAGGAGGTGCGAAAGACGGTGACCGTGGTCTTCTCGGACTTGAAAGGGTCGACGTCGCTCGGGGAACGGCTCGACTCCGAAGCGCTGCGCGAGGTGATGTCGCGCTACTTCGAGGAGATGAGCGGCGCGCTCGAGCTGCACGGGGGAACCATCGAGAAGTACATCGGCGACGCGATCATGGCCGTGTTCGGACTACCGGTCGTGCACGAAGACGATGCGCTGCGCGCGGTCCGCGCGGCCGCCGAGATGAAACGCCGGCTCGAGACGCTGAACGACGAGCTCGATGCCCGGTGGGGCGTCACGCTCGTGAATCGCACCGGCGTGAACACGGGCGAGGTCGTTGCAGATCAGGCGGCGTCCTCCCAACGACTCGTGACGGGCGACACCGTGAACGTCGCCGCACGGCTGGAGCAGGCTGCGCCTGCGCTCGAGACGTTGATCGGCGAGCCCACGTACCTGCTCGTCCGCGACGACGTCGAGGTCGAGCCGGTGGAGCCGCTGGAGCTGAAGGGAAAGTCCGAGCGGATTCCGGCCTACCGGCTCGTCGGCGTGCAGGCGATGGGCGCGCCGGCGCGGGCGCACCGCGGAACGTTCGTCGGCCGCAAGCACGAGCTGGGACGGCTCCACGACCTCTACGGCGAGGCGGAGACGGAGCGCGCCTCGCGCTCGGTGACGGTGCTCGCCGAGGCCGGAGTCGGCAAGACGCGCCTCCTGGAGGAGTTCGAGCAGTCCTTGAACGGCCAGGCGCTCGTCCTCCGCGGGCGATGCCTGCCGTACGGACGCGGCATCACCTTCTGGCCGCTCGGCGAGATCGTCCGCGCGGCTGCCGGCATCAGCGAGGACGACCCTCCTCCCGCGGCGCTCGAGAAGCTGCGCACGCTGGTCGGGCCGGACAACCTCGCGATCGCGGAGCAGCTCGGCGGCGCGATCGGGCTCGTCGAGCAGCAGTTCCCGATCGAGGAGCTCTTCTTCGCGAGCCGGCGGTTCTTCGAGCTGCTCGCGGAAAGCCGGCCCGTCGTCGCCTTCTGGGAGGACCTGCACTGGGCCGAGGCGACCCTGCTCGAGCTCGTCGAGCGCCTCGCAACCGCGGCGGCGGCGCCGCTGTTCCTCGTGTGCACCGCGCGGCCGTCGTTCGTGGAGATCTGGCAACGCGGCCTGCCCGGAGGACGCATCGACCTCGAGCCGCTCGGCGCCGGCGAGACCGAGGAGTTCATCGAGACCCTGCTCGACGGCGTTCCCGTCGACGTGAGGCTCAGGCGGACGATCGTCGAGTCTGCGGAAGGCAATCCGCTGTATGCGGAGCAGATGCTGTCGATGCTCGTCGACGACGGCTCCCTCCGTCGAGAGGACGACCGCTGGGTGACGACCGTCGACGTCGAGCAGATGCGGATCCCGCCCACGATCCACGCGCTGCTCGAGGCACGCCTCGACGGTCTCGCGCAAGGCGACCGCACGGTGATCGACGCGGCCTCGGTGATCGGGCTCGAGTTCGCCGAGGACGCCGTCCAAGAGCTCGTCCCCGAGACTCTGCGCGGCGATTTGCGGTCACGGCTGGACACGCTCGTGGGCAAGCAGCTGCTGCGTCCGAGCTCGGCCCAGATCGGCTTCGGCAGCTCGTTCCGCTTCGAGCACATCCTGATCCGCGACGCCGCCTACGGCGGCCTTCTGAAGCGGACGCGCGCGACGCTGCACGAGCGCGTCGCCGACTGGGGGGAACGCGTCAATCAAGCGCGTCAGCGCGGCGTCGAGTACGAGGAGATCCAGGGCTACCACCTCGAGCAGGCGTACCGGTACCTCGCGGAGCTCGGGCCGGTGGACGAGCAACAACGGACGCTGGCGACCCGGGCGGCGACCAAGCTGTCCGCCGCAGGCGACCGCGCCTTCGCCCGCGAGGACATGCCCGCAGCGGCGAACTTGCTGCGACGCGCGGTCGAGTTGATGCCCGAGGGCGACCTCACGCGACTTGCGCTGATTCCCGACCTGTCCGAGGCGCTCACTCAGATCGGCGAGCTCGCATGGGCGGAGGCGTTCCTCACCGAGGCCGTGGACGGCGCGAAGGAACGAGGTGAGCGCGCACTCGGCGCGGAGGCTCGCCTCGCGCGGCTGGTCACGCACCGCTTCGCGGGCGGCGAAGAGCTGAACTGGTGCGACGACGTCCTGACCGAGGTCGAGACGGCGGTCCCGCTGTTCGAGCTCGAAGACGACCACCGGCGGCTCGCGAAGGCCTGGCGCGTTGCGATGAGCGCCTACGGCATCTCCTACCGGTTCGGCGATGCGGCGGCCGCAGCGCAAAGGGCGGTCGAGCACGCACGCCTCGCCGGCGACGTGCGCGGCGAGGCCTTCGCCGCGTCCGCCTACGCGATGGCCGCGCTGTACGGGCCGACGCCTGTCGGCGAGGCGATCGCACGCTGCGCGCAGACGCTCGAGGAGGCCGCGACCAACCGGAAGATGCAGGGCTTCATCACGCTTCTGTCGGCGCCTCTGTACGCGATGCAGGGCGACTTCGAGACCGGGCGCACCCTCTATCGCGATGCTCGCGCGACGTTCGAAGAGATCGGGGCGACGCTGTACAACGGGCGCACGTCACTCGAGTCGTCGACGGTCGAGCTGTTGGCGGGCAACCCGGAAGCGGCGGAGTCCGAGCTGCGGCGCGACTACGCGACGCTGGACTCGATCGGCGAGCGTTACCTGCGCTCGACGGTGGCCGGCATCCTCGCCTCCGTCCTGTGCCTGCAGGATCGCCCGGACGAGGCCGCGGAGTTCCTGGAAATCGCGGAGGAGATCGCGACCGAAGACGACGTCGAGTCGCAGGCGCTCTGCCGCTCGGTCAGGGCGACGATCCTCGCACGCGAGGGACGACTCGACGCGGCTCACGAGTCCGCGCGCTCGGCTGTCGAGCTGTTGAAGCGGACGGACGCGCTGGTAAAGCTCGGCGACGCGCTGCTCGTCCACGCCGGCGTCCTCGGGCTCGCGGGCCGAACCGCGGAACGGAACGCGCTGCTCGTCGAGGCGGCCGCGCTCTACCGGCGCAAGGGGAACACGGTCTCGGAGCGCGCCGCGCAACGCGCGCTCCGAGAACCGTCAGTCCCACTCGCGAACTAGCGGCGGCTCAGCCTCCTGCCATCCAGCCTCCGTTGCGGAAGCCCCAGATGCTGAAGACGCCGAACTTCTCCTTGAGCTCCTTGTCGAAGAACGTGTCGTAGGCGAAGCACGGCAGCGTGTCCGCGGAGGTCGGCGGATCGCTCTTGCAGCGAGTCCGGATCACCTCGAAATTCCCGTCGTCGAGCTGATGCGAGACGGCGAGCGAGCTCGTGTTCCCGGGAACGAGGCCGAGGTCCTCGATGATCGTCAGGTGGAACGGGCTCGTCGCCGAGAACGTTCCGGCCTGTGAGCCGCTCAGGTCGGTTCGGACAAGCTCTCCGAAGCAGGTGAGCGACGGATCGCAGGTGTAGGTGTTCGACTCCGCCACGCTGCTGAGGAACGCGCTCTTGCCGGCGGGCACGTCGAAGGCGAACTTCGAGTACGTCGTATCGGGCGCCGTGCCCAGGTCGACGTGCTG
>Ga0114129_10015595_pt1 | contig 10805 bp, 10 predicted proteins | sample RhiMetdeltSRZDD1_FD_80071 | JGI IMG/M metagenome (GOLD analysis project Ga0114129, IMG submission 80071) | Populus rhizosphere microbial communities from Tennessee, USA - Rhizosphere MetaG P. deltoides SRZDD1 (version 2) (version 2) | ecosystem: Host-associated > Plants > Roots > Rhizosphere >... | reverse complement strand
CGTCCGTCCCGTGCACCTCGGCCTCGCGGGCGAGGAGCTCGTAGAAGCGTCGCGCGAAGCTCTCGAGCCCGTCGCGGCGTGCTTTCAGGCGAGCGGCGAGCGTTGGCCCGTCCAGGCGGAAGTAGGGTTGTGGCAGCCGTTTCACCGCGTCGTCGATCACCGCGTCGCTGAGCCGGGATCGAAGCTCCTCGGCCGTTCGCCGCCAGGCCGGCCAGTCGAGGTCGGCCAGGTGACGGCGATCCAGGAACCGTGACTGCCAGTGGAAGGTGACGGGTGCCGGGTACCCTTCCTGGAACTCCATGAGCTGGAGCACGCGTCCCCGGACAAAGGGGACGATCAGGCCGTTGAAACGGACGAAGGCGAGGTCGCGGTCGGTCGGGACGGGCACGAAGCGCCCGGTCCTCGCGTCACGAGCCCAGTCCCATTGCCCGCGATGCCGGTCGGAGTCTCCGATCAGGATGTCGAAGAGGCGTGCCCGCAGAAACGCCTCCGAGTCGACGCGCTCGCCGGAGTCCGCGTCCAGGATCTGCTCGAGCTCGTCGGTATCGACGAGCCGATCGAAGCCGGAGAAACCCGGGGTGACCGGCGGCTTGATCGAGACATCCTCCTCGAGGCTTCCCAGCATGCCCGCGAACTCCTTGCGGAACTCCCCGAGACGCTCGTCGTCCGGCAGCATCACGATGCGGTGCTCGACGTGCGGAATCCCCGCGGCCTCGCTCAAGGGGTCGACGACCGTGAAGCCGGCAGGGTGCGAGGCACTGATCTGGTCCTGGACGATCCGGGCAGCGAGCGTCTCCTGGAGGGCCTTGGGAAGCACGGCGGTGGGGTCCTTGTCCATCGAGCGGAACCTCCACTCGCGCCCGTCCCTCCCCTTCAGCTTGAGTGACTTCGTCTGCTTTCCCCCGCCCTTCTTCTCGGCCACGAGACCGCCCGACCATCCCGCGAGGTCGAGAACCTCCACCTGGATCGGCGCCGCCCAGAGCTCGCGATACCCGGAGCCCAGCAGGAACCGCTGCAGCGCTCCCGCCTCGTAGCGAGGCCCCGCGGCGATCGTGCGCGTCTCACCCGCGGCGGACGCAGCGACCATTAAAGCGAGCGCTGTCACGGCGATCCCGCGCGCCCACCACCCGACCCAGCGGATCTCACGCTTCGCTGCGACGCCCATGCCTGGCCCCCGTGTTCTGCGAATCCCTGGCCTCACGCGCCGGCGGCCGTGGCCTCCCGCTTCGCATCGGCAACCGCCTCGCGCTTGGCCTTCCGCCGGGCCTTGCGACCGGCGTCGGTGTCGGCCCAGTCCTCCTCGAACACCTCCGTGATGGCCTTCACCGCTTTCGCGTCCTTCACGATCAGGCCGATCTCGCGCCGCGCGTCGAGCTCGAGCTTGCGCAGGCTCTGGCTGCCCAGGAAGGCCGCCCGGCCGTCTCGCACGACACAGCGCAGGTGCTGGCGCGTGTGGGGATACTTCTCCGCCTTGAGGTCGTGGCCCTTCTCGATCTTGCCGATGATGCGGACCTCGACTCCCGCCTTCACCCGGTCCTGCAGGATGCGGATCATGGCGTTGTCGGTGATCCCCTCGTCGTAGATGAGGAGCTGCTTCTTCGCCCCCTTCAGGAAGGCGGCCAGCCGCTCGCGTGCATTGACGGGGCTGACCAGGAAGTCCTTCGCACCTCCTGTGTAAGGCTTGCGGTCGAAGTCAGCCTCGAAGAGGCGGAGGGCCTCCTGTACGAGGATGCGCTTGCGGGTGGCCACTCCGAGCGTGCGACTCAGATCGATGTCGCGACGGGTGAGGTTGAAGGCGAGGACGAAGAGCCAGGCGCCGTCGACGATCATGAACTTGCCGTGATAGCGGACGAGGTCGTCGGCGGTGCGGGAGACGGTGGCCCCCATCGCGAGGAGCCGCTCCTCCAGCTTGCGCAGCCCCTTTTCGCCGTCGGCGCGCGCGTGCGCGATCAGGGTGCGCACGACGACGCCGCGCGCGATTGCGGCCGCCAGCGCCTTTTCGACGTCCTTGTAGTCCAGGCGGAAGATGTGCATGTCGATCGTGCGGCGCGCCTTCCGGATCGCCTTCAGGATCGGGAAGATCCCGTCGTCCGGCTGCATCAGCAGCTGCATGGCTACGCTGCCGCCTTGTCCGGCTTCTTGTCGGACCAATCGACCGTCATCTGGTCCTTGTCGCCCAGCTCCAGGATCGCGTCCGTGAGGCGGTCGGTCTTCTTCGTCAGCGGGAGTCGCACGGAGTAGGTCAGTTCGTCCTGCGAGGCCGTGCGCAGCTCGTGCTTGATGCCGTTGCGCCGGAGCACGGCCTCTAGCGAGTCCTGGAGCTGCCCCGAGCCCTTGCCCGTCACCTTGAGCAGGAAATCCTTGAGCCGCTCGGGCTCCTGCGATTCGAGGAGCCAGACGACGATCAGGACGAAGAAGGTCGAGACGACGGCCACGAGGTAGCTACCGACGCCCGAGGCGAGCCCGATCGCCAGGCACGCCAGCATCACGCCGGCGTCCTTGGGATCTTGGATGTTCGCGCGGTAGCGCACGAGGCTGGCCGCCCCCACGATGCCGAAGGCGCGAGCCAGGCTCGCTCCGACCACGAGCATCACGATCGCCCCCACGAGCGCGAGGATGATCTGGGTCTGGACGACGGCAGGGTCACGGGGAGGCGTGCCGCGCCGCTGGGGCCGGAAGGCGAGCACGGCCCCCAGCAGGGAAGCCACCGGGAGGCTCAGCAGAACCTCGCGCAGCCCGATCATGTGTGGTGATTCGGGAGCCGAGAGCGGGCCCGGTTCGGGGTTCGCGCTCTGCGCGGACCACGCCGCGACGGCGAAGAGCGATAGCGCGATCAGCAACGCTGCAAGCCTGGTTCCGTGATTCGTGCTGCTTTGCCGCCGGCGGCGCGTACGTCGCGTCCCGCGTTTCAGGGCGTTGGGCATGGCTTCCTCGTGGTGATCTGTCGGACCTTTTCCTGGAAGGCCATGACCCAATCGTCGACCCCCCGCTCGGGCCCACTCGCCGCTTCGTACTCGGCAAAGCGCGCGCCTTCGAAGAGGTCGCGGATCTGCTCGGTGGTGAGCCGGCGAAGCCGCGCGGCGAGGTAGGACCGTCCACGCTCGGAGATCACGGCTTCCCCGAAGGTGGATCCGTGCAGGGGTGGTGATTCGATCTTCACCCGGCAGGTTGCCGCATCCTTCCAGATCGGGACCGCCCTCCAGCCCGCCAGGTCGAGCTTGCGCTGCTCCTTGTCTCCTCCCACCTGACCGAAGGTCCCTCCCACGTCCTGCATGTAGGCGAAGGGACGTGGGCAGCCGCCGTCCGCCCGTCGCGCGCCGCCTGTGAGGCAGAGCAGCCGCTGGTTGTCGGCGCGGTTGTCCCAGTTGTTCAGGAAAACGGCGATGAGACGCAGGGCATCCCGCTTGGCGCGGGTTCCCTCGCGCGCCGAAACCTGGACCTTGTCGAGCTCGTCGAAACCCCAACCGCTCTTGTTCTCAGCCTCGATCTCCTTGCCCTCCAGCCGTCGCTCGACGGCGACGGTCTCGTAGTGCACGTACTTGCTGTAATCGATCCTGGGCTTGAACTCACCCGTGGCAGTGATCTCGCCGTAGAGCGGCGCGCACTGCGCGACGAATTCCTTGAAGGGGCTGGAGATGCAGCTAAGCATCATCTCGAGGTTCTCGGGACAGCCGAAACAGCGGAGCCGTTTCAGCACGTACATCCAGTCGGCTCCCGCCCCCAACGCATGAAGCAGCCGCGTGGCCGCGACCTCCGTGTGGATCTCGGGATTCGGTCCGTACTTGACCTTGAGGACTTCGCCTCCCGCGAAGACACATGCGAACTTGGCGGTGCTGCCGCCCATCTTCAGAGGATGGAACTTACAGATGGCTTGCTCCGCGTCACCGAAGGGATCGCGAGGGTTTGACCGCAGGTCCAGATCCGGCTTTGGCTCCAGCCAGAGCAATGCGCGGGCGAGGGCGTCTCGACGAAGCTCGTCAGCCTTGTCGCGCGGAAGATCGAGCGTGTCGTCCGGGACGCGGGCTTCGTAGCCAGACGCGGGCAGGACTACGGGCAAGCCGTCATGGCCGGCCCCGACAGCAACGGCGGGCAAGCCCGCCGTTGCGAGGGCCGCCGCGATTCGTCCCATGCGCATCGGCCGAACCTCCCTGGCCGCCCAAACAGGCCGCCGATCTTGCGCAGAGCGTTCCCTCGCAGTCCAGGAGATCCCAGGTGAGCGAGCCGCATGCGCGGGGCCATCTGCGGGAAGAGTGATGAGCAAAACGCTGGCCAACCCGTTCACGAACGCGAAGTGAAGTAAGAACTCCTTCATAAGGCGGCTCGCTGTGACTTTTTGGGTATGAAAGCGTGGCTTTTTGTAGATTCTCCCCGTGCGCGCTCGGGGAGGAGCCGGCCCTGGGGTCCCGCACCGGGCGACCACGGCTACACTTTCGTTGAGGCGGTCCCGACTCCAAGGAGGCTCCCGTGACGAGTGGTCGTGGCATGCGCGTCTTGTCCGAGGCGTGGGAGGGCCTCAAACGCGCCGACTCCATCCTGCTCGCGGCCCTACTGGGCGTAGTCCTCTGCGTGTGGGCCTTCGTTGCCGTGGCCGATCAGGTCATCGCAGGACACACGAAGGACCTGGACGAGCAGCTCATGCTGCGCCTGCGCGCGGGCGAACTCTCCGAGCCCCGCGGGCCCTTCTGGCTGCCGGGCGTGATGCGGGACCTGACGTCACTCGGGAGCGCGCCCGTGCTCGTGCTATTCGTGCTCGCGGTCGCGGGCTCGCTCGTGGCGCGATGCCAATATCACGCCCTCGCCCTGCTCCTGGTGGCCACGATCGGAGGGCACCTGCTGAACGACTTCCTGAAGGAGACCTTCGCGCGTCCAAGACCCAGCGCGGCGCTCCACCTGACCGAGGTCCGTTCGCTGAGCTTTCCGAGCGGTCATGCCATGGAGTCGGCAATCATCTACCTGACTCTCGCCGCCTTGCTGGCCCGACTGGTCCGGACGCGGATGCTGAAGCTCTACTTCATCGGCCTCGCGTTCTTCCTGACCCTGGTTGTCGGAGCGAGCCGCGTCTACCTGGGCGTGCACTATCCGAGCGACGTGCTCGCCGGGTGGACTGCGGGGCTGGCCTGGTCGCTGCTGTGCTGGACGGCGGCGCGTTATCTCCAGAAGCGGGGGGCCGTGGAGCCCGAGCGCTAATCAGGCGTCGCTCGGCGGCGCGGCGCCTTCGTCGTCCTCGGCTTCACGCATCGCCGCTCTCGGAGTAGAGTGGAAGCGGAGGACGACGTGCCAGCCAACACGGGACGAAACGACCCCTGTCCGTGCGGATCGGGGAAGAAGTACAAGCAGTGCCACCTCGGGGCAGACGAGGCCAAGGAGCGCGCGAAGCGGGCCAAGGCCAGCGCCGAAAAACCGGCTCCAGCGGCTGAGGCCACGACCGAGGGGGCTGCCCCGGCGCCGAGCGCACGGACCAAACATGTGACACGGCAGCCCTGGAAGAAGACCGCGACCAACACGCAGGGCTTCGGCAAGACCAGCCTTCCCCGGAAGGTGGGCGGAGGTTAGCGTGACGTGGCGGCGGCTCGCCGCGGCCCCTCGCTGACCCCTTCAGGACTTCGGAGGCGGGTACTTCGCGATCAGCAGGCGCACCACCGACGCCGTCTCGGCGTCGAGCCGCTGCTTGTCGCTCGAGCTGTACTCGGTGGCCGCTCGCCAGACCGCCCTGCCGTCGCTCGCGCGTTGCAGCTCCACGAGCAGCGTCCCCTCGAGCACCTTGTGGAAGTCGACGCTCGTGGTGAGCTGTCCGGCGCCGCCGGGAAGCGTCGTCTGGCCTTGGCTCGGCGTGCCCTTCAAACCCTCGCGTGCCTTGGTGTAGTAGCGGACCAGCACGTCGCCCTCGCCGGCGGTCGCTTTCTTCAGACCTTTTTTCTCGAGCTCGCGCTCCACGTACCACACGATGCGCGTGTGCATCTGCGGGTCCTTGGCGACCGCGTCGGTGTCCTTCCAGCTGTAGCTCTTGAAGCGCCGGAAGTCGATCTCCTTGTCGTAGTCGAGGTCCACCTTCGGCAGCGTGAATTGCTGCGCGCGCGCGACGGGCGCTGCCATCGCCAGCAGGCCGAGCGCGACGCGCAGCGTGACGGCGCGGCCGAGAGTCGACACTAGCGCTTCTTTGCGGCCTTCCTGCGGGCCGCCTTCTTCCTGGACTTGCGCTTGCCCGTCTCCGCCTTCGACTTCTTCGCGAGGTCGCCGCGGTGCGCCCGCTCGTAGGTCTGGATGTCCTTGAAACGGCCGCTCGCGTCGCGGACCGCGTAGAGCTTCTTGCCTTTGCTGCTGCGGTGAGTCGTGCGCTTCGCCTTGGCCATTGGCCCTCCTTCGCGTCTTCGAATCATCCGCGATCGCGACGCTGCGGCGCAAGCGCAACTTCAGTCGTGCTCTCCGACGTGAGCTCGCGCGGCCGGCGAAGCCGTAAGCGCGCGACCAGCCCGGCTGATACACTCGCCGCAGAGTCGCCGGCTCCGATGCGAGTGTCTGGACATCTGCTATCGCTGACGCTCGCGGCCGCGCCCGTAAGCGCGGCTCCCGCTGCTGTCGTGGCGAAAGCGCCGCTCGTGGTCGTCTCCTTCTCGGGACCCGCGATGGGCAGCCGCTATGGCATCCGCGTCGTGATGAGCCCTGGCGACGAGCCCGCGAACGAGCGCATCCGCGCCGCGTTCGACCGCGAGCTCGCTCTCGCCGACCGCCTCTTCTCGGGCTGGAGCGCGAGCTCCGAGATCTCGCGCCTGAACCGGCACGCTTCGACGGACCCGTTCCCGATCTCGCCGGAGACCTTGCAGGCGCTCGAGCTCGCGCGACGCGCGAGCGAGCTCTCCGGGGGAGCCTTCGACGTGACCGTTGCGCCGCTCGTCGAGGCCTGGGGCTTCGGTCCTTCACCCACCGAGAGGCGCGCTCCCGGAGCGGAGGCGCTTCAGGCGCTGCGCGCGCGCGTCGATTACCGTTTGCTGCAGCTCGACCGCAAGCGTTCGAGCGTGACGAAGCTCAGGCCGGATGTCGCGTGCGACGTCTCGGCGCTCGCCGGGGGCTGGGCGGCCGACCGGATCGCGCGTGCGCTGGTGGCGCTCGGACACCAGCACGTGCTGGTGGACGTGGGCGGGGAGGTGTCGGCGCGCGGCCGGCGCGCGGACGGCAGTCGCTGGCGCGTTGCCGTCGAGTGGCCCGACCAGGCGCGCGAGCGGACGCTGGTGCTCGAGCTCGAGGACGCGGCGGTCGCGACCTCGGGCGACTACCGCAAGGCCTGGACCGACGCCCAGGGCCATCGCTTCAGCCACATCCTCGATCCGCGCACGGGTCGGCCGATCGCGCACGACCTGGCTTCGGTCACGGTGGTCGACCGCGACGGGGCCTGGGCCGACGCTCTTGCGACGGCGTTGCTCGTGCTCGGGCCCCAGGAAGGCCGCGTGCTCGCGGCGCGCGAGCGCCTCGCCGCGCGCTTCGTCCAGCGCCAGCAGGACGGCAGCTTCGCCGAGTGGTCGACAGCGGAATTCCCAGATCCCCTCCGAAACCGCGCTCCCTAGCGCCAACGGGCCCCGGGCGTTTTTGAGTATGCTAGCCGCCACTCCCGGGCCCAGAGCCGGGACGAGCCATCCATGAGCGACGAGCGCCCCGGCTGCGAATTCGACATAGACGCGCTAAAGGTCACGGTCCGCAAGCTGGTGCCCGGGCGCCTCGAGGCCCTGTCGCCTGCCGTTGACGAGGTGATGGCCGAGGTGCGGCAGATGGAGTGCGCGCGCGGCAAGGAATTCGAGATCGAGACCGCGCTCCGCGAAGCGCTCGCCAACGCGATCCGGCACGGCTGTGGCAACGACCCGGACAAGACCGTGGAGCTGTGCGCGGCTTGCGATCCGGCGCGCGGGATGCTGCTGGTGGTGCGTGACCCGGGTCCCGGCTTCGATCCCGGGCAGATCCCGAGCCCGGTGCGCGGTCAGAACGTGTTCCGCCACCACGGTCGTGGCATCTACCTGATCAACCAGCTGATGGACGAGGTCTCCTTCGAGCGAGGCGGCACCGAGATCCGGATGCTGAAGCGCTGAGATGACGCCCCGGGCGCGCCGGCGCAGCCTCGGCCTGCTGGCTGCGCTGCTGGTGGTGCTGGCGATCGTGGTGATCCAGCTGCTCCCGCCGCCGGGACAGGGAACCGCAACCGGCCCGCTGCCGCTCGACTACGTTGGCGTTCAAGGCTGCGCGAGCTGCCACGCGGACGAGACGAAGCGCTGGCGCGGCTCGCATCACGACCTCGCGCTGCGGGAGCCCGACGCCACGGCCGTCCAGGGCGACTTCTCGGGGCGGAGCTTCCAGCACCAGGGTATCGTGACGCGTTTCTTCCGCCGCGACGGGCGCTATCTGATTCAGAGCGACGGCCCCGACGGCCGGCTGGCCGAGTTCAAGGTGGCCTACCTGATCGGCGTCACGCCGCTCGAGCAGTACCTGCTGGAGCTGCCCGGGGGCCGGCTGCAGGCCTTCGGAGTCGCCTGGGACAGCCGGCCGAAAAAGGATGGAGGCGAGCGCTTCTTTCACCTTTATCCGAGAGAGAGGATCGACTACCGCGACGTGCTGCACTGGACCCAGCCGTCGCAGAACTGGAACAGCCAGTGCGCGGAGTGCCACTCCACGAATCTGCGCAAAGGCTACGATCCGGTGCAGGACAGCTTCCTCACCACCTTCTCCGAGCTCGACGTGGCGTGCGAGGCGTGCCACGGACCGGGATCGCGGCATGTCGAGTGGGCGCGCGCGGCGTCCGCCCGCGGCCGCAAGCCGGTCGGGGACCCGGGGCTGATGCTGCGCTTCGACGACCGCAGCAATCGCACGGCCACGATGGACGAGACGCGCGGGACGGTGAAGCTTGTGGGAGTCCCCGACACGCGCGTCGAGGTCGAGGCCTGCGCGCGCTGCCACGCGCGGCGCGGCCTGCTGACCGAGGACTACCGGCCGGGCCGGCCGCTGGCCCAGACGCACCAGCCGTCGCTGCTCGAGCAAGGCCTCTACTACGCCGACGGGCAGATGCGAGACGAGGTCTACAACTGGGGCTCGTTCCTGCAGAGCCGAATGTACGCCGCGGGAGTCACCTGCTCGGACTGCCACGACCCGCACGACGCCAGGCTGCGCGCTGGACGGGACGAGGTGTGCGCGTCGTGCCACAAGCCCGAGGTCTTCGCGACGCGGCGCCACCACCTCCATCGCGAAAAGGGCGCGGGCGCCTCCTGCGTGGCCTGCCACATGCGCAGCGAGACCTACATGGTCGTGGACGAGCGCCACGATCACTCGTTCCGCGTGCCGCGCCCGGACCTCACCGTCGCGCTGGGGCGCGAGAACGCGCCGAACGCGTGCAACGACTGCCACCGCGACCGCTCGCCCGAGTGGGCCGCGCGCGCGCTCAGTCGCGCCCGGCCCGAGGGACGCCAGAACGAGCCGCACTACGCCACGGCGCTCCACGCCGGGCGCAGCTACCAGCCGGGCGCCGAGCAGTCGCTGCTCGCGGTCGTGCGCGACCCGGAAGCGCCCGGGATCGTGCGCGGCACGGCGCTGTCGCTGCTGCCTCCGCACATGGGCCCGGAGTCGCTGCCCGCGCTCGAGGCAGCGGCAAGGGACGCCGACCCGCTGCTGCGGCTGGGAGCCGCGCGCGCCGCATTCGGTCTGCCAGCGCGCGAGCGGGTGAGGGTCGGCGCGCGCTTGCTGTGGGACCCGGTGCGGGCGGTGCGCGTCACTGCCGCGTCGGCCTTCGCCGACGTGCCGGACGGCGAGCTCGAGAGTGAAGCGCGCGCGGCGTTCGACCGCGCGCTCGACGAGTACCGGCTCGCACAGGGCGCGAGCGCGGAGCGGCCCGAGTCGCACGTCAACCTCGGCATCGTGAACGTCAAGCGCGGCGACCTGGCCGCGGCCAGGCGCAACTACGATCGGGCCCTGGCGCGCGCGCCCTGGTTCCTGCCCGCCTGGATCAACCTCGCCGACCTGCTGCGGCAGGAGGGTCGCGAGCAGGAGGCTGATTCGGCACTGCGCCGGGCGCTTGAGGTCGACCCGCAGAACGCCGACGCACGCCACGCGTACGGGCTTTCGCTCGTACGCCAGAAGCGGACCGCCGAGGCGCTGCCGGAGCTGCGGCGCGCGGCGGAGCTCGCGCCCGAGACGCCGGACTACGCGTACACCTACGCGATCGGCCTGCACTCTTCGGCCCGCACCGGCGAGGCGCTCGCGGTGCTGCGCCAGGCGAATGCCAGGAACCCGGGAGCCCGCAACATCCTGGTGGCGCTCGTCACGATCAACCGCGAGCGCGGAGCGACAGCCGAGGCGCGCCGCTACGCAGAACGGCTCGTGGCCGCGGCCCCCGCGGACCCAGCCGCGCGCTCGCTGCTCGGGTCGCTCGGCGAAGATTGACAGGCCCGCCGGGCTCCTCCTACGATGCCGGGCAACTGAGTCCTAGCGTTCCTCTGGAGGTGGCCATGCGCCGGCTTTACGTCCTGGTTTCGGCGATCGTTCTCGTGGCGGCGGCGCGTCCCGCCGGCGCCCAGAGCAGCGAGGGGCTGGCGGGGCTCCTGCTGCGCTTCTTCTCGCCGTCGAATCCCGTTGTGCTGGCTCCCAACCTCGCGAATCCGGCGCAGAGCCACGACGCCCACTTCCGCTCCCAGGGTAACGCGCAGGACACGCTGCGCCAGCTCAACGCCGGCATCGCCGCGCAGCTGTCGACGTTCCCGATCGGCTCCTCGTCGGGCGGCTTCACCTACACCTTCGACGAGAGCCTCGGCGTCTACAACCGCACCACGCAGTCG
>Ga0114129_10015594_pt1 | contig 10805 bp, 8 predicted proteins | sample RhiMetdeltSRZDD1_FD_80071 | JGI IMG/M metagenome (GOLD analysis project Ga0114129, IMG submission 80071) | Populus rhizosphere microbial communities from Tennessee, USA - Rhizosphere MetaG P. deltoides SRZDD1 (version 2) (version 2) | ecosystem: Host-associated > Plants > Roots > Rhizosphere >... | reverse complement strand
TGCCGCAAGCAGAGGCTCACTTTCCTGATCCGTGATGCGTCTAGCCTCGGTGAGAAGAGCCTCCGCCTCTTTATATTTTTGAGTAATTCGGTAAAGCCGGCCGAAAGTGATGAGAACTGTTATCAAATAGCGCTTATCCGGATTCCCCTGGCTGCGCAGCATCTCGACAGCTCGTTGAAGGAGTTTCTCAGCTTCAGAATAGCAACCGACGTCCACGAGCAAGAACGCCAAGTCCGCCCGAACCAGGATCATCTGCATCTCGCTGGAATTCTCGGCGTCTGCTTTTGCCAGCGCGAGGCGCAAATAGCTTTCGGCTTTCGGATAATCGCCATCGTCAATGGCTTGCCGGCCGATGCGCATCAACTGGTCAAATGTCAGCTCCTGAGTGTATGCCGTTACATGGACGGAAAGTAGCAGCATGCAACAAAAGCAGACGACGCGCCGAATCACGTCTCATTCTCTCTTTCCGCTTCTTCGCCGGGCTATTTTCTGGGCCAGATTTGTTAATTCACGCGGGTCGACAACTTCGTTGTCAACCATACCGACAAGCAGTTGCTCAACCGATCCCCCGCAAAGGCGGTCAATGATATGTCTCACTGCCTTGGCGGCGACATTGGACTGTTGTTCGACTCCGTAATAGACGTTTGTCCGTCCTTCTACTCGATGGCGAACGTAACCCTTGTCTTCGAGACGTTTGAGTATCGTTCGCGTGGTCGATTCCTTCATGAAATGACGGATTGCCAAGGATGCTCGAACGTCCTCAGATGTGGCCGAGCCACAGTCCCATAGGACATCCATCACCATGTATTCGAGGTTGCTGAGCGCTTTTCTCGCTTTGAAAATCGCCATTACTTTGTCACCGCCACTGAAATCGAACTGGAGGCGGACACCACTCCAGTGTCACCTGCCCGAAGCGTCTGCACCGAGGTGCTTCCTCCAGGAAGAACACTTGTCACACTGCATTCCTGAGCTTTGCAGGCAAGCTCCAATTCGGTTCCCGTTTGGTTTAGTTTGAGCTCCAAATCAGGGATCACATTTGGAGCTGGACCGCCGCGCCGCGCACCTCTCGCCGCGGGAATGCCAGGGTCGGCGGCTGCGGCGGCACCGTTCTCTGCCGACGTATCGCGAGACGGAAGCCTCAGAACATTGGGACCCGAAACGACAATGGCATTGTTCTGCACCGTAATCGCGATAGAAAAAGGACTGTTCCCGAATACTTTCAAGACATCTTCGGCTTGCTGAAGCAGTGTGAACCCGCCTCGACCGCCTCCACCTCGCTGCCCCCCTCGTCCACGCGGAGCGGCTTCGGTTTGCGAGATTGGCTCGGGTGGCGCAAGCACCTGGATTGCGCTGGGTTCGGTTACCGCCGGCTCAGAGGTCAGGAGGAGGGCGAGGCGTTCGACGCTAGCTAGAAACATAGATGCCGCCGGAGGTTGGATGGCCGGCACCGAAAGGTTTGCAGCCGCTACTAGTTCGGCTTGTGTTGCTTTCTGCTCCCGATCGAAGACGGGCGGCGGCAGTGGTGGAGGCACAACGAGCAACGATGGCACAGCAAGGTCGGATGCAACGTGAACCGCAGATGCAGCATAGATTATGGGCGCAGCAAGAAGAAACAGCGCCGCCCAACCAGCGAATTGTAAGACGCCACGACCAGGCTGGCGCATGGTCAGGATCCGATGGATTCGCAGATGCATTCTTTGTTTGGCCATTGGGACTCCGATGCGAGCCAGCCGGCCGTTTTGGGCGGCAGCAGCGAACTGTAGGAGCACTTCGGCATATCGGGGCGCATCGCCGGTTGCCGATAGAGATGCTTCATCGCTGGCCTCTTCCGACAGGACGGATAGATGTTTTTCGAGCCACCATGAGATCGGATTGAACCAGAACAGGCACTTGTTGAAGCCCGCAACGAGCGCAATCGCCCAATCCCATCGGCGCACGTGCGCAAGCTCATGCCAAAGGACTGCTCGCAATTCGAATTCATCCCAATCCTTCCAACCAACAGGCAACACAATGGCCGGTTTGAAAGAACCTATCGTCAGGGGAACGCGCACCAAATCGGACTCACGAATCGAAGGTATTCGCCATCGCATTCCGGTTTCTAGGACCACTGCATTCAACAGCGGGCTCGTCACGGCGGTACTGCCACGTTTCAATTGCCGGACTCTCCGGTAGGCGAGGCCGAATCGGCAAAGGAATATACCGGCAACGAGGAACTGGGCAATCGCGGCGGCCCGTCGCCAATTCACGGCGCCCCTGGTATAGAACGGAATCGAAAGTGTGCGTTGCATTGACGAAGCATCAGCAGACGGGCCGACAGCGAGAGGAGCCGGCGGCGGCAACTGTTCGACCAAAACGTCACGGACCGGTACCGGTATTAACTCGGCCGGCAGGACCATGTCGACGACAGGCATGATGAGCATGCTTGCAAGCACGATTGTCCACACAGCATGTCGCGTCGCGACATTAACCGTCGCTTGAGTCAGAATCCACGCCAGTGCAGCAATGAACAACGACCGAAGCACCAAGCTGGTCACGTAGAAGCTTAATAACGTTTCCATTGTGCTCTCCTCGCGCTAAATTGTGTAGCGCTACACACTGTAGCTGATATCGGAGGGATTGCAAGTTTTTTAACAGTGAGACTTATTGCTTGGCTATCGCAGGACGCTTGCCGCGCAGAACATACTTCTGGATCTTGCCGGTTGCTGTTTTGGGAAGCTCCGAAACAATCGTAAAACCTTTAGGAACTTTAAAGCCGGCCATGCGCTCACGCGCAAATACATTGAAGTCTTCTGCAGTGGCGGCAGCGCCTGCCTTCAGTACAATGAATGCGTGCGGGGCTTCGCCCCACTTTTCATGAGGAAGCCCGACGACTGCGACTTCTTGAATTGCGGGATGGCGGAGGAGAATACCTTCGACCTCGACGGACGAAATGTTCTCACCACCGCTGATAATGACGTCTTTGATACGATCACGGATTTCCATATATCCGTCGGGGTGGACCACAGCGGCGTCGCCCAGATGGTACCAATCGTCACGAATCGCTTTCGACGTCGCCTCTGGATCTTGGTAGTAACCGAGCATAACTACATTCCCGCGCACGACAACCTCACCCATCGTCTCGCCATCATGCGGAACCTCTTGTCCTGAAGAATCGACGACTTTCAGCTCTCCTGAGGTAACCAACTCGACACCTTGTCGCGCTTTGATCCGAGCGCGATCTTCACTAGTCATGGCAAGGTGTTCAGGACGCGACTCGCAAATCGCGATAAACGGAGTTGTCTCCGTCGCGCCATACACGTGGATGATTTCCCATCCGAGTTGTTGTTCCACTAGCCCGATTGTGGCGGCCGCCGGCGGCGCGCCGGCAGTCAGCACCCTCACCCCCGTGGGGCAATCCTTGCGAAGTCCTTCCGGCGCATTTGCTATTGAGATGAGCACGGTTGGCGCCGCGCAAAGCATTGTTACGGCCTCATGGCGGATCAGATCGAAGACGGTTTTGGGATCGACTCTTCTAAGGCAAACGTGCGCACCCCCAACGGCAGTCACAATCCAGACAAAAGTCCAACCGTTGGCGTGAAACATCGGGAGCGTCCACAGGTACCGATCCGAGCAAGTCATGTGGCAGTGGACGAGTGCGCCCACAACATTCAGGTACGCATTGCGATGCGTAATCATGACGCCCTTCGGACGAGACGTTGTCCCGCTCGTATAGTTGATCGTCAATAAATCCGTCTCCGAAATTGGCGTGGTCCTGTACTCCGGCGAAGCAGAAGCGAGTATCTGTTCGTAATTCAACCAGCCCTGTTTCCCGGCTTCCAATGCGACAAAATGCTCCACGCATGGAATCTGCGAGCGCACGCTGTCCACCACATCAAAATAATCGGGGTGCGCGCATACGACACGCGCTCCGCTATGGTTGATCATGTATGCGAAGTCGTCAGCAATTAGACGGTAGTTGAGCGGAACCAACACCGCCCCGATTTGCGGCACTGCGTAATACGCAGCCAAATGTGAGTTTGTATTCGGAGAAATATACGCAACGCGATCGCCTTTCTTTACGCCCATGGACTGCAGGGCAGACGACCACCGGTCACATCGATCGAAGAATTGCAGGTACGTCAGGCGGAGATCGCCGTCAACCAAGGCTTCACGTTCGGCGTAAAGTGATCGTGCGCGGCGCGCAAACTCCAAAGGGCTGAGACAGACTTCCATCGTTTGTATTGTCCGAGGAACCAGGTGGGGGAATGTGCCGCTTTAAGCAACATTCCCTGGCTCTCGATTGTTTATTTCATGAGTGTCTTGATCTTGTCGATAATCGCGTCGGCCCAGATCTGATAACCCTTCGCAGTGGGATGCAGACCGTCGGCCATCACTTCTGTCGTAAGCGTTCCATCCGGCGTCAGGAACTTGTCCCCGATATCCATGTAGAAGACCTGGGTATTGTCGGCGAGCTTAGCAAGCTTCGCATTGATCTCCTTGATGGTTGCACGTAACGGATTGGCGGGGTCTGCGTTACGCGGGAAGATTCCCAGCAGCAGTACCTTTGCTTGTGGCTGCCGTTTCTTGAACTCCTCGATGATCAGCCGGTCACCATCCACAATCTCCTCGGCGGGATTTCGGTTAATGTTGTTGGTTCCCAACATCAATACGATTAGCTTTGCCTTGAAGCCCTCGAGTTCGCCATTTTGCATTCGCCACAGGACACCTTGAGTGGTGTCTCCGGCGATTCCGAAATTCGCCGGCTTGAACTGTCCAAAATTGGAATTCCAGACCTCCAATCCAGCCGCCGGCGTCTGCGCCTGACCACGTGGGTTTGAAAACCAATTGGTGATGGAATCACCGACGAAAAGAAGATCTATGTTCCCGCGTTGCGCAATTTCGAGGAAACCCTTGTGCCGATTGTCGTCGCGTGGAGCCGGTTGATTGGCCGGAAGTGCTGGGCCGCCGCGACCGCCACGTGGTGGGCCTCCAACCGGTGTCTGTATGCTTGGGACTGTAGGGGCGGGATTCTGAGCGATCAGCAGTGTCGGCAGCAGCGCCAACAATGAAACGACCAAGAGTTTCCTGTGCATATGATCTCCCCTGTGGGTTGGAACTCCGGATCGTATACCACAAAAGGCACAGAGCAGTCTCTTGCCCTGTTCTGCGCCTATTGTGGTTTTTGCCGGCTTCTTACTGTGATTTTCAGAACACGATACCAAAACCAAACCGGACGTTGTCCATGCGTTGACCATTCAACGTGAAGGGTTGGACTGCACCTGCCAATGACAGTGAGCGAATGGACTGATCGCTGAGAAATACCGGGGCGTAGTCGACCTGGAACAGCCGCACTTTCAGCTTATCGGCAACACGCCAATCCAGACCACCGCCGGCGCCGAGTGCGAAATCGGTAGTGTTGGTTTTGAAGGAGACATTGGCGTCAGTGAGGAAAGAAACAGGTTGAGCCGACACATTGAATCGAGTGTGAGCGCCTCCTGCCAGGAACCTGACGAACGGCTGGAAGCGACTCGAATGGCCCACTGTCAAGGTAGGCCCACCCATGAAGTAGAAAACGTCGGTCTTTAGGGAGTCTGTGCCGAGAAGAAAATTATTGGACCGATTGTTCTCGTTAAAAGAAAAGCTTCCGGTTAAACCGAAATTGTCAGTGAGGTACCCGCTTACTTCCGTGCCGAAGCCGTGGAGTGTCGTGCGATTATTGAAAAAATTCGAGCCAAAGATTCCGGTCAGGCTGTTTTTATCGGGTAACCCCTGAGCTTGAAGATTGGAATAGCCGACAAACACGTCTGTTTTGTGTTCAGACTGCGCAAATAAAGGAATAGCGGCAAGCATAAACACGGCAATCAAAGAAAACCTTTTCATCGTCTTTCTCCTACCCGCTGAAAATGGGCATGAATATTTGAGACGACTCGTTTTCGAAAAGGTTGATTGGGGGGACCGGCAAGACCCTCGACAGGCGCGGTCCGTGGCGTCTGTGACTCGCCCTACAGGGCTAGTTCGTCATAGTATTGGCAGCGTCGCCGATTTTGAAATCATTACCGGAAACGATCTTAGCGACTGACGAGATATCGTCGACATTCGTGATTTCGATCACACCAACTTGGGTTGAGATCTTTCGAATAACTTGATTCGTTACGGGATCCTTAACTTCGCGTGTGACACGTTCGATCGTGAGACGATCGCCTATTTTCAGACCTACCTTGCCGCCGACATTAAGGATGATTTCTCCTCCTTCGACCGAAGCCACGAGTCCCTCAACGACGATCTTGCGCGCTTCGATCTTGGTGGTACCTGCCATGAGGTCCACCTCCACCTTGTCCACGGCGCTGCGGATCGCTTCGCCGATGATCGTTTGCTGAAAGTCTTTCTTGTTGAAGTCCACGCCTCCGGTCCCAAACCCTCGCCATGTCCCACCGCCGCCGAGCAACCAACGTTGCCGAGTTTTTCCAAATCATTCGGCTCTCGAACGTCTCAGACTAAGTCGTAAGAAGGATCGTATTCAGGAGCGGTTTGATCGGGCTTCCGTGTTCGCGAACTAAGTTGCTGCGGTTCCGTATAACTCCTTACGCAGGCGGTCCAGGATCCGGAGTGTCGCTTCATCGGCTTGACCGCTGCGCATCAAAGCTTGCCGGACCATCTCCACACCGCCTTCAAACTCTGCTTGCACCGCGGCAACGACGCCTAAGTTGCGTAACTCTTCCAGATGTTGTTCCCGGGCAGCGCGAGCTATGATCGATATGGCCGGGTTCAGCCCACGTGCCTGAACGATCGCGAGGTGAACCGTATTCTGATCAGGCATGGTCAGCAATAGCATTTGGGCGCGCTCGACATGGGCCGCACGCAAGATTTCATCACTTGTGATGTCACCCCAAATCCCGGAAAATCCGCCTGCAGTCATATCCGCCAGCAATGCATGGTTCACATCGACGACAACAAAAGGAACATTCGCTTCGCGAAGCGCCCGAGCTACAGCACGTCCCGTACGACCGTATCCGCCGACAATAACGTGGTCGTCTGCGGTGATTTGTGGCAGAGAAAATGACTGCGGCACCGATTGTTTCTTGCGACGGCGTTGCCAGCCGCGGCCAAGCGGAAATGCCATTCTTGACACCAATGGCGCGAGAGCCATCGTGAGAATCGTGCACGTGAGCGTCAGGTCATAAGTCGATTTCGAGATCGATTCGGTGCTGACGCCCGTGCGAGCGAGAACGAAGGAGAATTCACCGATCTGCGAAAGTCCCAGGCCGACAATCCAGGGCGCCATGTAGGTGTAACCAAAAAGGCGCGTCACGACTCCAATTATTGACGCCTTTGCAATGAATATGCCGGCGACAACAATGACGACTTGGAAAACATGCCCCAGCACAAAGCTCGGATCAAAAAGCATGCCCACAGTCACGAAAAACAGCAGTCCGAAAATGTCGCGAAGCGGAATGACGTCACTCAAGGCTTGATGACTAAATTCCGATTCGCTGAGGACGATGCCCGCAACGAAAGCACCCAAGGCAAATGACAGGCCCGCACGATATGCCCCAAATCCAATTCCAACGCCGGTAGTAACAACCGTCACGAGGAACAACTCACGCGCGCCCCAAGCCAACACGGCCTTGAGCAGTCCCGGCAGCAAATGCATACCGAGGAAATAGATCAGTACGAGAGAAATGGCCGCGATCCCGGTTGACCGTAACACGTTTGTGACGATTCCCGCGGGATTGGCAAGTTGCGGAAGTACGATCAACATCGGAACGACAGCGAGATCCTGAATCACGAGCAATCCGAGCATGACGCGGCTCGCCAATGTTGTGGTAACACCTCCAACAGACAACATCTTCATCACGACCATCGTGCTCGAGAGCGAGATCATCGCGCCGAACCAAACCGCCTCCGAGTTTGGTAAACCTAAGCCATAAGAGGCAGCTAAGGCACCGACGGCACAAACCAGAAGGATTTGAATCGGACCTCCGACAAGAGACACACCACGAACCGGCTTCAGGTCACGGAACGAGATCTCGAGTCCGAGGGAGAATAAGAGAAGAGCGGCACCAATCTCGGCAAGGAGTTCAATGTCGTGAATTTGAGCAACGGTCGGTCCACCCGTATACGGACCCACAAATACGCCTGCCAGAACATACCCGACGAGCAAAGGCAGACGCGCGAGTCGAGCGAGGATTCCTCCCAATAAACCGGCAACAAGGATTAAAACGAAGTCGGCTGCAATTCCCAATGGTGTCTGAGGTCTTCCCCTAGAATCTCACTTGGAGTGTAAGCCGAAACGTGCGGGGTAAGGCAGGATGCGTGTGAATATCTTCGACGCCTGCAGCCTCACCTGGAAGCCGCGACGCGTAGAAATAATCGATGTCGGAAACTTTTCTGTCGAACAGATTGAAAATCTGACCAACCAGCAGATAGCGACTGAATTTGTAGCCTAGTTCGCCGTTAAAGAGCGAGGTGGTTTTCGATGACACGCTATTGTTTTCGATCAATGGCCGTGGGCCGAAGTGTCGCAGGCGCAAGCTCGCAACAGTACCACTTCGCCCTTCTGGAGGATCGACGGCAAAGCCGGCTGAAATAACTCGATCGAGAGAGCCGGGAATCCGATTACCGGCAGGATTGCTATCCGTGAACCGCGCTCTCGATAATGACAGATCGAAATCGAGCATCACCCACTCATGAAGGTGCATATAGTTGGTGATCTCGACACCGGATCGACTGCTGGGCCGACCCGCCTCGGTAGTGCCGGCGTCGCCAACAAAGACCAACTCCGAATCGAAATCCAGGGTCCACAATGAGACTGTGGATTGCATCCCGCGAATGGCAACCGTGCGAACTCCCAACTCGGCGGCACGCGCGCGCACCAACGGTGTAACTTGATCGATCGGATCGCCGGTGGATGGGTCTACGCGGGTTGTCGAACCACGCCCGTCATTGCTATGGAACCCGAGTCCAGCGTTCGCGTAAAACTCGGTACTCTTCCATGGCCCGAGAACAGCTCCGAACTTCGGACTCACAATTCCAGCCGTGTTGACGCCCGAGTTCAGGGGGTTGTCGGATTTCACATTGAAGTGATAGATATCGCCGCGCAAACCAATCGTCGTTCGCAATACTCGCGCCCACTCGATCTCACTCTGGCCGAAAAAGCCAACGGAGGCTTGGCCGACACTGTCGGTGCGGATGGCATCGCGACGTTGACCTCCGACAGCGTGATAAAGACCGACGTTACCGATAGCGTCATGCCTTAGGTTCGCGCCGAATGCACTCTGGACATTGAATCCGGCGATCTTGCTGAGGCGCCGGTGCGTTATCTGGCCTCCAGATACCCATCGACGGTCCTCTTGTTCGAATTGGTCGCCGTTAATGGGATCATTTAGGAAGTAACTAAAATTCGAAAACAGATTTAACCCGTAACGCAGAAGGTACGCCGATGCTCGGGTGCTCGACCGCGGCCCCGACCATTGGCGATCCGCCACAATACTGTATCGGAACGTGCGACCGCGATCGGAACTATCGATGCTGCCAAACCGCGAAATGAGCCCGTTCGTAATGGCGCGATCAGGAACCTGGTCCGTGGCGTTCCAATTGGATGAGTAGCCCATTCCGGTGATCGAAAAGCCATTCCGCGAATCACCCTCGCTATATCGCAAAACGCCGTTCATTTTGTGCAGACGTTCCGGCTGAACCCAAGGCCCGTTGCCGTGCTCCAATTCCAACGCAGCCAACAGGTGTCCTTTACCGACCGGCGGCGAGGCAGCCCCGAGAAACCTCGCCCATTCGTTCTCGCCGCCACCGATAATCAGTATGGGCCGTCCGAGCCGATTAAAGTAAGTGATGTTCGCCGCGCCCGCGGCCGAGAAATCGCCGTCCTCGGCAAAGTAAGGCCCCTTCCTGAATTGCAACCCGCTGACAAGTTCCGGGATCAGGAAATTTGAATCCGTGTAACCATGACCGTGAGCGTGCGTCGGTAAATTCACAGGTATTCCCGCGATGGTTGTGGCAAAGTCGGAACCATGATCGAGGTTAAACCCTCGCAGGTAATACTGGTTGGCCTTACCCTCACCGCTATGCTGGCTGACGATCATCCCAGGGACTGTCTCCAGGATTTCTCCGGGCCGCATGATCGGCCGCGTATCTAATTGCGCTGGAGTTATAGCACCTTCACTACTGGCCGCAGCAACGCCGATAATGTTCTCGGCCGGGCGATCCAGGTCTGCAAGATTTCGAAACGTCAGGGGTGCGGTAACAGTAATGTCGGCGGACGATGACACGAAAAGTGTAACGTCCACTGGTTGATCTTGGTCCATCGCAACTACGAGCGTTCGGCGGACTGTTGAAAAGTTGATCAGCCGGAATGTGAGCTCGGCGTCCCCCACCGGCACATTCTCAAACCGATAAACGCCATTGCCGTTGGTCATGGTTGTTTGTAGAGCTTTGGACGAAGACGAAAGAAGTTCAACGGTTACGTCTGGAATAAGTGCTTGTGTCTGATCAAAAACCCGCCCGGTAACTGTTCCTACGGACTGCGCGTGGAGCGGGGGCGCTATAAGGCTCAAGGTCAAGACCAGGAACACTAGGGTAGCGAACGCCGTGTAGTTCATTTTCAACTAGTGCTACGTCACTTGCAGCGTCATTGGATGTCTGAAAAATCGAAATGTAGCTCAATGCGAAACGGCGTTTGTCGATCAGCCTCCCTAAGGGTGGTGTGAACAAAATTAGTTGAGACAGGCGATATTCCCCTCCTCACCGAGGAGACATCTGAGTTGTTAATTCAAGCATTTTTTAAATTGCTGGAAGCTCGTCGGCCAAAGGAGACC
>Ga0114129_10015593_pt1 | contig 10805 bp, 10 predicted proteins | sample RhiMetdeltSRZDD1_FD_80071 | JGI IMG/M metagenome (GOLD analysis project Ga0114129, IMG submission 80071) | Populus rhizosphere microbial communities from Tennessee, USA - Rhizosphere MetaG P. deltoides SRZDD1 (version 2) (version 2) | ecosystem: Host-associated > Plants > Roots > Rhizosphere >... | reverse complement strand
TGCTCGACATCCGCAAAGTCGCGTCGTTCGCCGATTATTTCGTGATCGCCAGCGGCCAGACGGTGCGTCAGCTTCAGGCGATTATCGATGCCGTCTCGGAGGCAGCCTCGAAGGATGGGGTGAAGCCTCTCGGAAAGGAAGGCGAACCCGAATCCGGCTGGGTACTCCTCGATTACGGAGACGTTATCGTCCACATCTTCGCGCCCGATGAGCGTGCCTATTACGACCTCGAAGGCCTCTGGCACGCTGCGACGCCAGTGGTGCGGATGCAGTAGGCGGGCAGTCAGCCATCGCCATCGTAAATTTTCCTAGAAGGCTTGCCCGACTAGTCGCTGTTGACGTTGTCTGTGACTGGCTCGTCCGGTTCGGTGGCCGCGGCTGTCGCCGGCTCCTTCTCAGCCACTTGTGCCTCCTCGCGTGGCCGGCGTCCGAAGTGCCGCATCGTCTCCCCCATCTCTCGCAGACGGCTATCGACGCGCGCGTTGATGCTGCCTTCGGGGTACGAGCCGTCCGGCCGTCGCTCGCCGGCATCCGCGCCGGTTAACAGCTCGATCGCCTCATCGACTGTATCGACGGCGTAGACGTTGAACTCGCCCGCGCCGACTGACTCGAGGACGTCTTTGCGCAGCATCAGGTTGTGCCGGTTGCGAGCCGGCATGATCACACCCTGTTGCCGCGTAAAGCCGATGGCCCTGCAGACATCGTGGAATCCCTCGATCTTTTGGTTGAGGCCGCCTATTGGCTGCACATCGCCCTTCTGGCTGACGGAGCCGGTGATGGCAAGGTCCTGCCTGATCGGCGCGTCGGCCAGGCTGGAGAGAATGGCGCAGAGCTCTGCGAGGGACGCGCTGTCCCCTTCGACGGCGTCGTAGCCCTGCTCAAAGGAGATGCTTGCGGACAACGATAGCGGCTTGTCTTGCGCATATTGCCAGCCGAGATAGCCGCCGAGAATGAGGACACCCTTGTCGTGGATCTTGCCGCTCAGCTGCGACTCGCGGTCGATGCTTGTGACGCCGCGCTGACCGAGAAAGGTGCGCGCCGTTATACGTGACGGCCGCCCGAAACTGAAATCCCCGAAGTCATGGACGGCCAGCCCGTTGACCTGCCCGGTAACAGAGCCGCGCACGTCGACGATGATCATGCCCCGCTGGATCATTTCGCGGATGCGCTCTTCGAGCATGTTGAGCCGGTAGACTCGCTCGTTTATGGCCCGCTCGACGTGGGACGCATTCACGCGCTGCGCTCCCTCGGCGCCCGCCCAATAGTCGGCCTCGACGACGAGGTCGCGCAGACGGCCAAAGCGAGCGGAGAGCTTCTCCTGGTCGTCCACCATCCGGCTGCCGTGAGCGACTATGACGGCGACCGCGTCACGTTCGAAATGTCGAAGGCCCTCGCGCTCCGCGCAGGCACAGACGAAGCCCGCATAGCCGAGCGTGTTCTCCAGATTGCGGTCGATCTGGTAATCAAAGTCGGCCTTGACTTTGAAGATCTCCCAGAACTCTTCGTCATTGGCGGACAGCAGGAAGTATGACATCGGATCCCCTGTGACCACGAGCTTGATGTCGAGCGGCATCGGTTCGGGTCTCAGTGTCTGCGGCGTGAGGAAGCCATATTGTTCCATGGGGTCCTCGAGGCGGACTTCTTTTGTCCGGATAGCGCGCTTGAGACCCTCCCAGGAGCCGGGTTTCGTCATGATGTCAACCAGGTTGATTATCAGGTATCCGCCGTTAGCCAGGTGCACGGAACCCGGCTTCAACATCGTATGGTCGCTGATATAGGTGCCCAGGTAGGCACGGCGCTCGATCCGGCCGAAGAGGTTCGTCCAGCTCGGGTTTGGCTCAACGACGATGGGCGGGCCGCTGGCGTTCGAGTTGTCCACGAAGACGTTGCAGCGAAACGGCGTGAACGGGTCGGGCTGGCCGGGAGGGGCCGGGATTGCCCCTGCCAGCGCCGGCGCGTTGACAGTTGTTGGTTCGCTCTGCGCGCGCAGGGTGTCGGCGGTGGCGAGGGTGAATTCCTTGAGCTGCTCCAGGAAGTGGACGATCTCCGGGTTCTCGCTGTATCGCTTGAGCAGCTCACCGAAGGCACCGCTGACCACCCACTCTGCAGTCTCCCGGTCGAGGCGCCGCAGCTTCTCGCTCACGCCGGACTCGATAGCGCGTAGGCGCTCGCGGACCTGCTCGATGAGCTCGGAGATCGGCTGCTGGCGCGCCTCTATCTCGTGGCGATGGACTGCGTCGAGCGCGGTGAATTCCTCCGGGCTCATCGGCTTGCCGTCCGACATGGGAATGAGGTTCACACCCGTCGGTGAAAAGCGCAGCACGAAGCCGGCTTCTTCCGCTTGCTTCTCCGCCTGGTCGATTAGAGGCTGCGCCTCCTGCTGGCCTTTCTCGAGAATCTCCCGCCGTTTCTGGGTGTACTCCTCGCTGGTGAAGGCATTGGTGAGGCTTCTGCGTACCGACGACAGGAGTTCCTCGAGCTGCTGGCGCAGCGTCCTGCCAGCACCGGGCGTTATGTGCACGGCTCGTGGACGGTCGGGGTCCTCGAAATTGAAGAGGTAGCACCAATCGGAAGGGACCTCGTCAGCGGCGGCGGCGCGCTTTTGTTCGACGGCGCGCTGAATATGCTCGAGGATAGCCGTAGTCTTGCCGGTCCCCGCCAGGCCCGTCACGAAGATGTTGTATCCAGACTTGTCCACGCCGAGACCGAACTGGAGGGAGCGTAGAGCACGTTCCTGCCCGATGAATTCGACCAACGGCATAAGCTCGTCGGTGCAGTCAAACTGGAATGCGTTCGGATCTTGCTCACGCCGTAGCTGTTCGACCGGGATGCGGAGGTTATCGCTATTGATCATAGGCGAGCGCGTACCTCAGTCGGGTGCGTCGAACAACCAGCGGTCGATCTCGCGCGGGTAGCTGTGGAGGTCGGCTTCGTCGAAGAAAAGCGCAATCTCGCGGGCCGCAGACTCATTGGAATCGGAACCGTGGATCAGGTTCTGCGTGATATTCAGGGCGTAGTCGCCGCGAATCGTGCCGGAAGCGGCCTTGCGCGGGTCGGTCGCGCCCATGGTCGAGCGGACGATCTCGACCGCGTTCGGCCCTTCGAATACGGCTGCAACGACGGGGCAGGCCGTGATGAAGCCCACCAGGGTCTCATAGAAGGGCTTCTCCGTATGTTCAGCGTAATGCCGGGCGGCGAGGTTGCGGTCTATCTGCAGAAGCCGTGCGGCGGCGATGCGAAGCCCCCGGCGCTCGAGGCGCGAAATGATCTCGCCCGCGAGCCCGCGTTGCATGGCATCAGGCTTGACGAGGACCAGAGTGCGCTCCATCGGCATATCTCGCACATTGTAGCGCGCCGGAAATTGAGCTCACATCTCGACTGGTTGCAATTTCCATTTCTGCTCTCGTGTTTGAGGCGTGTTCTTAGCGTGGCTGCTGCTGCGGTCCAATTGCGGGCGGCCGGAGATAGACGGGACGTAGCAGCGCGGGTTCTGCCGTCTCTCCCGCCTGCCAGCGCGCGAACCCCAATTCGGCCAGACTGCGCGCGCGGCCTTCGGCGGTAGGGCCTCTGACCGTAACATCCCGGCCTTCGAGCAACGCCGATAGTTTGTCGTCGATTTCGCCTACGACGAGGGTCCCTGCTTCGGCGACCGTCGCGAGATCATCCGGAGGGGAGAGCCGAGGCGGGCTCACCTCACGCCAGGGACCGGCCTGATACGAGGCCCGGGCAACCTCGCCGCGCCCCGCGCGGTGCACAGCGACGATCGGTCCGGCGAAGTCGCGGTGCGGATAGGCGTCGAGTTCGAGCCGCCCGACTCCAATGGCGGGTATTTGCAGACCCCGCGCGAGACCCTGCGCGATGCTGACCCCAACGCGAAGCCCGGTGTACATGCCGGGCCCGACGCTCACGAATACGGCCGTCAATTCACGTTTATCCACGCCTCGACGGGTGAGCAACCTATCGATTGCCGCCAGGACGTCCACGGTGTGGTTGCGCTGAGACCGCCATGCGAAGTCGTCCGCTAGATGTCCTTCCCGTGACAGGGCAAGGGAAGCGAGTTCGGACGCTGTATCGATCGACAGCTCCATTACGCCGGTAGTGCCCTTGCGATGTCGCATGGCCGCTGACCGATGGCCGACACTCGCAATAGACGCGACTCTTCGCTGGTGACCTCAAACTCGATCCGCAGGTGCTCCTCAGGCAACACGCCGTCCCCTGCGCGCTCTGGCCATTCGACGACTAGAATGCCGTCCATGCTGATTTCGTCGAGCGCCAACTGGGCGACCTGTTCCGGGTCCTCCAGCCGGTACAGGTCCGCGTGGTAGAGCTTCACCCGTCCCTGGTATTCGCCGAGCAGGACGAACGACTTCGAGGAGACGGAGCCGTCAAAGCCGAGACCGCGCGCGATTCCCTGAACGAATACTGTTTTCCCCGCTCCCAGCTCGCCCGACAAAAGGACCACGTCGCCGGGCTGCAGCAGGGCGCCGAGGCGCTCGCCCACGCGGCGGGTCTCGTTCGGGCCATTGGAGGAAAGGCTAACGCCACTCATGCTTGCCGCAGATGGTCCCAGCCGGAGGCCGGCAGCGCGATTTCATTGCTTGATGCATCGAGAAGCCTCGGGACGTGCTCTTCAGCATCGACCATGCGGCCGATGACGGTAATCGCCACGGCCGGCCCTTCTTCGCACAGATGTTCGATGATATCTTCGGCGCCCGTAAACATCAGCTCGTAGTCCTCACCGCCCTTGCACGCGAGCGCGAGGGCGTCTTCAGGGTAGGCCGCGCGCAGGTCGTCGCTCAGCGGAAGCGAGCCTGCTTCGACGACGGCGCCGAGGCCGGAACGACGGCAGATGTGAGTTAGGTCCTGAAAGAGGCCGTCGGAGACGTCGATGGCGCACTGGATCCCGGTGCGGGCAGCCTCCTGTGCGGTTTCGAGCGGCGGGAGGGGGCGTAGCTGCGCCTGAACGAGCGGCTCGTCGTGGGCGGCGCCCTTGCGCAGCCTCCAGAGGCCTCCCGCCGCATCGCCGAGCGTGCCCGTCACGGCGATGACATCGCCCGCGCGGGCTCCGTCGCGGCGCATAAGCAGGGGCTTCCTCCCATCCATCTGCGATCGGCCGATCAGGGTGATGTTCACCGACACCTGGGGCGACCGAATGACATCGCCGCCCACGATTGCCACGCCGAACTGCTCGGCGCATTCCGCAAGTCCCGCATAGATGTCGTCCACGGTCTCAACGTCGGTCTCGGGTGGCAGCGCCAGCGTGACCAGCGCGAACATCGGCTCGCCACCCATCGCCGCGATGTCGCTGACGTTGACGGCGAGCGCCTTCCAGCCGACATCGGCCCAGCGCGAGAACTCCGGCAGGAAATGCACACCTTCGACGAGAGTGTCGGTCGTCGCCAGCAGCACCCGGTCTCCGGCCCGCCACGCCGCCGCATCGTCCCCGATGCCGACGATGAGATCCGCAGACGGCTCCCCGCCCACAACCCGCGCCAGCCGCTCGATCAGCCCGAATTCGCCCAGTTCGGATACCCGCACGGCGCCATTATACGAGCGCGCTTTCGCTATACTCGCCCCGTGCGCACTCTCATCGTCTCCGACGTCCACGCGAATCTGGTCGCCCTTGAGGCCGTCCTTCGCGCCGCCGAGCACCGCGGCCCGATAGACGCCATCTGGTCGCTCGGCGACTGCGTCGGCTACGGGCCGCAACCCGCCGAGTGCATCGCGCGGCTGAAGGGCTGTGAGGCGGCGATGGTCGCAGGGAACCACGAGCGCGCCGCTACGGGTGCCATCGGCACTGAAGACTTCAACTCCGATGCCGCAGCGGCCGCTGAGTGGACGAAGACGCGCATATCAACCGAAGAGAAGGAATTTCTCGATGCGCTGGCCGAGGTCGAGCATCAAGATAGCTTTACGCTGGTGCACGGGACGCTGCGCTGGCCCATCTGGGAGTACCTCTACTCCCCCGAAGCCGCCCTCGGCCACCTCGCGCTCCAGGAGACGCCCTTCGGGCTCGTGGGGCACACGCACGTTCCTATGCTCGTCGTTGAAGACCGAACCTCTTTCGACGGGTGCCAGCTCTTCCGCCTGGCCGACGGCGAGAGAGTCGATCTCGACCCGAACATGCGCATTGTCCTCAACCCCGGCAGCGTCGGCCAGCCGCGTGACGGCGATCCGCGCGCGTCTTACGCGGTCTACGACTCAGAAGGGATGACGATCACGTTGCACCGGGTCGAGTATGCGATCGAGGCGACGCAGAAGCTGATGGCGGAAGAAGGGCTGCCCCGCTGGCTGATCGAGCGCCTCTCAAACGGACGCTAGCGCGGCGCCGCTACGAACGAGGAGTGCTCAGTGACCGGCGAAATCTGCGTGGAGCTACTCACCGCTCCACCCTCGCCCTCGGGCAGCGGAGACATCGACCACGAGCTGGCAACGGTTTTCGGGCCCTTGACAGTGGAAGATGACGATGTCGCGGCAAAAGCTGCGTGAGAATCGGCGCCTGAGGCCGCCATGACAATGGCCGCGCCGAAGGAGACGGCGACCAAAGAGACTAACGATACAATCGCAATCCGGAAGCCGGGAACTTCCCAACGCTTCGCTTGGTTTTCTCTACGGCTGTTGCCGCCGGCGGGTTGGCAGCTGGCCATCGTTAGCTCCTCGTGTTCGCCGCCCGGCCCGGCGGCTTGGTCCGTCGTTGTTGATCCTCAGGTTACGTTATCCATTTCTTCACGTCAGTTAACGGACAGTAAAGAAAGTGGTACGGATGGGAAATAAGGGCCCAGATCGGCTATCAGCCAGTAGCAGCTGCCTACCATTCGTCCCGAGTAGCGTCCGTCGAGCGCATATCGAGGGACTCCCACCAAACCGCACCAACACCGGCCCTCGATACGTCCTTCCCAGGACTACTCGGGCCGAACGGTGCTACAGCAGCCTGCTCTGTTGCCCTTGCTCCTCGCCCTTCTCGGCACTTGGCACTCTGATCTCCGCACTCGCGAACATCCCCAGCATCTCGCCAATCTGCCGCGCATTGCGCACGGAGTAATCGCGGTGGCAGTTGTTCATGAGGACGTGGACCTCTCGCGCGTCAGACGCCAGGTCCTTGACCCTCGGCACCCATTCTCGAAGCTCGTCCTCGCTGTAGAGATAATCGAAGCGCTCGGCCGCCGTCTTGACGCGCTTCGTCCACATCTCCGCGTTGTGCCCGTGCATTCGGACGAGAGCGGTCGGTGCGGTGACGGCCGTAACCGGCGGCACGCTGCTCCTGAACCCTTGCGGCTCGTCGACGCAGACATAGGTGATCCCGTTGTCCGCCAGAAACTTCAGTGTGCGCTCCTGATCGCGGTCCTCTGCCATCCACATCGCGTTGCGGAACTCGACCGCCATCTCGTACTGACCGAGCCGCTCCTTCGCGTTCAGAATCATCTCCCGGTTGTCTGACCGAGGCCCAAACCACGGTGGATACTGGAACAACACCGTCCCCAGCTTGCCCGCGCTGTCGAGCGGGAGCAGCGTCTCGTTAAATCGCCGCCAGATTTCATCGCCGATCTCAGGAGGCAGATCCCTGTAGTAGAAGTTCGCCTTCTCCTGCACATCCGTCGGTAGCGCCTCTCGCAGCTCCTTCGCCAACGCCTTGACGGCCGCCGCGTGCCCGGTGAACGGCGCGTAGGCTTTTACGTCGAAGGTGAACTCCGGCGGCGTCCGCTCGACCCACGCCTCCGGGTTGCGCTCCTGTGGGATCGCGTAGTATGTGCTGTCGATCTCGACGATTGGAAAGTTGTCCGCGTAGAAGCGCAGCCGCTCCTCCGGCTTCTTCGCCTCAGGCGGATACCAACCGCTGTCGATTAGCGTTTTGTCGGTCCAGGAGCAGGAGCCGACGAGGATGCCCAGCATGAGCCGATTATGGAAGAAGGAAGGTGGATCGGGCTACTTGCTGCCGAGAACGCGCCGAGCGGCGTCGGCGATGGCTTTCGGCGTAAGGCCGAAGTACTCGAGGAGTTCATCCCAGGTGCCGCTTGTGCCGTAGCGGTCGCGCATGCCGACGTAGGCGATCGGAACGGGGTGCTCCTCCGCCAGAGTTTCGGCCACTATTCCCGCAAGGCCGCCGTGGATGAAGTGGTCCTCGGCCGTCACAATGGCGCCGGTCTCGCGTGCCGCCGCCAGGAGCGCTTCGCGGTCCATCGGTCGCAGCGAGGAAGCGTTCAGCACACGCGCCTGCACGCCCTCGCCCGCGAGCATTTCCGCCGCGTCGAGGGCTGCCTTCACTAGCTCGCCGCACGCAATAAGCGTGACATCCGAGCCGTCGAGCAGGCGGTCCCACCGTCCGAGCTCGAAGCGATAACTGGAATCGTCGTAGATCACCGGCGTCTTCGGCCGCAGCGTGCGGAGGTAGAAGGGGCCATCAGTCCGCGCCGCGGTCTCGATCGCCTGCTCGGCTTCGACGACGTCCGCGGGGTAGATGACGTGAAATGGGGGCATCGAGAGCATGAGCGCGAGGTCCTCGAGCGCCTCGGCGGAAGCACCATCCTCGCCTGTCACCACGCCGCCGTGGCTAGCGACGAGCTTGACGTTCGTCCCCGGCTGGGCGACGGCCATTCGGAGCTGGTCGAAGCAGTGCCCGGGGGCGAAGACGGCGAAGCTGCTGCAAAAGGCGATCTTGCCGCACGCGGCCAGTCCGGCGGACACGCCGATCATGTTCTGCTCCGCGACTCCGACCGGGAAGAACCGCTCCGGGAACTCCTGCCCGAATTTCACCGCCGACGTCGAGTAACCAAGGTCGGCGTCTATACAGACGATGTCGAGCCCTTCTCGGCACAGGCGAGCAAGCGTCGGCCCTAGGGCGGTACGCGTGGCTTCAGAGCGAGCGGTTTGCACCATCAGTCAGCGACCTCACCTCCGCCGCCCGTAGGGGCGAGGCACCCCCGATGTCGGACCGCCATGATGCCTGCAGACCGGCTTCTTGGGGCACCTACATCCCGTTTGTATGGGTGCCTCGCCCCTACAGCGCCAGCACGCGGGCTAATCATCCGCCAGCTCCTTCAGCGCCTGCTCCAGTTGCTCCGGCGAGGGCGCTTTGCCATGAAAGTCCGGGTTGTTCTCCATGAAGCTCACGCCCTTGCCCTTAATCGTCTCGCAGATCACGACTGAAGGCCCCCCCGTGTGTCCCTTCGCCTTCTCGAGCGACTCGATGATCGCCTCGAAGTCATGGCCATCGATATGCTGCGTGCTCCAGCCGAACGCCTTCCATTTATCCTCGATCGGCTCCAGGTTCATGATGTTCGCGGTGTGGCCGTCCTTGAGCACCCAGCCTCCGGGGCGCTGCGGACGGCTGCCGTTTCCATCGGGGAACCTCTGGTAGTCCGAGAACCCGTCGTTCTGGATGTGGTTGCGGTCAACGATGGCGATAAGGTTCTCGGCGCGGTGGTGGGCGGAGGCCATCGCGGCTTCCCACGTCTGGCCCTCCTGGCAGTCGCCGTCCGAGAGTAGGCAGAACACGTGGTAATCGCGGCCATCCAGCCGGCCAGCCAGCGCGTGGCCAAGCGAGAACGAGAGCCCCATGCCGAGCGCGCCCGCGGACATCTCGACGCCCGGCGGCTTATGCATGATGGTGTGGCCCTGGAGCTTGCCGCCAAGCTTCCGGAAGGTCATGAGGTCTTCGACGGGAAAGTAACCGGCCTCGGCCATCGTCGAGTAAACCATTGGCGTGGCGTGTCCCTTGCTCACGATAAAGCGATCACGGTCCGGCCAGAGCGGGTTCTTCGGGTCGTATCGAAGGGCCCGGAAGTAAAGGGCTGTGGCGATCTCGACAGAGGAAAGGGAGCCGCCGGGGTGGCCGGAGTTGGCGTTGGCGGTCATCTCCACGATGTGCCGCCGGATCCGTTTCGCGATGGACTTCAGCTCGTCAACAGAGACGGTCTGGGCGCGGGCCAAACAGGTGCTCCTTTCCGGGGTGCCATTATACAGAATGACGCTCTCTTTCCGGCAAAGGCTCCGGTTAAGTTTGTATCGCAACGCCCCTCCGGCGCGGTGCTATCATCGCCGCGTGATTATCGACTTCCATACGCACATCTTTCCGCCTGAAGTCCGCGACAATCGGGAGGGTTACATCGCCCGCGATCCTACGTTCGCTGCAATGTACGCGAACCCGAAGGCCAAGATCGCGACGGGAGAGGAGTTGCTCGCGAGTATGGATGCGGCGGGAGTCGATGTAAGTGTGGCGCTCGGCTTCGCCTGGCGAGAGCACGAGCTGTGCATCCGGCATAACGATTACCTGCTGGCAGCGGCGGCGAAAAGCAACGGGCGCATCCTTCCGTTCTGCACCGTAAATATGGCCAGGGCTGAAGCTGAGGCGGCTGGAGAAATCGCTCGCTGCGCGAAGTCAGGCGCGAAGGGGCTAGGCGAGCTTCGGCCCGAGAGTCAGGCATGGGACTTGAACGGCGAGCCGGGGGCCCGACTGGCCGCGCTGGCAAAAGAACATCAGTTTGTGCTGCTCTTTCACGTCACCGAAGTCGGCGGTCATGAGTACGCAGGGAAGGAGGGCCTGCAGCTCGGAGCGTTCTACCGGTTCGCGATGGAGCATCACGATTTGCCCGTGGTGGGCGCCCACTTCGCCGGCGGACTGCCTTTCGCGATGCCTGACGCACCGCAGGTCTCGCTGAGCGCCTTGGCGGACACTGCCGCGCGGCGCTTCCTCTATCCCGAGACGTCGTACCGCGACCTGATAACTCGCTGGGGAGCCGAGCGACTCGTACTGGGAAGCGATTTTCCGCTCGTCTCGCAGAAAGCACATCTCGAGGAGGTGCGCTGGA
>Ga0114129_10015592_pt1 | contig 10806 bp, 6 predicted proteins | sample RhiMetdeltSRZDD1_FD_80071 | JGI IMG/M metagenome (GOLD analysis project Ga0114129, IMG submission 80071) | Populus rhizosphere microbial communities from Tennessee, USA - Rhizosphere MetaG P. deltoides SRZDD1 (version 2) (version 2) | ecosystem: Host-associated > Plants > Roots > Rhizosphere >... | reverse complement strand
CACGTTCACTGCCGCCGCTGCAGCCATACCCGGAATCGCTTTGAGGCGCGCGAGAATGTCTTCGTTGATTTGTGTCAGCCGCGCCGCTCCGTACGACGACGGTAGGCTGACCGTCACCATGAGGCGGTTCGCAGTGGTGAACCCACGATCGACGGTGAGAACGCCGATGAGACTGCGCACGAGGAGTCCCGCGCCGACGAGCAGCAGCAGTGCAAGCCCAACTTCAGCGGTCACGAAGGCGTTTCTGAGCCGCGTCTGAGTGCGATCCCCAGCGGACCCGCGCGCGCCCGGCCGAAGCGCGGAGACGATGTTGCCCATCGGCGTCCGCAAGGCGGGAACGAGCCCCGTGACAAGTCCGACGAGCAGCGCTGCCGCCGATGAAAAGGCGAGGACCCAGATATTGAGCGAGGCTTCGCTGAGCCGTGGCACCGTTCCGGCCGGTAGCATTTGCAGCCCACGGAGCATCCAGGTCGCGAGCAACCAGCCAATTGCGGTTCCGGACACGCTATAGATGAGCGATTCGGTAAGGCGCTCTCGGACGAGATCCATGCGGCTCGCGCCGAGCGCGGTGCGGACGGCGTTTTCACGTGCTCTCGCCGATGCTCGGACCAGAAGCAGGTTGGTGACGTTGAGGCATGCGATCAGGAGAAGCAGACCGACCGACCAGAGGAGAATCCAGAGCGTGCGGCGTACCTGGTCTGTCGCGATCCACCTTCTCGACGGCTCGAGCAACGTCGTCAGTCCGGCGTTGGTTGTCGGGTACTCGCTCTCGAGTGACTTCGAGATCGCGGCCAGATCGGCCTGCGCCGCTTCACGCGTGACACCGTCCCTGAGACGTGCGATTCCCGTGTACTCGAAGCTGCCGCGATTGGGCTTTGGCCTCCGCTCGAACGGGACGAACACCTGGGCAATGTCGAGCCACGGAGTGCCAGGTGGGAGGACGCCGATCACCGAATAGGGCTGGTTATCGAGCGTGATCGCCCTTCCAACAATCGAGCCATCCGCGGCATAGCGTTCCGTCCAGAAGCGGTGTGACAAGAGCGCGAGGCGATCGCCGCGGCCGGGCAAGTCGTCGCCTTTTTCAAAGAGACGGCCGGCAATCGGCCTCACGCCGAGCGCACGGAAGAATCCAGTTGTTACCTCTCCGGCCGACACTCGCTGCGGCTCGGCAACGCCGGTGAGCGTGAAACTTTCAAACGACAGAATGCCAAACTCCTCGAGCGTGCGATTGCGGTCGTGCAGGTCCCAGAAATTCGCCTCGGTCAGGGATATGCTGGTCCATCCGCGACTGGGTAGCGAGCCGGTGACTTGCACGATGCGATCGGGATCCGGGAACGGCAGCGGCTTCAGCAGCACGCCATAGACAACGCTAAAAATCGCAGTCGTTGCGCCGATGCCAAGCGCGAGCATCAGAACGATGGCCGTCGAGAGCGTCGGCTGGCTCCGCATCAACCGTAATGTGCCGCGAATATCGTGCAGGACCACAGCATCCCTCCTTATCCGTCGATCGGACTTCGATCTCGACGTGAGCTGACTCCATCGGGCGCGCAACGCGAAGCTGAGCAAATCGACGAGGCCCTTCAGACACAAGAGCCGCCCGCCCCAGAGCGTTCTACGGTGCCGCTCGCGCTCACAGCACTCGACAAAAAGCGCTTCCATTTCTGCGCCGTACTCCACGCGCACGTCGTGCGGCAGGAGCCGCAGGATCGCGCGGTAGATCGGCTGGAGCATTGGTCCGGTGCGCGGCACTATGTCGTCCCCGGTCTCTTGATGAGGCGCTTGGCACGCGCCGCGTCGACGAAGCGCGCTAGGCGCGCTGCTTCCTCGGCGCAGCTGCGGCGGCCGTACGGGGTGATGCGATAGAAACGAGGACGTCCACCGCCCGATTCGAATCCCGCTGGCGCGTCGGTCTCGATCACCAGACCGGCGTCGAGCATCTTCTTCAGCGCGCCATAGAGCTTACCGGGCCAGAGATGCATGTGCCCGTCCGTCCGCTCGAAGACTTCCTTGGTGATGGCAAGGCCGTGGAGATCCTTGTCGGCGAGCGCAAGCAGGATCTGAAACCAGTGCGCGGGGAGTGTGGCAGAGCCCATGTTGATAATTCAGCGACTACCATTTCAAAGCCCCGAGCCCCGAGCCCCGAGCCCCAACGTATATATTGAACCGTATATACGTGCCGATCCGCCGGAAGTTCGGTGCGTTTTGAGGCGTGGCGCATCGCGCACAGGTGTGACTGACCGTCACGGGTTGGATTGCGCTATCTTCTTGTGCGCAAACAGTTTTGCTATGGGCCTACTCCTTGCTGTTGACGCGGGCATGCGAACACTTGCCCTGCTCATCACCCTGGTCGCCGTCGCGCCGCAAGCCGTCACCGATCAGAAGTCCGTCGTTCCCGAAGGGACGATCATCACCTCGGTGCAGGTGAACGGCTTCGACATCGATCGCTTGAGCCCCGGTCTGCGTCAGGACATCCGCGCGCTCTCAGGCACGCCCCTCAGCCAGCAGCGCCTCGACGAACTCGCGGCGCGCATCGAGGCTGAGCGACCTCGCTACATCGTGGCCGTCCGAAGTACACGGGATGCGGGCGGGCAAGTCTGGGTCTTCTTTCTCATGGGGCGTCGCGACGAGCCCGAGCGCGACCCCAACATCAACGACAGGTACGTCATCGAGGATGCGGAGATTACTGGACTATCCGAAACGGAGTTGACCCAGGAATTGCGCGACGCCTTGAAGAGTCTGGTGGGGACGCGCCTCGACGCTGGCGACGCGGATAGGTTCCAGGAGCGTCTGCAACGCGACTTCCCGCAACATGACTTCTCTCGCCGCATGCAGCGTGGCAGCGAAAAGGAGCGGATTCGGCTGGTGTTCGAGGCACGCAAGAAGGCACCTCCGCCATGGTTGCGGTTCGAGCCACTGAAGTCGAACGTCGTCTATCACTCCGACCAGAAATGGGGAAGTTTCATCGACCTTGCTGTCGGTAAGGGCCCGGTCCGTGTCACGCCGCTCTTCGCGATCGCCAACGCAGACGATCTGATCGAGGAGTTTTCGGGTTTTGGTTTGCGTTTCGAAGCAACGAAGCTCGGGACGCGGCGGCTCGGCGCCAGCTTTGAATGGTCGCGGTTCGATCAGGACTGGCGGAGCCCCACGCTCGACGCGCTTCTGCTGCATCCAGAGATCCCGGCGGCGTATGAGACGCGATCCACGATCACGCCCATGGTGAAGTTTGCGATCAGTCCAAACCTCAGCGTCGCTGGCGGCGTGAGCATCTCGGAATTGGAACCGCTCTTCCCTGAGACCGAGTCCCAAATGGCGAACGCCGCCGTCGCCTCGGTCTTCTACAACCAGTCGTGGAAGGATGCATCGGAGGCGACGCACCGGCTCGAGGGCAGCTTTGGCGTCCGTGCCGGCTCCCGCGAGCTTGAAAGTGATCTCGCGTACACGCGGTATCTCGGCCAGGCCTGGTACCGGTATCACTTCGGGCGACACCAAGTGCAGGCGAGCGGCATGGCGGGAGGCATCACGGGCACGCCGCCGCTCTTCGAACGGTTCGCGCTCGGCGACTCCACGACGCTCCGCGGTTGGGACAAGTTCGACATCTCGCCCGTCGGTGGCAACCGCATGGCGTATTCGTCGATCGAGTATCGCTATACCGGCCTCGCGCTCTTTCTCGATGTTGGTTCCGTGTGGGACGCGAACACTGAGCGCAAGGTCCGCGTGTCGACCGGCTTTGGCTTTCACGCAGGACCAGCCTTCTTCGTCGTAGGGTTCCCGCTCAACACGGACAACGTGCGGGCCGTCTTCACGATGGGCCTTCGCGTGTCCGGCGTGGGGATCAAGTGGTAGGGCGGTCAGGGCGAGCGGCTGTTGTGGTGCTCGCCGTGCTGACGTGGCCCGTCGCACGGGCGTCGGCGCAAGCCGTGTCGGTTGATGCGGTGGGCGACCTGCTGAAGATTCGCGCGCCGTCGTTCAGCTTTCTGAAGGGCGAACCACTCGATCGGCTGAGAGATGGCCGGTCCGTGCGCGTCGAGCTCGTCGCTATGATCCTGGCCGCCCCGGGGAAGTCGCCTTCGACGACGACCCGGCGGATCTTCGCGTTGAGCTACGATCTCTGGGAGGAACGATTCGCCGTGACCGCGGTGGATGCGCGTACCCAGTCTGTCTCGCACCTGGTGCTGGCTGCAGCCGAAGCGTGGTGCGTCGAGCAGTTGACGATTCCCGTCAGAACACTCGGCGCGCTCGGACGCGATGTGCCGTTCTGGATCCGGCTCGAATACCGCATCCTGGACGGCGACGCTTCGGCGCCGCAAGAGGACTCTGCGTACACGTTGCAGGGGCTGATCGACGTCCTGAGTCGCCGCCGCAAGACCGAGTCGTCGTCGCACGCGCTCGAGGCAGGTCCCTTCAAGCTGCGGAAGGGCGGATCGCACTCGCCGCAATGACTCTTCGCAATCGCCTGATCGCAGCGTTCCTGATATCGACGCTCCTGCCGTTCGGCGCAACTGTCTGGATCACCACAACGCTCCTCGACCGCAGCCTGCGCTATGCGACCACGGGGGAGCTGGATCGGCTCTCGCGGACGCTCGAGACCACCGCCAAGCAGTTCTACCAACGCGAGCGCGACGCGCTGAAACAGGACGCGCTCGCCGGCCGCCGACAACCGACGACATACGCGGCGGCGAACACGCAGGAGTGGCCGGAGCCGGTCCGATCGTTCTGGGAAAGCGGCGAGCAGGAACGCTTTGGTGTGTCGGGTGCCAGCGGTGAGCGCGTCGACTATATGCGGCGCGCGGAAGGACCGGGCCGCCAGCCTGGCGTCGAGATTTATAGCCGCGACCTGGGCGGTGTCAGCATGGAGCAACTCTCCACGCAGGTGAGAGAAACGCGCCGGCTCGTGAACGCGATCGAAGAACGCGACTTGCGGCGCGGATTCACGCTGGCCCTGCTCGTCCTGCTTGGCATCGCGTGGTTTATCTCGCTCCTTCCGCTGATATTGATCGCGCACCGTGTCAGCCGGCCGATCCGGCAGCTCACGGCAGCGCTGACCGATTTTGCCGGTGGAGATTGGTCGCGCCGACTGGACACCGGAAAGCCATCGGACGATGCGCCGCGTGATGAAGTGGGCAGGGCGGTCGATGCGTTCAACCACATGGCCGATCAACTCGAGGAAAACCGGGAGCGACTCGTCCATTTGACACGCATGGCGAGCTGGCAGTCGCTGGCGCGCAAGACCGCGCACGAGCTGAAGAACTCGCTGACGCCGATCCGCTTGACGGTCGAGGAAATGCAGGCACGGCAACCAGCTTCCGAGCGCGCGTTCATGGACCAGGCGGTCCAAATCGTCGTCAGCGAGATCGAATCGCTCGAGCGGCGTGTGCGAGCGTTCTCGGAGTTCGCGAGCGAACCGCTCGTCCATCCCGAGGTGCTCGACATCAACGCGGTGGTGTCCGAGCGGGTCGCGTTGCTCCGACCTGCACATCCCGGCGTGACGTACCATCTGAGGCTCGCCAACGGGCGTCTGCGCGCGCACGCCTCGCCCGATCTCGTGAACGGAATTCTGACCAATCTGCTGCAGAACGCGGCGGAGGCCGCCGGTCAGGGCGGTTCGGTTCTCGTGTTCACGCGAGGCGATGGTGAACGCATCGCGATCGACGTTCACGATTCGGGACCTGGCTTGAGCCAGGAAGTCACCGCGACGCTGTTCGAACCGACGATTACGTTCAAGAAACACGGCATGGGACTGGGACTCTCAATCGCAAAGAAGAACGCGCTCCTGTCGGGTGGAGACATAGCGTTGATTCCTGGTGAGCTCGGTGGCGCCGCCTTTCGGATCACGCTTCCCTCATGACACGCAAACGGCACATCGTCATCGTCGATGATGAGGCGAACATCGGCCGGTCGCTTCGGTTGATTCTGGAGGGAGAAGGCTACCGCGTCAGCGTGTTCGACTCGGCGGCGGGCTTTACGTCGGCACGAAGCCAGGCGATCGGCGACGTGTACCTGCTCGACGTGCGGCTGCCCGATGGCAGCGGCCTCGACTTGCTGCGAACGGTTCGGCAATGGGACGAGCGATCGGCCGCCGTGATGATCTCGGGACACGGTACGGTTGCGGATGCGGTTCAGGCGACGCGGAACGGCGCCTTTGATTTCCTGGAGAAACCGCTGGCGCGCGATCGCGTGTTGCTCGTCGTCAAGAACGCGCTCGAGTGGTCGGACCTTCAGCGTGAGAACGAGCGATTTCGGGATCTGATCGGTGACGCGCCAAAGATGATGGGATCGTCGGCCGCGTTTCAGCAGGCCGTTCAGCAGGCCACGCAGGTCGCGCGATCAGACGTCACGGTTCTGCTTGCGGGAGAGTCGGGAACGGGCAAAGAGCTGTTGGCGGCCCACATTCATCGCCAGAGTCCCTTCGCGACAGGTCCGTTCGTGAAAGTGAACTGCGCGGCGATTCCCACGGACCTGATTGAGAGCGAACTCTTCGGTCACGAGAAGGGGGCATTCACGGGCGCAGCGACGCTCAGGCGCGGCAAGTTCGAGCTGGCTGATGGCGGCACCATCTTTCTCGACGAAGTCGGCGACTTGCACGAGGCGTCGCAGGCCAAGCTGCTACGGGTGCTGCAGGGTGGCGAGCTTCAGCGCGTCGGCGGAGAGCAGACCATCAGGGTGTCGACGCGAGTGATCTCCGCCACGAACCGTCGGCTCGACGAGCTCGTGTCGGCCGGCCGGTTCAGGGAGGATTTGTACTATCGGCTGAGCGTCGTCCCGATTCGCGTCCCGGCACTGCGCGAGCGCCTGCAGGACATCGACGAGCTGGTGCCGTACTTCCTGGCCGAGTTCTGCGCGCGGAACAACTTTCGTCCGCGGCCGATCGATGAGGATGCCGTCGCATTGCTGGGCCGCTACACGTGGCCAGGCAACGTCCGCGAGCTGCGAAACGTCGTGGAGCGGATGGCCATCCTCACGACCGGCGATCGGATCACCGCGGACGCGATCCCGCTCGAGTTGCGATCAGCTCAGGTCGCGCGCGTCAGTGCGGGATTGCAGGAAGTGCGCGATTCTGCCGAACGCCAACGAATCCAGCAAGCGTTGGATCAAACCGACTGGAACGTCGCCGCGGCCGCCCGGCTGCTCGACACCGAGCGCACGGCCCTGCACAAGCGGATCCGTGCGCTCGGTTTGAAGCGGCATTGAGCGTTCGAGCAGCCCCGCATGCGCGCGAAGCTGCTCGGAGAGAAGCGTCAAGTCCGAAAACAACGGTGGTGACTACCGCTGCAGTGATTGTCGCGTTGCGGTGAGTTGCGCGCGAGAGGCTGCAGCTTTGTCGTGCTTCCCCCACGCGTCGTACAGGTGCACGAGACGCTTGATGGTGACGTCACGATCGTTGTCGCGCCGCGTGGGCATCGCCTCGAGATCGCGACGCGCGTCAAGCAAGACCGTCTCGGCCTCGTCGAGGCGCCGCAGGGCAATCAGGGCTTCACCAAGGAGGCTCTTGATACCGCCGATGCTCCAGTCGTCTTCCACAAATGTGCGGCGACGCATGGGCACGATGTCGGGTGAGAGCAGCCTGATTCGGAGAGCGTCGCGAAGGAGCAGTTCCGCGGCGCGAGGGTCCTTCAAGGCGACGTGCACAGCCGCAAGATTGCTCGAATAGAGCGCGACCCACTGATGATCGCCTCCGAGAGAGAGTCGGACGATCTGAACGGCTTCCTGCAACGCGACTGTCGCTTCGTCATACCGCTTCTCTGCGGCGAGCACGTGGGAGAGGCCGCTCAGACTCGCTGCAACCGCGGGATGCCTGTCGCCGAGTGCCTTGCGACAGGTCGTTAGTGCCTGACGAAACAGCGCTTCCGCAGCCGTCACGTCGCCACGCGCCGACGCCACGAGCGCGAGATCGTGAAGGGTGGCCCCGGTGTTGGCGTGATCGTCTCCTCGTAGCCTGCGGTTCAAGTCGAGGGATTGGCGAAGGAGCGCCTCGGCACCGTGCGGGTCGCCGTTCAACCGCATCACCGACGCCACAGCGCTCAGGCTGACGGCGATTTCCCTATGCTCGTCACCCAGTACTTTCCGGCGTATTGCCAGCGCCTCGCGCGCGAGCGGCTCCGCGCGGCCGTTGAATCCCTGATCCTGATACACGCGGGCGAGCTCAACGAGCGTGACGGCGACATCCGGGTGTTCGACGCCCAGTACTCTGCGCCTGATTGCAAGCGCGCGCTCGAGATTTTTCTGCGCTTGCACATAGTTGCCGATGTCGGTCTGGAGCGCGCCAAGATCGTTCAACGTATCCGCTAACCGTTCGTGTTCCGGCCCGAAGACTTTCTCGCCCACGAGGAGCGCCTGCTCGCTGAACCGCTCCGCCTTGGCGTACTCTCCGTACCGCCGATACAGACGTCCCAGGACGGTAAAGATCTCTGCTTGCGCGTCGGGCTGACCGGCAAGGTCCGACTGCAGGCGCTCCGAACCCGCGTCGAGCAAGCTGCGCACCGTGAGTCCGTCGGGTGTCGCGCGGTTCGAGATCGGATCGGCGCCCATCAGCAGGGCGGTCAACGACTCGCTGATCTTTGCAGCCTTCGCCGCTTCGCGCTGCGCGCGGTCGCGCTCTGCCTGGAGCCGCGTCGTATGGAAAACGGTAAGGGCGCCGATCAGCGCGGCGGCCGCACCCGTTGCTGCCAGGCCTCGAATGTGCCGTCTCATGAATCGTGCAGCGCGGTAGCGGAGCGTATCCGGACGGGCACTGATCGGTTCGTGATGGAGGTACCGGCGCAGATCCTCTGCGAGCGCCGTCACAGAGGCATAGCGTTCTGAAGGTTGTTTCTTGAGAGCTGTGGCGACGATCGTGTCGAGATCACCGCGAAGGGTTCGACGGAGCCTCGCCGCCGCGACACCGGACATGCGCCTCGGTTCGATTTCGACGATGGCCCGGATGAGCGTCGCGTGGGATCGGAGCGCGTCGCCGGCTGGATGCTGGCCGGTGAGCAGCACGTACAACAACACCCCTAGTGCGTAGATATCCGTCGCAGTTGTAATCTGGCCGTCCGAGATTTGCTCGGGCGCGGCGAACTCCGGAGTCAGGACCGCGCCCGACTCCATCGTCAGCGCGCGCGTTTCAGCGGCCGTACCCCACGGCGTCTCTCCCGCCAGTAACTTGGCAATGCCGAAGTCGAGGAGTTTCACCTGGCCATCGACGCTGACCAGCACGTTCGCGGGCTTGATGTCACGGTGGACGATCAGGTTGGCGTGAGCGTGGGCAACGGCCGCCAACACATCGAGGAACAGCAGAATGCGAGCCTCGATCCCGAGCGCGTGCGCATCGCAGTAGCGATCGATCCGCTGCCCGTCGACGTGTTCGAGTACGAGATACGGCTGGCCGGCCGGCGACACGCCCGCATCGATGAGCCGGGCGATGTGCGGATGATTCACTTTCGCGAGAAACTTGCCCTCGCGGCGCAGTCGCTCTTCGCCGGCGTGTCCCAGCAGCGCGACCTTCAACAGCTTGACTGCGGCGCGCCCCTCGAAGCGGCCGTCGCAACGTTCCGCGAGCCACACGCTTCCCATTCCACCGTGGCCGATGTCCGAGAGGAGTCGGTAGGCGCCGAAGACCTCTCCTTCGAGCGACGATGCCTCGATCCTCGGTTGGATGCGCGGAGCTGCCTGCACCAGAAGTCCGGCGTCCTCGTGTTGCTCGTGCTCGTCGATCAGGGTTTCCAGATCCGCGGCCAGCGCGGGATGTCGTGTCGAGATGTCGGCGAGCCAAGCGGCGCGACGTTCACCAGGAATCGCGAGGGCTTCGTCGAGGTACGGATTGAGCGTGCGCCAGCGATCAGGGCTGAGTGGCACGGGGGCCTCATGGGAAGCACGTGGTCCTTCGCTGCCTCACATGTTGCTTACACTAATCGAAGCCTGGGGAAATAACGCAGGAAATTCTGGCGGGATTGGGTGAATCCTTGGACCGTGCCCCGTCTTCGGCAGGCTGCGGCGAACGGCCGCTCCGCTCCGTTGACCATTCGAGCCAATCGTCGCCGAAGAGCTCGCAGGGATGCGGCGTTCGAATCGTGCCGTTCGCGCATCCGAGGTCATCTGCTGGGCAGTACTTGTCGCACCCCCAACAGATGCGCTCCGGATGAAGTGGCCTTCGTGGAAGCATCGCGCTATCTGCAATTGAGCAACAGCCGTACCGCCCGCCGCCACGCCACATTCATTGAGACAAGAACGACTGAGTCTGGAATATTCCGCAGCCCTGCGAGAAAATCCGCCGCAAGCGCAAGCGCGATAGGCCAGCGTGACAATCCGATGTGGATGCTCTACGGTAGGGCCCATGTCCACTGGGCTGCCCGCCGACCTGCAGGCGTTGGCGGATGCGCTCGACGCGGCCGAACAAGACGCACGCGCGCTCGTGTCCGGCCTGTCTGAATCGCTCGGCGCCTGGCGGACCGATCCCGAGTCATGGAGCGTCGCGGAATGTCTCGATCACCTGGCGACTGGCAACCGCGTTTATCTTGCCGCGATGGAACCGTCAGCCGACCGAGCGCGCAGCCGCGGACGCTTGCGACGCGGTCCAGCGCGGCCAGGACTGCTCGGCGGATGGTTCGTGAATTACCTCGAACCGCCGGTGAAGCCACGACTCAAGTCAAAGGCGCCGAACAAAATCCGCCCGCGCTGTGCGCCGCCACTGAGCGATGCGTTCGCGGCGTTTCTGGCGTCTCAAGATGACGTGCGGAGATTCCTGCGGACTTACGCGGACATCGATCTCGCGGACGTGCGCTTTCCAAATCCATTCATTCCTGGTCTTCGTTTCAGCCTGGCCACTGGGCT
>Ga0114129_10015590_pt1 | contig 10807 bp, 8 predicted proteins | sample RhiMetdeltSRZDD1_FD_80071 | JGI IMG/M metagenome (GOLD analysis project Ga0114129, IMG submission 80071) | Populus rhizosphere microbial communities from Tennessee, USA - Rhizosphere MetaG P. deltoides SRZDD1 (version 2) (version 2) | ecosystem: Host-associated > Plants > Roots > Rhizosphere >... | reverse complement strand
TGACGAACACCGTCTTCGGCACCGTGTACTTGAGGTAGCCCGCCTCTCCGATGCCACTGTTCTTGTGACCGACGGCGGGTGACTCGCTCATCGCCGGGCTGTAGTAGCCATTGACGTAGATCTGCCCGGCATCGATCTTCCCAGCGACCCGCAGCGCGCGCGCGATGTCACTCGTCCAGACCGCGCCGGCGAGCCCGAACTCGACGTCGTTCGCGACCTTGAGCGCCTCGGCCTCATCGCCGAACTCCATCACCGCGAGTACCGGGCCGAAGATCTCCTCGCGCGCGATGCGCATCGTCGGTGTCACGCCGTCGAACACGGCCGGCCTGATGAAGTTCCCTTTCGCGAGCGCCGGCTCCGTTGGGACGTCGCCGCCCGTCACGAGCCGCGCTCCCTCGGCCTTCCCGATCTTGATGTAGTCGAGCACGCGCTGGTGCTGCTTCTTCGAGACCACGGGCCCGAGCTCGGTCTTCTCGTCGATCGGATCGCCGAGCTTCATCGCGGTCACGCGCTGGACGACGTTCTCGAGCATCGCCTCGTGGATGTCTTTTTGCAGCAGGAGGCGCGAGCCCGAAACGCACACCTGGCCGTTATTGCTGAACGCGGCGATGACCGCCCACATCGCGGCCGCCGCGAGATCGGCGTCGCCGAACACGATGTTCGGGTTCTTCCCGCCGAGCTCGAGGGCAACTCGCTTCAGACCCGAGCCCGCGAGCTCCATCACGTGTCGGCCGGTCTCGACGCTTCCGGTGAGCGACACCATATTCACGCCCGGGTGCTTCAGGAGCGCGTCGCCGACGGTGCCGCCCGGCCCGGTGACGATGTTCACCACTCCGTCCGGCACCCCGGCCTCCTGCAGGACCTCGCCCAGGACGAGGACGCTCAGCGTCGACTCGACCGATGGCTTCAGGATCGCGGTGTTGCCGGTGCAGAGGATCCCGGCCAGCTTCTGGCTCGCGGCGACCGCCGGCCCGTTCCACGGAATGATCTCGGCGACGACGCCGACCGGCTCGTGCATGCGGTAGTTGAAGTGGCTGCCCGCTGCGACGCGCACGATCTCTTCGTGGATGTCGCGTGCTTTCCCGCTGAAGTAGTCCCAGGCGAAGATGCCCTGCGCGTTGTGCATGTATCCGCCGGCGATCGGCTTGCCCATGTCCATCGACTCGAGGTACGCGAAGCGGTCGCGCTCGCGCTCGAAGAGCCGCGCGACTTTCGCCAGGATGTCGGCGCGCTGGTTCGGGGTCATCCGGGGCCATGGCCCCTCGTCGAATGCGGCACGTGCCGCGCGGACCGCGGCATCGACATCCTCGGCCGAGGCCTCCGCGATCGTCGTGAGCGCTTCGTTCGTGAACGGGCTCGTGACCGTGAACGACTTCCCGCCCGAACCCTTCACCCACTTCCCGCCGATCAACATCGGACGCGGACCGGGCTCGATCCAGCGCGGATCGATCTTCACCATCGCGGCGCAGCCTCCATCATTCGCGGTCGCCAGTCGACGACGTCGGTCGTCGAGCGTCCGTTGCAATCATCACGCATCGTCAGACCGATCCCTGGTAGAGCGCGGGCATCGCGGCGAGTGGCGGCGGTGGGGTGTACGGGTAGCGCTCGGCGATGTCGGACTCGGGCTCGACGCCGATGCCCGGTCCGGCCGGCGGTCGCAGCGCGCCGCCCGTGACCTGATCGGGACCGATCTGTGCGCCGCCGCGGAACGCCGGCACGAGGCGGTCGATTCGACCGCTGTACTCGAGCATGCCGAGCGTCGCCGCCCCGCTCACCGCGTGGAGGTTCGCCGCGAGCGCGATCGGTGTGCCCGCGGAGTGCGGACACACGCGGATCCCGCGCGCCGCCGCGACCGCGGCGATTCGCCGGAGCTCTGCCATGCCGCCGCAGATCGTCGCGTCGGGCTGCCAGATGTCGGCGACGCGATCCTCATACATCTGGAGGAATCCTGCGAGGCCGAACACGTGCTCGCCGTACGCGATGGGGACCGACGATGTCGCGACGAGGCGCGCGAGGCCCGTGACATCCTCGCGCGGGCAGGGTTCCTCGAAGAACCCCACGCCGGCCTCGGCGAGACGCTCGCTGATGCGCATCGCGGTCTTTGGGGTGAACGCCTCGTTGCCGTCGATGAAGAGCGCGATGTCGGGACCGACCGCCTTTCGCAGGTCGTTGAGCGTGTCGATCTCCTTCGACCAGCTCGCGCCGAGTCGCACCTTTGCGCCACGGACGCCACGTGCGAGGAGATCTTTGATGTGGTCGAGATGGAGTTGCGCGTCGCCCTGAGAAAGGAAATTGCCACTCGCGTACACCGGCACCGGGGATCCGTCGCCGCCGAGGAGCTCGTACGCCGGACGGTCGGCGAGCTTCCCAGCTGCGTCCCAGAGCGCGATCTCGACGCCGCTCATCGCCTGCGCGACGAGCCAGGTGGTCCCCTGGCGGCGACGGAGCCATGCCCACGCGACCTTGAGAATCGAGTCCGGCTGCCTCACGTCGCGTCCGACGACGAAGCGCGCGATGGCCTCCGTCACGATCGCATCGGCCACACGCGCGTACTCGCAGCCCCAGCCGTCGCTGATCTCGCCGTACCCCGTCACACCGGAGTCCGTCTCGACCTTGACCAGGCAGTGGGTCAGGAAGGTCTGGCCGAGGGGGTGGCCGCTCCCGCCTTTCGGCGTGTCCAGGGGGATCGACAGCGGGATCGTCGACAGCCGCGTGACGAACGTCAACCGCGCTCCGTCTCGTGCCAGTACAGGACGCGCGAACCGATGAACGACACGAGCTCCGTGAGGACCAGGCCGATCATCGTAAGAACGATCACGCCGCTGAAGACCTCGGTCGTCCGCAGCGTGACGGCGGCCGCGGTCATCATGTGGCCGAGTCCCTCACGGGCGCCGACGAGCTCGCCGACGATGGCACCGATGAGGCACAGGCTCACGTCGAGACGCAGGGCCGCGAAGAAGTACGGCTGCGTGTTTGGCACGCGCAGCTTCCAGAAGATCTCGCTCTTCGACGCGTGGACGCTCTGGAAGAACTCGAGCGTCGTCGGCTCGACGCTGCGCATGCCGGTGATGCAGTTCACGAGCATCGGATAGAAGGTCGCGAGCGCCGCGACGATCGCCTTCGGCATGATCGTGAAGCCGAACCAGATGATGAAGATCGGCGCGATCGCGATCATCGGTGTCGAGCGGATCGTCACGACGATCGGGTAAAGCGTCTGCTCGGCGAACCGCGAGTGCACCATGACGACCGCGAGCGCCAGTCCGACGAGCGAGCCGATGACGAGACCCACACCGGCCTCGACGAACGTGATGTACGCGTGGTACAGGATCCCTTCGGCCGGCGCTCCGAGGTGCTGGGGCGGGACGAATCCCGCCTGCAGGAGGTTCCACAGCGTCCCGACGATCGCGCTGGGTGCCGGGAGCAGGTACACGGGGAGCTTCACGACCGCGACCACGCCTTCCCACACCACGAGCGCGATCGCGAGCGCGATGAGTGGCGGCGCCGCGACGCTTAGCGTTCGGCGCAGCGCTGACCGCGGTGCCTTCCGACGCACGCCGACCGCCGTCGCCGCCGCGCTCATCTGCCCCCCGACGTTCGGACGGACTCGTGCCACACCAGAACGCGGCGCTCGCTCCAGTTCATGAAGAGGGTCAGGCTCACGCCGGTGATCGCGAGGAACATGACCGCCGCGAACATCGCCGGGATGTCGAGGTTCAGCGCGGTCTCGTTGATGACCATGCCGATGCCGTTCTTCGAGGAGAAGAGCTCGCCGACGATCGCGCCCGCCAGCGCGAGGTTCACGTTCACCTTGAGCGCCGCGTACAGATACGGGAGGGTGGTCATCCACCGCAGGCGCGTGAGGATCTCCCAGCGGCTCGATCCGACGCTGCGGAAGAACTCGAGCGTGAGCGGATCGGTCGAGCGCAGGCCCGAGATGCAGTTCACGAGGACCGGGAAGAACGTGATCAGCGTGGCGAGGACGATCTTCGGCTGGAGCTCGTAGCCGAGCCAGATGCGCAGGAGCGGCGCGATCGCGACGAAGGGAACGAGCTTCAACACGACGGCGAGAGGGAAGAGACTCTTCTCGAGGGGCCGCCAGTTCGTCATGAGCACGGCGCCGATGATGCCGACGACCGTGCCGATGACGAGCCCGATGCCGGCGGCGGCGAGCGTGAACGAGAACTCGTACGCGTAGTCCGGGAGCTCCTCCCAGAGGCGCTTCGCGACCACCGTCGGCGCCGGAACGATGAACGCCGGCGTGTTCGTGATCATGACCAGGAGCTGCCAGAGGCCGAAGAAGCTCACGAGACCGAAGACGGCGGGCGCCATGCTGCGGAGGCGCGACTGGCGGCGCGCGTATTGGCGCGGGCTCGGTACGGTCCGGGTCGCCGCGGTCGCCGGCGCACTCATCGTCCGCTCACGCTTTCAGGAGGTGACGCAGATGGTCCGCGATGCGCACGAACTCAGGCGCCGACTCGATCTCCTCGTTCCGCGGCCGTGGCAGCTTGATGTCGATGATCTCGCGTATCTCGCCGGGCCGCGGCGACATCACGACCACGCGGTCCGACAGCACAATCGCCTCGGGGATCGAGTGCGTGACGAACAGCACGGTCTTCCGCGTGTCGCCCCAGATGCGTAGCAGCTCGTAGCGCATGCCCGCGCGCGTGATCTCATCGAGCGCGCCGAAGGGCTCGTCCATGAGGAGGAGCGCGGGATCGAAAATGAGCGCGCGGGCGATGGCGACGCGCTGTTGCATGCCGCCGGAGAGCTGGTACGGGTGCGCCTTCGCGAACTGGGCGAGGCCGACGAGCGCGAGGATCTCCTCGGTGCTGCAAAGGCGGTCGGTGCCGGCGCCCTTGTTCAGCTCGAAAGGCAGCTCGATGTTCCCGGCGACGGTGCGCCACGGGAGAAGGGCAGGCTGCTGGAACACGAATCCGATGTCCTTCGTTCGCTGCGCTTCGTGCGGGGAACGGCCGCGAAGCTCGACCCTGCCGGTCGTCGGATCGATGAGGCCCCCGATGATCCGAAGGAGCGTGGACTTGCCGCAGCCCGATGGGCCGATGAGCGTGACGAACTCGTGCTCGCGCATGTCGAGCGAGACCTCGCGGATCGCTTCGACCGAAGCATCGGCGGTCTCGAACGTTTTCGACACGCGATCGACCACCACATGGCCTCTCGCGTCGCGGGACGGCGTCGCGGAAGGCGAGACAGGGCTGAGCGTCGACCCCACGTCAGGTAGCCTAGAGTTACGCGCGCGCGAAGGGAAGTGCGCCGCGCGACAGGGGGACTGTGGATGTCATTGAAGAGCCACCGCATGCGTCGGATCTTCGGTCCTGATGGACGCACGCTCATCGTCGCGATGGACCACGCGGGGTTCATGGGACCAGTGCCCGGCCTCATCGATCCCGTAGCGACAGTGCGATCGGTCGTCGCCGGCGGCGTGGACGCGGTCATGACGACGCTGGGGACCGCCCACCGCATCATCGGCGCCCTCGATGGTCGTGGGCTCGTTCTGTCGGTCGACCTCCACGCACCCGATCCCGTCGCGGTCGTCGAGAACGCGGTCGCGCTCGGCGCCGACTCACTCAAGACGCTCGCGTATCCCCTTGGGGACGAGGCCACGGGGCTGCGCAACATGGGCCGTTACGGCGTGCTCTGCGAGAAGTGGGGACTTCCGTTCCAGGCCGAGATGATCCCGTTCTCGTTCGGCGCCATCGACAAGCACACGCCCGAGAACATCGCGACCGCCGCGCGCATCGGCGCGGAGCTCGGCGCCGATTACGTGAAGGTGCAGTACACCGGCGACGCCGAATCGTTCCGCCAGGTCACGGAGGGCGCCGGCGTGCCGGTGATCATCCTCGGTGGCGCGAAGTCGGAGAAGCCGATCGCGACACAGGTCGCCGAGGCGATCCGAGCCGGCGGCGCGGGCATCGCGTTCGGCAGGAACATCTGGTCCACGTCCGATCCCGAGGGCGCGGCGCGCTCGCTCGTCGAGGCGATACACGGCGGAGCTGGCCGCGTCTCGCGCCAGCCACAGGCGGTGCGCGCGTGACCATGGCGCCCGCGAGGGCCACGACCTTCACCCGCGCGGTCATCACCGGACCGAAGGCGATCCGAATGGAGACGGTCCCGATCCCGGAGATCAGCAACACGCAGATCCTCGTGCGCATGCGTGCGGCCGCCCTCTGCACGTGGGAGCAGCGCACGTACGCCGGCATCGACACGTTCTCGTACCCGCTGGTCGGGGGCCACGAGAACTCCGGCGTCGTCGTCGCCGTCGGGTCAGACGTCGAGCTCAAGATCAAAGAAGGCGACCAGGTCGCGCTCGCCGGTCTCAAACGCTGTGGCCAGTGCTATGCGTGCCGCCGGGGCATCGACAACATCTGCGACAACGCACGCTCCAAACGAGTGCCCGACGTTCCGTGGGGTCCAGGCGGGTTCGGGGAGTACGTCGCGGCCGAGGGTTACCAGGTCTACAAGGTCGGTCCGGTCGCGACGCCGCTCGAGGCCGCGCTCACCGAGCCGACGTCGTGCGTCATCCACGACATGAAGCGCCATCCGGTCACGAACGGCGATGTCGTCGTGATCGTCGGCGCGGGGATCATGGGCCTGCTGCACCTCGTGCTCGCGAAGCGCACGCCCTCGTACATCATCGTGAGCGAGCCGGAGGCGGCGCGCCGTGAAAAGGCGCAGGAGCTCGGCGCGGATGCGCTCATCGACCCATCGAGCGAGGATTACGTGAAGCGCGTCGCCGAGCTCTCGGGCGGGAACGGCGCGAACGTCACCTACATCACCATCGGACACCCGCCGGCCATCGAGGCGGCGGTCGCTGCGGCCGCGAAGCGCGGCACGGTGTCGTGTTACGCGTCGGTGCATCCGCGCGGCACGACGATCACGGTGGATCCGAACTCGTTCCACCACAGGGAAGTGCGCCTGTCGGGGTCGATCGCTCAAGAGCCGGACGACTTCCTGAATGCGTCCGACATCATTGGTCGGCGCGAGATCGACCTCCGTCCGCTCATCAGCAAAGTGTTCCCGCTCTCGAAGCTGGAAGAAGCCTTCGCGGCGGCAGGGCGTAAGGACAACTATCGCGTGATCGTGCAGCCGGACGCGGAGCTCAGCGGATCCCGTTCGTCGTAGCGCGGACCCCGTGACTGTCGACGGTCTGCTCGCTGTCGACCTCGGCACCAGCGGAGTGAAGGCCGGCGTCATCGATCTCGAAGGCAGGCTCCTTGGTTTCGCCGAGCGCGCGTATCCGCTCATCGACGGCGGCAGCCCCGGTTGGGTCGAGCAGGACGCCGCGCTGTGGTGGTCGAGCGCGCGGGAGGCGATGCGTGCTGCGACGTCGGCGTCGCGCGGGTCGCGCATCGTGGGCGTCTGCATCGGGGGCCAGGGCCCGAGCCTCGTCGCGGTCGACCGCGCGGGAGAGCCACTCGCGAACGCCATCATCTGGATGGACCGGCGGACCGAGGCTGAGCGACTTGCGATCAACGACAAGCTCAGCGCGGAGATCTCGCCTTACTCCAACGTCCCGAAGGCGATGTGGATCCGCCTTCACCGGCCCGAGGTCTATGCGCGGACACACGTCTTCCTGCAGTCCTGGGACTACATCGCGTACCGCCTCACGGGTGTCGCCGTCGCGTCGAGCTTCGCCGGTGCCACCGTGTTCCCGCGCGACGCGGTGGCCGCGGCCGGCTGCGACGAGGCGAAGTTCCCGAGGGAGATCGTCATGGGCCAGCCGGTCGGCGGGGTGCGTGCCGACGCCGCGGCCGGGGTCGGACTTGAAGGGGGCGTCGTCGTCGCGGGCGGCGTGAACGATGCGACCGCGACGGTCCTCGGCGCGGGGCTCGTACGCAAAGGCCTCGCCCTCGACATGGGCGGGACGTCCGGCGGCCTCTCGCTCGCATGGGACCGGCCGTTGCGCGAGAACGGGCTGACCGCGTGGCCCGCACCCACGCCGGGCCTCTTCGTGTGCGGCGGCTCCTTCGCGACATCGGGCCGCGCGCTCCCGTGGCTGATGTCCGTCACCGGTTACGCGCCGGACGCCTACGCCGAGGTCGAAGCCGACGCGGCGAGGATCGACGCGGGCGCCGACGGTGTCGTCTTCCTTCCATATCTCGCGGGCGAGCGCACGCCCATCTGGGACGAGCGCGCGAGCGGAGTGTTCTTCGGCCTCTCGGACCGCCATACGCGCTCGCATCTCGCGCGGGCGGTGTTCGAGGCGATCGCTTACCAGCTGCGGCACGTCGCGGACACGATGCGAGAGGCGGGCGCGACGCTCGACGAGCTCCGCATCACCGGAGGTCAGGCGAAGATCCGGCTGTTGCACCGGATCAAGGCCGACGTCCTCGGCGTGCCGGTGGTCCTCCCGAGCGTGGCCGAGGGCGCGCTCCTCGGAGAGGCCATGCTCGCGGCGGAGGCCGCCGGCCGTGCGTCGGACGCGGCGACCGCGGCGTTCCGCTTCCAACGGGAGTCGGCGCGCTTCGACCCTGACCGCAGGCACGCCGCGGCGTACGACCGCGCCTATCGCACCTACCGCCAGCTCTACCCGCGCCTGCGAGATCTCATGCACGGAGAGGTGTGATGCGCTACGAGCTCGTCGTCAACGGCGAGAGGCGCGAGGTCGATGTCCCGGCGAATGTTCCCCTCCTATGGGCGCTGCGCGATGACCTCGGGCTCACCGGTACGCGCTACGGCTGCGGCGTCGGCCAGTGCGGTGCGTGCTTCGTCATCGCCGGAGGACGCGAGCGAGCGTCGTGCCTCATGACGGTCGACCAGGCCGCCCTGGAGCGGCTCGAGATCACGACGGTCGAGGGTCTCGCGGACGGCGATCGCCTCCATCCGCTACAGCAAGCGTTCATCGAAGAGGACGCGATGCAATGCGGCTACTGCACGAGCGGAATGCTGATCGGTGCGGCGGCGCTTCTGCTGCAGCAGCCGCGCCCGGACGAAGCCACGATCAAGGAGCGAATGGCGAACCATCTCTGCCGCTGTGGTGTGTACAACCGTGTCGTGCGCGCCGTCCAGCGCGCGTCCGCCTCATGAGCTGGCGTTCCGCGCCGCCGCAGCGGATCGAGGACCGGATTCGTCTGGAGCCAGACGGAACGGTGATCGCGCTCTCGGGCAAGGTCGACTTCGGCCAGGGGATCCGCACCGCGTTCGGGCAGATCGTCGCCGATGAGCTCGACGTGGCGTTCGACACGGTGCAGGTGATCCTCGGCGACACGTCGCGATCGCCGTACGACTTCGGCACCTTCGGCAGCCAGTCGATCCACAGCGAGGGAAGCAACCTGCGGAGTGCGGCGGCCGCCGCGCGGGCCGTATTGCTCGGGCGCGCGAGCGCGCGTCTTGGGCTCGATGCGCGAGATCTCGAGGTCGTGGCGGGCACGGTGCGTGCGAAACGCGGCAGTCGGTCCGTGACGTACGCCGAGCTCGCGGCCGACGGTCCGCTCGACGGTCTCGTGCCGGACGGGATCGCGACGAAGACCGCGGATGCGCTGCGCCTCGTCGGCACATCGGTACCGCGAAGGGAGGGTCGAGACATCGTGACCGGACGGCCGGTCTACGTGACCGACGTGCGGTTGCCGGGGATGCTGCGCGGCGCGGTGCTGCGCCCGCCGCACATGGGTGCGGCCCTGCGTCGCCTCGACGAGGCGGGCGCGCGCTCGCTACCGGGCGTGACCGCCGTCGTGCGAGACGGAGACTTCGTCGGGGCCGTCGCCGAGCGTCACGAACAGGCGCTCGCCGCGGTCGCGGCGCTTCACGCCGAATGGGACCCGACGCCGCCGAGTCGCGGCGTGGAGCATGACATCGAGCTGCGGCGGGACGACGGCATCGACGAGGCACTCGCGCGCGCGACGCGGGTGTTGGAGGCGGCCTACACGCTGCCGTATCTCGCGAACGCGCCCATCGGACCGAGTGGCGCGGTCGCCGACGTGCGTTCCGACGGCGCGACGATCTACTCGGGCTCGCAGCGGCCGTTCGGCCTGCGTTCGCAGATCGCCCGTCTGCTGGGGCTCGACGAGGCGAAGGTCCATGTCGTTCCCAGCCGTTCGAGCGGCACGTATGGTCGGAACAACAATGACGACGCTCCCGCCGAAGCGGCGCGGCTCTCGCGCGCCGTAGGAAGGCCCGTCCTCGTCCAGTGGACCCGCGAGGACGAGTTCGCGCACGGGACGCTGCGACCGGCCGCGTACATCGAAGCGACCGCCGCGCTCGCGCCCGATGGGCGCGTCGCGGCCTGGCGCTACCGCGTCACGACGCATGCGCACATCAGCGCGCCGGTCGAGAACGCGCAGATCGCGGCGGTCACGGCGGGCTCGGGCGCGCTCCCGACCTACGACATCCCGAGGGCCGAGATCCAGCTGCACATCGAGAAGTCGGAGGTGCGCACGTCCTCGTTCCGCTCGCTCGCCGGGGCGGAGAACGTCTTCGCGATCGAATCGCTGATGGACGAGCTCGCGGTCCTCGCGGGCGTCGACCCCGTCGAGTTCCGCCTCCGTCACGTCCGCGACGAGCGGTTCGCCTCGGTGATGCGCCTCGTCGCGGAGCGCAGCGGATGGACGTCGCCTCGCGCAGCGGCCCGCCACGGGCTCGGTTTCGCGTGCACGGTGTTCGACCACACACTCGTCGCGCAGGTCGCGGACGTATCGGTCGATGCGGACTCGCGTCTGCGCATCCACAAGCTCTGGTGCGCGATCGATCCCGGGCTGGTGATCAATCCCGACGGTGTGCGAAACCAGGTCGAGGGGGCGATGATGCAGGGCGCGAGCTTCTCGCTGATGGAGCAGGTGCAGCAGCGCGACGG
>Ga0114129_10015589_pt1 | contig 10807 bp, 12 predicted proteins | sample RhiMetdeltSRZDD1_FD_80071 | JGI IMG/M metagenome (GOLD analysis project Ga0114129, IMG submission 80071) | Populus rhizosphere microbial communities from Tennessee, USA - Rhizosphere MetaG P. deltoides SRZDD1 (version 2) (version 2) | ecosystem: Host-associated > Plants > Roots > Rhizosphere >... | reverse complement strand
CGACACAAGAGCCTCACAAGAAGGTGGTACAGTAGCATCTTCTCGTTTACCCCATCTTGTCATCGCACTCCTCGTGAGTGTCGGATTCCTGTACCTGGCTTTCCGCAACGTCAAACTGGACGAACTAGGCGCGGCGCTGCAACGTATAAATGGGGGCTGGCTGCTCCTCGCTATCGTGGTGAGCTTACTCATCATGGTCTTCCGCGCATGGCGCTGGCAGTTGGAGTTGCGCCCGCTCGAGCATGTGCCGTTCGGCCGCCTGTGGGTCATTATCTCGGTCGCCTATATGGCGATTAATTTGCTGCCGGTGCGGATCGGTGAGATCGTCCGACCCTGGCTTCTCTCGCGTCGATCGGGGGTGTCGTTTTCTAGTGTGGTGGGGAATGTGGTTCTCGAGAAGACAATGGATTCAGTGATTATCGTTTTCTATATTCTTCTCGGTCTCCTGACGGTGGAGAACCTTCCGGTATGGGTGCGTCGTGGGGCGATGGTCCCGGCGGTTGCCGCAATGGTGCTCGTCTCCTTGGTCATACTCTTTTGGTGGCGCGGTGAGGCCTTCGTCGATCGTTGGCTGCTTCACCGTCTCCCGCAAGGGTTTGGGGGAAAGCTGAAAAAAATTCTCGCTTCCATGGCAGACGGCATGCGAATTATTCCTAACCCGATGTTACTTCTTTCGGTCTTTCTTGTTTCGCTCACTTTGTGGTTCTTGCCCATCCTCTCAAGTTACATCATGATTCGCGCGTTCGATTTCCCCGTACCGTTTGGCGCGGCCTTGGTAGTCTTTATCTTCATCGGCTTCGGCACCGCGCTACCGAACCTTCCCGGGATGATCGGCCCGTATCAGTACGCCTGCCAACTGGCGCTCGGCCTCTTTGGCGTGAGCGAGGTTGATGCTCTTGCCTACGGGTTGGTACTGAATGCGGTGCAGTTCCTCACGCTTGTAGCACAAGGGTTGCTGGCACTTCCGATCGCCGGAGTGAGTTTCGCCGAGATCCGCCGTGCGCGTGAAGAAGGCGCTGTACACGAACCATCTATGAGGTCGCCGGCTTAATCGCGAGTGAAGAAGGAACAAGAAGTGGCAGGCACAGCCTGCCCTACAGATTCAAAAGGGAGAAACGGTAAAAAGGGTAAACGGGGAAATGGGAGAAGTAAGAGGCGAGCGGGCAGATGGGTGAAAAAATCAAGCCTTTGATTGCCGCTCCTGCCTTGTTTTATTCTTGCCTTTTGCCTTTTGATTTTCTTCCATTTCGCCATTTTCCCTTTGCCCTTAATTCCTAACCGGGCTATGCATGCCACCACCCTCAGAAAACATGCTATGGTGCACAGAGAAGCATGCATGTGTGAACGCAGAGAGGAACCCGTGGTAACAACCCCTATCCTGCTGTTTCTGTGCACCGGCAACTATTATCGTAGTCGATTTGTGGAAGCATTATTCAATCACCATGCCGCGCAGACAAAACTCCTTTGGCGGGCGGAATCGCGCGGGATCGCCTTGGAGTTTGGAGTAAACAACCGCGGACCCATGTCCAAGGCGGCGCTGTCAGCCTTGCAGGAACGGGGGATTACGCTTGTCGAACCGGTGCGACTCCCGCAACAGGTGCAGGAAAAAGACTTTGCTCTGGCGCAGTGGATTATTGCGCTTGATGAAACTGAGCACCGTCCGTTGTTGGCCCATCGCTTTCCGCAATGGCTCGATCGGGTCGAGTTTTGGCAGGTGCCCGATGTGCCGCACTTGTTGGCAACCGCTGCCGTTACGCTGATGGAAACACAGGTGCAGTCGTTGATGCGGACGCTCAGTGACGCAAGCATATGCAAGAATCGAACGAAGGGAACACAACGCCGTTGAGGCGGATCGTCATAGCCCTACACCGCACGGCATATCGCTGTGCCTATACGGTGTTACGTGGGTATTGGTTTGTCGTGCGCCCGAGGGTAACAGGTGCGGTGTGTCTCCTTATCCATGATCAGTTGGTATTGTTGATTCGCAACACATACGGCAGGGCGGGTTGGACGTTTCCCGGCGGGATGCTCGGGTGGCGCGAATCGCCGCAACTGGGAGTCCAGCGTGAAGTACAGGAAGAGGTGGGGATCACACTAACTACGGTACAACATCTCGGCCAGTTCACCGGACGGCAGGCTCATCGACATGACACCGTCCATGTCTTTCTTGCTTCAGTACCAAACACCACCGTGCAGCTTGATCCTGGAGAGATCTTAGACGCCCGCTGGTATCCGCTGGATGCACTCCCTCCTCTCTCGACCTATGCGCAGCGTGCAATGCAGGTCTGGCAGGGATCGTTTTCGTTAGACACGCAGAATTGAACCACATACAAAGGAGGACCAGCCATGACCACATCACCAACTGGTGGGGGAACAGGACAGTGTTTGTGTGGGGCGGTACGTTATCGGTATGAAGGCGAACCGACCACTATCGGGCTTTGTCAATGTGAGCGTTGTCAGCGCCAGTCGGGCTCGGCTTTTCTGATTGGCGTGATTTTTCCCAAGGAGGCGGTAACAATTGAGGGGCCGCTGGCCGCCTACGAAGCCAAGACCGATGGCAATCACCGGTTGTGTCGCCACTTTTGTCCGATCTGTGGGTCGGCAGTATCAATCACCCTCGACCGGTATCCTGAAATTCGCTCCATGATGGGTGGCACGTTAGACGACAAGAGCAAAATCAAGCCAACCTTTAGTGTCTGGTGCTCGGCAGGCCAACCGTGGCTGACCCTGCCCGAAGGCATTACTCGCTATGCCGACTATCCAGACGGTACGTTTGGCGGATAGCAGAACAGACGAGTTGTGCTCCCTCGAACGGACAAATGATGGGCGGTTTCTACGATGTTCAGAAACTCAGACCCACGCGGCTTTCCGTCGACTCTGCGGTTCTTCTCTTGTCAGCACCACGCGGGCGGCGCTCCAAGCGGCGAAGAGGCCTCTGTTGAGCACAGCCGCATCAATTGCCAGCAACCGGCACCATACTCCGGCACTATACGGCAAAGAGGAGACGCCAGCGTAGAGCCCTGGGAAACTGCCCAATCTGTTCCGCAGGACAGCCCGTAACTCGTCATGCGACTGTGAGGTTATGATCCATACCGTACCGCAAGCGGAATACGACTGCGGCTTGGCCGATAAAGCGAAACGCCAGTCATCTCCACGAATAGTAAAGCGATCAGCACAGAGTCGCCGTCCGTCCGCGTGTTGCACCAGCGTCTCACTGAAGAGCGAACGAAAGTGCCGACCGCGAGCGTCCGGGTCATGCGAGAGAAATCCGTCACTGAAGATGACCGTTGTATCATCCTCAACCTCGACATGGAGCGCAGTTCGCAGGCTGGCGTCAGGAAACAGAATCAAGGGATCAGGGAGGTATTCGACGAACGACCCGCTTGCCGCATGGATCGTCACTAATTGGCTAGCTGTTCCTTCAGGGGCCATCGAATGAACAACCGTCGCACTTTGGGTCGTACAATGAGCTTGTGCATTTCTTCCGACGGTCAATGAGAGTGCGAGCTGTTCGCGCTCATACACGCCGCCGGAGACAGACTGGAGGATCGTGGTGAGCATCCCGGCTGGGGTCCTGTCTAATCGGAACGGGGCGGTAAGAAAGAACGGATAGGTAACAAAGCGACGGGCAAGAAAGGTTTCACCGGATGGTGTGGACTCGAAGCGTAGGATTACTTGGGGGGTGGGACTAGAGTGTACAATGTCGGAGGAAAGCACGTGGGAGGTTCCATTTTACTCACAAAAGAGTACATCCCGAACGATGTGAGCAACAACGTCGTCGACTCCATGGCCGGTCTTACAATTAGTGACCGCAACTGGTCGCCCCTGCCGAATCTCCCGGGCCTCGGCGATCATACGTGTGAGATCGACGCCGACGTACGGAGCTAAATCACTCTTGTTAATCACGAGCAAATCGCACTGGAGGATTCCCGGTCCGCGTTTGCGCGGGATATCGCCGCCACCGGCAACATCAATCACGAACAGCCAGTAATCAACAAGGTCGAGCGAAAACGTCGAGGCGAGGTTGTCCCCGCCACTCTCCAGCAGAATTAATTCAAGGGTGGGAAAGCGCTCTTCCAGCTCTATCGCCGCTTCGATGTTAAGCGTCGGGTCCTCGCGAATGACCGTGTGCGGACAGGCGCCCGCTTCCACGCCCACGACCCGTTCGGGTGCAATCAGCCGTGAACGGCGAATGCGTTCGGCGTCTTCTTGGGTGACCAAGTCATTCGTAATCACAGCGAGTTCTATTCCGCGCCCGGCCAGGACAGGGATCAAACGCTCGACCAGGGCGGTTTTGCCGGAGCCGACCGGTCCGCCGACACCGACGCGCGCGACATTCGCGGATGTTGTCGTTCGAGGGTTACTCATCGTAAAAAGTACCGTTGCGCAAGAGGAACAACCGTCGCCGGTTCGCAGGTTAGGAGTTCACCATCGGCATAGACCTCGTGGGTTTGCGGATTGACCTCGATCTTCGGGCACGCGTCGTTGTGCAACATGTCTCGCTTGGTTAGTGAGCGAGTACTGCGAATCTGTAGCATTGGTTTTTGCAATTGCAACTTGCGCGGGATGTCAGCGTCAAACGCGAGCGAACTGGCAAAGATCGCACTAAGTGCCGACGGCGCACTCCCGACTGCTCCCCACATAGGTCGCTGAATGATCGGTTCGGTCGAATCAATACAACCGGCAGCGTCACCCATTGCCGACCACGCCACAAAGCCACTCTTGATCACCTTGAGTGGTTTGGCACCAAAGAATGCTGGTGTCCACAGGACGAGATCAGCCATCTTGCCTGGTTCGATCGAACCAACGTATTGATCAATGCCCATCACCCGTGCGGCATTGAGTGTGTACTTCGCGACGTAGCGCTTGATCCGCTCATTATCCGCTCGCGAGGTTTTCTCGCTCGCCAAGCGACCGCGTTGGTCTTTCATCTTGCTGGCGAGACGCCAACAGTTGGTGATCGTTTCCGTCACTCGCCCCATGCCCTGGGTATCTGCGGCGAAGACGGAAATCGCGCCGAGGTCGTGTAAAATATCCTCGGCGGCCATCGTTTGCGGACGAATACGACTTTCGGCGAACGCGACATCTTCCGGCAGTCGCCAGTCCAGCATGTGCGCGTCCATCGTCATCGGCAGCGCTTCGTCCAGCGCATTGCGCGTGTAGGGATTGGTCGGATTAGTGGAGGACGGCAAGCAGTTGGGAATCCCAGACACGCGAATAATATCCGGAGCATGACCACCACCCGCGCCTTCAACGTGATACATGTGGATCGTCCGACCAGCGATTGCGGCAATCGTCTCTTCACAATACCCGGCTTCGTTGATCGTGTCGGTGTGTAATTGCACCTGAAAGTCGTACTTGTCGGCCACCGTCAACGCGCAATCGATGGTCGCTGGCATCGCGCCAAAATCCTCGTGCACTTTCACGCCAATCGCGCCACCAGCCACGCTCTCCTCGATCGCTGCAGGATCATGTGCACTCCCTCGTCCCAGAAAGCCAAAGTTCATCGGATACTGTTCACAGGCCTTGAGCATTTTGGCGAGATTATTCGGTCCCGCGCAACTAATATCGAAATGCGGTCCCATCGTGCCACCAATGATCGTCGTGAGCCCGGCGGCGAGTGCGTGCTCGCACTGTTGCGGCGCGAGAAAATGCGCATGGGTCTCAATCCCACCAGCAGTGACAATCAGGCCCTCTCCGTTCACGATGGTTGTGCACGGGCCACAGGACAGATGCAGATCGACTCCTGCCTGAATTGCCGGATTGCCACCCTTGCCCACACCAACGATCTTGCCATCACGAATGCCAATATCGCCTTTCACGATCCCAAGTACCGGATCAATGATCGTCGCGTTGTGCACTAGCATATCGAGGCCACCAGAAGCAGTAGTCGTGTAGGTGTGAAAGCCCATGCCGTCGCGCATGACTTTGCCTGCTCCGGTCATGCACTCTTCGCCATACACGGCATAATCGTGCTCGACTTCGGCAAGGAGTGAGGTATCGCCCAGACGCACCATGTCACCTGTAGTCGGTCCGTACATCGCCGCATAAGCGGCTCGACTCATTCGCGCCATGCCACACCTTCCCTATGCACCTTTGAAACCTTTGTCGTGCGCGCGTTGCAACGCCGCCTGTCTGACTTCATCTGAATAGATCGAACCGTTGGTAAGGTTGTTTAATCCGGTGACTTCACCGGTGCCGCCGATTTTGACCAGGGTCACCTCTTTTTTCACCCCGGGCTCGAAACGGACCGACCCGCCGGCAGGAACGTCGAGACGCATGCCAAATGCCCGCGCTCGATCGAACAGCAACGCCTTGTTCGCCTCAAAAAAGTGAAAGTGACTCGCGACTTGAATCGCACGATCACCAGTGTTCGTCACTTCCAGTGTGACTCGCTCACGCCCTCGGTTCAACTCAATCTCGCCGTCTGGCGTAATGATCTCGCCGGGCTTACCACAAGGTGGATCAGCAATCGGGAGTTTTCCGGGTCGAATCGGACCGTAGACGGTCACTAACTTGATACCGTCAGGAAACAATGCATCCACCATAATGCGCGGAATCAGGTCAGCGACGCCAGGCATGACGTCGTCAGTTGTGAGTAGCGTTGCCCCCCAGTCCACCAACTCGGCAACCGAGCGCCCGTCTCTCGCACCTTCAAGCAGTTCATCAGCGATATAGGCCATCGCCTCGACATAATTGAGCTTGACGCTGCGTGCTCTGCGACGGCGGGCCATCTCGGCCACGTTAAAAATGGTCAGTCGTTCCAACTCGGTTGGCGTGAGGTTGAGCATTGCTCCTAATCCTTTCTGCCAATAGCTACTACGAATGCTCCGTTCGTCAGTAGGGGCACACAATCGTTACTGGTCCCAGCTTAGGTTGTTTGCTGCACGCAATTCCCTCAAAAGTTGGGATCTGCCTGTCAGTTGGGACAAATGCATAGTCATATGCCCCCGCCACTAGCTTGCAAACAACCGGACACTTTGCACTTCGTGACGCATCGTGGCAATGTCTGCCAGCGGAGAGAAGCTACTCAGCGCGGTGGGCAGAGGACATTGCAGCACTTCCACTAAAACCGTTCGCAGTTGCTGCAAAATCTGCTGGGCCTCGATATGACTGATGATCCCCAAGCGGATTGCTATGCTGACAAATGTCAGACACTGCGTATGTCCGGACAGGACACTAGCCGATTCTTCGCTCAGTCCGACACCGTGCCAGACTATCCCTTGCACCACCGGCACATGGCCATGCGCTTGGCCTTTTTGAATCCACTCTAGATAGGTCGTGGCATTTCGCGTCCCTAATTGCGCATGCACACGTAACAACACGCGTCCAGCGCGTCGCGACGCTTCGCGCAATTCACGAGCAAGAGCGAGCGTTTCAAGTTCACGATCAACCTGTGCGACGTGTTCCAACACGTCGCCCGCCCGATGCGCAGTAATTAACGCAGGACGGTCACAGCACGCCCAACGTAAGCGCAGCTGCCCGGTAATGAAGTGACTGAGGGATGCGGCATCGATTACTTGGCCGTCCGCATGTAATGTCTCCAACCCCCATGATGACGCAAAGGCACCACTGGGGAAGAAACTGTCGCCATGCTGTAAGAGCGTCAGGAATTCAGGAAGGTTCGTCATCGGTAACTTTCCGAATGCGCCCACTCGTAAGCAGCGGACGCACACGATCAAGATACGTGTGCTCAGGTCCTTCACGGGCAACACTAAGACCGGCCGAAGTGAATCGCACGCGCCAGTGTAAGTTACCCGCCGTGTAGCCAAGCTCCAAGGCCGCACTGGTATCGCGCGGAACAAAGGTTAACCACTCCTCTTCCTTCATACGGATGACAATGGCCTTGTCTTCACTAAGATAGAGCACCGCACCATCGCTGAGGACTTCGTCACGCGCAAGCACAATGGCAACCTCAGTGCCACGGTCGGTCGTCGCCCGTAATCGATGCCGTTTCGCGTCAGCACGCGTCAATATCACAGTCTCAACTTTCCCCGCATGGTCGAGCGTATGGAGTCGCTCGGAAAAGTCAGGATCTGAAGCGTAGCTGAGAATTGCAGTCAGATGCAGCAAATTGCCCCCCGCCTACACTGCGTTCCGCTGCACGCGGCGAGCATAGAGGAAGAAACGCAAGCGCATTGCCATCGCCAAGAGGAGGTACGCCAACCAACTACTCATGAGCCCGTAAAAGACCAGCGCAGGCAACAACTGCTGCTGCAGCCCTGCGTGAAGCGCCATCACACCAGTACCAATATAGTTGAGAATCCCTGCCCAGTGGCCAATAGGATTGGAGACCAAGATGAGGTCGGTTCTTCGTCCCGCTAATAGCCACGAGTCCACTGTATACTGGCTGAACGCCAAGGCGATGGCTGCAGGAATCCACCATGGCACAACATTTGCCCAGACAAGATAAGTCAGCGTCACTAAAAGGAAGGTAATATCCGCAAGATTATCCAAAACCTTGCCCAAGTCAGAGTCTACGCCTAAAGCTCTGGCCACAGGACCATCATAATAGTCACTTGCGCAGATCATCAAAAAGAGTACGACAACGGCGAGTGCCTTGAGGAGGGTTGGTTGGTGTTGTCCGGCCTCAATAACGAGAAGAAAGACCGGAGTCAGCACAAGGCGAACACTAGTCAACAGATGGGCTAGGTTCAAAGGTCTTCTCACAGGAAAAGGAATAGCCACAAGCGAGTCCTTTTATCGACGGTTGCGTTTTTTTTACCATATAAGGAGAATAAGGAGTACACCATGATGACGAAGCATTTCCTCTGGTCAGTCATGCTCGGCACTGTGCTGTTTACTGCCGGGTGTGGGCCGGCGTATAGCGGGCCGGGGTACGGATACGGCTCTTCCTATAACAGCGTCTATGATTCGTTTTACGGTCGAGGTGGCGGATACTACGATCCCTATTATGGGAACCCTTGGCCATACTCTTACGGCACCTACGACAATCGCTCACACAGAGAAGTGCACCATGACCTTGAACGTGATGGCGATCGGGTCGAACAGAAATATGATAAAGGGATGCAACGCCTGGATCGGCAGGAACAAGAAGCCCGGGAGAAGGCAGCGCGACGATACGGCGGAAACCCGTCTGACCCTCGCTATCAGAACGAACTTGGTAAGATCGACCGGAAGTATGATCACAAGCGCGAAAAAGTCGATGATTTACGCGACAAAGGTTATCGCAAGCTTGAGCGCGAGCACGACAGCTACCATAGCGGGTGGTAGGTAAGTCGCCAATGAGTCAAAACATGAGGCGGCCGTATTGGTCACCGTTTCTGTTTAATAGAAACGAAAAAGGCGACCAAGCTGGTCGCCCTTCGTACCATTCCCTTATTTTTAGTCACTACTTCTTTTTTTCAGGCTGTGCGGATGGTGTCGGGGCGGCAGACGGTGCCGGCATTCCTACAGGAGTTTCAACCTTCGGCGCATCTTCGACCTTCAGCACTTTCACGTCAAAGATGAGTTTCTTCCCTGCCAATGGATGGTTCATATCAAGAATCACAGTCTTATCTTTTACCTCTTTCACTTCCGCAAACATCATCTGACCGTTCGGTGCGCGTCCAGTGAGCTTTGATCCCACTTTACGTGCGCCTTCGGGAATCTTATCCTTTTCCACTTCTTGAGTTCGCTTCGGATCAATCTGGCCGTAGCCATCCTCGGGAGAAATTTCAATATGTTTAGTTTCCCCCACCTTCACCCCGGCTAAGTTCTTTTCCAGCCCCGGGACAATCTGGTGTGCCCCATGTGTGTACACCAAAGGCTCTTTGCCGACGTTCGATTGTACTTCGGTCTTATCGTCAAGGCTGAGAGTGAATTCCACTGAAACTTGCTTGCCATCAGCAACGACATCGGCAGCAGGTTTTTTATCTTCTGCCCAACCCGGGGCAATCAACACCCACAGAAAGCTGGCACTAAAGAGCAGCGCCGTAATACTTTTTCCTTTTTTTCCTATAGTCATGCCGTTTTGCTCCTTTCCAAAAAAAGAAGGCACGAGGCGGAAATTTCGCGACTCTCGTGCCCTCCGCAAAGTGTTGCTGCTCGGATGCTTTGCCCTCTATTCTCCTCGAAACCCCTGGCGAATTGCGTCTACCATAGCATAACACCAGGGGTATCAAAATCTTTCTTCCACTTATAACATCCGTGGTGGTTGTAGGTGCGAGCCAAGGGTGCTGTCAAAGACCTTAAATAGATGATCGAGATCCCACGGACCCTGGCTGTAAATCACTTTCTCGGGCACGATGTGCGTGTACAGCGCAATACGATAGCCACTAGCCCCAAGCACTTGCCCGTTCACATGCGCGGCTTTATCGCTGGCAAGATACACTACGATCGGAGCTACATTGTTGGGGTCCATCGGACTCGCCTGGGCTTGCTCACTACTGGTTGATAACCCCATCTGTTGCGCGAAGTTCGCGGGAATCGTATCAGTCATGCGCGTCGCCGCACCGGGCATAATCGCGTTACAGGTGATGCCATACTTCGCGAGAGCATTCGCGCAACTGTACGTGAGTCCGAGAATACCAGCTTTGGCGGCGGCGTAGTTTGGCTGCCCGGGCGCGCCGAGGGCCGAACCGGACGAGAAATTAATAATACGTCCGCTCTTCTGCTGACGCATCGCGGCAGACGCCGGGCGAATGGTGCAGTAGTGTCCTTTAAGATGGACCGCGATCACCGCGTCCCATTCTTCTTCACTCATGTTAAAGATCATGCGGTCGCGGAGAATTCCGGCACAGTTTACGAGGATGTCGATTTTACCGAAAGAATCGATCGCCGTCTGAACGAGGCTCTCTCCGCCTTT
>Ga0114129_10015588_pt1 | contig 10807 bp, 8 predicted proteins | sample RhiMetdeltSRZDD1_FD_80071 | JGI IMG/M metagenome (GOLD analysis project Ga0114129, IMG submission 80071) | Populus rhizosphere microbial communities from Tennessee, USA - Rhizosphere MetaG P. deltoides SRZDD1 (version 2) (version 2) | ecosystem: Host-associated > Plants > Roots > Rhizosphere >... | reverse complement strand
GCGTCCTTGAGGCGATCGACAAACCGAAAATAGCCATCGGACTGGCGGACAACCCGATCACCTGTGTGGAACCAGAGATTGCGCCATGCTTCGACGGTTTTCTCCGGAGCACGGAAGTAGCCAGTTGCGAACGCTAATGGATCATCCGCCCGCACTACGAGTTCCCCGGCCGTGTCGTCTGCCACTTCACCATCTTGATCGTCGACGACGCGGGCCTGGAAGCCTTCGAACACCGGACCCATCAATCCTGGCTTCTGGTGCTCGACGGTCGTACCCAGTACGAAATTGGTTTCCGTGGATCCCCAGCCGTCGAGCAAGCGGATTCCTGTGCGGTGCTTGAATTCTTCGTGGAACTGAGCCGGGACGCCGGGCGCGAGAGCGATCCGGACCGTATGCGCGGCCTCATCCGCGGAGCGAGGCCTCGAGAGCAGGATCGGCACCATAGCGCCCAGCAGATAGGTGACGGTCGCACGATTGTGTGCGAGCGAAGCAAAAAATCTCGACGCGGAAAATCTCTTCTCAAAACAAACGGACGAGCCGGTCAAAAGGGCCTGATAGAAGGTATTGAGCGCATTGGTATGAAACAACGGCAGGCTCGTGCAGAGGACATCGTCTGCGCACAATTGCAACAGTGATGCGGTGTTGACGGCCCACCAGAAATATTGTGCTTGGGGGCAGCAGACACCCTTCGACGGGCCGGTGGTGCCGGAGGTGTAGAGGATCAGCGCTAGATCACCGGGCCGCACCGGAGCGGCCGCGATCCGCTCGCTACCGCGCGGCAGTGAGATGGAGACGGCATCTCCTATACGGACCTCCGTCGTGGCATCAATCAGCCAAATGGCTTCGATGGCAAGCTCGGGCGGATGGAGAAATGCGAGATTTTCGACATAGGCGGCTTCCATCACAAGCAGCCGTGCGGCGCAATTCGATAAGATGTGCTGAAGTTGCGGTCCGCGCGATGCGACGTTGATCGGAACAGCAATGGCGCCGAGCCAAGCGCAGCCGAGAACGATTTCGAGAAATTCGATTCTGTTTGAGCAGATTATGGCGACGCGATCGCCTAGCTGGATGCCAGCGGAGCGCAGCGTCCCGGCACAACGTGCGGCGGCCTCGCATGTGTCGACGTAGGTCCACGTCGTGCCGCCGGCGGTGACGAGAGGATTTTGCGCAAATCGTTCGGCTTGACGGATCAGCATCGCCGGCAGCGTCCGATCGCCTGGCGCGAACAATTGCGACCACTGCCTCCGCAACGCCGATGACGAAGTCATGGCGATCAGTCTACCTTACCGCCGAGATAGCTTGTGACGACTCGCGGGTCGTGGATGAGACTGGCTGCCGGGCCGCTGTGAACAATACAGCCGGTTTCTAGAACGTAGCCATAGTCGGCAGTCTCGAGCGCCGCACGGGCATTCTGCTCGACGAGCAGGATTGAGACGCCGAGCTCGCGCAATGCCATCACGATGTGGAAGATCTCGCGCACGATCAGCGGGGCAAGGCCAAGGCTCGGCTCGTCGAGAAGCAGGAGTCGGGGCTTCGCCATCAGCGCACGCCCTAGCGCCAGCATTTGGCGTTCGCCGCCGGACAAGGTACCCGCCAATTGGCTGCGCCGCTCGGACAGGCGCGGGAAGCGCCTGTAGACCTCCTGCAAATCCCCTTGCACCGCCTCGCGGTCCCGCCAGCGGGTATAAGCACCCAAGACAAGATTGTCTGCCACCGTCATCTCGGTGAAGAGTTCGCGGCGTTCCGGCACCAGGCAGATCCCGCAGCGTACGCGCTCTTCGGTGCTCAGGATGCGAAGATCTTTCTCCTCATACCAACTCTCGCCTCTGGACGGCAGAAGACCCATGAGGGCCGCGAGCAACGTCGTTTTTCCAGCGCCGTTCGGGCCGATCACAGTAACGATGTGACCGGCCTGCATCTCAAGCGAAACGCCGCTCACGGCTTCAACCTTGCCGTAGCTGACATGCAGGTCGGTGACTGATAGGAGGGCCGTCATGCGACACCGCCGAGATAGGCTTCCTGCACGCGCGCATCAGCGCGGATTTCGGCTGGAAGGCCTTCCGCAAGCTTAGCACCGAAGTCCATCACGACGATCCGGTCGACGAGGTTCATGACGAACTCCATGTCGTGCTCGACAAGAACGATCGTCATGCCCTCGTTGCGCAAGGTGCGTAGCAGGTCGGACAGAATTTGCTTTTCGAGGCGGCGCAGGCCGGCCGCCGGCTCATCCAGAATAACCACAACCGGGTCGGCGGCGAGTGCGCGGGCGACTTCCAGCAAACGCTGTTGACCGAGCGGGAGATTGCCAGCCAGTTCGCCGGCCTTTTCACCGAGACCGACGCGCTTCAACTGCTGCAAAGCCTCGAACTGCGCGGATTTTTCTTCGTCGCGATCGAGGCGGATCGCGCCGGCCAGAAATCCCGATCGTGTACGCGAGTATGTTCCCAGCAGGACATTGTCGAGCAGCGTCATGTTCGGGCGCAGTTTCACGTGCTGGAACGTGCGCGAAACGCCCTTGGCGGCGATATGACGTGGCGGCAATCTCGTCATGTCGTCGTCGAGGAACAGGATCTGCCCAGCGTTCGGCCTCGCGGTCCCGGTGATCAGATTGAGGAGCGTGGTCTTGCCGGCTCCGTTCGGGCCGATCAAGCCCAGGACCTCTCCGGACTTGACCTCGAAGCTCACGTCGTTGACAGCAGCTAATGCGCCGAACCGTTTCGTCGCGCCTTGAATTGTCAGCACGGGTCGGCCGGAGACGGTGGGGCGTGCTCGGCGTGCGAGCGGATGAGCTTCCTCCGGCAGAGTCAGACGCGGCAACGGCAGATAGCGGCTGATCATGGGAACGATGCCCGCGCGCGCCTTTTGCAGCAGGACGATAAAGAGGACGCCGAACACGACAATTTCGAGCTGCGCGCTGTAGCGCGTGAATACGGGAAGGACGTCCTGTAAGACATTCTTGAGCAGCGTGATGATAGCTGCGCCGACCACCGCGCCGGCGATGTGGCCGGCGCCGCCAACGAGCGCCATCAGCAGCAATTCGATGCCAGGACGGAGGTCGAAGGGCGCCGGGCTCACGTAACGTTGCATATGCGCATAGAGCCAGCCGGAGAGGCCTGCCAGCAGTCCGGCTAAGACAAAAATGGCAAGCCGCATCCGGAAGAAATCAATCTCGAGGCTTTCCACCATGGCTATGCCGCCGCGCAGGCTGCGGATCGCACGGCCCTTGCGCGAGTCAAGCAAGTTCCTGCACAGAAGCATCACGATACCGAGCAGTCCCCAAATGAAGCAGTACATCGCGATATTGCCGCCGAGCGAGATCGGTCCGATGCTGATTGCCGGGATTCCGGATAGCCCGCTGTAGCGCCCAATCGCATCGATGTTTCCGAACAGGAAAAAGATGGCAATGCCCCAGGCGATCGTGCTCAGCGGCAGAAAGTGACCGCCAAGCCGCAGGGTTGCTGCACCGAGAACTGTCGCGACAAGCCCTGTGAAAAGGAGCGCGAGCAGCAGGCCAATCCACGGTGATCCGCCTTGCACCGCCGTGTACCAGGCGGTGGCGTAGGCGCCAATGCCGACGAAGGCAGCCTGACCGAATGAGGTGAGTCCACCCACACCGGTGAGCAGAACGAGACCCAACGCCGCGAAGGCATAAATGCCGATGTAGTTCATCAGCGTGATTGTGAAGCTCCCAAAAAGTGCGGGCGCGACCACGATGAAGGCGATCGCGAGGCCGAGCGGAATGTGGGACCTCCAGCGCATCACGCCGCTCCCTCGCGCTCTTCCTCCTCGATTTCTTCCTCGATTCCATTCCCCAATACGAACGATTGCCAGATCAGGATGGGAATAAGTGCGCCGAAAACGAAAACTTCCTTGAGCGCGCTGTCCCAGAATGCCGCGTAGCTCTCTAACAGCCCGACGAAGATCGCGCCCACGGCGGCTGCCGGATAGCTGACCAAGCCGCCGATGATCGCGCCGACAAAGGCTTTAAGGCCGATCAGAAAGCCGGAATCATAGTAGAGCGTCGTCACCGGTCCGATGAGAATGCCGCAGATCGCAGCGAGCGCCGACGCAAGGAGAAAAGCTGTCGCACCTGTGGTGGACGGAAAGATGCCAACGAGCCGGGCCCCGACGCGATTGACGGCCGTTGCACGTAGCGCCTTGCCGGTGAGCGTGCGCTCGAAGAACAGAAAGAGCAGGAAGCTGAATATCGCGGAGCTGGCGACGATCAGAATACTTTGGCCGGAAACAGTAACCGGCCCAAGCTCGAAGAGAACCCGCATGATCGGCTCGCTGCGAAAGCCTTCCGGTCCGAAATACAACAGCGCGAGACCGGACATGGCGAAGTGAACCGCCACAGCGATGATGAGCAGGACCAGGACCGATGCGTCGGCGAGCGGACGAAATGCGATGCGGTAGAGCAGGGGCGAGATCGGCATGATAATGGCGAGGGTCAGCGCGATGCCGACCCACATCGGAAGGTCACGCCCGGCCGCCAGCCAAATCAGAGCTGCCGGGATCGTAGGGAGTACTGCGTAAAGCAACAGCGCCTTCGGCACGCGGTGCGTCTGTCCGCGGCGCGCCAGTCCATAGACTTCCATTACGGTCGCGAGCGCGGCAAGCGTGAGCACCAGCCACACCGTGCCCGGCATTTGCCGCAGTTGCAGGGCCGCGAGGGTGAGTGCCGAATAGCCGACCACGTCACCGAACGGCACAAAGATGACGCGCGTCACCAGGAAGACGAGAACAATACCAAGAGCGACGAGCACATAGATCGCCCCGGTGGAAATCCCGTCCTGGGCCAGAAGGAGAGCGATCTCCGGCGTCATTATGAAGGCGGAAAGAGGTGGAGGGCAGCTATCTCCGTTCGCGGCCCGCTGGCTTGCCCTCGATCATGTGCCGCTCGCGGGCACATTTGCGTTTGCCTTAGCGATCAGTCTGCCCGCTCAAGGCATCAGCATCCATGCTCCCTTTTGCAGCTGAACCAGCACGCGAGCCCGATCGTCGACTCCGAAGGAGCTGCCCGCGTTGAAGTTGTAGACCCCGTGCGTGCCGACGATTTCCTTCACTGACAGCATGGCGTCGCGAAACGCCTCCCGGAATTGCGGCGTGCCTGGTTGTGCTTTCTGCAGCGCGCGTTTGGCGGCATCGAGGAATACCAGCCAGGCGTCGAACGAGTATGCGGAAAAGGCATCAGTAGTTGGGGCGTTGTTCACTTTTTGATAGACCTCCCGATAGGCCAGCGACACCTTCTTTGTCGGGTTGCTGTCCGGCAGCTGCTCCGCAACGATTACGGGACCGGTCGGAGCGATCACGTTTTCGACCGCCCGCCCCCCGACGCGGACGAAATCCGGATTGATCAAGGCGTGCGTGCCATAGAGGCCGCCCTTGTAGCCGCGGTCCGCCAGAGCAAGATAGGGCAGCGCGCCCGGCGTGCCCGACCCGCCGGTGATGACCGCGTCGGGTCGAGCTGCGACGATCTTGAGGGTTTGGCCAGCGACGGAAGTATCCGCACGGGCATAGCGTTCGTTCGTGACGACCTCGATCGAGGTACCACTGACGTTCTTCATCAGGGCGTCGTAGACAAGATCGCCCCACGAGTCACTGAACCCAATGTAAGCAGCTTTCTTGACGTTATCCTTTTTCATGCGTTCGACCACCGCGGCGACCATCAGGGGCGGCGGCTGTGGAATGGAAATGAGCCACTGGCCGTTTGGGCTTTGCGGCTGAGTGGTCGGTGTGAGTGAAACGATCGGCGTCTTGGTCTCGACCGCGACCACCATCATCGCGGTCGTGCCTGGGACGCCCGATGTGCCCATCAGCACATCGACCTTTTCTTCTTCGACGAGTTTGCGGGCGTTACGGGTCGCTGCCGAAGGGTCCGAGGCGTCGTCCAGCCGGATGAGTTTGATCTTGTGGTCGCCGATTTTCTCGGCATACGCATGTCCGGCGAGAATTCCCTTTTCATAGGGAATTCCGATCGAGGCGCCAGGTCCGCTCAGCGAGGTGACAAAACCGACGGTGATGTCGGCACCAAAGCTCGGGGTGACAGACAGTGCTGCCAAGGCAGCAACGATAGCGGTAAGACGCAAAACCATGATGACCTCCGCACACTGCCCTAGACGTTGATCGCAATTGAGTTAACTTTAAAGCTTCTATGTAGGCTGGCAAGCGCCTTCGGTCCGTTGCTCTTGCGAACTGCAGGTTGTTTTTGCTTCGCATGTGGGCGGTCGCGGATCTTTGTAAGGGAGTTAAACGTGCGCATTTGGTACCAGAGCTATGTGGACTACGAAAACGGCAAGACCTACTGGGACCGCCTACGCAAGCACCTCGAGGCGGTGGTCGATCCCGGCACCACGGTCGACATCAAGGGCATTACGCCGCACGATTCTTACGCTCATGCCTTGGTCGAGATGCGGTGTGCCCGTGAGGTGATCTGCAACGCGGTGCGTGCCGAGCGGGAAGGCTACGACGCATTCGTGATCGGACATTTTCAGGATGCGGGTCTTTACGAGGCTCGCTCGGCCGTCGGCATTCCGGTCGTGGCGCTCGGAGAGGCATCTATGTTGTATAGCTGCCAGCTCGGCCAACGCAGCGGCATCGTCACGATCAATACGCGCTACATTCCGTGGTTTCACCATCAGATTACGAAGTACGGCCTCGAACGGCGGGTGACCGGCGTGCATGCGATGCAGTTCGAGCCGGGACAGATTTTGAAGGCATATGAATCGCGACATTTGGCCGACGAAGTCGCGCGCTTATTTGCCGAACAGGCCAGACCGCTCGTCGCCTCCGGGGTAGACGTGTTGATCCCGGGCGGAGGGATTCCGATGCTGCTGTTCTCGGCTATCCGCGGGCATGCCGTCGATGGCGCGCCTGTCATCAACGGCATTCCGATCGTCGTTAAGATGGCGGAAATGGCCGTGAAACTGCGGCGGCTCGCGGGCCTCGGCGTAAGCCGCGTCTCCGACTACGTCCAGCCGCCGATAGAGATCCTGGAAGAGTTCCTGACCCATCCCAAGGGGTTGTGAGGTGCTCGACCTTTGCTGATGCTGAGGAGGTGCCCATGATTAGGTACCGCGGAAATGTCGAGGCTGTGCGAAATCTGGTTCGGGAGACGGAGGTTCATCGCGACGTCTACATCGACGATGAAGTCTTCGAGCTCGAAATGGAGTACTTGTTCGCAAACACCTGGGTCTATGTCGGCCATGAGAGCCAGGTGACAAAACCGGGGGATTACTTTGGCACCACGATCGGGGCACAGCCGGTTTTGATGGTGAGACATACCGACGATAGCGTGAAGGTCTTGCACAACCGTTGTCCGCACAAGGGAACGCGCATTACAACAGACACGTGCGGCAATACGGGGAAATTCTTTCGCTGTCCCTATCACGCGTGGACCTTCAGAACGGACGGCTCACTGTTTTTTATCCCGCTGCGGAAGGGATACGAAAACACCGGGCTTGAGACAAGCCACGCGAGCGAGGGGATCAGTCCCGTGCGCCACGTACGAAATTATCGGGGCTTTGTCTTTGCAAAGCTGAATGACGCAGGTCCTGACTTCGAAGAGTTTTTCGGCGAAAGCCTCAGTAGCATCGACAACATGGTCGACCGTTCACCGGCCGGGAGGCTCGAAGTTGCCGGAGGCGTGCTGCGCTACATGCACAATTGCAATTGGAAGATGCTGGTGGAGAACCAGACCGACACTACCCACCCGATGGTCGCCCATGAATCCTCGGCCGGCACCGCGATCGAGGTCTGGAAGAAGGCGCCACCGGGAGCCAAAAAGCCGATGGCGGTCGAAATCTACGCACCTTTTATGGCGCCGTACGAATTTTTCGAGAACATGGGTATCCGTGTTTGGCCGAATGGTCATGGCCACACCGGTGTGCATCACTCCATTCATTCCGATTACTCGGCTGTGCCAGGCTATTTCGAAAGAATGGTGGCGGCCTATGGAGAAGAACGTGCGAAGTCCATCCTGGACGAGAACCGGCACAACACGATTTATTTCCCCAATCTGATGGTCAAGGGTCCGATCCAGCTTCTGCGGCTATTCAAGCCGCTCGCCGCCGACAAGACGCTGGTCGAATCCTGGACATTCCGTCTTGTTGATGCGCCCGACATGCTGCTCGAGCGAACCCTGATGTACAACCGGCTGATCAATGCGCCGACGTCGGTCGTCGGCCACGACGATCTCGAAATGTATGAGCGCGCGCAGGAAGGCCTGCGCGTCGATGCCAATCAATGGGTCAACGTGCAGCGACTCTACGATCCGTCAGAACCGCATGATGTCACGGCGGTGACGAACGGCACCACAGAATGGCAGATGCGCAACCAGTTTCGCGCTTGGTCGAAATTCATGACGTTGTCGATGTGAGGGGGCTTCCATGGAGGCGCCGACCAATCAACAACTTATCGATTTCGTCATCCACGAGGCGCGGCTGATCGATCAGCATCGGCTGGAGGAATGGCTCGATTTGTTCACCGACGACGGCATCTATTGGATGCCGCTGGAGTGGGGCCAGACCGATCCAAAATTGACGACGTCGCTGATGTACGAGGACAAGCTGCTGCTGACCATCCGGATCGAGCGGCTCAAGGGCAAGCGGACATATTCGCAGAAGCCCAAGAGCCGGTGTCACCACGTCCTGCAGACGCCGCAGATCGACAAGCGGGATGAGGCCAACAACGAATTTGTGACCTGGACTCCGATGCACTACGTGGAAACCAGGTACGACGAGCAGCAGCTTTACGCCGCCTGGGCGACCCACACATTGGCCATCGTTGACGGCAAGCTGAGGATCAAGCTCAAGCGCGTCGATCTCGTCAATTGTGACGCCGCTTTCGGCAATATCCAGCTTTTCATGTGACGGGGACGATGCAGCGAAAGTCCTATGAGGGCGCGGTTGCCTGTCTCCCGGTCACCATTCCTTATCGGCGATATTCCACAAACAGCGCGCAATGGTGGCTAGGCCGCGCGCTGCATGAACTGATCAAGCGCGCCAGATTGCAACCGAAGGATATCGATGGATTTGCCGTGTCGAGCTTTACTGTCGGGCCGGATACCGCGGTGGGGCTCACGCAGCATTTCGGGCTCTCGCCGCGCTGGCTCGATCACATCCCTTTCGGTGGCGCGAGCGGGGTCGTGGCGTTGCGCAAAGCGGCGCGGGCGGTGCAGGCCGGGGATGCGGATATCGTGGCTTGCGTCGCCGGCGATACAAATCATGTCGACTCCTTCCGCAAGATGCTTTCGACCTTTTCCCGCTTTGCGCAGGACGCGGTTTATCCCTATGGGTCGGGCGGCGCCAACGCATCGTTTGCGCTGATCACGAAGCACTACATGAACAGCTACGGCGCCAAGCGGGAAGACTTCGCCAAGATATGCATCGCGCAGCGCGACAACGCCATGTCGATCCCGCACGCGATGATGAAGAAGAAGCTGACGCTGGATGAATATATGTCGGCGCGGCCGATCGCCGATCCGATCCATCTGTTCGACTGCGTGATGCCATGCGCGGGCGCGGAGGCGTTCATCGTATGCCGCGAAGATGTCGCCAAGTCTCTCAATCTGCCGAGCGTTCGCATCCTGTCGACGATCGAGCGGCACAACGCCTTTCCCAACGATCCAATACAGGTGCGCGGCGGCTGGGAGCTCGATATCGGTGAACTCTGGTCGATGGCCGGGCTCAAGCCGAGCGATGTCGATTTCGTCCAGACGTACGACGATTATCCGGTCATATCGGTGATGCAGTTTGAAGATCTCGGCTTCTGCGCCAAGGGCGAGGGACCTCAGTTCGTACGCTCGCATACGCTCACCAACGACGGAACGTTTCCGCACAACACATCGGGTGGACAGCTCTCGGTCGGGCAGGCGGGCGCGGCCGGGGGATTTCTCGGGTTGGTCGAGGCCATGCGCCAGCTTACCTCGCAGCCGCTCGGCTCGCAGGTGCCCAATGCCAATGCCTGCCTAGTTTCCGGGTTCGGCATGATCAATTACGATCGCGGCCTGTCGTCCTGCGCTGCCGTTCTTGCGAGAGCCGCGTGATCAAGCCGCTTGTTCGCCCCAGACGCAAGGATCCGCTCAAGCGGACGCGACTGCCGCTGAGCCCGCAACGCGTGCGCAGCCGCACCGCGCATGGGCTCACCGCCGCGGCGGCGGAGGGACGCTTCGCATTGCAGGTTTGTCTCGACTGCAACACCGTCATTTATCCGCCCCGCGACGCCTGTCCATCATGCTTGTCGGCGCGCCTTCCATTCCGCGATGTGCCTCGCGGTGGGCGGCTCATCGCCGAAACGACCGTACAGACATCGACCGAGCAGTATTTTCGGGAGCGCACCCCTTGGCGGGTGGGGACGGTGAAACTCGATGCTGGTCCGGTCGTCGTTGCGCATCTTCATGGCGATGCAGTGGAGGGCGAGCGCGTGCGGCTCGAGCTCAAGCTCGACAAGAGCGGCTCGGCGGTGGCCATGGCGCTGCCGGAAAAGGACACCGAGAACATGGCTGATGATCCGCATTTGCGTGAGATGATATGCGATCCGAAGTTCCGCCGCGTTCTGATCACGGATGGCCGCACGACCGTCGGGCAGGCCATGGCCAAGGCATTTTCAGATGCCGGAGCATCAATCGTTTTTGTCGGACTTGCGAATCCCTGGAAGCCATTTCCCGGGATGGAAAGCTTGCGCACAATCGAACGCGTTGAAATCGTGCCGCTTGACGTGACGGATACCGAATCGGTGACCGAGTTGGCTGAGCAGAACGGTGGGCGCATCGACATTGTGCTCAACACCGCGGAACATATTCGCGCCG
>Ga0114129_10015587_pt1 | contig 10807 bp, 5 predicted proteins | sample RhiMetdeltSRZDD1_FD_80071 | JGI IMG/M metagenome (GOLD analysis project Ga0114129, IMG submission 80071) | Populus rhizosphere microbial communities from Tennessee, USA - Rhizosphere MetaG P. deltoides SRZDD1 (version 2) (version 2) | ecosystem: Host-associated > Plants > Roots > Rhizosphere >... | reverse complement strand
CTCGGCTTCTGCGGTTTCTACGTAGCCAAGGCTGACACGAAGATCTTCAACAAGGCCTCACAGGTCGTGCTCGTGCGTCAGGACGACAGGACCGTGCTGACGATGGCGAATGACTTCAAGGGGGATCCTCGAGAATTCGCGGTGGTCGTGCCGGTGCCGACGGTGCTCGAGAAGGGTCAGATCCATGTCGGCGAGAAGGCACTCGTCGAGCACCTGGATGCGTACTCGGCGCCACGGCTCGTCGAGTACTTCGACCAGGATCCGTGCCGGCCGCTGGAAACCCCGATGGCGTCCGCTGGTGCGCTGACGCTAAACGCACGCATGGCCGGACCAGCGCAGCGCGCGACCAGCCTCGGCGTCACGATCGAAGCGCAATACACCGTCGGCGAGTACGACATCCTCATCCTCTCCGCACAACAGAGCAATGGACTGGAGACCTGGCTGCGCGAGAACGGCTACCGGATTCCGACGGGCGCGTCGAGCGTCCTTGGGACCTACATCAAGCAGAACATGAAGTTTTTCGTCGCCAAGGTAAATCTGAAAGAGCAGGCCAAGCTGGGGTTCTCGATGCTGCGTCCGATTCAGGTCGCGTACGAATCGCCCAAGTTCATGCTGCCGATTCGTCTCGGGATGGTGAACGCCGCCGGACCTCAGGAGCTGTTCGTGTTCGCGCTGACGCGGAAAGGACGCGTGGAGACGACGAACTATCGAACGGTCAAGCTGCCGACCGGCATGGACGTCCCGATCTTCGTCAAGGATCGATTCTCGGACTTCTACAAAGCCATGTTCGCGCAGCAGGTGAAGAAGGAAAACATGAGCGCCGTCTTCACCGAATACGCGTGGGACATGGGCTGGTGCGATCCCTGCGCGGCCGATCCACTCTCGAGCGAGGAGCTGCGCAAGCTTGGCGTGTTCTGGCTCGACGACTCGAGTCAACCTTCCGTCCCGCAGGGCCGGCCGTTCCCCGTCCGTCCGCGTCCGCAGGACGTCTTCGTCACGCGCCTGCACGTGCGGTACGACAACGCGCATTTCCCCGAGGATCTCGTCTTTCAAGAGACTGCCGATCGCACGAATTTCCAGGGGCGCTACGTGCTGCGGCACGAATGGAAAGGGGAAGACACGTGTGACGCCGCCGCCCAATATCGCCGCACGTCACCCGAGCGCCGCGAGCGCGAGGTCCAGACGCTCGCGGCCTTGACGGGATGGGACGTTCATGAAATCCGCAAGCAGGCCGGCGTTGCTCCGACGCCGCCCATGGTTCCGGTCAAATGGTGGCAGCGGATCTGGGGGCAGTAGGGCGGGTCTTTAGACCCGTCTTTGGACGCGCCTTTAGTTCATGCGGAATTCCAGGATCAGGCCGCTGACGTCGAGCAGGTCGCCGTCCTTCAGCTCATGGCGGCCGATCGCGGGCCGGCTGTTGATCAGCACTTCGCCGCCGACGAGCGTTGCCACGTAGCCCTGACGGTTGCGCGTAATCGCGACCGCGACGTTCGGCTTGAACCAGCCGCGCAGGCGCACCAGGCTCGACTTGCCCTTCCCGATGAGCGACGTGTGCGCGTCGAGATGATACTCGGGTCGATCCGCGCGCCCGTCGACGACGCGTAACACACCCACGCCGACGGGCGACGGGGACCGGGGCGCGAAGGCGTCGTTCGATCGCTTCGCGTGAGTCTCCACGTCTCTCAGCCGGGCCATCAGCACATCGTATTTTCTTCCGTTGGCGCCTGGCATCATCAGCCTGGCCAGGAGTTGCCTTCTGTCGACGTATATCGTCGCGCCCTGATCCGTCACAGGAAGTTCGGCTTCCTCGACTGCCTCGGGCTCCCCGTCGACGGACTCGTCGAGCTCGAGCTGGTGACGGCCCACCTGCACGACATCGCCGTGCTGCAGGACATGCCGACTCACACGCTTTCCGTTGACGAACGTACCGTTCGTGCTCTGCAGGTCCTCGACGACGAGCTGGTCGCCGTCGCGGAAGATGCAGGCGTGATGGCTGGACACGGCGGCGTTGTCGATCATGATCGTGTTGTCCGCGACACGCCCTATCTTTGCCATCGATCCGACGACGTATTCTTTCAAGACTTGATCATCGAGCTTCAGCGTGAGTCTCGCCATCGTGCGTGGCCTCCGGGACGTCGAAGTTGCACGGCTACTCAATTCGGCCGATCTATCGCTGGCCGGAGGATAAGATCAAATTTCAGGCCGTCCCAGGCCGCAGGTAACGGGCGGTTGTGCGGCCCCGCACAGTCGAATCTTGTAACGCCCGCGCGAAAACTGTCAGCGAAGAAACGGCGATTCACGCCTGGATGCCGTCCAGCGAATTGACAGCCTCCGCGGGCGCGTCGTACCGTATTTGCATCCCCAGCCCGGCGTTGCTACCAACGGCATGCTAGGCACCATTGTCGGCAAGTATCGAATCGTCGGACAACTCGGGCGGGGTGCCACGGGCATCGTCTACCGGGCCGTGGATCAGTCCCTCAACCGCGAGGTGGCCGTCAAGATCCTGAATCCGGCCCTCGCGGACAGCGAAGTACTCAAGCGCTTCAAGGCTGAAGCGACGGTCCTCGCGAGCCTGAACCATCCCGAAATCGCCACGCTCTACGACCTGTTTCGAACGGGGACCGAGCTCCTCATGGTCATGGAGCTCGTTCGCGGCGAGACGCTCGAGCACTTGTGCGAGCGCCTGGGACCGCTGCCGCCCGAGCGCGCGGCCTATCTGATCGACCGGATCCTCTGGGCGCTCGAACACGCGCATCGCGCTGGCGTGGTCCACCGCGACATGAAACCGTCGAACGTGATGGTCACGGAACTGGGTCACGTGAAGATCATGGACTTCGGCGTGGCGCGCGTGCGCGGTTCCGAGCACGTCACCGTCGACGGCTACGTCGTCGGAACGCCGGCCTACATGCCGCCGGAACAGGCCCTCGGCAAGGAAGTCGACGGACGGGCGGATTTGTATTCCGTCGGCGTCATCTTCTATCGCCTGGTCACCGGCGCGCTTCCGTTGACGGCCGATACGCCGGTGGGCATGCTTCAGAAACAGATCTCGGACGTGCCGGCGCCGCTGCGCCTGCATCGTGACGACCTGCCCGCGTGGTGCGAGCAGATCGTCGAGCGCGCGCTCACCAAGTCCCCCGACGATCGTTTTCAGAGCGCGACGGAGTTTCGTGACGCCCTCGCCAACGCGACCGGCATCGTGACGACGAGCGATCTCGAGAACGGATTCGCGGAAGATACGCGAGTCGTCGCGTCGCCCGCCCGTGGTTCACGACCAACGCTCGTCCTTTCGCGATCGCAGGCCGGATTGGCGAGCGACAGCGACGCCGACCGCATACCGCTGGCCGTCGCGACGGCCGGCCTCGTGTCGGCTGCGAACGGCGTGCTCACGGCGCTGCGCAGCAGGCATAACGTCCGGGCCGCGACCATCCTCGGCGTATTCACGACCAGCGTGGCCGCGCTTGCATCGGTGCCTCTGCATCATCCGAAAACGGATCGAATGCCGGCGGCGCAGATCAAGACGATCCCCCAAATCGTCTTCGAAGCCAAGATCCTGGTTGCCGACTCACGGCCGCCTCGAGAGCGCGAAGGTCTGCTGGTCTTGACAGATCGCAAGCTGACGATCACGGCCGCAGGGGCGAAGAGCCAGCCGGTACACTCCGTTTCGTTCGATGACGTCGTGTCGATCAGTTACTCGCGCGGGCGCGATCCGATGTGGAGCTCTCCGAAAGGACCGGCGCCGGTGACGTCCGGGCAGGGACTTGCGGTGCGCGTGTACGGGACGTCCGCCGCCCGAAACTGGATCACGGTGCGAACGAACACCGCGTCGCCGTTCATCGTGCTGCGGTTCGATGACGGAGAGATCAAAGAAGTGCTGTCAGCCCTCCACGAACGTACGGGTCGCACGCCACAGGTCATCGCCAAGCGTAAGGGGTCCAGGTAGGCAGCGTTCGCACGAGAGCGGGATAGGGAAAGGACCGACAATGCGGCTACGGGTCGGAGCTCGAACGGACACCGGACGGACCCGCAAGCTCAATGAGGACGTGTATGTCTCGCGTCCGGCGCAGGGCCTGTTCATCGTGTGCGATGGCATGGGCGGCGCGCCTGCTGGAGAAGTCGCCAGCCAGCTGGCAGTGGACGTCATGCTCGCCCGTCTGGACGCCGCGAGCCCGGAAGCCGCAGACGTGGACTCGGAGGAAGAACGCGGCTACCTGCCGCGGACCGCTCGGCTCGCGGACGCCGTGCGGCGGTCGAATCGGGCGATTTACGATCGCGGCCAGAGCGATCCGCTCCGCGCGGAGATGGGCACGACGGTCGTGAGTGCCTGGCTCAATCAACACATTGCCAGCGTCGCGCACGTCGGCGACAGCCGGGCGTACCTGTGGCACCACAACGGCCTCGAGCCCCTGACGCGCGATCACTCCCTCGTCGAAGCGCAGGTTCACGCCGGCCTTCTCGATCGCGAGCGGATGCTGCAGTCCGAGCATCAGAACGTCCTGCTGCGCGTGCTCGGAGGCGCTCCGGACGTGGATGTGGAACTGGCAGAAGTGCCGGTGCAGGCCGGGGACTATCTGCTCCTGTGCAGCGATGGCCTGACCCGCATGGTTCGCGAGGCGACGCTCGCCGACACCATCGGCCGCCTGCGCGATCCGCAGCGCATCTGCGACCACCTGATCGACCTCGCCAACCGCAACGGCGGCGCAGACAACATCACGGTCGTGGTCGTCGAGGTCATCGACCGGTGGTGGCGGCGCCTGGCCGAGCGCTGGGGCCGGCCGGTCGGCCGGGCCCGCGCCGCCGCGATCCATCCCGCGGTCTGAAAAAACCCGCCTACTTTAGCGTTAAAGTTCGTTGACTTTAACGATTTCGTGTAGTACTAACTGCACCGCGACAGTTCGTCGTTCTTTGCGTGGGAGGAGCGCGATGTTCTCGACGAGTCGGTTGCCGCTGTGCGCGGTGCTCTGCGCGCTTGCCGTCGTTCTGACGGCCGGCGACGTCCGGGGTCAGACCAATACCGGGCAGATTTCCGGAACGATCCGCGACGCGTCGAGCGGCGTGTTGCCGGGCGTGACGGTCACCGTGACCAACCTCAACACCGGGATTTCCCGAACCGAGGTCACCGGTCCCAATGGGACGTTTCAGATCACCAGCCTTCCGGTCGGCACCTATTCCGTCAAGGCTGAGCTGCAGGGGTTCCGCAAAGCGGAGAAGACCGGCTTCGAGCTGACCGCCGACGGGCGGATCACGGCCGATTTCGCGCTCGCCGTCGGCGGCATCACCGAGGCCGTCGAAGTGTCCGCGGTGCGGGGTGAAGTGGTCAATCGCACGTCTGGGGAGATCGCCCGCGTCATCGACGGCGCGCAAGTGCGCGAGCTGGCGCTCTCCGGCCGCAACTACCTCGAGCTGGCCTCGCTGATCCCCGGCGCCGTGCAGATCGACGACGACCAGATGGCGTTGACGACGAGCCTCGGGACGGGCGGAACGATCATCAACGGGTCTCGCGGCAACACGAACAGCCTCATGGTCGACGGCGGCTTCAACCTCGACTCGGGATCGAATGCCAGCCAGATCAACAACGTCGGTCTCGACTTCATCGATCAGGTGAAGATCCAGACGTCGAACTTCTCCGCGGAATACGGACTCAACTCGGGCGCGGCGATCAACGTCGTCACGAAGAGCGGCACCAACAGGCTGCACGGCAGCCTCTTCAACACGATGCGCGACGACAAGTTCGACGCCACGAATTACTTCGCGCCGAAGGACCCGAGCGGCAAGCGGATCAAAGGGCAGCTCGAGTTCAGGGACTTCGGCGGAGCGGTGGGCGGTCCCATTCAGCGCGGGCGGTTGTTCTTCTTCGGGGGCAGCGAGTACAAACGGCTCGATCGCGTGGACGGTCCCTTCCGCCGCACGATGCCGACGCTGGCCGAACTGGACGGAAACTTTTCGGCCCGTTCGACGATCATCAACGATCCGCAAACGGGCCAGCCGTTCGCGGGCAATATCATTCCGTCGAATCGCATCACGGCTGACGGCCGCGCGATAGCGAACGTCTACAGAGCGATGATCGCCCGCGCCCTGCAGTTCAGCGACGCGCCTGCGGCAAACAACGCCACCTATCAGCTGGACTTTCCGTACAAATCGCGCGAGGACATCGCGCGCTTCGACTATCGCGCGAGCGATAGTCAGCGCATGTACGTCCGGTATCTGCACGACATGTACGACCTCATCGAGCCGCGCGGCACGTTCATCGGCGCGGATCTGCCCACGATCTCCACGAACCGCAGGCGTCCGGGCTACGGATATCAGGTCGGGCACTCGTGGGTGCTCCGCCGGAATCTGATCAACGACGCCAAGGTCAATGCCTCGTGGAACGGCCAGCGCATTCCTCCGGCGGGCGATGCATGGCGGCGCGACTCCTACGGCTTTGCGTTCCCGCAGGTGTTCGATCGGGGTCGCTACGACGAGGGCATTCCCGACGTCAGCATTACGAGCTTCGCCGCGCTCACCGGTCCGTCGCAGTCGCTGCTGTCGCCGACGACCGACATCGCCGCCACGGATACGCTGACGTGGTTGAAGGCACGGCATTCGATGCGCTTCGGCGTGATGTTCCGGCGAAACCGCAAGGACCAGAACGGCCGTCTGGCTCATACCGGTAACGTCAGCTTCAGCACGTCGGGCAACAGCAACACAACGGGGCTCGCGCTCGCCGACGCCCTTCTTGGCAACTTCCGGACCTACTCTGAAGGCGGCGACGATCCGCTTGGCTTCTTCCGCTTCACGCAGTACGTGGGCTTCGCGTCGGATACCTGGCGCGTCCGCGATCGCGTGAGCATGGAATTCGGCCTGCGGTACGAGCTGGCGAGCCCGACCTACACGCAGCAGAACAACATCGTCAATTTCGATCCGGCGCTCTACGATCCGAAGCTGGCGGCGACGCTGAACCCGAACGGATCGATCGCCAGCGCTGGTGCAGACCGGTATACCGGGTTGATTCGTGGAGGCAGCAGCGTGCCCGACGATCAGCAGAATCGCGTGACGATCGATCAGAAGGCCGCGGCGCTGATTCCAACTGGTGCGCCGCGCGGGCTGTACGACACGCATCACCTCGTCATGCCACGTTTCAGTGTGGCCTACTCACTCACCGACGCCACCGTCGTTCGCGGGGGAGTCGGCGTCTTCTACGACAAGCCTGAAGGGAACGTCGTCTTTTCACAGGTGAATCTGCCGCCGTTCGTTCCGTCGGTGTCGGTCGAGAATGCCAACCTGGCGAATCCGCTCGCTGGACGCGCGGCCGCGGATGCCGTGCTCGGAACCGTCAACGCGATCCAGCCGGACATGAACGTTCCGCGTCAGGTCAACTTCAGCGTCAGCGTGCAGCGCGAGCTGCCCTGGGGGCATTTCGGTGAGGTCGCGTACGTGGGGAACCGCGGACGCCACCAGCTCTGGTTCCCGGAGATCAATCAGCCGGCGTTCGAAGATCTCGTCGCGAACGCCGCGCTGCCGTCCGCGCAGCGGGCGAACACCAACTATCTGCGGCCGTTCAAGGGATACTCATCCATCCGCCAGCGCCGCAGCGACGCGTTCTCGGATTACAACGGCCTGCAGCTCTATCTGAACAGACGCAAAGGGGCCATCCGGTACACGGCGAGCTACACGCTGTCGAAGGCGAGCGGCAACGCGAGCGGCATCGGCGATAATCCCGAGGACGCCTTCAACAGGGAATTCAATACCGGCCCGCTGTCGTTCGACCGGCGCCACGCGCTCATCACGACGTTTACGTATCAGATGCCCTTCCTCCGCGAGCGCAGGGACCTCGTTGGTCAGGCGCTCGGCGGCTGGGAGGTCAGCGGCAAGATGCGCTGGCAGTCCGGGCAGTATCTGACCGTCACAGGTAACACGTCCACCGGGACGCGCCGCGCCGACTACCTTGGCGGCAAGATCGATCTCCCGACGAACGAACGAGGTCCCGATCGCTGGTTCAATACGAGCGTCTTCGCTCCCGCGCCCGACACGCGACGCGGAAACGCGACGGTCGGCCAGGTGCAAGGGCCGCACTTCTACAGATGGGACATGTCGCTCAGGAAGAAGTTTCGGCTGCCGCGCAGCTCGAACGTGGAGTTCCGCGCGGACGCGTTCAATGCGCTCAACCGCGTGAACTTCAACAACCCGGCGTTGAACTCGTCGAATTCCAATTTCGGGACGATCAATTCGGCCAAGACGCCGCGCGAATTCCAGTTCAGCGTGAGATTCGAATTCTAGGGCAGGTATGCATCGCCGCGAGCTTCTCAAGCTGCTTGGCGCCGCCACCGCCACCCACGCCGTCACTGCACCCGACGCCGTCTCCAACGCCTTCTCCCACTCCGCGTCGGCCAGCCCCGCGTCATCCGACGACCGGAGTCGGCGGATGCAATGGTGGCACGACGCACGGTTCGGCATGTTCATCCACTGGGGCGCCTACAGTGTGTACGGCCGCCACGAGTGGGCGATGGAGAACGAAGGGATTCCCGTCGCCGACTACGAGCAGTTCGCAAAGCAATTCAAGCCCAAGCCGGACGCGGCGCGCGACTGGGCGCGGCTCGCAAAACGCGCGGGCCAGAAGTACATGGTGATGACGACCAAGCACCATGAGGGCTTCTGTCTGTTCGACACCGCAACGACGAATTACTGTGCGCCGAAACAGGGGCCCGGGCGCGATCTGGTCAAAGAGTACGTGAACGCCGCGCGCGCCGAAGATCTGCGCGTCGGGTTCTACTACTCGCTGATGGATTGGCATCATCCCGACGGCGCCCGCTGCGCGACCGACGAAGCGGCCCGCCGGCGATTTGTCGAGTACATTCACACGCACATACGCGAGCTGCTGTCGAACTACGGGAAGATCGACATCCTCTGGTACGACGTCGCGTGGCCGCTCGACGCGAAGGGCTGGGAGTCCGAGCGCATGAACCAGATGGTCTTCACGCTCCAGCCCGACATCATCGTCAACAACCGCAACAAGCTGGAGGGCGATTTCCAGACGCCCGAACAGCGCATCGAGGCGGCGACCGGCGGCCGGGCCTGGGAAGCCTGCATGACCATGAACGGAAGTTGGGGGTACCAGGCGGCCGACGATGACTGGAAGACGTCTAAACAGATCGTGCGCAATCTCATTTCCTGTTCGCGCGATGGCGGCAATTACCTGCTGAACATCGGGCCGAGAGGAGATGGCTCGATTCCCGAGGAATCGGTGCGGATCCTGGACGAAGTCGGCGGGTGGATGCAGAAGCATGGCGACACGATTTACGCGAGCGATGTCTGTCAGCCGCGACGGTCGAGCTACGCCATGTTCACGCGGAAGGGGAATACGCTTTACATGCACGTCCACGCCTGGCCTGGCGATACGATGGCCGTGGGCGGGTTGCTGACGCCGGTCAAGTCCGTCCGGCTTTACGAAAACGGGACGCCGGTGGCGTTCCAGCAGGATAAGATGCGCTTGCGGCTGACGGGGCTCCCGTCGCGGGCACCGGATCGGCCGCTGTCGACTATCGCCATCGAGTGCGATGGCGAGCCGAAGCAGGACCAGTACGTCGTACGCAACGAGCGCGCCCGCGCCAGCGTATGACGCACACTGGTCGTCGGGGCGCGGCGCTGTTCATCGTCTTCGCGTTGGCCGGCCTCCTCCCCCAACGCCCGATGGGCGCGTCGCGCCCCCTGCGAGTCTTCCTTCTCGATCCCAATCGCGTCGAGGCCGCCCGGCAAGGGATCCAGCGGGGCGATCCGGCCTTCGCGTCAGCCTGGAGCGCGCTCAAAGCCGACGCCGACAAAGCGCTCGCGGTCGAGCGCTTTTCGGTCACCGACAAGAGCGTCACGCCGCCCAGCGGCGACAAGCACGATTACATGAGTCAGGCTCCGTACTTCTGGCCCGCCTACGCCTCAGAGGGATCGGCGCGAGGCTCCGGCGAGGCAGGGGCGAAGCGTCCCAGCGGCCTGCCTTACATTCGCCGCGACGGTGAGCGCAACCCTGAGATCAATCGAATCACGGATCATCTCGCCATCGACGGCGTGGTGAGCAGCGTGCGGACGTTGGCGCTCGCGTCGTATCTGGGAGGAGAGACAAAGTATTGCGAGAAGGCGGCAGCGCTGCTGCGCGCATTCTTCGTGGATCCTGCGACGCGCATGAACCCGCATCTCGAGTACGCGCAGTTCATTCCAGGTGTGAACACCGGACGCGGCATCGGACTGATCGAGACGCGGGGATTGACGCGTGTCGTCGACGCGATCGGTCTGCTGGAGGCGAGTTCCGCGTGGCGTCCTGAGGACGACCGCGACCTCCGCGACTGGTTCTCGCGCTTCCTGGCCTGGATGCGCGAGAGCCGCAACGGCCGCGACGAAGCCGCGGCGAAGAACAACCACGGCACGTACTACGATCTGCAGGTCGCCTCGTACGCGCTGTACCTGGATCGCCGGGATCTCGCACGCGATGTCCTCGAGGCAGCAAAGGAGAAGCGCATCGCCGTTCAGATCGAACCGGACGGCCGCCAGCCGCTGGAGCTTGCGCGCACGAATGCGTGGAGCTACAGCGTCGGCAACCTCGATGGCATGACGGAGCTTGCGACGATCGGCGATCGCGTCGGGGTCGACCTGTGGCACTACCGCAGCGCCGACGGCCGGACGATTCGCTCCGCGCTTTTATACCTCGCGCCGTTCGCCCTCGGGGACCGCAAGTGGCCCCACCAGCAAGTCGGCGCGTGGACGCCACAGATGCTGTTTCATATCCTCCGTCGTGCGGCGCCGCACTATCAGGACGAAGAGTTCGCCGCCGTGATGGCAAGGG
>Ga0114129_10015586_pt1 | contig 10807 bp, 6 predicted proteins | sample RhiMetdeltSRZDD1_FD_80071 | JGI IMG/M metagenome (GOLD analysis project Ga0114129, IMG submission 80071) | Populus rhizosphere microbial communities from Tennessee, USA - Rhizosphere MetaG P. deltoides SRZDD1 (version 2) (version 2) | ecosystem: Host-associated > Plants > Roots > Rhizosphere >... | reverse complement strand
CGCCAGAATGTACGTGATGATTTCCATGTCGCGGTGTGAATGCGTCGGGAAACCTTTACCCGAGGCAACCCGGTCTTCATTGATCACGCGTAAGGTGCGAAAGTGCATGTGCGCCGGATCGTAGTACTGATCAAATGAAAACGTGTGATAAGTATCGAGCCACCCGTAATTCAGGTGGCCGCGTTCTTCGGATTTGCGAATAGTGATCATCGTGGAGCGCCCGCATCCTGCGGGCGGCGCGCAGGCATCCCTGCCTGCTTGCTAGAGATTGACGCCCACGGCCACAGTGACTCCGAGCAATCTGCGAATCGAATCGACCAATCGCTCAAGATCATGTCTTGTGTAGACCGGAATTCCCTCCGTGTTCAGATCAATCGGCAAACGCGTTCGCCACTTCTCAAATAATTCGACAGCCGTTTCTCGATCTTCACCGTCAATCGTCGAAAGGTACAGCGCATGCGCCTTTTGCAGATTTCGTCGCGCCGAACTCTTCACTTTGTTCTCGCCCGCGCGCGCGCACATGATCGCAAAGTGTGGCTCGATGTATTCCAGGAAGCTGTTGCCTTCGACAATAACGCCTGCACTTTTGACCCGCGATAGAGCTTCGTTTATGCCTGCTTCGACCTGATCTTCGCCCACGATCACCCAGTGAACATTTACCGCGCCGGCATCCCAAAACCGACCCGTATCTTTTCCGAATTCGTAATTTGCTTCTCGGCCGGAGCGAATTAACGGTTCGTCGCGCAGCAGATCACTCACACAGCAGCCGCTCGGATCTTTGCCACACGAACGATAGTGACCTCGCGTCAGCTTGATGGCTTCCCACCCGGGCAGGCGCGCGATCAATTCACACGCCAACGTCGTCTTGCCCGTGTTGGACGAGAGGCCGCTGACGGCAAGGATCATGGGTTGATGCTTCATACCTGCACAGACGAAAGAAGAATGCGGGCGAGCATCTGCAGTCCTTCCGCATCTTCCTGATCGAAGCGCGACGCGGAAGGGCTGTCGAGATCGAGCACGCCTATCAACGTCGAATTCTTCATCAAGGGCACAACGATTTCTGATTTCGACGCCAGATCGCAAGCGATGTGGCCGGCAAACTCGTGCACGTCCGTCACGATCACGGTTTCACATTTAGTCGCGCTGGCACCGCACACGCCCTGGCCAAACGGAATGCGCACGCGGGCCGGCTTTCCCTGGAACGGTCCGAGTACCAGTTCGCCGTCTTTGACGAGATAGACGCCCGCCCAATTCAGATCCGGCACCGACCGAAAGATGAATGAAGTGAAGTTCGCCGAGTTCGCGATCAAATCTCGTTCGCCGGCGACGAGAGCGGAAAGCGGCGCCGCCAGTTGCTGATAGTGCTCGCGTTTTGATTTTAATTGGTTCATTGGCTCATCGGTTCATTGGTTCAATGAATCAATGGGTCAATGAATCAATTGCTCGGCCGAATAGTGATCACCACACTCTTTGATGCCGGCGTATGACTCTTTTCGGCGAAGTAATTCACCGGTACCAACACATTCGCTTCCGGAAAATAGGTTGCCGCGCAGCGGCGGGGAATGTTGTACGGCACGATTCTGAAACTGTGAGCGACGCGCTCCTCGCCACTGTACTTGCTAATCAAATCGACGAGTTCGCCTACAGCCAAGTTTGAAAGGCGAATATCGGCAGGATTTAGAAACACCACCCGGCGGCCGTTGTGAATGCCACGATAACGATCGTCCAGCCCGTAGATCGTCGTGTTGAATTGATCGTGGCTGCGCATTGTCATCATCAGAAATTCGTCCGCTGCCAATTTGATTTCGGGCAGCGGATGAACAGTGAAATGCGCCTTGCCGTCCTTAGTCTTGAACTCGCGTTTGCGAATCGGATTAGGCAGATAGAACCCGCCCGGCTGTCGCACGCGTTCGTTGTACTTCTCAAAACCGGGAACCACCTGTTCAATGCGCTCACGAATGCGATCGTAATTCGCCAGTAAACCGTCCCAATCGACCGTGGTGCGATTTCCGAGGGTTGCTTTCGCCAACCCCGCCACGATCGCCGGTTCGCTCAGCAGATGTGCGGAGGCCGGTTCCAGCGTTCCGCGCCACTCTTCAACCACCGCCATCGAATTCTCCGTCGTCACAAACTGCGGACCGCCTGTTTGCTGATCAATTTCTGTGCGACCGAGGCAGGGAAGAATCAGCGCCTGCTTCCCGGTAATCAAATGCGCCCTATTCAGTTTCGTAGAAACGTGCACCGTCAAACGACAGCGCCGCAAAGCATCTGCGGTGTACTCGGTGTCAGGAGTGGCGGAAAGGAAGTTTCCGCCGAGCGCGAAGAAAACTTTCGCCTCGCCGTCGTGCATTGCCTGAATCGCATGCACTGTATCAAGGCCATGCCTCCGCGGCGGGCTAAACTTAAATTCCTTTTCCAAGCGGTCGAGGAATTGCGGGGTGGGTTGTTCCCAGATTCCCATCGTCCGGTCGCCCTGCACATTGCTGTGACCGCGTACCGGGCACAGGCCCGCGCCGCGCTTGCCCAACTGTCCTCGGAGCATCATCAGGTTGACGATCTCCTGAATGTTGGCGACCGCGTTCTTGTGCTGCGTCAGTCCCATCGCCCAGCAAAAAATTACGCGTTCCGATTCGATGAAAATCTTTGACGCATCTTCAATCTGCGTCTTGTGAATTCCCGACTCTTCGAGAATGTGGCCAAGGTGAACGCCGGCGAGCGCCTCTTTGAACTCGTCAAAGCCCGTTGTGTACGTGTTGATGAATTCGCGATCGAGAACTTCGCCCGGATGACGGTCTTCGGCATCAAGGATTTCTTTCATGATGCCTTTCAGCAAAGCCACGTCGCCATTGATGCGTACCTGTAGGAAGAGATCGGCGAGTTGAGTACCGCCGCCGGGCCACTTCCAGAATTCCTGCGGATGTTTGAACCGGGTCATGCCGACTTCCGGTAGCGGATTGATATGCACGATCTTGCAGCCGCGCCGTTTTGCGCTCAGCAGCGTTGAAAGCATCCGCGGATGATTCGTTCCCGGATTCTGCCCAATCACAAAAATCGCGTCACACAGATCGAAGTCTGCCAGCGTCACTGTGCCTTTGCCGAAACCAAGCGTCTCCTTCATCGCGGTGCCGCTCGATTCGTGACACATGTTCGAACAATCGGGCAGGTTGTTCGTGCCGAACTGCCTTACAAAAAGTTGATAAAGAAACGCGGCTTCGTTGCTGGTGCGGCCGGACGTGTAGAAGATTGCTTCATCCGGCGAGCTCAGCGCATTGAGTTCCTGTGCTATGAGAGCAAATGCGTCCGGCCACTGAATCGGTTCGTAATGCAGCGCGCCTGCGGGCAGAACCATCGGCTGCGTCAGACGTCCCTGCTGGTTCAGCCAGAGATCCGATTGCTCGGCAAGTTCCTGTACGCTCCACTTCGCAAAAAACTCCGGCGTGATCCGTTTCTTCGTGGCTTCGTCGGCAACATGCTTGGCGCCTTCTTCGCAAAATTCGAAGTGCGAACGCTCCCCGTCCGGTTCCGGCCAGGCGCAGCCGGGACAATCGATGCCCTGCTTTTGATTGAGTTGCAGCAGTGTCCGCGTGCCGCGCACCAGTCCCATCTCGCTCCACGCAAAGCGCGCCGCCGTCAGGGCCGATGCCATACCGCCCGCAGCTTTACTGATGTGGTGCACGTCAGGCGGAGCAGATTCAACGGGCGGTTGCGCCTGAGGTTCCGCTGGTGTCGGCCCCGTCATCGGATCTATTTCGTGTTTCGGTTGAGCCACGGTAAAAAAGTCGTTGCATCTGATTTTAGAAATCGCCCCTGGTTTTTGCAAAAGGCACTTAGAAAAGGGGGCCTGTAGGGAGGGCGTGCCATTCTTTTTGGTACGCCCTCCCTCACGGTCGGGCTACCGCCCGCATGTGTCGTTGACTTACCCTCACGTTTAGCTTAAAAGCATCTTCTTCTCTTCAGTTCGATCAAAAAGTTCTCAAACAGCTTCATGCCGCCAGTTCTAAGGAGCCTAAATGTATCTGAAAAACGTTAGCATCATATTCTGCGCCAGCTTGCTCACTGCCATCGCCGCAATCGCAGTATCCGCGCAAAACGGTTATGGGCGCGATCCGAACCAGTCAATCGATGGTGAATACACCAGGAAAATCGCTGAGTACACGACGGAAAAGTTTTTTAATTCGCCGCTGACTGATTACCTGCCGGCCTCGCCGAGTGTGCCGACCCCGAAGGCGGTGCTGGGTGACGTGGCCGGTGCGCCCGGCAAACTCCCGTATTCAGCCGACGTTTACAAGTACATGCGGATGCTGGAAAAGGCTTCGCCGCGCGTGAAAGTGTTTTCGATTGGCACCACCGAAGAAGGACGCGAAATGATCGCAGTGGCCATCGCTTCCGAATCTTTGCTGGCGAAGCTGGAAGAGAACCGTGCGCGGCTAACGAAGCTCGCCGACCCCCGCCTGATCAATATGGATGATGCGGAGGCGGATCGTCTGGTTGAGCAGACATTTCCGATTTACTACATCACCGGCACCATTCACTCGCCCGAAACAGGTGCACCAACGGCCCTGATGGAACTGGCTTACCGGCTGGCGGTTGATGAGAGTCCTTACATCAAGTCGATTCGCGACGGCATGGTCACGCTAATCACGCCGATCGTCGAGGTCGATGGCCGCGATCGCATGGTTGATGTTTACAACTGGCATCTGGCGAACCCGGGAAAGAACTGGCCGAACCTGATCTATTGGGGACATTACGTCGCGCATGACAACAATCGCGACGCGATGGGTTTGTCGCTCAAGCTCACGCGCAATGTGCTGAACACCTATCTCAGTTGGAAACCGCAGGTGCTGCACGATCTCCACGAATCGGTTCCTTATCTTTACGACAACACAATCGGCGACGGGCCTTACAACGCCTGGGTCGATCCGATTCTGACGGACGAATGGCAGTTGATCGGTTGGAAGAACGTTTCGGAGATGACCAAGTTCGGCATGCCCGGTGTGTTTGCGCACGGCACATTCGACACCTGGTCGCCCGGCTATTTGATGTTCATTGCGGCGACCCATAACGGCATCAGCCGCTTGTACGAAACGTTTGGCAATGGCGGAGCCGATACGTTAACGCGCACGCTTTCGCCCAGCGAGTACGAACGCACCTGGTACAAACAGAACCCGCCGCTACCGCGCGCCAAGTGGTCACAGCGCAACAACAACAATTACGAGCAGACGGCGCTGCTGGTCTCGCTTGATTACTTCAACAAGAATCAAAAACTCTTTTTGAAGAATTTTTATGTGAAGTCGAAACGTTCGGTCGAGAAGCCGAAGAACGAAGGTCCCGCTGCTTATGTTTTTCCGGGCGACGATTCGCGCCCGGGCAATCAGGCCCAAGTACTGCGAATTCTTCAGGCCCAAGGCTGTGAAGTTCAGCGCGCGACTGCGCCTTTCACCGTAGCGGTTAAGAAGAAGGCGACTACTCGCGCGCAAAGTGGACGCGCGCAGGCCCAGGCCTCGCCATCGCCGGCCGGCAAACAGGAAGACACTGAGCCGCGCACGTTTCCGGCCGGCAGTTACATCGTCCGCATGGATCAGCCTTACAGCCGCATCGCGGACGCATTGCTCGACTATCAGTACTGGAGTCCGCGCGATCCACAACGGAACGTTTACGACGATACGGGCTGGACCTTCGGCGAGTTGGGCAACATTCAGGTCGTCCGCGTAACTGATACAAAGGTGCTGAACGCGGCAATGGATCGCGTCAACGCCGAAATCCGTGCGGCCGGCGGCGTGACCGGCAGCGGTTCGATCTATCTGGTGAATGCGAACGCCGACAACAGTCTGATCACGCTGCGTTATCGCCTGCGCAAAGCTTCTTTCGACGCAGCAGAAGAAGCGTTCGAGGTTGCCGGCCGCAAATTCAATCGCGGCTCGTTCATCATCCGCAACGCAACGGTCGACGAAATCAGCCGCGCGACTTCCGAGCTGGGCATTCCGGCTCTGGCCGTTGCGACTGCGCCCACCGTCAAGACGCATCCGGTTAAAGCTGCGCGCATTGCGATCATGCACACTTGGCTGAGCACACAGGATGAAGGCTGGTGGCGGCTCGCGTTTGATCAAATCGGAGTCCCGTACGACTACATCAGCACGCAGGACGTCGCGAAGGACGGGGAACTCAACAAGAAATACGATGTGATCATTTTTGGTCCCGGCGCCGCGGGCAATGCGAACGCCGTGATTCAGGGGCGTCCGATGTATGGCAATCCTATTCCATGGAAGACAACTACGCTGACGCCGAACATCGGAAAGATTGATTCAACCGAAGACATGCGGCCGGGCCTCGGCTGAACAGGTTTGATAAACCTGCAAAACTTCGTCAGGCAAGGAGGCGTCTTCATCGGTGCTGACGATGCGGCCAGCTTTGCCGTGTCCACCGGGTTCACACCCGGCGTGACGATTCAAAGTTCATCGCGACTGCGGGCGATTGGCGACGTGCTGAAAACCCGGATGATCGATTCGGCGAGTCCGATCGGTTACGGTTACGGCGACACCCTTTCGGTGTATTGCTTCAACGGGCCGATTTTCAATATTACCAGTGTTGTCGGTGGTGGCGGCCGTCGTGGTGCTGCCGGGCAGCGTGCGACCGGACGCGGCACCGTTGAGGATCCCGACATTGTGCAAGGCCGGCCGCCGGCGGAACTCCCCGAGGCACCGCCGCCAGTCGATGTTTGGGAAGCAGCGCCGGTGACTGAAGAGCAACGTCGCAACCTCGTGGGCTTGATTCCACCTGATCAGCGTCCGCGGGTGATTATGCGTTGGGGCAACACGTCTGAATTGCTCGTGTCGGGCCTGCTCGACGGCGGCGACGAAATCGCGCAACACGCGGCGGTAATCGATTCGCCACTCGATCGTGGTCACGTGATTCTGTTCTCTAACAATCCGTTCTGGCGTGGACAGACGGCGGGAAGTTACGCGCTGGTCTTCAACGCCATCCTCAATTTTGACAATTTGAACGCGGGAAGAAAGTTGGATGGGAGATAATCCCGCGAAAGGACGAAGCTATGGAAATCCAAATTAAACTCCCCGGCAAGAATGCGCAGGAAGTGAAGCAAGCGCTCGAGTCACAACCAGGTTTCAGCGACTCGGGCACGCAGTTGGAACTGCGGCGTAAGTTCCGGGCGATAGATCCGACGTTAATCGCGATCCTCGGCGCTGCCGGGTCGAGTCTGGCGGCGTTGATCACCGGCTTGTTTCAGCTGCGCGGGCAAATTGCCGCGAAGAAGTTCGTGCTCGAAACCAGCGGGGGCCAGAAACTCGAAGTGCCGGCCAACACGCCACCGGAAAAGATCGACCACCTGCTCGAAAAGCTGAAGCAGATGGATGACGTGAAGAAGATCTCAGTGGAGTAACCTAGCGATTCTCGGCATCGCGGCTGTTGGCTCGTCGAACGTTTGCTCTGGACGTTTCTAAAATCTTCTTGTAAATCCATAGCCGCACCCTTTGTCCCGTGAGGGCATCTTGGTCAGGCAACGGATCCTGCCAAATCACCTGGCCGTCTTGCACATCGTTACAGGCATTTTCCCCGCCCTGCGGCAGGTCCTGGTCTGTGTTGACCAATCCAACCTTGCTAAGCGCGGCGCGCGCTTGCAGAAGTGTTAGTCCGCACAAATTCGGGACCTTAACCGGTTGAACCTGCGGCGGCTTGACCACGACCAGAGAAACGAACGATCGATGACGTACTCGCGTCGGCCCGGCCGGCGACTGTTGAATCACCGTCCCCACCTTTGCGTCCGAGTACTCCTGATAGCGCACGAGCGGATACAGCTCGAGCCCTCGCAGTTTCTGCTGCACGGAATCGACGGCCTGTCCGACGTAATTCTCGATGTCCACATAAACGATCGGTATTGCGACAGTCAGTTCGATATCGACGGGACAGTTCCTTCCGAATTGCCGGCCGGATTTTGGCGACTGTCTGAGCACAGTACCGGCCGTTGCTTCGCTTTCTTCCTCGCGAACGCGTTTCAGTCTCAACCCATTTTCGTTAACAAAATTTTCCGCGCTCCTTCGATCCCTAAACGTCGGGATGATGACTGGATTATTGCCCAAAGAGCCTACGATTAAATTAACCGCGGTGCCACGATCGGCGGTCTTCTGCTTCGAAGGCAGCGGGTCCTGCTGAAGCACTTCGTTTACGTGACAGTCTTGCCGGTACTCCTCCCTGCCGACAGTAAGTTTATTGCCGGAAGTGATCTTCTTGCGCGCGTCGTCGAGTTCTTTGCCGCGCACGTCGGGAATTTCGACGAGGTCGCCGGCGCTGATCACCAGCTTCACTGTCGTTCCGGTTTTGACCGTCTTTTTATCTTTCGGACTTTGCTGAATGACGTAGTCCCTGGGCTGTTTCGTATCGGCTTTCGTCTGGCTTGAGTCGACCGCCAGTCCGAGGTTCTGAAGTTCCGCGCGCGCGGCCGAGGCTGGTTTTCCGACCACGTTTGGAACGATCACATCGCCTGTTCCAAGTTGGCTGATGACAAGATTGATCTCGGATCCCGCCGCGGGTCTCGCTCCCACTGCAGGATTCTGTTCAAGCACCAATCCCGGCGTGCTGGTCGAGTTACGCAACTCGGTTCTCCCAACTCTGAATCCGGCGGCGGTAATACGGTTGAAAGCGTCGTCACGCGTGGCGCCAATCAAGTTAGGCACGGCGCCAAGCCGCTCGCCAATTCGGGCGGGCCGAACGATAGGCTGCCGGTCCGCAAGTTTTCGCGCGGTGTCGGCGTTACGGCCGTGCCGGAGCGGCTCGCGCTCGAGCTTTAAATAGGTAGCGGCGAGCGCCGCCGCCAGCGCCGAATCCTCGTCCTTTACCAGCAGTGCCAGTGGCAAGTAAGACGCCGGCTGTTCCGGCCGATTCTTGATTGCCAGGAAATAGTTTGCTTTCGCATTCTCCCGATCGCCCAGGTTGTCGTACAGATCGCCGAGGTTGAAGTAGGCTTCAGCAAAATCACGATGTGCCGCAATCGCTTGTTCGTGTTGTCGTTTCGCGTTGGAATAAGCAGCAGTCGCGGCCGGCAAGTCGCCGGACATTACTGCGGCGTCGCCCTGCCCGCGGTAAGCGACACCCAAATCAGTCACTGGAAACGGATAAATTGAGGACGCCTGCTGAATTGATTCCAAAGAGCGCACCGCTTCTGCGAACATCGTTCTCGCGTCCGGCGCCGCATTTCTTTGGAGGGCCGCTTCGCCCGCGATGATGTTTGCTTCAGCCACATTGGCGTTCACCGCGCGGTTGGCGCTTGCTGGTGTCCCGGCGGGCGCGTTCAGGGCAGCGCCGTACTCTCGCCTGGCATTGGCGGCGCGGCCTTCAGCTTCCTGCAGATTGCCGGCATCCAACGCGATTCGCGCGCGGTCGAGGGCAAGGTTGCCAAAGAAGTTGCGCGCCCTGGCGGATGAATCTGTGGCGAACGATTGGCTGGTTTGCTCTGCTTCTCGCAATTTACCCGACGCGCGATAAGCTTCAGCGAGATCGATGCTTGAGGCGGCGCGATTGCTTTCCTTTTCGTACGCGGCTGAGGCCCACGCGCCCTGACTCCAATCGCTATACACACTTCCCAGGTCCGCATAAGCCGCCGCGTCATTGGTAAACACCGAACGCTCGCGCGCTGACGTAAACGTCGAATTTCGTTCCGCGACCGTGCTGAAGTGCGGAATAAGATTTTGCGCCGAGTAGGTGGGCTGCGTGGCGATCAGGACCGCGCCAGTCCAGTTCAAAATAAATCGGAGATCTGAATCTGACGCCGGAATCACCTGATCTGTCTGCTTGCTGATCGTGGATTGCTGCTTTTGGCTGACGCGAAAAGTTTGATCTGTAGGCGTCGGCGGCGTGGGCGTCGGCGTCGGTGTGCTGGTGCCGCCTGGTATGCCCGGCCCTTCAACGACGACCCGGTACGTCCAGTCCAGTGGGGCGCGGCGGCAACCCGCCTCGGTGTCACAATCAAGACAAATAGCATAGACGTGAACATCGTAGGTGCCGGGTGCCAGCCGCGTGGCGTCGATCTGCACCTGCCTGGTCTCACTTACTGCGCCCCTCGGGCCTCGGATCTGAAAATTCTTTTCCCCGATTATCGAGAACCACTCGGCGCCGTCCGAAGTCTGGAACTTGAAGCTATGCGTCTGCGAACAGTCGGAGCCCACGTTGTAAGTGATCGTCAGCGCAGTTGTTTGTCCGGCTGGCACGTTCACGACGCGGCCGAATTGCGACTGCGGGAACGGCGTGACAAAGTTAGCCAAAACAAACTGCGGGGCGGCCGTTGTAATCGTGGCGAACTCAGACAGATGTTTCGGCTGCGGGAGTGTGGCGCCGATGTTCTCTTCGCCTTCAACTACCCTGACCGTCCCTTCGATCACTGTAAGGACCGCGCGGTCATCAGTCTCACTAGCGTTGAGCTCGTACTCAGTTCCTTCGGCGCTTAATCGGGAGTATCTGGTGCGCGACGTAAAGGCGCCTTTTACTTTTGCCCAGGCCCTGCCCCACCAACTATCGCCTGAGCCAATGCTGAGCTTCGCGTCGGGATAAATAATTATCCGGTTGCGCCGCTCGGCAACGGGATCGTCGAGGAAGAGCACCGTAATCTTCGTATCGGCATGCGTTTCAATCGCGTCGCCTTTGTAAAGAAAGAAGGGAAGCACGATGCGAACGGTCTCGGCGCCGCGCGTTACTGTTGCCTGCGGCTGCAACTCGTCCGTTTCGGTAACTTCGCGATTTTGGACAACAATACTTTCGATCAGCGCGGCGGGAGTAGCCTGGGATACCGGCAGAGAGACTT
>Ga0114129_10015584_pt1 | contig 10807 bp, 6 predicted proteins | sample RhiMetdeltSRZDD1_FD_80071 | JGI IMG/M metagenome (GOLD analysis project Ga0114129, IMG submission 80071) | Populus rhizosphere microbial communities from Tennessee, USA - Rhizosphere MetaG P. deltoides SRZDD1 (version 2) (version 2) | ecosystem: Host-associated > Plants > Roots > Rhizosphere >... | reverse complement strand
TGTCGTCCGGGTTGTAGCCCTTGTTGTTGAAGAACGTCGATCGCAAGGTGCCGTCGTAGAGATCGAGCATGGTTCGCGACAGCGTGTACGAGATCTGCAGGCTGTTGCCGCCGCGAACCCGCTGTCTGATCTGCGTCTCGAGCGCGTCGTACGATGACTTGGTCGTGTCTTCGTACGCCAGCACCGCCGACATCGTCGGGATCGGCCGCGCGTTGCTCGCGCTAATCGGTCCCGACGCCGGCAGGTTGCGATCGATCGTCGACTGCTGCTTCGTACCCAGCCCGTGAACGAAATCCGCATCCATCGACGTGGAGTTCGTCATCTGCCAGCTGATGCCCGCCGTCGTCGTGATCTGCCGCGGCCGGCCGTAGGTGTTGCCAAGGATCTGGGGTGACGCTGTCCCGCCGGCAGCGGCTGCCTGCTCGACCGACAGTCCGCCGAGCACGGCGTTGATATCCGGATAGAGCTTAAGCCGCTGCGGATCGGTGATGAAGATGCGCGTGCCGAGGTACTGCTGCTGCGAGACGACGGCGAACCACGGCTGGTTCAGCGTGATGTAGTAGCCCCAGCCCGCTCGCGCAATCAACCGGCCGTCGCCGCGCACGTTCCAGGTCCCGCCGAGGCGCGGCTGAAAGTTGTCGAATTCGCTGCTCGAGCGGTTCTTGTCGATGATCCTCTCGATGCCCGCGTACTTCGGTACGGTGAATATCGAGAAGTGGTTCTTGTTGTCCCGGATGTTCGTCTCGTAATCGTAGCGAAGGCCGAGGTTGAGGTTGACGCGGTTGCCGAGGCGCCAGGTGTCCTGCGCAAACCCAACGTAGATGTTCGACTTGAGATCAAAATCGCCGACGGTGCGAATCTCGAACGAGAACGGCCACGTTGCCGGGTTGTTGGCGTCGAACGGCGCGTCGGTGTTGAACACCCATCCGCCGTGCTCGTAGTGGTGCGCCTCGAACCCGGTGTCGGTGTAGGTGATCTCGCCACCGAACTTCAAATCGTGGTTCTTCTTCCCGATGAAGTAGGTGTCCGTCAGCGCGTACTTGTATTGCGGGAACCACTGCGGATCGCGATGGAACTGGCCCCATGTGAACGACGGCCGCTGCAAGCGCGGCTCGTAGGAGTGCGTCTCGCCGTGCAGCTGGTTGTCGAGAATGTGGAACCGGATAGTGTTCAATCTCGTGCTCGAGATGATCCACTTCTCTTCCGTGACGATGCTGTGGGACAGCCCCTTCTGAATTTCCGCCAGCGGTCCGAGCGTGACGCCATTCAGCACACGGACCGGCCGATCGCCATCGTCGCGGATCCAGTCGCCAACCGCGTAGCGCACATACAAGCTGTGTCCCTCGTTTATCCGGTGATCGAAGCGTGCCAGCAGGTTCTTATCCTTCGTGAAGTTTGGATAGATGCCGTTTTCAAGCGTCGCGAACGGATTTGACGGCGGCAACGCGGTGATGTTCGCGCTGTCGGTCTTCTGCTGTTCGTACGACGCGAAGTAGTGCGTGCGGTTCCGGACAATCGGCCCGCCGAGCGACAACCCGACGCGCGCCTGCTGGAACGGCGGCTTCCTCTGCGCGTACGCGTTCTTGGCGTTCAGTGAATCGTCCCGACCGAAGTAGTAGCCGCTGCCGCTGGTGTTGTTCGTGCCCGATTTGCTGACCACGTTGACAATCGCCGCCAGCGCGCCGCCGTATTCCGCGTCCCACTGGTTGCGAAACACCTTGAACTCCGCGACCGAATCCTGGCTCAGATTGATCGAGGGATGTCCCCAGATCGGCTCGTGAAGATCTCCGCCATCAACGAGCGTGAGATAGCCGAATCGCTGATTGCCAGGACCGCCGAATTTCGTGATCGCAAACTGTCCGGCGCGCGCCGGCGCTGCGCCGGGCATGAGCTGCGCAAGCACAAGGAAGTTGCGCGAGAGCACCGGAAGCGCTTCGATCTGTTGCCCCGTGACAACCGAGGAGGGCTGCGATTTCGCCGCCTCTACGAGCGGTTGCTCGCCGACGACAGTCACGTTTTCAGAGACGCTGGCGAGCGCCAACGTGATGTCGACCGACGCTTCAGCAGCGACAACGAGCACCACCTGGCGACGGATCGTGCCAAAGCCTTGGAGCTCCGCTGTCACGGCATACGGTCCTGGCTGCAGCGCCACCGCGCGATATCGCCCGTCCTCAGAAGTGACCAGCGATTGCGCACGTCCCGTTGCCGTGTTGCTGACGGTAATCATGACGCCCGGCAGCACGGCGCCGCTTTCGTCGCGGACCACGCCGCCGACGTTCGCGCCGACCTGCGCAAGCGCTGGGGTCGCACTGATAATGCTGGCGAGAATAAGAACAAACGGAAGGAACCGAGTGCGTCTCTGGAACCTGGAGTCGTGAGGAATCATGACGCTCCCTCTGGTTGGTGGCTCCGACTGGTCTGTGAGCGCGCCGAATCTATCACAGACACCCGTACCCACACGGTGCGTACTTCGGGTACGATTCAGCGACTCGGCCGGAAATTCCGCTTCATTGAAGGACGTCCGACATGGCGCAGATCTCATTGAAAGTTAATGGCACGGCGCGCGTCGTCGATACGGATCCGACGACGCCGCTGCTCTATGTGCTTCGCAACGATCTGGATCAGCATGGTCCCCGCTTCGGTTGCGGCCTGGCGCAGTGCGGCGCCTGCACGGTCATCGTGGGCGGCAGCGCCGTCCGTTCCTGCACGATTCCGGTCTCGACGATGGCCAATAAGAACGTCCAGACACTGGATGGTCTCGGCACTGTCGAGAAGCCTCACCCGCTGCAGGCGGCATTCATCGAAGAGCAGGCGGCACAGTGCGGCTACTGCATGAATGGCATCCTGATGACCGCCAAGGTTCTGCTCGACAAGAATCCGAATCCAACCGACGCGGAAATCAAGCGCTCACTCGATCCGGTGCTTTGCAGGTGCGGCAGCCACCTGCGCGTCATTCGCGCCATCAAACGCGCCGCGCGGACGATTCAGGCACGCGCCTAAGGAGGCAGAGATGGAAAGGACGCTCTTCTCCCGTCGCGAAGTCCTCAAGGGTGGTGCGCTCGTCGTCAGCTTCAGCATCCTCGCTCCGCTGTCGAAAGCGTTCGGTCAGGCCACCGCGCACATCGATCCGTACGGCAACCCTGACTATCTGGATCCGCGGCAGCTCGATTCGTGGGTCGCAATCCGCGACGACGGCACGATCGTCGTATCGACGGGCAAAGTCGATCTCGGCACGGGCATCGAAACGGCGCTTGCGCAGATTGCCGCCGACGAGCTCGACGTGCCGTTCAACACTGTTCACATGCAGATGGGGAATACGGCGAAAACCGTCGATCAGGGACGAACGGCAGGGAGCAACACGATTCAGGCGGCCGGCCAGCATCTGCGACAGGCAACTGCTGTCGCCCGAACGGAGATGCTGAAGATGGCGTCGTCACGCCTGGACGTTCCCGTTGATCGCCTGGTAGTCAGCGACGGTGTGATCAGCGATATGACCAACGCGTCGAAGAGCGTGTCATACGCCGCGCTCGTTGGTGGCAAAACATTCAACATCACGATGGACGTGACGGGGCAGCAGGGTGGGCTCCGTATCGCGCCGCAGGTCAAGCCGAAGAAGTACACGGATTACAAGGTGGTCGGCACGTCGGTCAAACGCGTCGACTTGCCCGCGAAGCTCACCGCGAAGTACACCTACATCGCCGACGTGAAGGTCCCGGGCATGCTGCACGGGCGCGTTATTCGGCCGGCAACGACGATCTCCAAGCCGCTGAAGGTGGACGAGACCTCGATTGCCAATATGAAGGGCGTCGTCAAGGTCGTGCAGGAGGGGACCTTCGTCGGTGTGGTCGCGCAGACCGAATGGGCGGCGATTCAGGCTGCGAGAAACCTGAAGGTTACGTGGTCTGCACTGTCGGCGCCGCTACCAGCGACGCGCGAAGAGGTCGATGCCTACCTGGCGAATACCAAGAGCTTCGCGGAGAACGGTCCGATGCCGAAGGGCGACACCGACGCCGCGATGGCCAGGGCGAGCAGGACGTTCGAGGCAACCTACCACTGGCCGTTCCAGAACCACGGCATGATGCTGCCGTCTGTCGCGGTCGCCGACTATCAGGGCGACAAAGTGACCATCTGGACGGGCGCCCAAGGTCCGTTCACGACGCGCGATCGCGTCTCGGACATGCTCGGTCTCCCAAAGCGCAGCGTCATCGTCAACTGGGCGGAGCACGCCGGCTGTTATGGTCGCCTCACCTCGGACGATGCCGCGGAAGATGCGGTGCTGCTGTCGCGGGCAGTCGGCAAACCCGTGCGCGTGCAGTGGAGTCGGCAGGACGAACACATCTGGGAGCCCAAAGGGCCGCAACAACTCATGAAGGTGAAAGTCGGAACCGATGCGCAGGGCGGGATGATTGCCTGGAACTACGCCGGCCGTACTTTTCCATGGACTGAAGCGCAGGGGACACCGCAGCTCGGAGAACGGCAGATCGGACAGAAGAACACTGCACCGTATCCGGCGAACCCAACCGGCGCGGGCGCCGTCGCGCAGCTGTACGACATTCCGAACCAGAAGGTCACCGGCGCATACGTGCCGTGGCCGCAGGACGATCCGACGCCGCTCCGCGTGAACCCGCTGCGATCGCCTGGCGAGCCTGCAGGCTGGTTCGCGAGCGAGACGATGGTGGATGAAATCGCCGCGGTGCATGGCATCGACGCATTCCAGTACCGGCTGCGTCACCTCGGAAACGATCAACGCGCATCCGAACTCCTCCAGGCAACCGCGAAGGAGGCGGCCTGGAAAGAACGACCTTCGCCTTCACCGGATGCGGGCGCAGCGAAGGCGACGGGCCGCGGAATCGCGCTCATCGCGCGTGGAGCGACGCTCGTCTGCGCGGTCGCTGAGGTTGAAGTGGATCGATCGAGCGGCATCGTCACCGTGAAGAAGATGACGATGGGGCACGACTGCGGCCTCATCATCAACCCTGATGGCTTGAAATTTCAGCTCGAAGCGAATGTGATGCAGGGCGTCAGCCGCGCGCTGATCGAGGAAACCAAGTGGGACGCCAACGGCATCAAGACTGTCGATTGGCGGACCTATCCGGTGATCACGTTCGCGAAGGTGCCGGAGGTCGACATCGTGCTGATCAATCGCCCTGAACGCCCGTCGTCCGGATCCGGCGAGCCGGGCATCGTGCCGCTCTTTGCCGCGATCGGAAATGCGATCTTCGACGCAACCGGTGTTCGGCTGCGCGAAGGACCGTTCACGCCGCAGCGCGTAAAGGCGGCGTTGCAGGCGAAAGCAACCGCCACGACAGCGCGGCTCTGAGGGGAGTTATTTCTTTTTGTCTTCGAACGTGAAGTCTGTGTACTGGGTACTGCTGTCGGGCGTCTTGACGACTGCATTGTTCTGATTCTCGTTGCAGTCCCAGTAACGGATTCGCAGGCTCTTGTCCTGGTTGGGGACCCGGTTGTAGCCGCGCTGCACGTACCACGGTTCGGCGTAGACCGCCGGGTCGTACAACCACACGTCGACCGAGATGCGCGTCGGACTCGTCTTCTGCCAGATCTCCACTACCTCCATCTTGTCGCTCTGTTCGGGGGCATTTCGACCCATCGTGCGCGCCATCAGCTGGTTGGTATGAATCACCAGCTTCGCCCCGTCCCAAAAACCGATTGAGTCGCCGAGCACCAGCGGGTAGCGCTCCTCCTCCGGCGTGTGGAGCGGCGCGAAACAAGGAGCCGAAGCCCGCGCTCGTCCACAAACCCGACCAGTCCGGCAGTTGTGCCGCCGGCGGTGACTGCCGGCTGCCGCGAGCGGCCTGCTTCAGCGCCATGTACAGGTCCCACGCCGACTTGTACTTCAGAGCCAAGTCGTGATTGCGGTTCCATTCCGCGAGGGCTTTCGGATCCTGCGGCTGATTATTCTGGGTTGCCTGTGCGCTGACGTGTGAGGTCAACAAGACAAACGCCAGTAAGACTCCAGAGGCGTCGGCATTCTACGGCATACGAGATCCGGCGTCGGATCACGGAGTTGCGAGAACGCCCCGTGCGACTCTTTCGACACCCCCGCCCCCCGTCCTCCCAACCCTTGCAGTGGGCAGAGCTTACCGCCTCCTGTCGAAGGTCCCCGGCGCGGTACCTCCTTTGCGCACTCAGCGCAGTTCGGAACGCTTTACCAAGGAGGACTCATGCCCGCGAAACGATCGACACGCTTCACCGTGAAGCACTTCGCGAAGCAGATCACGAAGCACTTCGCGATGAAGAACTTCGGAATGAAGCACTTCACGGTCAAACGTCCGATGGCTATCGGCATCATCTTCGTGTGCATCGCCGGGACGGCCATGCTGATCGTCGCTCGGAGTTCCGAGCCCACCAGCGCGGCATCGATAGTCCCGGAGCAAGCCACCGTGGCCATTGCACCGATTCAGGAGACGCCGATTTCGAAGGCGCAGAAGCCGTCCACGATCGAGGCGACATCAGCGTCCGCACAGTCGGCGGCAGCCGTTCCCGGTGCGGAACTCGCCACGATCGAAGGGTGCCTGGTCGGGAACGGTGACCAGTTCCAGCTGAAGAGCACGTCGGGTGAGGACGCGCCCAGGGGGCGCAGCTGGAAGTCCGGATTCCTTCACAAGAGCGCGAAAACCGTCGATGTCCTCGACCAGACCCGCCGGCTGAACCTGGCGAGGCACGTTGGCGAGCGCGTCACCATCACCGGCATTCTCGATGATCGTGAGCTGCAGGGAACGTCTCTGAAGCGGGTCGCCGAGTCCTGCAGCTAGCGCCCGGTTCGGCTGCCGTCCACGGTTAGCCGTCACCCGTCACGCCACGGACGGGGCGGTTGACGTGGACGGTAGAGGCCGATCTGGCTCTTGCGTCGCGAGCCGGGTCGTGACAATCTTCCGCCCACGAAAAGGCCGACCTGAAGGTCGGCCTCTACGTTCCAGCGGTAGAAGGTCGACCTCTACGTTCCGGTTGTAAGGTTACGTTCCGGTTGTAGGGTGCGATTCCTTTACCCTCGCGACGTAGAGGCGGGCCTTCAGGCCCGCCTTGCGAAAGCGAGGGTGGAGAGATGAGGCAGCTCGCGCGGAATCGCACGGTCGTCATCGGTGCGAGTGTTCTCGCACTCCTGGTCACACTCGGCGTCATGCAGGCGGTTCTCGACAGGACGGCTGAAGCGCAGAGCAACAGCGCCGTGCAGGCGCCGCGCTTCGAAGTCGATCCGCTGTGGCCGAAGCCGATGCCGAATCACTGGGTGCTCGGTCAGACGATTGGCGTCTGGGTCGACAGCGACGATCACGTTTGGATAGTCCATCGCAGCTCCGCGACGCTTGCGGATAACGAGAAAGGCATCGAGAAGAAGACCGCGGAGTTGTGCTGCGCCGGCGCGCCGCCCGTACTCGAGTTCGATCAGGCAGGCAACCTGCTGCGCCACTGGGGCGGCCCGGGCCAGGGGTACGAATGGCCTGATGGCAATCACGGCATCTTCATTGATCACAAAGGGAACGTCTGGATCGGCGGCAACGGCGGGCCCGACTCGCACATCTTGAAGTTCACCAAGGACGGCAAGTTCCTGCTGCAGATCGGAAAGAAGGGCGCGCGGCGCAAGGCGGGGGCTGGGGCGGGCAATCAGGAAGGACAGGTCGCGGGCTTCGTCGGTGGCAGCAACGACCAGATGAACTTCGGACGCGTCGCGAAGATCTTCGTCGACGCGAAAGCCAACGAGACCTACGTTGCAGACGGCTACTTGAACAAGCGCGTCGCCGTCCTCGACGCCGACACCGGCAAGATGAAACGGTGGTGGGGCGCGTACGGCAACAAGCCGGACGACACGCCGTTGCCGGCGTACGATCCGGCCGCCAAGCCGGCGCAGCAGTTCTACAACCCGGTGCACTGCGCGGATATGTCGAACGATCGCTTCATCTACGTCTGCGATCGCGTCGGCGATCGCCTGCAGGTGTTCACACCTGAAGGGAAGTTCGTGAAGGAAGCGTGGTTCGCCAAGAACACCAAAGGCTCAGGCGCGGTCTGGGATGTCGCGTTCTCGAAAGACGCGCAGCAGAAGTACATCTACATGGCCGACGGCATGAACGATATCGTCCGTATCGTCGATCGCCAGACGCTGAAGGAGCTCACCTCGTTCGGTGACGGCGGGCGGCAGCCGGGACAGTTCTACGGGGTGCACAGCATCGCGACGGATTCGAAGGGCAACATCTACACGACCGAGACGTGGGAGGGAAAACGTCTCCAGAGGTTCGTGTACAAGGGCATGGGCCCGGTGAACAAGCAGCATCAAGGGGTCATCTGGCCGGGATCAAACGCAACCAAGTAGCGGGGTTCCCAACGCGCGGATCCTGCGCGTTGGGGTGCCTGTAGGAGGCGGACGTGCGGAAGCTGACGCGCAATCGGAGCCTCGTTGCTGGCGCGAGTGTGGTCGCGCTGCTGGTCGTTATGGGTATCTCGCAGTTCGTACTCGAACGCACGGCCGCTGCGCAGAACAAGGGCGCCGTCCAGGCACCGCGCTTCGAAGTGGATCCGCTGTGGCCGAAGCCGCTGCCCAATCACTGGATCCTCGGCTCGACGATCGGCGTGTGGGTCGACACCGACGATCATGTCTGGATCATCCATCGCAGCACTGCCACGCTTGGCAACAACGAGAAGACGCTGGAGACCAAGCAGGGTGAATGCTGCGCGGGTGCGCCGCCGATCCTCGAGTTCGACCAGGAAGGCAACCTGCTGCGCCACTGGGGTGGGCCGGGCCAGGGCTACGAATGGCCTGATTCCAACCACGGCATCTTCATCGACTACAAAGGCAACGTCTGGGTCGGCGGCAACGGCGGTCCCGACTCGCACATCCTGAAGTTCACCAAGGACGGTAAGTTCCTGCTGCAGGTCGGCAAGAAGGGCGCGCGCCGCAAGGAAGGCGCGGCGCAGGGCAACCAGGAAGGGCAGGTCGCAGGCTTCGTCGGCGGCAGCAACGACCAGGTGAGCTTCGGCCGCGTCGCGAAGATCTTCGTGGACGCGAAAGAGAACGAAGCCTACATTGCGGACGGCTATCTGAATAAGCGCGTCGCGGTGCTCGATGCGGATACCGGCAAGATGAAGCGCTACTGGGGCGCGTACGGCAACAAACCAGACGACACGCCGCTGCCGCCCTACAACCCGGCGAACCCTCCCGCGCAACAGTTCTACAACCCGGTGCACTGCGCCGACATGTCTGTCGATCGGTTGATCTACGTCTGCGATCGCGTCGGCGATCGGCTGCAGGTCTTCACGCCCGAAGGCAAGTTCGTGAAGGAGCAGTGGTACGAAAAGAACACGCTGAACGCGGGTTCGGTGTGGGATATCGCCTTCTCGAAGGACGCGCAGCAGCGGTACATCTTCATGGCTGACGGCGTGAACGAGAAGGTGAAGATCATTGATCGCCAGACCCTCGAGGAACTGACAACCTTCGGAGACGGTGGAAGGTACCCAGGCCAGTTCTACGGCGTGCACAGCATCGCGATCGATTCGAAGGGGAACCTGTACACGACCGAGACGTATGAAGGAAAACGCATCCAGCGATTCGTGTACAAGGGGATGGCGCCGGTGACCAAGAAGGACCAGGGCGTCGTCTGGCCGTCGCGTTCCACCAGGTAGGTCCCTTTTATGAGGCGCGTCGCCGCGCTCTTCGTCGTTCTCGTCCTCCTCCCGGCGACGCGCCTTTCCGCTCACGACATCCCGCGGGATGTCACCGTCCAGGCATTCGCGAAACCCGAAGGCCACAGTTTCAAGCTGCTCGTCCGCGTGCCGCTCAAAGCGATCATGGACATCGAGTTCCCGCGGAAGGAGCGCGATTTCGCGGATCTCGAACGAATCGATCAGGCGCTGCGGGATGCCTCGATGATCTGGCTGGCGCGGAAGATCGAGCTTTTCGAAGACGACGTGCGAGTACCCGAACCGACGATTCTCTCGACGCGCGTGGCGCTCGAATCGGATCGCTCGTTCGCCTCGTACGAGGAGGCGCTGGCGCACGTCACGGGGCCGGCGCTCGGCAACGACGTCTCCATCTTCTGGGAGCAGGGGCTGCTCGACGTGCTGTTCGAGTACCCAATTCGCTCCGATCAATCGCGCTTCTCGATCCATATGGCATTCGATCGCCTGGGTATCCGGGTCGTGACCGCGCTTCGCTTCATGCCGCCGGGTAACGCCGTGCGGGCGTTTGAACTCGAGGGCGATGCGGGGCTGGTGCCGTTGGACCCGCGCTGGAGCCAGGCGGTGCTGCGCTTCGTGAACCTGGGGTTCTTCCACATTCTCGATGGCACCGATCACTTGCTGTTCCTCTTCTGCCTCGTCATTCCGTTCCGGCGGATCTGGACGCTCGTGCCGATCGTCACCGCCTTCACCGTCGCGCACTCGATCACCCTGATTGCGGCCGCTTACAACTACGCGCCCGGCGCGCTCTGGTTTCCGCCGCTCATCGAGACGCTCATCGCGACGTCCATCGTCTACATGGCGCTCGAAAACATCGCGGTCGACGCGCCTCGGCGACGGTGGCTGATCACGTTCCTTTTCGGACTGGTGCACGGTTTCGGCTTTTCGTTCGGCCTGCAGCACACGCTGCAGTTCGCGGGGTCGCATCTGCTCACATCGCTGTTGTCGTTCAACATCGGCGTCGAGCTCGGGCAGCTGCTCGTGCTGGTGCTGATGGTGCCGGCGCTGGGCGTGCTGTTCCGCTACGTCGTCGCCGAGCGCATGGGCACCATCATCCTGTCCGCCATCGTCGCGCACACCGCGTGGCACTGGATGACCGAACGGTACGCCGTGCTGCAGCAGT
>Ga0114129_10015583_pt1 | contig 10808 bp, 7 predicted proteins | sample RhiMetdeltSRZDD1_FD_80071 | JGI IMG/M metagenome (GOLD analysis project Ga0114129, IMG submission 80071) | Populus rhizosphere microbial communities from Tennessee, USA - Rhizosphere MetaG P. deltoides SRZDD1 (version 2) (version 2) | ecosystem: Host-associated > Plants > Roots > Rhizosphere >... | reverse complement strand
TTCGAGTGCCTGGGCGCGTGCGATCGCGCTCCGGTCGTGATGGTCAACAACGAGTTGTGGCACGAGACGCTGAAACCGGAAGATGCAGGAAAGCTTGTGGATGACTTGAAGTCGCGGGGGGCAGCCGCGCTGTCAGGATGTCATCTGGAGGTCGAACGCTGACCCCAGCAGCGCGGAGCTTCAGCTCCGCGTCGGAATACTGGAAACAGCAATCGGCTTGTTTGAGCGGGTATGACGCGCGGCTAAAGCCGCGCACGGTAGCGGAATAACAGAAGAAAGGCTGGCTCGCGTGAGATTCAGCCGAGCCGGCAAGGCCAAAGGCCGTCGCGCGAAGCGCGTAACGCGAGCGGGGGTGGGGCCCCGCGAGCACAAAAAAAGATGGATCCGATTCTCACAAAATACGTCCGGGAGCCGAATGGCCACACCCTCGACTTCTTTCTGAAGCACCAGGGGTACGAGGGCCTGAAGAAGGCGCTTGCGACGCAGCCCAAGGACGTCATCGAGATCGTGAAGACGTCGGGGCTTCGCGGCCGCGGCGGCGCAGGATTTCCGACCGGGCTCAAATGGCAGTTCGTGCTCAAGGACACGCCGCTGCCGAAGTACATCTGCTGCAATGCGGACGAGAGCGAGCCTGGCACGTTCAAGGACCACCTGCTCATGGAGCGCAACCCGCATCTCCTATTCGAGGGTTGCCTGATCGGCTGCTGGGCGATCGGGGCCAAGGTCGCCTACATCTACATCAGGGGCGAGTTTTACCACGTCCAGCAGGTGCTCGAGGCCGAGCTCGCCAAGGCCTACGCCCAGGGGTACGCCGGCAAGAACATCATGGGCAGCGGCTGGGACTGCGACATCGTGATTCATCGAGGTGCCGGTGCGTACGAGGCGGGCGAGGAGACGGCGCTGATCGAATCGCTCGAAGGCAAGCGGGCGCAGCCGCGCATCAAACCGCCGTTCCCCGCCGTGTCGGGTCTCTACAACTGCCCGACCGCCGTCAACAACGTCGAGACGCTCTGCAATCTGCCGCCGATCATGATCAACGGCGCCGAGTGGTTCACGTCTCTCGGCCCCGACAAGAACAGCGGACCGAAGCTCTATTGCATCAGCGGGCACGTCAAGAAGCCTGGAGTCTACGAAGCGCCCATGAAGGTTACGCTTCGTGAGCTGATCTTCGGTTACGCCGGCGGCATTCGCGACGGCCATCAGCTCAAGGCGGTGATCCCCGGCGGATCGTCTGTTCCCATCCTGTTGCCCGATCAGCTCGACATCCCGGCGTCCTTCGACGATGTCGTGAAGGCCGGCTCGATGCTCGGCTCGGCCGGAATCATCGTGATGGACGAGACGACGTGCATGGTCTGGGCCGCGCGCAACCTCCTCTATTTCTACAAGCACGAGTCGTGCGGCAAGTGCACGCCCTGTCGCGAGGGCGGCGACTGGCTCCACAAGATCCTGACGCGCATCGAGAGCGGTGAAGGGGAGATGCGCGACATCGATCTGCTGGTCAGCATCGGCAACAACATTGTCGGCAAGACGCTGTGCGCGTTCGGCGACGCCGCGGCGACACCTGCGCTGACGACGGTCAAACACTTCCGCGCCGAGTTCGAAGCGCACGTGCGGGAGGGTCGGTGCACGGTCCCGGCCGACTGGCGCGCATCGAAGATGCCGGTTGGGGCGCACTGATGCTCGAATGGCTCCTGAGCTGGGTAACACCGCTGAATGTGCACCTTGTGTTGATTGTCATCATCTTCAACATGCTGGTCCTCTCGGCCGCCTTCATGGTGTGGATGGAACGGAAGGTTTGCGCGTACATCCAGGACCGCGTCGGGCCCAACCGCGTGGGCGTCGAAGGGGTGCTGCAGCCGTTCGCTGACGTCATCAAGCTGCTGATGAAAGAGGAGCTGAGGCCGAAAGCGGCTGACGCCCTCCTGTTCGTGATCGCGCCGGTGATTTCAGCGACCGCCGCCTTCGCGGCGTTCTCGGTGGTGCCGTTCGGCACCGAACTGTCGCTGTTCGGCCTGCTCGATCAGCCGATTCCGCTGCAGGTGACCGACGTCAACGTAGCGGTGCTCGTGATCTTCGCCATCACCTCGATGGGCGTTTACGGCATCGTGCTCGCCGGCTGGAGCTCCAACAGCAAGTACTCGCTCCTCGGCGGCATCCGGTCGTCGGCGCAGATGATCAGCTACGAGCTGTCGTACGGCCTGGCGCTCGCCGCGGTGGTCATGCTCGCCGGTTCGCTCTCGTTGCGCGAGATCGTGCTCAACCAATCGGGCACGTGGTTCGGGTTCATTCCGCGCTGGTACGTGTTCCTCCAGCCGCTCGGCTTCCTCATTTACATGACGGCTGGCGTTGCCGAAACCAACCGCGCGCCGTTCGATTTTCCCGAGGCGGAGCAGGAGCTGGTCGCCGGCTACCACACCGAGTACAGCTCGATGAGTTTCGCGCTGTTCTTCCTGGCCGAATACGTGAACATGGTCACGGTTTCGGCTGTCGCCGTCAGCCTGTATCTTGGCGGCTGGCTCGGTCCGATTCTGCCCGACTGGCTGGCGTGGATCTGGTTCCTCGTCAAGGTGTTCCTGCTCCTGTTCTTCTACGTCTGGATGCGGTGGACGCTGCCGAGATACCGCTACGACCAGCTGATGGAGTTCGGCTGGAAGTGGCTGCTCCCTGTCGCCACGCTGAACCTCATCGCCACGGCGGCACTGGTCCTGTGGATGGAATGACCATGGAGATCTTCGCGTTTTTCGTTTTTGCGTTCATTGCCATCGTCGCATCCGTCATTGTCATCGGCCAGGGGAACCCGATGTACAGCGTGATGTCGCTGATCGGCTCGTTCGGCGCGCTCGCCGGGCTCTACGTCCTGCTCGACGCGCCGTTCACGGCGGTGACGCAGATCATCATCTACGCCGGCGCCATCATGGTCCTGTTCCTGTTCGTCGTCATGCTCCTGAACGTGCCGCGTGAAGAACCGCTGCCGCCGTCACCGATCGTGAAAATCCTCGGCCCGACCGGTGTCAAGCTTGGCGCCCTGCTGTCTGCGCTGTTCGCGGCCGAGATCGTCTGGGCGCTGTCGCGCATCGGCACGGGGTCGTTCGCGGAGGGTCAGGCCGAGTCGCTGAGCTCGGTGAGGAACATCGGCCGGGCGCTGTTCACCGAGCACGCCTTCGCCTTCGAGGCCACGTCGGTGCTCATTCTCGTCGCCATGGTCGGCGCCGTCGTCCTCGCGCGGAAGGAGCACTGATCCCATGGTGCCGCTCAATTACTATCTGGTGCTCTCCGGGATCCTGTTCGCGATCGGCACGACCGGCGTGTTCCTGCGGCGCAACCTGATCACAGTGATGCTGTCCATCGAGATCATGTTGAACGCGGTCAACCTGACCTTCGTCGCGGTCGGACGCTACATCGGGACCGTCGACGGCCAGATCATCACGTTTTTCGTCATGACGGTCGCGGCGGCCGAAGCCGCGGTCGGGCTCGCCATCGTCATCGCGCTCTTCCGTCATCGCGAGACGCTGAGCCCTGATGCCTTCACGTCGTTGAAGTGGTGACGCCTTGCTGCTCCTGATTCCTCTGCTGCCCCTTCTGGGGTTCGTGATCAACGCGCTGTTCGGGCGCCGGCTGCCCAGGAGGATCTCCGGCGGCATCGCCTGCGCGTCGATCATCGGGGCGTTCGGCGTGGCGGTGTCGAGCGTGTTGACGATGCTCGGAGACCCGTCGCACCGGATCGAACAGACGGTCTTCATGTGGTTGCCTTCGGGCGAGTTGCAGGTGCCATTCGCGCTGTATCTCGACCCGCTGTCGGCGCTGATGATCCTGGTGGTCACCGGCATCGGCTCGCTCATTCATATCTACTCGGTCGGTTACATGCAGGAGGAGACCGACGGCGAGTACGCGCGCTACTTCTCGTACCTGAACCTCTTTGCGGCGTTCATGCTGGTGCTCGTGCTCGGCGCGAGCTTTCCAGTCATGTTCGTCGGCTGGGAAGGGGTCGGCCTCTGTTCCTATCTGCTGATCGGTTTCTGGTTCACCAAGCAGTCGGCGGCGGACGCTGGCAAGAAGGCCTTCGTCGTCAACCGCGTCGGTGACTTCGGCTTCATCCTGGGGATGCTGCTGATCTTCACCAACTTCGGCACGCTGGACTTCCAGAACGTGGCGGCGGCGGCTGCCGCGCGCGCTCCTGAAACGGCGGCAATCGGCGTGATGACCATTGGCACGCTGCTGCTCGTGGTCGGCGCGGCCGGCAAGTCGGCACAGCTTCCGCTCTACGTCTGGCTGCCGGACGCGATGGAAGGTCCGACGCCGGTCTCGGCGCTGATTCACGCGGCGACGATGGTGACGGCGGGTGTCTACATGATCGGGCGGAATGCGGTGCTGTTCGCGCATGCGCCGATCACGCTCGAGGTCGTTGCGGTTGTCGGGGCGCTGACGGCGTTGATGGCCGGCACGATCGGCCTCGTGCAGAACGACATCAAGCGCGTGCTGGCGTATTCGACGGTTTCGCAGCTCGGCTACATGTTCCTGGCGATGGGCGTCGGCGCGTTCGGCGCCGGCATTTTCCATCTCTACACACACGCGTTCTTCAAGGCGCTGCTGTTCCTTGGCTCGGGCGCGGTCATTCACGCGCTTCACGGCGAGCAGGATCTCCGCAACATGGGCGGGCTGAAGAAGCACCTGCCGATCACCTACTGGACGTTCCTGATTGGCGCGCTCGCGATCGCCGGTGTTCCCCTGTTGTCAGGGTTCTTCAGCAAGGACGAGATTCTCTTCAGGACGTTCGTCGGGTCCGAGGTCAACGGCAACCACGGCTATCCCGTGTTGTGGGCGATCGGTGTGCTGACCTCGCTCTTGACGGCGATCTACATGTTCCGTCTGGTGATCATGGCGTTCCATGGCGAGCGCCGGGCTCACGGGCCCGATCATGCGGAGGCTGCCGGCCACGGTGCGCCCGCGGCGGCGTCGCACGGGCACGGTGGTGGACACGGCCATGGTCTCCACGACGCGCCGTCGTCGATGGCGATCCCGCTCATCGTGCTGGCGATCGGATCGATCTTCGCCGGCTATGTCGGTGTTCCGCATGCGCTCGGCGGGAGCAACCGGCTCGAAACGTTCCTTCATCCCAGCTTCGAACCGCCCGCCCACGCGAGGGTCCTCACCACGACCGCCGAATCCGCCGGTGTGGGAGTACGGCCGGCTGCAGGCCAGCATGGTGAGGCGGCCGCCGAGGCGCACGGCGATCTCGAGTCCACCGAGCTCACGCTGATGGGGGTGTCGAGCGCAGTCGCCGGGATCGGCATCCTGATCGCCGTCTACTTCTGGTCGTGGAACCCGCAGACTGCGGCGGCGATGGCCGCACGATTCGGCCCGATCTACCGACTGCTCTACAACAAGTACTACGTCGACGAAATCTACGACGCTGCGATCGTGCAGCCGATCAAACTGATTTCCACGAGCGTTCTCTGGAAGGGTTTCGACGCCGGCCTGGTCGACGGCATCGTGAATGGGGTCGGCCAGGTGGTGAACACCACGAGCGGCGTCGTCCGCCGCTTGCAGACCGGTTCGGTTCGCACCTACGCCGCGTCGCTGATGCTGGGGGCAGTGCTGATCCTGGGCTGGTATCTGTGGAGCTGAATAGAGCAGTGCACCCTGCACTCTGACTAGGTAGACATGCTTTCAACCATCGTGTTCTTGCCGCTCGTCGGCGCGATTCTGCTGCTGCTTGCCGGCGGACGAGGCGACCGTCCGGACAGGGAACCCCTGATCCGCAACATCGCGCTGATCACGTCGCTCGTGACGTTCGCCGCGACGCTGCTGCTCTGGTCGCGTTTCGATCCAACGTCAGCCGTCTACCAGTTCGAGGAACGCTACGCCTGGATTCCGAGATTCGGCATTCAGTACTACATAGGTGTCGACGGCATCAGCCTGTTCCTCATCGTCCTGACCGGCTTCCTCACACCGCTCGCCCTGCTGTCGTCGTGGGAGTCGGTGCACAAGAATGTCAAGGCGTTCAGCTTCTTCATCCTCGCGCTCGAAACCGCCATGCTCGGCGTGTTCGTGTCGATCGACCTATTCCTGTTCTACGTCTTCTGGGACGCGATGCTGATCCCGATGTATTTCCTGATCGGCGTCTGGGGATACGAGCGGCGGGTCTACGCGGCGGTCAAGTTCATCCTCTACACGATGGCCGGCAGCGTGCTGATGCTGATTGCCATCATCGGTCTGGCGGTGGCGCACGCGGCGGCGACCGGCACGTCGAGCTTCAATCTGCTCGACCTGTACACGCTGAAACTGGCGCCGCGGACCGAGATGTGGTTCTTCCTCGCCTTCACGGTTGCGTTCGCCATCAAGGTGCCGCTGTTCCCATTCCATACGTGGCTGCCGGATGCGCACGTCGAGGCGCCGACTGCCGGCTCCGTGATCCTGGCCGGCGTCCTGCTGAAGATGGGGACCTACGGTCTGCTGCGGTTCTCGTTCCCACTGTTTCCGACAGCCGCGGTGGCCTTTGCTCCGCTCCTCGCGCTGCTCGCCGTGATCGGCATCGTCTATGGCGCGCTCGTCGCCATGGTGCAGCCAGACATGAAAAAGCTGGTCGCCTACTCGAGCGTCAGCCACCTTGGGTTCGTGGTGCTCGGGCTGTGCGCGATGACGCTGCAGGGCGTGCAAGGCTCCATCTATCAGATGCTCAACCACGGCGTCAGCACAGGCGGACTCTTCATGATCGTCGGCATGCTCTCGGATCGCCGCCACACGCGATTGATCTCGGAGTACGGCGGCCTCAAGTCCGTGACGCCCAAGCTCGTCGCCGCGTTTCTGATCATCACCCTGTCGTCCATCGCGCTCCCGGCGCTGAACGGCTTCGTCGGTGAGTTCCTCATTCTGATTGGCGCCTACCGCTGGGACGCGCGCCTGACGACCGTCGCGGCAACGGGGGTGATTCTGTCCGCGGTCTACATGCTGTGGATGTTCCAGCGCGTGAACTACGGACCGCTGACGAACCCGAAGAACCGCGAGCTGCCCGACCTGAGCGCGCGCGAGTGGGCGCTGGTCGTGCCAACGATTGCGATGGCGATTCTGATGGGTGTCGTGCCCGGAATCTTCCTCAGGCCAATGGAACCGGCGGTCCTCCGGGTGATCGAGCGCGTCAACGGCGCGCAACCGGCGCGGGTGCGAATGGATCAACAGCCGGCCGCTCACGGCGTTCCTGCGACGGCCGCCAAGACGGCCGGATCGACACATGAATCTCTGCCTGGATGGCGCGTTGTGAGCACCGATCGGTCATCCCGACTCTGCTCGACGAGCTTCGTCGAGGTCTCGCCAGAGCGCTTCGCGCGGAGGCGGACGAGCAATGACTGAGTTTGCCGCCATCATCCCGATCGTCATCGTCGTGCTCTCAGCTATCGCGGCGATGCTCGCCGAGGCGTTCCGCCAGCCGGGTGAGCGCATGCCCATTGCCGGCCTTGGCCTGATCGGACTCGTCGGCGCCGCCCTCGCGTCGGTGTTTCTCTGGGACGCCGATCGCACGAGCTTTGGCGTGGTTCGCGCGGACAATTTCGCGCTCTTCGTCAACATGGTGCTCTGCGTCGTGGGCGTGCTCACGATGATGTTCTCCGACGAGGTGGTCGACCGCGAGCAGATTCCGCCTGGCGAGTACTACGCGCTGACGCTCTTCGCAATCAGCGGCATGATGCTGATGGCTGCCGCCATCGATCTGCTCGTCATCTTTCTCGCCCTCGAGATCCTTTCGCTCGCCGTTTACGTGCTCACCGGGATCCGCCGCGCGAGCGCTGCAGGTGCGGAAGCGGCCTTCAAGTATTTCCTGCTGGGCTCGTTTTCGAGCGCGTTCTTCCTCTACGGTGTAGCCTTCGCCTTTGCGGTGGCGAGATCGACTCGACTGGATGCGCTCAGCCAGGCGCTCTCGGCGCAGGGCGCCGCCGAGCCAAGTACCCTGCCGCTGCTCGCGGTCGGACTGCTGGCCATCGGGTTTGCGTTCAAGGTCTCGGCCGTGCCCTTCCACATGTGGACGCCTGACGCCTACGAAGGCGCGCCCACGATTGTCACGGCGTTCATGTCCACCGGGGTCAAGGCGGCGGCGTTCGCGGCCTTCGTCCGAGTGTTTCTATCGCCGCTCGAGCCGCTGAAGGATCAGTGGATTCCGATGCTGTCGCTGGTGGCTGCCGCCACGATGATTCTCGGGACCGTGGTCGGTGTCGTGCAATCCAACGTCAAGCGCATGCTGGCGTATTCCAGCATCGCTCACGCCGGTTACCTGCTGCTCGGGATCATCGCGACGAACGAGACAGGGAAGGCAGCGGTCCTCTTCTACCTGCTCGCCTACGCTGTGACCAACCTCGGCGCGCTCGGCATCGTCGCGCTGCTCGGGACACCGCAGGATCAGCACGACGAGCTGCGTGACTTCGCCGGCCTGTGGCGATCGCGGCCGGGGCTCGCCGGCCTGATGACCGTTTTTCTCCTGTCGCTGGGAGGCTTTCCGCTGACCGCCGGGTTCATCGGCAAGTGGTACATCTTCAGCGCGGCGGTGGAGCAGGGGCACTACACGCTCGCGATCATCGGCGTGCTGACGAGCGTGATCTCGGTCTTCTTCTATCTTCGTATCGTCGTGATGATGTACATGACGGAGGGTGCCGAGATCAATCGCCCGCGGGTGCCGGCGACGGCGATGGCCGGTCTGGGTCTCGCGACGCTGGCGGTCTTCTACCTCGGCGTGCTGCCTGCGTGGGTCATCGACCTTGCCCACGCGTCGATCACAACGATCTTCTGACGCGGCAGCAGCGCTGGCGTCCTATTCCGAGCGCAGAGCCACGGTCGGGTCCAGGCGGCTCGCGCGCCGCGCGGGTAGATAGCAAGCGAGCGCTGCCACCGTGAGCAAGACAGGTGGCACGGCGGCGAACGTCAGCGGATCAGTCGCCGTGATGCCGAAGAGCAGGCTCCTGACGACCCTCGTCGAGAGCGCGGCGGCGATCAGCCCGACGGCCGTGCCCGCAGCCGCCGGCTTCAGGCCTTGCATCACCATCATCCGACCGACCGTGGCGTTCGTGGCGCCGAGCGCCATGCGCAGGCCGATCTCGGACGTTCGCTGCGAGACGGCGAAGGACACCACACCGTAGAGGCCGATCGCCGCGAGAAGGAGGGCGAGGGCAGCGAACGCGCCCACGAGCAGCGTGTTGAAGCGACGCTCCGCCGTTGTCCGCCCCATCAATTCGTCCATCGTCTGGAACTGGAAAACGGCCAGAGCGGGGTCCAGGCGGTGGACTTCTTCGCGGACGGCGCCGATGACGGAGCGCGGCTCGCCTCGAGTGTGGATGATGGCCGTCACGCCGCGGCTCGCTATGTCGAGCAGCGGTCGGTAGAGCGTCGGAACCGCTGCCTCCTGGAGCGTCGGCCTGACGTCGCCGACGACGCCGATCACTTCGTAGCGAGGGGCAGGAAAACCTTCGTTCCGCTCGCGCTGCATTTCGAAGTCGAAGAAGATGCGCTTGCCAATCGGGTCCTCTCCCGGAAAGAACATCCTCGCCATCGACTCGCTGATGACGATCGATCCCGGTCGCGGGTTCGCCGGGTCGAAGCCCACGCCGTCCTGAGGGGTGAAGGTCCGGCCGCGTACCAGCGGAATGCCGGCGGCCGCGAAATAGCCGGGATCGGCGCTCCGCTCCAATGCCGCGAAGAACTTGCCAGGCACGTACGGCTGGCCTTCGATGTAGAAGAACAGCGTGTTGCATCCACCGGTCAGCGGCGGACACGAGACGAGGCCGGCCGATTCGACGCCGGGCACGACGCGCAGCCTGTCGCCAAGCTGGGCGAGGGTCGCCGACCGTCTTGCCTGCTCCTGGTACGCCGGGCCCGCGAGCGTCGTGGCCATGGTCAACATGTTGTCGACGCGAACGCCGGGCCGGACTTGATAGAGGCGCGAGAAACTCTGGACCAGAAGTCCGGCGACCGTCAGGAGCACGACGGATAACGCGACCTCAATCGCAATCACCGCGTTGCGAAACCGCCGATACCTCGGAGTGTCGATGTCGCCTCGTGCCGTGCCCTTCATGTCGGCGCCGGAGGTGCGCGAGCTGCGCATCGCCGGGACGACCCCAATGGCGATACCGGCGCCAAGGGCAACCGCAAGAGCGAAAAGCAGCACCGAGGGATCGACGAAGCCGCTGTCGTTCGCGAGGATCGTGTCAGCGCCCGGCGCACGGGCGGCGAGCAGCCTCGCCAACGATGATGCGAGCACCACTCCACCCGCTCCGCCGGCGAGGCCGAGCAGGACGCTCTCGGTGATCAACTGCTGGGTGACCTGCCTCCGGGTCGCACCAAGCGCCCTGCGGATGCTGAACTCTCTGGTGCGCGTTGCGGCGCGCGTGAGCATGAGGTTGGCGATGTTGAGGCAGGCGATGAACAGGACGCACACGACGGCGGCGAAGAGGACCGTCAACGGCCTGCGCGCCTCGGCGACGAGATCCGCGTGCAGCGGGACCACCGAGGCGCCTGCGCCGGTCGCTTCCTGGGGATGTGCCGCCTTGTAGCGCGCGGAGATCGCATCGATTTCCGCTTGAGCTTGTTCAAAGGTCACGTCCGCGCGCAGCCGGCCGACCACGGCGAGGTTATGCAGGTCGTGCCGCATCTGCATCTGCGGCGGCAGGGTCGTCAGGAGGGGGAACCAGATCTCGACGAAGCGGCTCGGGAACATGAATCCGCGAGGTGCGACGCCGATGACTTCGTGACTGGTGTTGTCGATGCGGATGGAGCGGCCGACGATGTTCGCCGCGCCACCAAACTGCCGCTGCCAGAGATCGAAGCTGATG
>Ga0114129_10015582_pt1 | contig 10809 bp, 8 predicted proteins | sample RhiMetdeltSRZDD1_FD_80071 | JGI IMG/M metagenome (GOLD analysis project Ga0114129, IMG submission 80071) | Populus rhizosphere microbial communities from Tennessee, USA - Rhizosphere MetaG P. deltoides SRZDD1 (version 2) (version 2) | ecosystem: Host-associated > Plants > Roots > Rhizosphere >... | reverse complement strand
GCTAAGATCAGGTCCGATGGACGGTACGAAGAACAGCTCTTCTCGCCCGGTGGTGGAACACGACGACCGCCAACTTCCGAAACGCTCGCATCCGGAGACCATTTCTTCAAGATGAGAGGAAATGAGCTGTTTAAGGTAGCGGTGCGCTCGATGGCTGACATATCCCGCGAGGTTTTGGACGAGGCCGGATTGAAGCCCGAGGATGTCGATCTGTTTATCCCTCATCAGGCGAATCAGAGAATCACAGACGCCGTCGCGAACAAGCTGAATGTAGACAGTGATCGGGTTTATTCGAACATAGCGATGCACGGAAATACATCGTCGGCGTCGATCCCCATCGCCCTGGACGAATGCGTCGAATCCGGAAAAGTAAGTGAGGGCAAAGTTGTGTTGCTCGCGTCCTTCGGTGGCGGCGTCACTTGGGGCGCTGTGCTGATGAAATGGTAATTGGAGAACACTTGTAATCGAGAATCGGCAAACGAAAATTGCATATATTTTTCCGGGCCAGGGATCGCAGTACGCTGGGATGGGAAAGAACCTGGCGGATAATTTTTCTACAGCCCGCGCGGTCTTTGAAGAAGCTGACGAAGCCTTAGGGTTCGCGATTTCTCGTCTTTGCTTCGATGGACCAGCCGAGCAGCTACAACTGACGGAGAACACGCAGCCTGCTATTCTGACCGTATCTGTGGCGGCGTTTCGGGCCATGGAAAGTGAGGGCTTTCCGGCTGCGAGTTACTTTGCGGGTCATAGTCTTGGTGAATATTCGGCGCTTGTATGTGCCGGTGTCATTTCGTTAGCTGACGCAGTTCGAACGGTGCGCGCCCGCGGCCAATACATGCAGGAGGCAGTGCCGATAGGCACTGGCGCAATGGCGGCTGTAATGGGCGCAGACTTGAACCAGATCGAATCGGCGTGTCAGGAAGCACGTCATGGTCAAGTTTGTGCCCCGGCTAACATTAACTCGCAAAGTCAGGTGGTTATCGCCGGCAACACTGAAGCGGTGGATCGAGCGGTTGAACTATTGAAGCAGGGCGCGGCAAAGCGCGTAGTTAAACTGAATGTCAGCGCACCTTTTCATTGTGCGCTAATGATGCCGGCACAGGAGCGTCTGGCTCCCGCGCTGGAAAAGGTTAATTTCGCGGACACGAGCATACCGGTCGTAACGAACGTCGATGCGCTTCCGAAAACGAATGGGACAGAATTACGCAAAGCGTTAGTTATGCAGGTATCATCGGCGGTTCGCTGGCAGGCGTCAGTTGAGTTATTAATTAACAGAGGCGTGGACACGTTTATCGAGGTTGGGCCTGGTAAGGTGCTGACCGGCCTGTTACGACAAATACGGCGAGAAGCTTTGGGCCGGAACATCGAAGATTCTGCAAGTCTGGCTGAAGCTCGACAATTATTTACGGATTTTCATTTCTCACAGAGGAGCTAACGAGATGCCCGATCAAGAGATCGAGAATAAGGTTAAACAGATCATTGTAGATGAGCTCGGCGTTGATGAGAACGAAGTCACGCCGAATGCACGTTTTATCGATGATCTCGGTGCGGATTCGCTGGATACTGTCGAACTTGTAATGCGGTTCGAGGAAGAGTTTGGCATCGAAATCCCGGATGAGGACGCTGAGAAGATTCAAAGCGTGCGAGACGCTTACAACTACATCGACCAGCACAAGAAGTAGTAAGCCCACAGCGCGACATGAGCATCGAACAGGTTATTGAAAATAAAGCACCGTCGATCTCTCTTATTCGCTGTATTTCGAAACCTCTGCTCGAGAGTCGCTGTTTGTTCGTGGGAGTTAAGGAGTTCTTGTTTTGACACGTCGGGTAGTAATTACAGGTTTGGGTCTCGTGACGCCGGTGGGAAACTCGGTCGAGGAAACATGGGCCGCGCTGATGGCTAGCCGCAGCGGCGCGGATCTCATTCAAAGGTTTGACACCGAGAAATTCCCGGTAAAATTCGCCTGCGAAATAAAGAACTTTGATCCGCTGAACTACGTCGAAAAGAAAGAGGCGCGCAAAATGGGCGCCTTTATTCATTATGCTGTCGCTGCATCTCAGGAAGCGATGGACAACAGCGGACTAGACGTAACCGATGATATTTCTGAACGCGTCGGCACATACATCAGCAGCGGGATCGGCGACTTCTGGGCAATAGAGCGCGAGCACTCAAAGTTGTTGAACGAAGGGCCAGGCCGCGTCTCTCCCTTCTTTATTCCTTCTGCGATAGTCAATCTTGCATCAGGACAAGTTTCCATTCGGCACAACGCGAAGGGACCGAACTCCGCCACGGCCACTGCGTGTGCCGCCGGAGCACATGCAATTGGTGACAGCTTCAAGATCATTCAGCGCGATGATGCGGATGTGATGATTTGCGGAGGCGCCGAGTCGGCGATCACGCCAATGAGCGTAGCGGGCTTTGCCGCCTTGCGTGCGCTATCAACTCGTAACGAGGATCCACCGACAGCTTCAAGACCTTTTGAAAGAGATCGCGACGGATTTGTTATTGGTGAAGGCGCGGGCATCATGATTCTTGAAGAGCTGGAGTTTGCTCGCAGCCGTGGAGCGAAGATCTACGCTGAACTTGTTGGGTACGGAATGACCTCCGATGCTTTTCACATTACGATGCCTGACGAAACAGGTTCCGGAGCTATTCGGGTTATGCAAAAGACTATGCGTGACGCCGGAATAAACGCTGAACAGGTCGACTATATAAATGCTCACGGCACATCCACTCCCTACAATGACAAGTTCGAGACTTTAGCTATCAAGAAGACATTTGGGGAACATGCGTACAAGCTCGCGGTCAGCTCTACCAAATCCATGACGGGCCACTTGTTGGGTGCGGCTGGAGGAATAGAGAGCGTTTTTTCCACGCTCGCAATCACTCGAGACATGCTGCCACCCACAATCAACTACTTCAATCCGGATCCGGAGTGCGACCTGGATTATGTTCCCAACGAACCGCGCCCGGCGCACATCACGTACGCACTTTCGGATAGCTTCGGTTTTGGCGGAACAAATGCGGCATTGTTGTTTAAACGATACGAAGGATAGATAACACGGCCTACTGAGCAGTTCGCGATATGAAGATCATTGTGATGATGAAGCAGGTTGCGAATAAGGATGCAATCCTGCGTATCAACAAAGAAGGGAAATGGATTGAGGAAGCTGATCTGTCGTTCGAGGTGAATGAATCAGACGGCTATGCGCTTGAAGAGGCGCTGCGAGTAAGGGAAAAAGTCGGCGGAGAAGTTGTTGTTTGTTCGATGGGGCCGCAGCGTGTGAAGAGCGTCATCAAGGATGCCCTGGCTCGGGGAGCCGACAGGGCAATTCATGTCGTAGGCGAAAACTTGAACCATCTGTCACCGTACGCCGCAGCGACCGTGTTGGCAGATGCAATCCGGGAAGAGAATGCTGATCTCGTCCTCACGGGATTGCAGTCGGACGATCATGGTTATGGCCAAACGGGCGTGATCATGGCCGAGTTGTTGGGCCTTCCGCATGCGACGATTGCGATCGAAGTCGACGCGAGCGGAGAGAAGCTGCGTGTAAAACGGGAACTCGAGAGCGGTTGGTACCAGTGGTACACGCTGCCTTTCCCTGCACTGTTAACGATTCAGTCCGGCATTAGTCAGATACGCTACGCGACGCTGAAGGGAATTATGGCCGCGAAGAAGAAGGAGATTAAGGAAGTCACGCCTGGCGCCGAGTCGTTGAACCGCCCTGCCCACCAACGGATCGAAAAGATTTACCTGCCGGAAAAAATGAAGCAAACACAAATTCTCGGTAACGGCGACGCAAAGGCTGGCGCCGTTGCCTTGGCTGAGAAGCTGCACACTGAAGCCCGGATTATTTGACGAGCAAAATAGATGAGTGACGGCATTCTAGTTTTCATCGAGCATCGCGCTGGTTCATTAAACAAGAGCTCACTTGAAGCGATCGCAGCGGCACAAAACCTCGCTGAAGGACTGCAGCAACCCATAAACGCCGTGCTGCTGGGCGATGATGTTAGCGGTCTGGCCCGGGAAATCGCTGCTTACGACCTACAAAAGGTTCTGCATGCGCAACATCCATCCCTGGCTGAGTACACACCCGACGGTTATGCGGATGCGATGGAGCATGTGATCAAAAAACTCGATCCGCAGCTCGTTATCATGCCACATACCTATCTGGTTCGTGATTACGCGCCGAAACTTGCCGCTCGATTTCGGAAATCGCTTATCAGCGACTGCATACGCGCCCGTGTGACCGACGGAACGATAACCTTCACGCGCCGTATCTTTCTCGGCAAACTTGACGCGGATGTGACTTCAGATGGCGAGCCTCCAGTCTTTGCGACGTTTCAATCCGGCGCTTATCGTCCCGACCAGGCGCGGAAGGGAAGCGGTGCGCAGGTTGAATCAATGCCCGTAGAAATCGGCCAGATTCGCATGACCCCTGAGCCGCCATTCCAGGAGGCGAAGCAAGCCGTCGATCTGACGAAGGCAGACATCATCGTCGCGGTCGGACGCGGGATCAAAAGCAAAGACAATCTCGGATTGGCGGAGAAATTGGCTGAAGCGCTCGGGGGTGACATTGCTGCGTCGCGCCCGATCTGCGATGCCGAGTGGCTTCCGATCGATCGCCAGATTGGTTCTTCGGGGCAGACAGTGGCGCCGAAACTATACGTTGCGTTGGGAATTTCCGGAGCAATTCAGCATCTGGTCGGCATGAAAAACTCCGGCACGATTGTAGCCATTAACAAAGATCCTGAGGCCCCCATTTTTGACATTGCCGATTACGGCATTGTCGGCGATTTGTTCGAGGCTGTGCCTGTACTCACCGAAGAAATCAAGAAGATTAAGGGAAATTAAAATTTAGAAATTAGAATTTTCTGTGATGCGTGGTGTCGCGTTTCTTGATAGGGGTTGTGGACCACGAACGAAAATTCTAATTTCTAAATTGCGTCCTTCCTCGGAGGTCTCATCATGCGCAAATTGTTGCTGCTGTCTGTCGCTCTGTTTGTCGCGGCTAGTCTGGCCCTCTTTTTCAATGGTCGAGGCCATGCCGCTTCAGGAGACGTTCATGGCTTTGATGTTTCCAATATGGACACGAGCGTCTCAGCGTGCACTAACTTTTTCCAGTACGCTGATGGCGGTTGGGTTGCAAAGAATGAGATTCCAGCTGCTTATCCGAGCTGGGGTCGATTCAATGAACTGGCTGATAAGAATCTCGAGCAGATGCATCAGATTCTTGAGGCAGCAGCAAAGAACACGGCCGCGCGCAAAGGAAGTAACGAACAAAAGATTGGGGATTATTACGCCGCCTGCATGGACGACCCGGCGATTGAAACTGCCGGTCTCAAGCCTCTCCAACCGGAACTAGATCGGATTGCTGCTATTAAAGATCAGGCTTCACTCCAGGCTGAGGTTGCGCGTTTGCACACACGCGCCGTAGGCGTCCTCTTCCGTTTTGGCGCGGCACAGGACTTCAAGCAATCCACACAGGTGATTGGACAGCTCCAACAGGGTGGTCTCGGCCTTCCCGATCGCGACTACTACATCAAGGATGATGACAAATCAAAAGAGATTCGGGACAAGTATGTCACTCACGTTGCTCGTATCCTGGAACTGGCGGGAGACGATGCAGCGACGGCACAGGCCAACGCGCAAACTGTAATGAAGATCGAGACGCAGCTCGCGAAAGCGTCGATGACTCGCGTGGAGCGGCGCGTTCCAGAGAACGTTTATCACAAGATGAGCATAGCTCAAGTCAAAGAGCTTGCTCCGGCTTTCAATTGGGATGCGTATTTCAATGCGATTGGCCTGCGTAACAGTGGCGATATAAATGTCGGCCAGCCGAACTTCGTAAAAGAGGTAAACGTCCAACTGACCGCTGTGCCAGTCAATGACTGGAAGACGTATCTTCGCTGGCACCTGCTGAACGCGGCTGCGCCGGCATTGTCCAAAAAGTTCGTTGAGGAGGACTTCGATTTTTCCGGTCGCACGCTGACCGGAACGAAGGAAATTCTGCCGCGCTGGAAGCGCTGCGTATCGTCTACTGACCGTGCGCTCGGCGACGCGCTCGGACAAGTTTACGTTGAGAAGTATTTTCCACCGCAGGCAAAGGCTCGCGCGGTGGCGATGGTGAACAACCTGATCGCCGCCCTTCGTGACGATCTCACCACCCTTTCATGGATGAGCGACACAACGCGTAAACGAGCAACGGCGAAACTTGAAGCGTTTGCGAAAAAGATTGGTTATCCGGACAAGTGGCGAGACTATTCGGCCCTCAAAGTTGATCGATCATCGTATCTGGATAATCTAGCTCAGGCGCAGCTGTTTGAATTCAACCGGCAGCTTGGGAAGATTGCGAAACCTGTCGATCGAACCGAGTGGGGAATGACGCCGCCTACGGTCAATGCCTATTACAACGCAACAATGAATGAGATCGTCTTCCCGGCTGGGATTCTGCAGCCGCCGTTTTACGATCCGGAAGCAGACGATGCCATCAACTATGGAGGAATGGGAGCAGTTATCGGCCATGAAATGACGCACGGCTTTGACGACAGCGGCGCGAAGTTTGATGCCGAAGGAAACCTTTCGAATTGGTGGACCGATGAAGACTTAAAGAACTTCAAAGGGCGAGCACAGTGTGTGGTGGACCAGTTCAGTGGGTTTGAGGTGCAGCCGGGCCTGAATCAGAATGGCAATTTGGTTGTAGGCGAAAGTATCGCGGATCTTGGCGGACTGACGATAGCGTACGCAGCGTTGAAAAAGTCAATGGAAGGGAAGCCTCGACCGGCCGCGATTGACGGGTTCACACCTGAGCAAAGGTTCTTTCTTGGTTGGGCACAGGTGTGGGCGCAAAAGTTACGGCCCGAGTACGAACGTTTACTTGTTACGATCGATCCGCATCCAGTTGGACGTTTTAGGGTTATTGGACCATTGTCCAACATGCCTGCGTTTGCCGAGGCGTTTCAATGTAAAGCCGGTGACGCAATGGTCCGTCCTCCGGAGAAACGTTGTCAGATTTGGTGAAAAGGAAAGACCATTTGACATTGGATATTTGAGATTTGTCATTTGAAAACTGTTTCGCTGTTCGTTTCGTGACTTAGCGGATCGTTTGTTGATGTACGAACATACGATCCACGAAAGGTTCTAAATGACAAATGTGAAATGTCCAATATCCAATGTCAAATATTTTAATTTCACGCGCTAACTGTTCACATTCCCAAGTGCCGCTTGAATATCTGAAAGTATCTCTTCAGGTTTCCATTCGTTTCCACGATAGACTTTGTAGATTTTTCCTTCGGGCGTAATAACAACCGTTCGCAGACTGTGAACGATCTGTCCTGAACCCTCGTAATAACGCAGTCCGAAGAATTGTGCGATGCCTTTCACCTGATCCTTCGTGCCTGATGCAAACTCCCAGTGCTGAAACGTCTCATCTGAGTAACGCCCCGTGTGTGCAGCTCCGTAACTCCGCAGAACGGCAGGCGTATCGTACTCCGGATCAAAGCTCACGCTGAGCAAGTGTGTTTTCTCGTAAAGCTCAGGCCGCTTTTGCAGCTGTTCTTCGAGAGCGGCGAAATTCTCGCTCATTAGGTTGCACTGTTCTGGAAGGGGGCATCGCGTGTAGATGAATGTCAGTAGGAGTGCCTTGCCACGATAGTTGTGTAATTTGATCGGATTGCCATACTGATTAACCAGACCATAATCCGGGACGTCATCTCCGGCCTTTGCCTCAACTGGTGCAGCAGTCGCTGAGTCTGCCGATGTATCAGGACTCTCGCGGCTGATTACCAACTCTTCAAGCCAGGACTGTGTTCCATCAACAACGAGCAATGCACTGACTTGATCACCCGGACGCAGAATGGCGTACACCGACTCGTCAGGAACTGTAAACGGCATCGTCATCCCCGGCATGTAGTCCTTGATTTCGTCATGCGCGATTGTCACCAGATGCTTCTCGGGTTCGATTGCGACGACTTTCCCTTTCAGTTCATAACGCTTAGCGTTACTCGAAGGACGCCGGCAGGAGAGAATTCCTGTTGTTAGCAACAAGCCCAGTGTTAAAGGAAGAGTAAAAGTTAAGATCCGCTTCATCTTGACGTGCGCGGCTTTCTTTGTAATTGCTGATCGTAGAGTTCTGTGTAGACTCGATAGTTGCTCATAACTTTGTAAACGTAATCCTTCGTTTGCGAAAATCCAATTTCAGGTAAATACCGATCTGCTTCGTTTGAACGCGAACGCGCAATCCAGCGCGCGGTGTTGTCTGGTCCACCGTTGTAAGAGGCTGCAACAGCCTGCGGTTGATCTGGGAAACGCTTGAATAAATTTGACAGATACTGTGATCCAAACAATATAGCGGTGTCTGGATCATACAGTTCATCATGGCTTGAGGCTTTGCGCCCGAGTTGCGTGGCTATTTCATCAGCTGTGGCCGGAATGAACTGCAACATACCACGCGCCGCTGCTACAGATTTCGCATCCGCCTGGAAACGCGATTCCTGGCGCGCGATTGAGAGGACGAAGCGCGAGTCGACATTTCGCGACGGTGCATGCTTCAAGAGCGAATCCCGGTACGGCACAGGATAAAGCAGCTCAACAAGATCGCGCGGAGCAACATCAACCACATAATCAGCTGGGACGGGCTTCCATACTTGCTCCGCGAACCGTACGCCGCGATTCGCCAGACCACCCCGAAGCGAATAAATCGCCAGCGAGTAGTCAACATCAGATAAACTACTATTAGATGTTACTGAGGTACTGGCTTCCTGTCTTTGGTCCTTTTGTGAAGACTGAGACAAAGCGGTTCGCGCGGCGGTGAATTCAGGCACTGCTTCGTCGTACAGGCCAAGGAAGAACAGCTCTGCTGCCAGCGTAGCATGCGTGGGCTCCGTTCTTGCGTCCTCACGAGGCTGTGTCAAGAGACCCTGTCGTCCCAATGGCACAAGCTTAAATGTGGGAAGCTTGTACGTTGGCAACATCGCGTACGCCTTTTGGATCACATCCTGTAATTCAACGATTACGCCTGGATCTTGCGTTAGACGCAATGCCTGCTGGGCAGCAATGCGCGATTGATCTGGATTACCGGCCGCCAGTGCGGTCCGGGCCTCGGCTTGAAGAGCACGCAAACGAGTTTCGACCTGACTCCGTGTGCTTGCGCCTGATGCGAGTGACAGCAATCGCTCTGTCGCCCTTCCTCCGTAGTACTCATTCCTGCCATCGGGCAGCGAAAGATAAGCAGCAATCGCCTCATCAGTACGACCCAGTTGTTCCAGAGCGTGGGCGCGTAAAAAAGTGAGTTCCGCTTTTGTGGTGCCACCTGGTACAACGGTGCCTCCGGTAGCAGGCGCCTTTAGGAGTTCATCAGCATCAACAATCACAGCATTCCAGTTAGCTTGAGCCCGGTGAATTCTCAGTTGCGCAAACAACGCGAGCGCATCTCCGATCTGTCCCTTGAACTGCCGGCGCGTTTGCTGAACCCACTGAAGCGCCTCGTCGTAACGTGCACCTTCGTGCAGCAGATCAATAATGTTCAAGTATGCTCGCTCAGGATTCTGGTTATCAGGGTACTTCTGTGCGAGTTGGCGATAGGCTTGAATCGCATCGTCAGGTCGGTTGAGTCGACTATACGTTGCGGCTGTCGAGGTCAGTGCGTCACGGACACTACTGCTCTCGGCGTAGTTTTGCTGCACACGCTGGAAGTAGGGGAGTGCGTCATTGTATTTCGCCTCGAGATACAACCCGCGACCAATTTGATAGAGCGCATTTGGTACCGAAGAGCTTTCTGGATGCTGCTCGACTATTTTCAAATAGTGCGAGCGCGCGCCGGCAAAATCCCTGTTGAACTGGTAGATCGATGCGCGCAATAAATGTTCAGCTTCCGTCAAAGAATTCTCATGATCGCTGTCCATCAAATCCAAAGCGCGGACGGCAGAAAGAGCAAAATCGTCCGGCCGTGAAGCGTCGGGCATTTGCATGATCAGTTTTGTGAAGACACCACGCGCCTCGGCTGTTTTGCCTGCTTGCAAATAGCTTTCACCCGCGATGACCTGCGCCTCTCTCGCAACCGCTGAAGCTTTTCCTTTCGATAGTGGCTCAAGAGCGGAGATGGCGGCGGCGAAATCACCACTTTCAAGAAAGCTTTCACCCAACCTCAACGTGACACTTTCCAGCAGCAGGCTTTGCGGAGAGGATGTAATCAGTTGTCGCAGTCGTTCCCGTTCGAGCGTTAGATCGCCGATTGAACGAGCGAACTGCGCAAGGTGCCAGAGTGCGTACTGCGACAGTATAGACTTTCGCGCCAAAACGGATTCGTACCCGGCGGCGGCTTCCGCACTATTTCCATTTAATTGTGTCAGCCGGGCTTGAAGGTAATCGAAATTGTTCGCCTGAAAGCGCTCCGCGCTCGCCTCACGAAGAGCACGAACCTCGTCAAGCGCCTTCCTGAAATCGCCTACGTCAATGTCGGCACGAATACGTTCATGCCGTTCGTCAGGTGTTTGGCCGAACGCGGATAAGGCGGCAATAACGATTAACAGGAAACTAGGGAGCAACTGAGAGCGGCGCAATTTTCTCATCCACCTAATTATGTGGCAGCTAGAACGAAAAGAAAAATGAGGTAAATCGAGAGTCGGGAGTCGAGAGTCGGGAGTCGACGTTCTTATCGTGTTGTCTTAAGTGATTTCGCGGATCTTTTTCTGCTCACGAGAAAGGGGATGCACGAAATCACTCGAAACAACACCAAAGACAGACTCCAGACTCACGACTCCCGACTCCAGACTTTTTTGTAATATGTTACGATTCAAGTTCGAATGAT
>Ga0114129_10015579_pt1 | contig 10809 bp, 8 predicted proteins | sample RhiMetdeltSRZDD1_FD_80071 | JGI IMG/M metagenome (GOLD analysis project Ga0114129, IMG submission 80071) | Populus rhizosphere microbial communities from Tennessee, USA - Rhizosphere MetaG P. deltoides SRZDD1 (version 2) (version 2) | ecosystem: Host-associated > Plants > Roots > Rhizosphere >... | reverse complement strand
CCGATTCGAGCGATCTGGCGAAGACGACGCGCACGCCCAGCTGCTGCGCAGCGGTCTTGATCTTGGACGAGAACATCAAATCGTCGAGCACCGCGACTATCATGGTCTTCATGATACTGGAGAGTCAGGCGGTCGGTCCTTTCTTCAAGAACGGCTTCGTCGTCGGGTGCGAGACGACGCGCGAGGCGGTACTGATCGATCCGGGCGACGAAGTGAAGGCGCTCCTGGCGTTCGCCGAACGGAACACGCTGACGATCCGCCACATCCTGCTGACGCACGCACACGTCGATCATGTCACCGGTGTCGCCGCGGCGAAGCGCGCGCTGGGCGTGCCCGTGTATCTGCATCGCGACGATCTGTTTCTCTACGATCGGTCGGTGCAGTCAGGTGCGACGTTCGGTCTCGACGTCGAGCCGCAGCCGCCGATCGACGTCTTCTACGAGGCCGGCCAGGTCATCGGGTTTGGCGCGTACGAGACGCGTCCGCACCACACACCCGGCCATTGTCCCGGTGGCGTCTGCCTGCAGATTGGAAAGAAAGGCGAGGCCGGACGGGACTTGTTCGTCGGAGACACGCTGTTCGCGGGCTCCATCGGGCGTACGGACCTGCCGGGAGGCGACTACGAGACGCTCATCGCCTCGATTCGAACTGTTCTGTTTGCGTTTGGCGACGATGCAGTCGTGTACCCTGGCCACGGACCCCGCACGACGATCGGACGGGAGCGGCGGACCAATCCGTTTCTCACAACGGTCTGACCGCAGCGCGCTGAGATCGCAAAGGGAAGACCTTCCGCGCTCAATTGTTTTGCCGTTGGATTGTCAGCTCGACACGACCGACACGCAACCGATCGCCGCTGGCGAGGGTGGCGCGGCGGACCTTCTTGTCGTTGACGAACACGCCGTTCGTGCTCGACAGGTCTTCGACCTCGACGTGGCGGTCGGTCGCTGTCAGGCGGCAGTGCACGCGTGAGACCAGCGCCGCGTCGACAATGAAATCGGCCCTGGTCGCGCGGCCGACCGTTTTGACAGCGCCGGGCGTCAAACGGAACGTGCCTTCCTCACTCTGCAGGATCCACATGGCGGGTTATCTTAGTACAAGGCTACTTTGTCGGCGCGCGCGCCTTTAGCTCCTCGAACCAGTTCAGCACGACGTGGATCTCTGCCGGTCCTGGCAATCCAGCTTGGGTGAGCGCCGTTCCAAGGCCGAGGATCCGACCGTCAGGCGCGATGTCGTATGGACGTGCGTTCGCCGGATCAGCAATACCGAATCCCCGAGAGACTGCAACCGGATTCGCGAACGTCAGGCTCGGCTGCGTCCTCACGGTAACCGCCATGAACTGGCTGGGCGCCGGCACAAAAAACAGCTCCGAGCCGTCTCGAGTCCACTGCGGGCGCCCGCCTCGTGCCACCTGATACTTCGTGCCGGTCGGCGGAAACGGCTCGACGTAAGTCGTGGCTTCGCCGGCCCCCGTTTCACCGATCTGGTATGCCACCCATCGACCGTCAGGCGAAAACGCCGCGTCGGTCGGAAACACCATTGACGTGACGTCGCGAAACCGTGTCGCCTTCCGATCTCGAAGCGAATATGTCCAGAGCGACCATTCCAACCCTTTCTTCACGCTGAACAGGAACGCGTCGCTGTTGGGTGACCACGATTCCGGCACGTGGGACGTGCCGGGGTCAGGTGTCGTGAGACGCTCGGCGATGCCTCCCTCAGCCGGCTGCCAGAACACGGCGGGAGCGCCTTCACGATCCGATTGGAATGCCACGTGCCGGCCGTCTCCTGACCAGATCGGATAGCGGTTATTGCCACCGAACGTCAGACGTCGGACCGAGCTCGCGCCAGACAGCTCGAAAATCGAGACGTTGGCTTCTTTGCTGTCGCCCGCCTCAAACGCGATCTGCTTGCCATCAGGAGAGACGCGCGGGTACATATACGACCCCGGCGGAAGCTTCAGCGCCTCCGAGCCTCCCTTGCGATCGAACAACATCAAATTCTGGCGCGCCGCTGACGCCGGACCAGCCACGTATACGAGAGAGCCCGACTTGGAAAATGCAAAGTGTGCGGCTCCGCTCGTGACCGCGGTCACTCGACCCACGCCTTCGACGATCGGTACCGCTCCGCCCGTTGCAGCAAGCTTCCCGAGATCAAACGGTACGGCGAACAAGGTACCGGCGACGGCGTACACGATGTGGCCAGTCGGTACAAACCGCGCGTCAGAGCCTCTCTCGACGATCGTCTTCCGCGCGCCCGTCTTGAGCGACTGCACGACGATGTGGGCATTGTCCCAGGGGTCGACCCCCTGGACTCGCTCCGCGAGGGTGAACAGCAGGGTGTCGCCGTCAGGCAGCATCTGCGGACCATGTGTCAAGGCCTCGGCTGGATTTACCGCGACGACCACGTGCGGGTTCCCACCAACGGGCGAGACCCGCATGATGCCGGCCCCCGGTTGTCCGAACAGGAGGGCGTCGTCAACCCAGACGATGCCGGAAGGCGCCGTGCCTATCTGGCAGATTGTCAGAGGCGTGCCGCCAATGATGGCGATTCGCTTGAGCGTCCCGTCGGACCAGTACGCAAGCGATTGACCGTCTGGCGAAAACACAGGGTTGATGGCCGGTTCGGCTCCGGGTATCGCTCTCGGCTCAACCTCCGACATCGACCGGACGTACAGACGGCCGTCGGCGGCGTATACGATTCGCGTGCCGTCCGGCGAAATGTTGACGGCCTGGCGAGGCCGTATCAACTGCTGTCCTGGCGGCAGCGTCATCACGAATCGTGTCACCGCCGGCGCTGGCGAGAGCTTCAGTTTTCCAACCGCGGTCGCGGCGACTGCGGCGCCAATCAACATGCTGACCACGACCGCCGTCGCTCGCTTCCACACCGATCGCGGCGGCGGGCGTGTGACTGGTCCATCGGCCTTCACTGCGCCGGACTGGTTCAGCAGAAAGCGCGCTGTCGAGAGGTCGCCAATGCGCTCTTGCCGGTCTTTGCGAAGACAGCCCTGGACCAGGGCGCTGATCGTGTACGGCAGATCCGAAGGGAGCGCAGTCCAATCCGGCTCGCCTTTCAGCACCGTTGCGAGCGTATCCGATACGTCGTCGCCCTCGAACGCGCGGCGGCCCGTGAGCATCTCGTAGAGCACGCACCCGAACGCCCAGACGTCGCTTCGCTTGTCGGCCGCGCGGCCCTTCGCCTGCTCCGGGCTCATGTATGCGGCGGTACCGAGAATGATGCCCAGTTGCGTCATCGCCGGCGTGGTGATCGTCGGCGAGGCGGTGACGTCCCCCCGAATGCTGCTCGTTGGCTCCAGAGCCTTGGCGAGCCCGAAGTCCAGCACTTTGACGGTGCCGTCCGGCCGGAGCTTGATGTTGGTCGGCTTCAGGTCGCGGTGGATGATGCCTTGGTCGTGTGCCGCTTCGAGCGCCTCGGCGATCTGTCGAGCGATTCTGAGAGCGTCGTCGGTCTCTAAGCCGCGGCGATCTCCAGAGCCGCGTGCTCTCGAAGCAATCGCATCCGCCAGCGTCTCGCCCTCGACCAGCTCCATGACGAGAAAGTGACGGCCAGCGGACTCTTCCATTCCATGGAGCGCTGTAATGTGCGGGTGGTTGAGCGAGGCGAGGACTTTGGCTTCGCGCTCGAACCGCGCGAGCCGGTCCGGATCGAGCGCGAACGCGTCCGGCAGGATCTTCACCGCGACGCCGCGACCGAGCTTCGTGTCGCGCGCGCGATACACTTCGCCCATTCCGCCCGCGCCGAGCGGCGAGACGATTTCGTAGAGACCGAGTCGCGTGCCGGCGGCGAGCAGCATGCGGCGAGCCGATTCTAGCGGCGAAGCCCGGGGCGGCAAAGGGGAATGGCCGATGAATTCAGAAGAATTCACACGGAATTCAGCCACAGTCGATTGCCGTGGCACCCTATCTGCGGCATTGTCCCAATCAAGGAGCTGCAGATGATGAACCGCCGCTCGTTGCTCGTTTCCCGACGCTCGTTCCTTTCAGCCTCGTCTCTGCTGGTCGCCCCGGGCATCGCACGGGCCGACGTCGTCCGGACCGACTTTCCCTCGCATGAACCCGAGCTGGTCCAGGAGATGGTCGTCGTGTCGCACGGTAACGTTGCCCGGGTCAAGGAGCTCGTCGGCCGTCAGCCGGCTCTCGCCAAGGTCGCGTTCGACTGGGGCTTTGGCGACTGGGAGACGTGCATCGACGCGGCCTCGCACGTGGGCAACCGGGAGATCGCCGAGTTTCTGATCGCCAACGGCGCGCGGCCGACCATCTTCTCCGCCGCCATGCTGGGCCAGCTCGACGCAGTCAAGGCGATGATTGCTGCCGCACCGGGCGTTCAGCGGACGCCTGGACCCCACAGCATCACGCTGCTGCGGCACGCCATGGCCGGAGGCCCGCGCGCCCAAGCCGTGGCCGACTACCTGAAGACGATTGAGGGCGCCGACGAACGGCCGACTGAGAAGCCGTTGACGCCGGAGGACGTCAAGAAGTTGTCGGGCGCGTACACGTTCGGCGTGACCCCGTACAGCCGGATCGAGATCACCGCGAATGCGAACAATCAGATGCAGTTCGGCCGCCCCGGCCGGTTCCCGCGGGGGTTGACGCACCTCGGGTCCTACGAGTTCGTGCCGATGGGCTCAGAGCACGTTCGCGTCAGATTCAGCGACGGGGCAGGAGGAATGACGCTGACCGTCCACGATCCCGGTGTCGTCCTGACGGCGAAGAGGGCCGCGAGCTAGTGACCGTACGAAAACTGCGTCCGCCGAGCATCTAAGGCGCGCGTGCCGCGACAGCCGCGGCAATCCGGTTCGCCACGTCCGATTGCAGCGACGCCTCGGTGTCCGTCATGCGCGTAACGCCGACCCAGACGTGGGCTTGATCGGCCGCTCGAATGAGGTGCGACCGCACCAGGATTCGCTCGTCGACCAACTGCACCTGACCGAAGACGATGAAGTCGGCGCGCAAGGCGTCGCGGACGGCGGCGATGTCGCGGAACGGCCGCGAGGTACGCAGGATGGCGGCGTTGCCGATCACGGCCAGCTTCGGCTGCGCGGTGAGTGCGAACACGGTCGCATCGGTCAGCCCCTGCGACAGCCGCCCAAGTTCTGGACGGCCCGTTTCATTGTCGAAGAGGACTACGGCGACGCGGGTTTGCGCTCGGCCGGCCCGAAGCTGATAAGCGGTGATCGAAACCAGGGTCACCACGACCAAGGCTGCCGTGACCCAGACGATCGGACGCTCCTGAATCCGGCGGAGCGCGGGCCTTTCAGGCCCGCGAACATTTTCTGGTCGCGAGCCTAAAAGCGTCGCGCTACGTTCTCCGTCGGCCGCCGCGATCGATCCGATGAACCGATAACCCCGCTTCGGGACCGTCTCGATGTACTGCGGCTGTTCGGAGTTGTCGCCGAGCGCGTCTCGCAGCTTCGCGACGGCCGTGTTGAGGCCGGCCGCCGAATCCACGAACGTGTCAGAGCCCCAGAGGCGCTCGGTCAATTCCGCCCGTGTGACCAGGTCGCCCGGGCGATCGAGCAGCGCGGTGAGCAAGCGAAACGGCAGATCCTGAAGCGGAACGATGACGCCGTCGCGCCGGATCTCGCCGGCTTTCACGTCGACGTCAAACGGCCTGCCTTGAGCTCCGTCGAAGGGACCGAACGACACGCGATCCGTCAGCATGACGCGTGCACGCCGCGGATGATCGACTCGGCCGAGCGATCGACGTCCGCCTCCGTCGTGGACCAGTTGGACACGGAGATGCGCATGGCGTCCATGTCGTGCCAGCGCGTGCCGCCGAGCCAGCACACGCGCTCTTCCTGCACGCGGCGGACCGTCTCGCGTGTGGCGCGATCGGCGTCCCCGGAGCCTGGCTCGATCCGCACGAGCACCTGATTCAGGACGACTTCGTTGAGGATTCGGATTCGCGGCTCGGCGCGCAATCGATCCGCAAACCGGCGAGCCAGCCGGCAGCAGCGATCGATCATGTCCTCGACGCCGGCGCGTCCCAGCTGCCGCAGCGCCGCGTACACCGCGAAGCCCCGTGCACGGCGCGACGACTCAGGCGTCCAGTCCATCGGCTCGCGCGGTTCTTCGGGACTGCGAACGAGATAGGCGGCGCTCACGCTGAGCGCCGCACGGTGCGCGGCTGGATGAGCGGTGAAGGCCAGGCCTGAATCGTACGGCACGTTCAGCCACTTGTGCGCGTCCGTCGCCCACGAGTCGGCGTGCGCCACGCCCTGCACGTGATGACGAAGCGCTTGGCTCGCGCCAGCCCACAAACCGAACGCGCCGTCCACGTGAAGCCAGGCGCCGTGGTCGCGGCACGCGTCCGCAATCGGCTCGAACGGATCGAACGCGCCCGTGTTCACGTTGCCCGCCTGCGCGCACACGATGGTGGGTCCGATGCCTGTCGCCAGCGTCCTGGACAGGACGTCTGGACGCATGCGCCCCTGATCGTCCGCGTCCACGCGGACCACCTCCCGCGATCCGATGCCGAGTGTCCGAAGGGCGCCGACGACCGACACGTGCACTTCGTTGCCGACGATGACCCGCAGGCGAGGCGCGCGCTGGAGCCCATCGGCTTCGGCATCCCACCCCACGCGCCGCAGGACCTCGTGCCGCGCCGCCGCGAGCGCCGTGAAGTTCGCCATGTGGCACCCGGTCGCAAAGGCGACGCTGACGGCCTCGGGCAGCCCGAGCAGGTCGGCCACCCACCGGCCGGCGACCTCCTCGGCGACCGCGCCAGCCGGCGACATGACGTAGAGGCCGGCGTTCTGATCCCAGGCCGCCGCCAGCCAGTCGGCCGCCACAGTGGCGGGCAGCGCGCCGCCGGTCACGAATCCAAAGTAGCGTGGTCCGGTCGTCGTGACGAGACCCTGTTCGGCGGCGCGGGCCAGCCGATCGACGACGGTCAACGGCTCGGTCGGGCCGTCGGGCAGTGGACCACCGAGCGCCTGCCGAAGATCGTCGAGCGTTGTCGTCGGCCAGACGGGTCGATCCCGGCGCGATGCGATGTACTGCCGCGCAATCGTTACGGCGCGGCCGAGAACGTCTTCTTGAGCCACGTGACGATCGCCTGGGTGACGCCCCGACTGACGTGCTTCTCTTTCAGCGTGGGATACTCGTCCACTTCGCCGGTGGCGGCGGCCACGAGCAGGTGATTGACGCCGGGGGCCTTCACGACCTCGACCAGCTTCGCGTTCTTGCGCGTGCGCGCGAGCGCTTCGAGACGGTCGGCGTTGGCCGGCTCCACCTGCGTGTCGAGGTCGCCCTGCACGATCAGGAGCGGCTGACGTACGCCCGCCACGATCTTCACGGGGTCGGCGACGAGAAGGCTCTGGTACTCCGCGTTGTCGACGGCACGGCGGACGTCGGGCGCCAGGAGCTCGAGCCCTTTGCCGCTGATGACCGCGTCGTGAATGCGCTTTTGCGCGTCGACTTTCTGCTGTTTGTCTTCCGCCGACATCGTCGACCGGTTGAGCAGGCGCTGCTGCTGGGCGAGGACGATGTCCGCGCCGGTCATGCCTGGTGTCCCCAGCACGGCGACGGCGGCAATCCGCTTGTCTTTCGAGGCCGCGAGAAGCGCCACGATGCCGCCTTCGCTGTGGCCAATCGCGGCGATCTGTTTGACGTCGACGTCCTTCCGGTGCTCCAGCACCTTGATGGCGGCCCGGACGTCCTCCGCGTAGTCCAGGAGGCCGGCAGACTCGGCGCGGCCGCCGCTCTGGCCGATCCCGCGCTTGTCGTAGCGGACGACGAGGAAGCCGGCGTCGGCGAGCGCGCCAGCGATCTCGCCCAGAATCGGCACACCAAACGCGAGCCCGTCGCGATCGGTTGGACCGCTGGCGCCGACGAGTACGGCGGCGGGCAGCTTACCGGAGGCGGACGCCGGCTTCGAGATGGTGCCCGACAGCGAGAAGCCGTTGCTCGGGATGCTGACTCGTTCGTCGTTCGGGCGCGAGATCGTGACGGTGCGCGAGGACACCGCGGCGATGTCTTCGCGCACGACTTCGAGCGACTGTCCTGGCGCGCTCAGGCGAATCATTCGGCCGGGTTCGTCGGTCCAGATCGTGATCTCGACAGGTGCACCCGGAAGGGCCAGCGTGACGCGGGTCCTGCGCGCGCTGATCAAGCGCGCCGTGGTCTGAATCTGTTCCGCGGCCGATTCGCCGACGCGGCCGGTGAACGAGACGCCCGGCACGCTGTAGAAAGCGACATCGGTGCCCGGTGTCGCCGATCGCAGGCGCGCCGCGAGCGCCTCGTACGGTGCGAAGAAGCTGCCAGGAAGGAGCAGCAAGGCAGCCGCGTCGATGGTGTCGCGCTTCTGCGTGCTCTGACCGCCGGTGCTGATATCGCTCGTCGCCGTCGTCCCCTGCACCGTGGTCCGGATCGTCTGGGTCTGTCCGCGCACCGTTCCGTCGAACGTGAACTCGACCGGCCGCCAGTCTGTCGTGTACCGCGCCTGTATGCGGCGTGCGACCACGTCGAGCGGCGCGCCGAGACGGCCGGTCGCCGCGATCATCCAGCCATCAGCGATGCGCGTCAGGGCCACCTGCTCGGTGCCGAGCGGCACGCCGCGCAGAAACGTCGTGAAGGTGAAGGCGCCCGCCTCCTGCAGCGCCGGCGCGATGATGGGCTGCTGGTCCGAGGCGTCGATCGAGGCAGGAATCGCAAGCAGCGCCAGCGTCGCCGCCGTGGTGGCGGCCGCACGGATAGAATGGAACGAGCGCATGGCTCTGCACAGCATAGCATCATGATTCCGGCCGTTTCCCTCGACGCCTACGCCGCGGCGCGCGAGCGCGCGGGGCTCGTCGATCGGCCCGATCGGGCGCGGATCGTCGTTTCCGGCGCCGATCGCGCGTCGTTTCTGCAGGGCCTCCTGACCAACGATGTCATGGCGCTGCAAGCCGGACAGGGATGCTATGCGGCCTACCTGACGGCGCAGGGGCGGATGATTGCCGACCTCTACGTTTACGAGATCGGTGACGTGATGCTGGTCACGCTGCATCGGGACGTCAAGGACGCCGTGATGGCGAAGCTCGATCAGGTGATTTTTTCAGAGGATGTGCAGCTCGGCGATGTCACCGACACGTTCGCGCAGGTGGCGGTCGTCGGACCGCAAGCCGCGTCGATCGTGGGGACGGTGCTCGGTATCGACATCGATCGGCTCGGCGCCATGCCCGAGCACGGGAACATCAGAACATCCTGGCCTGCCTCGCCGTCCCTCGACGCTGCCCGGGACGGCGGCGAGCGTGTCGAACGGCCGAAGCTGCCAGGTGTCTACAGCCGCGAAGGCGGGCTTGCCACGCCGAAGCTGGTAGGGGACTCCGCCGGCGAAGGCGGGACTGGCACTCAGGCGATCGTCACGCGAACGGGCGACACGGGCGAGCCGGGATTCGATCTGTACGTCGAGCGCGCTCGGGGCGACGAGCTCAAACGGGTGCTGATGGCGGCCGGCGCGATCGAAGTCGATGCCGGCACGGCCGATGCGATTCGGATCGAGTCAGGCGTGCCGCTATTCCATCGGGACATGGACGAGGACACGATTCCGCTCGAGGCAGGTATCGAATCGCGCGCGATCAGCTTCAGCAAGGGGTGCTACGTCGGCCAGGAAGTCATCATCCGGGTCCTGCACAGGGGTCACGGTCGTGTCGCGCGCAAGCTCGTGGGCCTGCGTCTCGACCGAGCGGCCGCGCCGCCTGCAGGCGCCCGCATTCGGGCGGGGGATCGCGAGATCGGGGAGGTGACCAGCAGCACGCGCTCGCCGGCGCTGCAAGCGCCGATCGCGCTCGGCTACGTCCACCGCGATTTCGTCGAGCCCGGAACAAAGGTGACAGTGGACGGCGCAGCGGCAGAAGTCGTCACGCTGCCGTTTGTCGTGGGCACAAGGCAGCCCTAAAGGGCTGCGCTACGAGTTCTCCCGCGAGCGTGCTTCATCGCTCGTAGCGCAGGCCTTTAGGCCTGCCGTGTAAGCGTCGCGATCAACTCCGCATCGGCTGGCGGGAACTGAAGACCGCCGAGGTCGCCGCGCTCGACCCAGCGCATGTCCTGGCCGAGCAGCGGTCGCGGGTCTCCGAGGAGCTCGCACGCAAAGAAATGCAGCTCGACCTGACGATCCTCGTATGTATGCGTCGTCGTGAACACTTCGGCTCCGACACGCGCATCGGCATCCAGCTCCTCCCGCAACTCGCGCGCCAGACACCGGTCGAGCGACTCGCCGCGATCGCACTTGCCGCCGGGAAACTCCCAGAGGCCCTCGAGGTGAACGCCGCGGGGGCGCCGCGTGACGAGCACCTGGCCGTCGCGCTCGATGACGGCGGCGGCTACGACGATCGTCGCCACGCGCACGCCTTCGCCATCGGACACACCAGGCATCTCGGGTTGCGCGCGACGCAGACCGTGGCGCCCAGATCCATGAGCGCCTGATTGAAATCGAAGACGTGCCGAATGGGGACGAGTGCCTCGGAGACGCTCCACAGGTGGCGCTTCATCGCGTGGCTCTTCGGATCGCCCGCGCCGACGAACACCCGGAACAGCACGCGCGCGACGTTGGTGTCCAGGATGGCCGCCCGCTCGTGGAATGCGAAGCTGCGGATGGCGCCGGCCGTGTACGCACCGATCCCTTTGAACGACAGCAGCGTCGCCTCGTCGCTCGGCAACTGGCCGCCGTACCGCGCCACCGACTCGCGAGCGATGCTTTGCAGCCGCTTCGGCCGGATGTTGTAGCCGAGCGGATACCAGGTCTTCGTCACTTCGTGTTCGGGCGCATCGGCGAGCGCGTGCAGCGACGGATACTTCACGAGCCACTCGGTGT
>Ga0114129_10015578_pt1 | contig 10809 bp, 13 predicted proteins | sample RhiMetdeltSRZDD1_FD_80071 | JGI IMG/M metagenome (GOLD analysis project Ga0114129, IMG submission 80071) | Populus rhizosphere microbial communities from Tennessee, USA - Rhizosphere MetaG P. deltoides SRZDD1 (version 2) (version 2) | ecosystem: Host-associated > Plants > Roots > Rhizosphere >... | reverse complement strand
TCGCGGCCGACCGAACGCGCGGTGTCGAAGGCGTCGAACTGCTGGGAAAAATTGAGCTTCAGCGCCGGGTGCACGAACACGAACATCCCGAGCCGCGCGGCCTCGGCCCAGAACGGCTCGAATTTGGGATTGTCGAGGAACAGGCCGTCGGTTTCCGAGGTGATCACCACGCCCTGGAATCCCAGCTCGTGCCGGCAGCGATTGAGTTCCTTGATCGCGGGCGCGCCGCCAAGCGGATGCGCATGCGCGGCGCCGATGAACCGGCCGGGATAGTCGCGCTCGGCCTTCTTGGCCTTGTCGTTCACGAACCGCGAGGTGTCGGCATCGGCGCACATGCCCTGCGCGCTGGTGAGCCACGCCGCATCGATGCCGGCGAGGTCCATCATGCGGACGTGCTCGTCGAGATCGTAGAGCAGCGAGTGGATGGTGTAGCTGGGCGCGCCCTGCGCGTCGTAGTGCAGGATCAGGCGGTCGCCGGGATCCTCCTTGATCAGCTCGCGCGGCGTAAAGTGGTGCTGGAAGTCGACGATCATCTTTCCCCTCTGCGATCTTGCCGATGCTGTAGCTGATCAGGGCGAATGGCCGCAAGCGCGCGGCCCTCACATGCGGATACCGAGGTCCTTGAGGGCGCGGCCGACGGCCACGTCGATCCGCGTGTGCGGAACGTCTCCGATCGCCGCCCGGAGCTTCTCGCCCGCAATGCGGTGCGGGCGCTTCCAGAGATAACCGATCTCGGAGAGCTCGCGGCCCATCGCCAGCATGCGCCCGAAGGTGTGGATCAGCCACCAGCTCATCGCCTTGACCTCGAGCTGGCGCCCCATCGCCTTGGCGATCGCGCTGACGAGCTCGCGTCCGGTCACGGCATGGCCGGGAAACCCGAACGTCTCGAACCGGCCGAGCTTGTCGCGCACCGTGGCGAGCCGCACCATCGCGGCGGCGAGATCGGGCACGTAGGCCCATTCGTGCACGACATCGAGCGGGCCGGGATAGGTCACCCGTCCGCGCGCGATGTCGCGAACCAGCACGAGGTCGAACCACGATCCGCGGCCGCTGCCGTAAAAGTCGCCTGCGCGCAGGATGATCGTGCGCATGCCGCGCTCGGCCGCCTCGCGCATCCGTTCCTCGATTTCGACACGCAGCCGTCCCTTGCGCGAGCTTGGGCGCATCGGCGTGTCCTCGTCGATCACCTCCGGCAGATCGGGACCGTAATTGTACAGGTTGCCCGGAAACAGCATCGTCGCGCCCGCCGTCTCGGCGGCCTCGATCGCCGCAAAGGCATGAGGAAGCGCGCGGCGATGCCAGTCCGTGTAACGCGGATTGAGGGCATGCAGCACGACGTCCATGCCGCGCGCGGCTTCGACGGCGGCGGGGCGGTCGACCGTCTCGACGACCTTGGTGCCGCGCGGCGCGCGTGCCGCCGCGCCCGGCCGCACCAGGCTCGCGACCGCCCAGCCGGCGTCGCGGAAGGCTTCCGCCGCCGCATAGCCGAGCCGGCCGGCGGCGCCGAGCACGAGGATGCGGCCGCTCACCCCGCGCCCCTCTGCGCCGCCTCGAGCGCCCGATTGAGGTCGTCGTAGAGGTCGTCCGGATCCTCCAGCCCGACCGAGAGCCGCAGCAGGTCGGGTGGGCAAGGCGAGTCCGCTCCCTCGACCGATGCACGGTGCTCGATCAGGCTTTCGACGCCACCGAGCGAGGTCGCCCGTTTCCACAATTCCACTTTCGCGGCAGTCGCGACGGCAGCGCGCTCGCCGCCGCTGACCCGGATCGACAGCATGGCGCCGAAGCCGCCCGACATCTGCCGCGCCGCGACGGCGCGGCCCGGATGTTTCGGCAGGCCCGGATAGAGCACCTCGGCGACCCGGGGATGCTTTGCCAGCCGCTCGGCGAGCCGCATCGCGCTGTCTGCCTGCGTCCTCACCCGCACATCGAGCGTGCGCAGCCCGCGCAGCAACAGCCAGGCCTCGAACGGGCCGAGGATCGCGCCGTATTGGGTCCGCACGTCCTTGATGCGCTCCCACTGCGACGCCGGCCGCGCGGTCGCCAGCACGCCGGCGATCACGTCGGAATGGCCGTTGAGGTATTTCGACGCGGAATGCATGACGAGATCGGCGCCGAGCGCGAGCGGTCGCGTGAACACCGGCGTCGCCACCGTCGAATCGACCGCCAGCGTGGCGCCCGCCGCATGCGCGATCTCGGCGATGCCCGCGATATCGCTGATCGTCCATAGCGGATTGCCGGGCGTTTCGATGTAGACGAGGCTCGTCGTGCCGGGCTTCACGGCCTCGCGCACCGCATCGAGGTGCGACGTATCGACGAAATCCGCGCGATAGCCGAAACGCGGCGCCTCGGTCGCGAGCCAATGCCTGAACGCCCAGTACATCACCTTCGAGGCGACGATATGCGCCGGCGCCGGCAGCGCGAGGATGGCCGCGGTCGCCGCCGCCATTCCGGAGCCGAAGAGCGCGGCTTCGTGCGCCCCTTCGAGCGCCGCGATCACGTCCTCCGCCTGCCGCACTGTGGCGTTGTCGGGCCGGCCGTATGAAAACCCCGCGCGATATTGATTGTCCGGGTCGCGGATGAAGGTGGTTGCCACATGCAGCGGGGTAACCACCGCCTTGGTGAGCGGCTCGACCAGGCCCAGGGCCTGGGCGGCGACGGTGCGCGGTTTCCAAGTCTTCACGGTACGATCAGGCATGGCAGCTCTTCTCGCTGGTCATGGCCGCATTGGCGGCCAATCGCTTCGTTGACGGAACAGCATTTGCAAAGCCGAAGTGCCGACACAAGCTTGCCGCCGACGGTCGGCAACCGATGGCTTCACCAGCCGGACGATGATAAGAACGCGCAATGGCAGATTTCATGTCCTATGCCCTGGTGCCGATTGCGGTTCTCGCGGTCGCAGTCGTGTTGGTGCTGGGCCTCGTCAACATGATGCGCGGCGGTTCGCCGCAAACCTCGCAGAAGCTGATGCGGTTGCGGGTGCTGATGCAATTCATCGCCATCGTCGTCATCATGCTGACGATCTGGGCGATGCGCGGCTGAGGACCGTCCATGGTCGTGCTCAACAGGATTTATACGCGGACCGGCGACGACGGCACGACCGCGCTTGGCAACGGAGAACGGCGTAAGAAATACGACTTGCGCATCTCCGCTTACGGGACCCTGGACGAGGTCAACGCGGTCATCGGCCTGGTGCGGCTGCATACCGCCGACGAGCTCGAATTGGACGCGATGCTTTCCCGCATCCAGAACGACCTGTTCGACGTCGAGGCCGACCTTTGTCTCGCCGAGAAAGGTCCGGGAGGCGCGCGACTGACCGTGACCGACGCCCAGGTCGAATGGCTCGAACAGCAGATCGATTTCCTCAACGCCGGCCTGCAGCCGCTGCGCTCGTTCATCCTGCCGGGCGGCAAGCCGGGTGCGGCCTATCTGCATCTGGCGCGCACCGTCTGCCGGCGCGCGGAGCGACTGATGGTCGAGCTGAAGGATCAGCCGGGTGAAAGCGTCACCGCGGCATCGCTCAAATACGTGAACCGCTTGTCCGACTTTCTGTTCGTCGCGAGCCGCCATCTCAACGGCAGGGGCGACGCCGACGTGCTCTGGGCACCGGGCCAGAACCGGTAGCCCTGGACTCTCCCGATGGTAATGCCGCTCTACGACGAGAATCCTTTCGCGGCTCCGCGCCGGCCCGTCGTCACCTGGAGCCTGATCGCCGCCAACGTGCTGATCTTTTTGTTCGACGGCCTCGCAGGGGATGAGCAGGCGGTGGTCGAGCATTTCGGGGTCGTGCCCGCCGCCCTGAGCGGCGACATCATCATTCCGGGCGCGCTGCCCCCGACTTTCACGCTCGTCACCTATATGTTCGTGCATGCCGGAGTGATCCACATTTTCGGCAATGTCGTCTTCCTCTGGGTTTTCGGCGATAACGTCGAGCAGGCCTTGGGCCGCGGGCGGTTTCTTGCTTTCTATCTCTTGTGCGGGATCGTCGGCGCACTCGCCTTCGTGGTCACCGATGTGCATTCGGCGACGCCGCTGGTCGGCGCGTCGGGTGCGATTGCCGGCATCGTCATCGCTTATGCGATGCTGCGTCCCTGCGCCAAGGTCACCGCCCTTGTGTTCGGCATTCCAGTGCGCGTCAGCGCCTATTGGATCATCGGCGGATTCGTCATGATCCAGTTCATCAATCTCGGTTCGGCATCGAAAAGCGAGGTCGCCTATTGGTGCCATATCGGCGGCATGGTGGCGGGCGGCGTGCTCCTTCCATTCATGCGGCAGCCCGGGGTCAAGCTGTTCGAATGCCTGCGTCCGGAGCAGATCGAGGCGGACACGTCCCCGCCGATGCCCGACACGTCGCGTCTGCCCGGAGCGCCGCGACACGCTCCGCACGTTGACACTTGAACCGGCGCGCCATTAGCTTGCGCCGCCTTTCCCGCTGCCCGGACTCGCACGAGCCAATTCCATGAAAATCCTGGTGCCCGTCAAACGGGTCGTCGATTTCAACGTGAAGATTCGCGTCAAGAGCGACGGCTCCGGCGTCGAGCTTGCCAACGTCAAGATGTCGATGAATCCGTTCGATGAGATCGCGGTCGAGGAGGCGATCCGGCTGAAGGAGAAGGGCCAGGCCACCGAGATCGTTTGCGTCTCGATCGGTCCGGCGCAGGCCGCCGAGACCATCCGCACCGGTCTCGCCATGGGCGCCGATCGCGGCATCCTGGTCAAATGCGACGCGACGCTCGAGCCGCTGGCCGTCGCCAAGATCCTCAAGGCGATCGTCGATCAGGAAAAGCCCGGCCTCGTCATCATGGGCAAACAGGCGATCGACGACGACTGCAACCAAACCGGCCAGATGCTGGCCGCGCTCACCGGCTGGTCGCAAGGCACGTTTGCCTCCAAGCTGGTGATCGAGGGCGACAACCTGCTCGTCACCCGCGAGGTCGACGGCGGTTTGCAGACCGTGAAGCTCAAGAGCCCGGCGATCGTCACCACCGATCTGCGCCTCAACGAGCCGCGTTACGCCAGCCTGCCGAACATCATGAAGGCGAAGAAGAAGCCGATCGACGAAAAGACGCCCGAGTCGTACGGCGTCGACATCTCGCCGCGCCTCGAAGTGCTCAAGACCGGCGAGCCCGCCGGCCGCAAGGCCGGCGTGAAGGTGAAGACGGTCGCCGAGCTCGTCGACAAGCTCAAGAACGAGGCCGGTGTGATATGACCACGCTCCTCGTCGCCGAGCACGACAACAAGACGCTCAAGGATGCAACCAACAAGGCGCTGACGGCGGCCAAGGCGCTCGGCGGCGATGTGCATGTGCTGGTCGCCGGCAAGGGCTGCCGCGGCGTCGCCGAAGCGGCGGCGAAGCTCGACGGCGTCAAGAAGGTGCTGCTGGCGGACAATGCGGCCTACGAGCACATGCTGGCCGAGCCGATCGCGGCGCTGATCGTCTCGCTCGCCGGCTCCTATGATGCGATCGTCGCGCCGGCGACGACCACCGGCAAGAATTTCATGCCGCGCGTCGCCGCGCTGCTCGACGTCATGCAGATCTCGGACATCGTGAAGGTGATCGCGCCCGACACGTTCGAGCGATTGATCTATGCCGGCAATGCGGTGCAGCAGGTGCGCTCGAAGGACGCGAAGAAGATCATCACTGTGCGCACCTCGACCTTCCAGGCGGCGGGCGCAGGCGGCTCGGCGCCGATCGAGGACGTCGCGGTTGCGTCCGATCCGGGTCTCTCGTCCTTCGTAGGCGAAGAGCTGTCGAAATCCGATCGCCCGGAGCTCACCTCGGCGAAGATCATCGTGTCGGGCGGCCGGGCGATGCAGAGCCGGGAGAATTTCACCAAATACATCGAGCCGGTCGCGGACAAGCTCGGCGCGGCCATCGGCGCCTCGCGCGCGGCGGTTGACGCCGGCTATGCCCCGAACGACTGGCAGGTCGGCCAGACCGGCAAGGTGGTGGCGCCTGAGCTCTACGTCGCCGTCGGCATATCGGGCGCGATCCAGCATCTTGCCGGCATGAAGGACTCGAAGGTGATCGTGGCCATCAACAAGGACGAGGAGGCGCCGATCTTTCAGGTCGCCGACTACGGCCTTGTCGCCGATCTCTATCAGGCGCTGCCGGAACTGGCGCAGGAACTCGGAAAGCTCGGAAAATGACGGCGCGGACGCCGCACGGCCGCACCGGTCCGGACCATGTGGCGAAGCAGTCCGGAACGGCGTAGAACATCGCCCCCACGGGCAGACGGGATTTCGGCCACCATGGCGTCAAATATCAAGAAAATCGGTGTGGTTGGCGCTGGGCAGATGGGCAGCGGCATCGCGCATGTGTGCGCGCTCGCGGGACTGGACGTGAAGCTCAACGACACTTCCGGCGACCGCATCAAGGGCGGCATCGCCACCATCAACGGCAACATGGCGCGCCAGGTGAGCAAGAAGCGCATCACCGAGGAGCAGCGCCAGGCGGCGCTCAAGCGCATCGTGCCGGCGGACAGCTACGACGCCTTCGCCGATTGCGATCTGGTGATCGAGGCGGCGACCGAAAAGGAAGACGTCAAGCGCACGATCTTCGCCAACCTCTGTCCCTCGCTCAAGCCTGACGCCATCATCGGCACCAACACGTCCTCGATCTCGATCACGCGCCTTGCTTCGGCGACCGACCGCCCGGAGCGCTTCATCGGCATTCATTTCATGAATCCGGTGCCATTGATGGAGCTGGTGGAGCTTATCCGCGGCATCGCCACCGAAGATGCGACCTTCGAGACGATCAAGCAATTCGTCGCAAAGCTCGGCAAGACGATCGCGGTGGCGGAGGACTTCCCCGCCTTCATCGTCAACCGCATCCTGCTGCCGATGATCAACGAGGCGATCTACACACTGTACGAAGGCGTCGGCAACGTGGAGGCGATCGATACCGCCATGCGGCTGGGCGCGCACCATCCGATGGGGCCGCTCGAGCTCGCGGACTTCATCGGGCTCGATACCTGCCTCTCGGTGATGCAGGTGCTGCACGAGGGCCTTGCCGATTCCAAATACCGGCCATGCCCGCTGCTGGTGAAATACGTCGAGGCCGGCTGGCTCGGCCGCAAGGCGCAGCGCGGCTTCTACGATTATCGCGGCGACAAGCCGGTGCCGACGCGCTGACGCCCGCCCTCGCGCTCACGTTTCATTAACCATACCGAGGCTTTGGCGTGACCACGGAGCGCTGGACGGTCATTAGCGATCGACTAAGGTTTGAACGGTAATCAGGTGCCGGTAACTCGAAGGCCGCTCACGCGTCATGGATGCACTCGCTTCCGCCCTCATCGGCGCACAGATCGGACGGCTGCAAATGGCCGTCGCAGCGAAGCTGCTGCAGATCAACGCGCAGACCGCGGCCTCCGCGGTCAAGGTGATCGACGCCGCGGAAAAGAACCTCGACCGCCTCGCCGATGTCGCCGTCGGCATCGGCACCAACCTCGACATCACCGTCTGATCCGACGATCGCCGCGCGTGTACGGCTCGCCCGCTACCGGGCGTTAACTCATTGCTTCAATCCGGCTTTAAGCGCCGTCGGCCAGTCTCCGCGCCCAGGAGACGTCAAACATGGCCGCGAATGTCGGCCCAATATCCGGCACGCGGTTCGCCGCGTCGCAGCCGGCGGAAGCGTGGTTCGGCGCCACCCGCGCGATCGTCCGGCGTTGGCTCGATGGAAGCTCGGTCTTTGCGGCGACCCTTGCGACTACCGAGGCCGCACGCAGCAAACGCGCGTTCAATCTCGCGATCGACATCGCGATTGACCGAGGCAGCGCGGAAACCAAAGCCAAGCTCAAGGTGATCGGTGCCTGGCTCGATATAATCGCCTGACATCAGCAACCGGACATGATTCCGAATTCAGCGCCCGACCGCGGCGCTCACCAGCTTGACTGCGTCCTCGCTCGCCCATTCGGCGGGACCTGCGACCGCGCCGATCTCGCAGCCGGCCGGATCGACCAGCAGCGTCGTCGGCATGCCGAAGGCCCGGCCGATCTGCTTGAGATCCTGAAACACCTTTGCAGTCGGATCGGCGTAATAGCCGAGCCGCGTCACGCCGACGTCCTTGAGCCAGGCGCGCGGCTTGTCGGGATCGCGCGTGTCGATGTTGATCGCGACCACCTCGAAATTCGGTCCGCCGAGCTTCTCCTGCAGCGCATCGAGCGCCGGCATCTCCTTGCGGCACGGCACGCACCAGGTCGCCCAGAGATTGAGCAGTACGGTCCGGCCGCGCCAGTCGCTCAGCCGCCGCCCGGCGTCATTAGCGTCGCGAAATGCGAGGTCGGGCACGCGCAACGGCTTTGTCGTCGGATTCAGCGCGGCGACTTCGCCGCGGATAAGCGGGGTAACGCGCCTGGCGGTTTCCACCGCCGGCTGACAGGCGGCGTCGGCAGGCGGATTGCCTAGCAATGTGCCGATCCCGTATACCCCCGCGAGCCCGACGGCGACGCCGGCGATTCCGCCGGCCACGATCACGGCAAGCCGCTTGCTGGCGGACTTTCGCGCTGCGTGCTCGGTCATGATCGGCGCAACCTCGGTGGACGTGTCATGAGCAACAAGATGTGGGGCGGACGGTTCGCCGACAGCCCCGATGCCGTGATGGAGGAGATCAACGCCTCCATCGATTTCGACCGGCACCTCTACCGGCAGGATATCGCTGCGAGCAAGGCCCACGCCGCGATGCTGGCCAAGCAGGGCATCATCTCGACCCACGATGCCGCCCAGATCACTCACGGTCTAGACACGATCCTGTCAGAAATCGAAACCGGCAAGTTCAGCTTCAATCGGGCGCTCGAGGACATCCACATGAACGTGGAGAGCCGGCTTGCGGAGCTGATCGGCCCGGCGGCCGGGCGGCTGCACACCGCGCGCTCGCGCAACGACCAGGTTGCGACCGACTTCCGGCTTTGGATCCGGAGCATGATCGATGCCCTCGACGATGCGCTCGCGGCCTACCAGCGCGCGCTGGCGGAGAAGGCGCTTGCCCATGCCGCGACCGTGATGCCGGGCTTTACCCACCTGCAGACGGCACAGCCGGTCACCTTCGGGCATCATCTGCTTGCCTATGTGGAAATGGCGGCGCGCGACCGCGGCCGGTTTGCCGATGCGCGCGCGCGCCTCAACGAGTGCCCGCTCGGCGCGGCCGCGCTCGCCGGCACGTCGTTCCCGGTCAATCGCGACATGACCGCCTCGGCGCTTGCCTTCGATCGTCCCACGGCGAACTCGCTCGATGCGGTCTCCGACCGCGACTTCGTGATGGAGACTTTGGCCGCCGCCGCCATCACGGCGGTGCATCTGTCGCGTTTCGCCGAGGAGATCGTGATCTGGACCTCGCCGCTCTCCGGCCTCATGCTCCTGTCGGACCGGTTCACGACCGGCTCCTCGATCATGCCGCAGAAACGCAATCCCGACGCCGCCGAGCTCGTGCGCGCCAAGACCGGACGCGTCATCGGCGCGCTGCAGGGGCTGTTTGTCGTGATGAAGGGCCTGCCGCTCGCCTACCAGAAGGACATGCAGGAGGACAAGGAAGGCGCGATGGACGCGCTCTCCGCGCTGATGCTGTCGATCGCAGCCATGACCGGCATGGTGCGCGACATGCTTCCGGATGCGGCGCGCATGCGCAAAGCCGCGGACGAAGGCTATTCCACCGCGACCGACCTCGCCGACTGGCTGGTGAGCACGCTGAAGATGCCGTTCCGGGACGCGCACCATGTCACCGGCCGGATCGTGGCGAAGGCCGCATCGGACAAGATCCCGCTGTCGCAGCTGCCGCTCGACGCCATGCAGGCGATCGAGCCGCGCATCACCAAGGATGTTTTCGGGGTCCTGTCGGTGGACAATTCGGTCAAGAGCCGCGTCAGCTATGGCGGCACCGCCCCGAAGAACGTGCGCCGCGAAGCCAACCGCTGGCTCAAGACGCTCGCCAAGCAGCGCGGGTAACATGGTCCTGCCGGCGGTGCAGGTGAAAGGCCGTTAGCAGGCTCCGTGGCAGAATGGGTCGATTCCGGCGCCCGATCTGCTATGGTGCCGCAAGTCAGGAGGGGTTCCGGGTGATCCGCTGGTTCGACCGCTCATCGGCCAAGGTGGCCATCATCGCCGCGCTCGTCGCCGCGTTCGGGCTGGCAGGCTGCGGGCGCAAGGGCGGACTCGATCCGCCCCCGGCGGCCGCCGTGGGGGACCCGGCTCTCGCACCATTGCCTGACGGAAGGCCGGCGCTCGGGCCCGACGGCCGGCCCATTGCGCCGCCGCCGACCGGCAAACAGCGTAGTTTCCTCGACTGGCTCATCGACTGAGCCGCGCCGGCGTCGCCATGCATCACTTCGATTATCGCGCCGGCGTGCTGTACGCCGAGGGCGTCAATCTTGTCGACCTCGCGTCCCGCGTCGGCACCCCGTTCTACTGCTATTCGTCCGCCACGCTCGAGCGCCATTACCAGGTGTTCGCCGGCGCCTTCACGGACGTGCCCGCGCTCGTCTGCTACGCGATGAAGGCGAACTCCAACCAGGCGGTGATCAAGACGCTGGCGAAGCTCGGCGCCGGCGCCGACGTCGTTTCGGAGGGCGAGCTCAGGCGCGCGCGGGCGGCGGGCATTCCGCCCGGCAAGATCATGTTCTCCGGGATCGGCAAGACCGCGCGCGAGCTCGCGCTCGCGGTCGATGAAGGCATCCTGTGCGTCAATGTCGAGTCCGAGCCGGAGCTCGAGCTGTTGTCCTCGATCGCCGCGGGCAAGGGCCGCACCGCCAACGTCTCGGTCCGCGTCAATCCCGACATCGATGCCAGGACCCATGCCAAGATCGCGACCGGCAGAGC
>Ga0114129_10015576_pt1 | contig 10810 bp, 12 predicted proteins | sample RhiMetdeltSRZDD1_FD_80071 | JGI IMG/M metagenome (GOLD analysis project Ga0114129, IMG submission 80071) | Populus rhizosphere microbial communities from Tennessee, USA - Rhizosphere MetaG P. deltoides SRZDD1 (version 2) (version 2) | ecosystem: Host-associated > Plants > Roots > Rhizosphere >... | reverse complement strand
TCCATCGCGAGCATGTGCGTCGCTTCGATCGTGTCAGCCGATGCGAGCCCCGGACAGACTGACTTGCGGCCGCCCGTGAATCCCGCGAAGTAGTGAAATGTAATACCACCAGTCAGAAACACATGCGAGTACTCTTTGAGTGCGCTGTTGACTTCGACTGTTACACCGCTGGCCGTTTTTCCGAGCGTGGTGAGTCGTGTGCGGTCATATGCGTCGTGCTGGATGAGGCGCAAACGCTGGGCGACGAATGAAGTCAATAGTTCGGTTTTCTCTTTTTCGGTGACTGGACGGTGAATGCCGGTCGCAAAGATGATGGCGATGTTTGCGGACGAGACGCCGGCTTGAATGAGACGCCGCACCAGGAGATTTACGATCTGCGCGCTGGCCGTCGCGCGCGTCGCGTCTGACACGACAATGAGAACCGAATCGTCGCTGCCAACGATTTCGTCAATTGGCGCGGAGGCAATTGGCGATTCAAACGCCCGACCGACTTCGAAGTCGCTCAGTGGCGCGTGCGCGCCGGAATTCTTAGTGATTATAGAGAAGCGGGAATCGTCAAAACTGAACTCAAGAGATCTGCGTCCGTAAGCCAGTGAAATTAGGCTACTCATCGATGCCGATGCCTTCTCTGCGATTCTCTGCGTATCTCTGCGTTCTCTGCGTTAAGCGATCTGTTAACGCAGAGCACGCAGAGATACGCAGAGGACCGCAGAGAAAAACTTTATAAACCAAAATCAATCATTGCGCGTTCGATTACGTGAAGGGAAGCGAAATCTGTTTCGCCGGCGGTGCGAGCTTCCGCGAGCCACTTGCGTAGCTGTCGCGCCTCTTCGAGGGATCCGATGCGACAAGCGCCCGTGAGTGCAAGCGTAACCAGCGCATCGGGAGCGCCATGAGTGACCAGCGCTGCCTGTAACGCCGCCTGCTCTCGCAAATCAAGAGTCAAGAGGAGATTGAGTTCCATTACCGCTCAGATCTAAAACACGCCGTGCCCGCGTGGCAAAAGTGAAACGTCTCGTCTTCGAAATCGGGGGTTTCCATCTGGATCGTGAGGTGATCGACACCAAAACGATCGTGAAGCTTGGTGCGCAACTCTCTTAACAGGTCAGGCTGGGAGATACTCTCGACGTGAATCACATGCGCGCTCAGCGCTTCACGTCCGGAGGTGATCGTCCAAACATGCAGATCGTGAACGTCAGCAACACCGCTCGTATCTAAAATTGCATCTTCAACAGCGGCGAGATTGATGTGCGCGGGAGTTCCTTCTAACAGAACATTCGTCGACTCCTTGATCAATCTCACCGATCCCCAGATGATCAGCACACCGATTACCACGCTGAACACCGCATCAGCCGCGTACCAGCCAAACAGCGACATGCAGACGCCCGCGAGAATCGCCGCCACGGACCCGAGCGCATCGCCCATCACGTGCATCCATGCTCCACGCAGGTTCAGATCGACCTCGTGGCGCGCGTGTAGTATCCACGCACAAACCAGGTTCACCGCCAGACCGCCAGCAGCGACAGCGATCATTGGTCCACTGCGAACGACGGGCGGGTCCAGCCAGCGTTCGTAAGCGCCGTAAAAGATAAACAGCGAGATCATCACGAGCGCGACGCCGTTGACGAGGGCGGCAATGATTTCCAACCGGTAGTAACCAAAGGTCTTGCTGGAAGTCGCCGGGCGAGAACCAAACCAAACGGCGATGAGCGCGAGCACAAGTGCAGCGACGTCGGTAAGCATATGACCGGCGTCGGCGAGTAGCGCGAGCGATCCGGTCCACCATGCGCCCACGACCTCGGCGAACATGTAGAGCGTCGTCAGCAGTAGAACCAGAGACAAACGACGCCAGCTTTCGCTGCTCCGATGATGCCTGTGGTTGTGCGACGTGTGTGCCATGCGCGTTGAGTGGGGGAATGGTTCGGAAGAATAGCACAGAACCATTTATCCACAGATTACGCAGATTACACAGATTCTTAATCTGCGTAATCTATGTAATCTGTGGATGGCTTAGAGCGCCGTCAAGCCAAACGCGCTATAGAACTCGCGGTAGAGTTCGTTGTACTCGCGCAAGCCCACTTCCATGATGCGGGGCAGTTCTTCGAGGTCGGCGACGTTCACGACTGCGTTGACGTTGTTTAGAAATGCGGCGTGCGCATCCATCGTGCGCAACGAAGGAGAGATAAGAACGAAGAAGAGACGGCGACGTTGCGGTGGACGAAGAACATTGATCTCTCTGATCACAAACACCGACCCCTGCTCGGCGGGATCAAACTGTGGTTCGAGTAAAACCACGTCCATCTTGTTAGCGCGCATCGTCTCGACAGCCTGGCGCGTGTCCTCGGCGACATAAACCTGACAACCGGTCTGGGTCAGCTTGCGCGCAATCAAATCGCGATGAGCTTCGCTCGTACAAACCAACGCCTTGCGCTTGTCCCATGATGGCCGGGCCATGGGATTGTCTGTGTTGCGCGCAGTGCCCTTCGAAAGCAGATCGACGAGCATGCGTAGACTATCGTCGTTCGGAACTGTTTCGGCCGGCGTAGCGGGCTCGTATGCGCGAGCTGTGGTCGGTTCAAAACGATGATGCTCAGTCGCAGGAGAACCACCCAACGCGAGCGCGCTCTGTTCCGTCGCGGGAGAAGGTGGACCCGAACTAACCGTGTTGTTGCACTTGGGACAGCGAACGTTAAAAGGCCGCTGTGGTGACTTCTCATCGTCAACCTGCAACCGCGTCGAACATTTTTGGCAAACAAGAATCATTCTCTACTCAATCATCCCCAGCATCGAGCCCGCATCGGAAAACATATTCGCCGGCATGTTCTCTCCGTCTCTGCGAATGAAATCTTCAGCGGCGGTCATGCCCTTCAGCGACAGCAGCAAGTTGTTCTGGTTGGTCGCGAATGCAAGGCCGTCTTCGAGACTGACGACTTTCGATTCGATCAGGTCTTTGATGACAGTGTCGAAGTCCTGCATTCCGTCGAGCTTTCCATCGCGCATCGCGTCCAGGAGCGATTTGCCTTCTTCCTCGCCGGCCTCGATGTACTCGCGCGTACGCGGGCTCGATCTCAGGACCTCGACTGCCGCCACGCGACCGCTGTTGTCGGCGCGCGGGATTAAGCGCTGCGAGACTATGTAACGAAACGTCTGGGCCAATCGCGTGCGAATCACGGGCTCTTCGTTCTTCGGATAGAGTCCGATGATGCGATCGACTGTCTTCGAAGCATCTATCGTGTGAAGCGTCGAGAGCACCAGGTGACCCGTCTCAGCCGCTTCGAGTGCGATTTCCGTCGTCTCGTAGTCGCGCATCTCGCCGATGAGAATCACCTTCGGCGCCTGTCGCAAGGCCGCACGCAACGCCGAAGGAAAGTCACGCGTGTCGTGCCCGATTTCACGCTGGTTGATTGTGGATCTTTTGTGGTTATGAAGGTATTCGATCGGATCTTCGATCGTGACGACGTGGTAGTACTTTTTCTCGTTGATGATGTCGATAATCGCTGCCTGCGTCGAGCTCTTGCCTGAGCCGGTTGGACCAGTGACCAGCACGAGGCCGTTGCGAAGCTCTGCGATGTCTGACAAGTGCGGCGGCAAACCGAGTGACCTCAACGTGGGGATGTCAGTCGGGATGACGCGCATCACGATTGAGTAGACGCCGCGTTGCTGAAAGATGTTGACGCGAAAGCGGGCGCGCGATGGAAGTGAATAGCTGAGATCCGCGGTTCCGGTGCGCGCGAGCCGTTCGGCGGCATCGGGATGGCCGTGCATCAGCGTGAGGGCGATTATCTCGGTCTGATAGGGCGAGAGTTTCTGAACGCCGAGCGGCTGGACCGGCGTCAGCTTCCCATTGATTTCAACCTGCGGGAGCTGGCCGACAGAGAAATTGAGGTCGCTGATCTTGTCAGAGACCACCAACATACGCTCAATAATAGGCGGTAAATCAAAAAAACTCATCGATGTCCGAGCTCTCCGCGAGGGTGTTTTCAGGTGCGTGCCGCTGGCAAGGTGGGAGCAGGCCGCTTTGGATTCTCGCGCAAAACAATGATTAACGCAAGAAGAATTTAGCCACGAAAAGGCACAAAAAGTTATACAAGAGAGTTAATGAGAGTTTGAGTAGCGTAAGGAATTTCAGCGGGATCTGAGAGTAGGGCGCTTATCACAGCGACCGAGTCCGCGCCGGCTTCGATCACTTCGCGCGCGTTTGAGTGCGAAATTCCACCAATTGCGACGAGCTGGACGTTGCCGACCGCCGCTCGCACCGCGCGCAGGCCTTCGAGACCCAGGGTTGGAGAAGGGTTGGTCTTAGTCGATGTTGCGAAAATTGGACCAATGGCGATGTAGTCAATGGGCAGTGTGAGAGCTTTTCCAGCTTGTTCGACGCTGTGTGTTGAGTAGCCGATGATGGCTTTGTCGCCGAGTAATCTTCGCGCTGCTTCCGGTGGCATGTCGTCCTGGCCCAGGTGAACGCCGTGTGCACCCACGGCCAAAGCTATGTCCACCCGATCGTTGATTATCAGTTGAACCCCAGCGGCGACGGCCGCTCGAGCGTGTTCGTAAAACTGCAAAGCCGGCATATGCTTTTCGCGAAGTTGAACGAGTGTCGCGCCCCCGAGGCTCAGCAGACGGACCTGATCGGCGTGTGAGAGTCCTGACAGTTGAACATCGGTCAGTGGATAGACGCGCGGAAGCCGGAAAGAACTCTGCATTACGACTCGTCGGACTCTTTCTTCTTCGGCCGCATGTTGGCGGGGAGAATTCGCTTCCGCAAACGTATGGTCTCGGGAGTGACTTCCACGAGCTCATCATCCGCGATGAACTCGAGCGCCTGTTCCAGCGACAATTCCTTCGGGGGAACGAGACGCATGGCTTCATCGGCCGTCGATGCCCTCATGTTTGTGAGTTTCTTTTCCTTGATTGCGTTGACGTCGAGATCGACGGCCCTCGCGTTCTCGCCGACGATCATCCCTTCATAGACTCGAGTTCCGGGTCGCACGAAGAGCGTGCCGCGCTCTTGCAGGTTGAAGAGCGCGTACGTCGTCGTCTCGCCAATGCGATCGGCGACGAGCGAGCCGGTCGCGCGCCCACGCATTGCTCCCAGCCATTCTCCCCAACGAAGAAACATCGTGTTGAGAAGACCTGTGCCCTTCGTCTCGGTCAGAAACTCGTTGCGAAAGCCGATCAACCCGCGTGACGGCGCTTCAAACTCCAAACGCACGCGGCCGGTACCGTGGTTCACCATCTTCGTCATCTGACCTTTGCGACGGCCGAGAGCTTCGGTGATGACACCGATGAACTCGTCCGGACAATCGACGACTACAGCCTCGATGGGTTCGAGCGTTTTACCGTCGACTCTTCGTGTGATGGCCTCCGGCTTCGAGACCTGGAGCTCATAACCTTCGCGACGCATCATTTCGATGAGTATCGCCAACTGCAATTCGCCGCGTCCCGATACTTTGAACTGATCGGGCGAGTCGGTTTCTTCAACTCTGATCGCGACGTTGCCGAGAATCTCCTTGTCGAGTCGCTCCTTGATCTGCCGTGACGTCACAAACCTTCCTTCGCGGCCCGCGAACGGCGAGTTGTTGACGCCGAAGATCATCGCGATGGTGGGTTCGTCGACCGCGATCGCAGGCAGCGGTTGAGGATTGTCAGTGGAAGTGATGGTGTCGCCAATGTTGATGTTTTCAATGCCGGCGAGTGCAACGATTTCGCCGAAGCCTGCGCGCTCGATGGGCTCTCGTTTCAGTCCCTCGAAGGCGTAGAGCTGCGACACCTTCGTTTTGTGAATCGATCGATCGGGTTTGACGACTGCGATCTGGTCGCCGATCTTGATCTCGCCGGAAAAGATCCGCCCGATTGCCAGGCGCCCGACGTAGTCGTTGTAGTCGAGGTTGGCGACAAGTAGTTGCAGCGAGTCAGTGCGCAGCTCGCGCGGTGATGGTATCGAGTCGACAATCTGCTCGAAGAGTGGCTGTAGATTCTGTGAAGCGTCTTCCAACTTTCGCTTCGCCGTTCCGTCGCGTGAGACGGCATAGAGTATGGGAAACTCGATCTGCTCGTCGGTCGCATCGAGATCGAGGAACAGCTCATAGATTTCGTCGACGACTTCCGCGGGACGCGCGTCGCCGCGATCGATCTTGTTGACCACTGCAATCGCAGGGAGACGAGCTTCGAGTGCTTTCCGCAGCACGAACCTCGTCTGCGGTAGACAACCTTCAGCGGCGTCGACAAGAAGCATCACCCCGTCCACCATCTTCAAAACGCGCTCGACCTCTCCGCCGAAGTCTGCGTGGCCAGGCGTATCCACGATATTGATCTTCACGTCGTGGTAACGCACGGCCGTGTTCTTCGCCATGATCGTGATCCCGCGCTCTCGCTCGAGATCCATCGAGTCCATCACGCGGTCGCGCACCTGTTCGTTCTCGCGGAAGGTGCCCGACTGCCGCAGCATCGCATCGACCAGCGTCGTCTTGCCGTGATCGACGTGCGCAATGATGGCGATATTTCGAATGTCTTTTCTCTCTTGCATCCGAATCATTTAGCCACGGAAGTTCACGATTTGGCTAATTGCCTCAGCGCCTCGAACAGCACGATGCCTGCGGCCGTGGCGAGGTTCAGGCTCCGCACATTTGGATTCAGCATCGGGATTTTCAGACAACGATCCCAGTTGGCACGCAGGAGTTTTTCAGGAAGCCCGCGTGTTTCGGGGCCAAAAACAAGACAGTCGTCCTGCTGAAAACTCCAATCCGTGTAAAGGCGATCGGCCTTGGTTGTGAGATAGACGAAGCGAGCTTGCGGCAACGACTGGTAAAACGATTCGAGGTCTCGATGGCGCGTGAGGTTTACGTGAGGCCAGTAATCAAGCCCGGCTCGTCGCACCGCGCGATCGTCCATGCGAAAGCCTGTGACGCCGACGATGTGCAGCGGCACGTTAGTGGCAGCACACATACGAGCAATGTTGCCCGTGTTGGGTGGAATCTCGGGTTCGACTAACGCGACACTGATCATGAGAACAGTATAGGCGTGCAGGTCGTGTTCTGATCAAACAACAAAAAGAAACGACGAGCTTCGCTTGAAGGTCTCGTCGTTTCTTTTGTAAGGCCTCGTCGGCCTCAGATGTTTGTGTGCGCCAGTGGAAGGTTCGTGCTGTAACCTGCTGGTTCGGGTTATCTCTTCTTCGCGGCCTTCTTGGTTCCGCCCTTCTTCGCGGCCTTCTTGGTTCCGCCGCCGCCCTTCTTTCCTGCTTTCTTTCCACCTTTTTTAGTTGCCATAGCTTCTATGTGCTCCTTCTTTCGAGTTTAGTTTTTTGTTTTCTTCATGACCACAAGATAATGTGCTTGCTTCGTTCTTGTGGGCTAGAGTAAACGGCGCACAACATCTTGCTATATAAACGCAATCATCTCGGATGTCAATAACTTATTACTCCAATGTTGAAATATTTTTTTCTGCCGTCAAGCGCGCTCTCGCGTCGATCTGGAGCGTCAGCGCGTCACGAGAGCGCCATTGACGAACACAGATCTCATCCGCTCAACATGGACCATAAACTCTCGACGCGCACTCGTCGCGTTTAAGTCTTTAACTCGCGATGCAGATCGAAATTGTGTGAGTGAAGAACTGATGGTCCAACTTTTTTCTAACGGAACAACGGAGTGAAGATCCATCCATCGTGCGTTTCGATTCCGTAGTAAGTGAGCACGGAATCTCTTCTGCTGCGACTTGCAACTCCGACGAATGGACCAGTCGCATCGTCGTCAAAAGCTGATGGAGTCTTTTTTTCAGGTTTGGTTCCAGTATTGATGGCTGTGATCACCCGCGGAACCGCAAGTAGTTGTAATTGCGTCATTTCCCGGTCGGTGCCTGGCGGAGGAGTACCGTTCAGGTAGAACAATATTGACTGTTGAAAATCGACGAGTGCGTCAGTGCGCGGCAGAACAAAACGCCATTCACCTTCGATCGTGAGCGGATCGCGCGCCGCTGACGCGCGAAGAATATGACGGTTCTTCGACCCACCTGGAATCGGTATTCCCTGCAGCAGTTGGTCCATCGACGACGGCAACGCTTGATCTCCAGGAGGAATACCCGTGCGTCTTCGATACAGGTAGTAATCTTTGATCGCATCAGCCACTTGCTCGCCGCGAAAGATCGCTTCCTGCTCGCGATCGCGCATCGACTGCTGCTGCAGACTCGGCGCCGCAGCCATCGCAAACAAGGCAAGGACAGTCATCATCGCCAGCAGCGCGACGAGCGTGTAACCAGCCTCCGATCGCCTGCTCGTCACCAAAACAGCGCGAGACGCAGCCGCCGAGCGACTTGAACTCGACCCGAATATATTGTGGTCGGCTGTGGCGCTATGGTTCGTCATCTTCTGAATCAACTCGCGGCGTTGGACGTGCTAGAGGACCAGCACTCTTATCGCCTTCACTCATCGCAATCGTGTGTTTGATCTTCAGAGTAGTGTCTACCAGCACCAACTCTTTATCGGAGATGCTCGTGACGCGAAACCTTCCGCTCAACACGTCGCCGCGAAGCACATTCATGATGTTCTTGTTGTTGCGCTCCTGAACAAGAGCGATGTCGTCCACTCGATTGGGCCGGCCGATGATACCGATGTACGTGTAGTTCGGTGTCGGCGCGGGCGCAACGTTGATTGATAACTGGTTTGAATAGAGCAGACCGTCGGGCGTGCGCACCATCACGTTGCGCGTTCCGGGACTCGCGATCATCGACGCCGAGACCGTCGCGGAAAGCTGCTGCGGGCTCTTGTAGGAAGTGGGGAGCTCGCGGCCATCGATGACGATGCGCGTCGCGGGCGTAAACTTATCGCCTGCGGCTTCGAGTTTGAAATCTGCGGTGCGAGCGTAGACGTTCGACGGAGAAACGGACGCCAGTAGAAGTGGCGGAGGCGAAGGCACCGGTGTTGGGGCTGCTTCTGTAGTTTTTGGGGCCGGTGCAGGAGGCACGTAGTAAGCGAATATGTTCCGCCTGGCTTCCGGCACGCTGTACGAAGGCGGCTTGAACTCGATTGTAGTGAACGCTGCGAGGTCAGCCGGCGGTGTGTTGTCGGTGCGTGGCGCTGCCGGCGTTCCTCCTCTCGCGGGCGTTGGACTAGCAGCCGGTCGCGCGGTGCTTGACGTCGATGTGCCGCTGCCGAAACCGATTAACGTCCACCAGAGAAAAATGATAGCCACCAGACCCAGAGCGCCGGCCCAGATGAGCTTCTTCTTTTCTCCCGGTTTGCTTAGATCGACCAATTGCATATCGGTTATTCCTAATCGACCGGTGTGCCATCGCTTCCGGTGTTGCGCTGGAAGTACGTCGCCATATTCAACTGAAGACTCACGAGTGAGCCACGAGTGCCCGACTCGGGGGTCGAGTCATCCGCCGAAGCAGGCGCGTTATTCTGCTGCGCGCGCTGTAATTCCACCTGGTTGATAACTACGAATTGTTTGCTTCGCTCGACATCCTGAATGAAGCGACGAACGTTCTGGTACTCGCCTTCGACGGTGACCATCACGGATATGCCCGGATAGAAACTCTGCCACTTCGTCACTACAGATTTTCCTGACAACGACTTCGTGCCCGTCGGATCGAGCGTCGTGTAGGTCGGACCTGACGTGTTTCGCAGTGCGTTCTTGATGATGAGTTGGTTCAACTCTTCGTACAACGCGATGCGCCCCTGATCCTGTCGCATGAGGTGCTCAGTCTCGAACGTATTCAAACTCGCCGCAACCTCGTCTACTCTTTGTTGCGTTCCGTGCTCTGTGTTAACCACGCTACTGAGCTTCTGGAGATTTGTCTGCACTTGTTCGCGATCTCTGTTCAGCGAAGCGATGCGCGAACGAGCCGGCACGAGGAAATAGATATAACTAAACAGGACGAGCGCCAGCACAATGCAACTCCCGGTCAGACCTGCGACTTCGGCGACTCCCAACATTTTGCCGCGACGGGAGGCGACAAACTCGCTCACGCGCCCTTTATACGCGTGCGACGCGCGGTGCGGAGGTTGAGGTTCTGTTGTCACTTCTGTGCTCATCTTGGAACCTCACTACTCTTCCGTGCATCGCCTGCTTCGGCGACGCTCTCTGACGACGAATAACCGGGCCGCGCACGATACACGACCGAGAACTCGTATTCAGTTCCGGCTTCACCTCGGCCCTTTTGCAGGTTCTGATTTCGCAACACGAGGTAGAAGATGCCTTCCTTGTGCATCGCAGCGATCATGTCGCTAATGGTCGCGGGGTTTTTTGTAAAGACTGCCAGCTCGAGTTGAGCGACAGTTTGATTTGCGTCTCTGGTTACATCCTGAACAGCGATACGAGAGACTCTAACGTTGTTTGGAAGCGAAGCCTCCAAGTCTGCCAAAAGCTGCGACCACGAGAACAGTTTGCGATCGACCAAGAGGTGCGCCGCCGGCAGGGCCTGCTGCTGGTCGGCCGTAAAAGCGGCCTTCAACGTCTCGGCCTCTTTCATCAGGGCATGTTCTTCTTGCTTCAACTTGTTGATTTCGATCTGGGCTTTGTCAGCCTGGGCTTTGGCTGTCGTCGTGAGCCGTACAACCAGAATCAACCCGATGAGCGACACGAAAAGGATGATCGCGGTCAAAGCCCACGGGAGAATTCGATTGCTGAACGGCCTCGAGGCCAGGTTAAGACTGTTATTCACCGGAAGAAATTCCTCGCTGAGAGCCTATCGGCAGGCCAACTTTGGCAAAGCATACACGCCCTGAGGAAGCAATCGCAAACAACCGGAAGCTTGCACGCGCCGCCGCCGGGGGAGTTTCAGAATAATGGGTGCTGTCTGAATTTGAAAATCT
>Ga0114129_10015572_pt1 | contig 10810 bp, 6 predicted proteins | sample RhiMetdeltSRZDD1_FD_80071 | JGI IMG/M metagenome (GOLD analysis project Ga0114129, IMG submission 80071) | Populus rhizosphere microbial communities from Tennessee, USA - Rhizosphere MetaG P. deltoides SRZDD1 (version 2) (version 2) | ecosystem: Host-associated > Plants > Roots > Rhizosphere >... | reverse complement strand
TACCAAGCGGGCAAGCCCGCGATCGCCGGCGCACCAACGACCGTTGAACCTTGGCCTGCGGCACCGTGGCAGGGAACGCACGCCTCGAACAACTCGGCGCCGGAGATCGGGGCGGCGACGGAACTGCGTGCGCAACCGGTCATCGTCAGCAGGCACGTGAGACTGCCAACGGTCGCAATGATCCCTGCTAATGGAACGCCCATCGGTTGCCGCGTTGTCGCGCGCGAGCTTAGCATGGCTCGGTATTCTTCCTGAGAGATAGGTGACGGGCGCGCCGCTGTCGATGAATGCCAACTGTCCACGCGCGCATCCGCTTGGTTATCCTTGATATCGAGTTTGAGGCGTCCGGCCGGCGTGTTCAGATCGGCGATGCCGACGCGGAGCTGATAGGCACCGGCCGGCAGCGAGTTTTCCACGAAATATCGCGAGTCGCCGCCGCGATGCTGCCAAATCACCCCGCAACGGTTCGCCTCGCTACGGCAAGCGCCTTGCCCGAATCCAGGGCATGACCCTGGGGCGCTGGAGCGGCCTGCTTGTTTCCAGCCTGGCACTCAACGGGCTGATCCATTCGGCACAACTCGAAGCCCAGGAACACACCCCCGCGAAACAGGCGGCACGACTCGACGAGACAGCTCGAACGGCATTTATCCGCAGCGCACAGGTCTGGTCGCCAACGAACATTCCTTCGATCGACATGAGGGCTGGTCCCGGCGGACGTGGTGCGTTTCCGCCGAATCAGATGGTCACGTGTACATACGTCGAAGGCAGGCGGCACGGTTCGTCGCGGAAGTTCGCCTGCGCCATTTCTCCTGGCGACGTAGTGAAGATACGCTACGGCGTCCACAACGAAGAGGTCCAGGCCTCTGTCCTGGCTACCCGGCTGCTGTGGGCGCTTGGATTTGCTGCGGACAGGGTCTATCCCGTTCACGTGCGATGTAAGGGATGCTCCTCCGATCCGTGGCATCGTCCCGGACGCGTCAGCGAGGATCACGTGTTCGCACCAGCAGTGATCGAACGTCATCCTGAAGGAGATGAGGTGACCGACGAGGGTACGCCTGGATGGAGCTGGGGAGAGCTGGACCTCGTTGACGAGAGCATGGGCGGCGCGTCTCCCGCCCAGCGGGACGCCCTGAAACTGCTCGCGGTGTTCATGCAGCACACGGACACAAAGCGCGAGCAGCAGCGGTTGTTATGTCTGCCGGGTGGTCTTGTCGCCGGCGGCCGGTGTGTCAAGCCGTTTCTGATGTTGCACGACGTCGGGCTCACCTTCGGGCATGCGAACAAGTTCAATAGGACCGCCAGCGGGAGCGTCGATCTTGATGAGTGGGCCAACACGCCGGTGTGGAAAGATCCCGATGCATGCGTGGGTCACCTGGGCAAGTCTCTCACTGGCACACTGGGGAATCCGCCGATCAGCGAGGCCGGACGGCTGTTCCTCGCGCACCTGCTCGTGCAGCTGAGCGATCGGCAGCTTCACGATCTGTTCGAGGTGGCTGGAGTCGATCGCGAGCCTGAGTGGGTCGCAGCCTTCAAGCACAAGCGCGATGAGATTGTGTCCGCGCACTGCGCTCGATGATCGTCAACCCGAGGACCTCCCGAACTCCACGCGCAACACGGTGAGCGGAGACCAGGGCCGAAGTCTCCGCTCCTGATCAGCCAACAGCCACGTCGACCGCCTCTGAGGCGGGCTCACCACGCTACCCGAATTCCGGTATTGCAGTTCGTCCGAGGGACTCGTATGGTCTCGCCTCGGGAGGAACAAATGGTCGCTCGATCGCCGGGTGGTATGAAACGCTTCGTCGGCGGCCTTGCTGTCACGGGCGTGCTCGTGATGACGGCTGCAGCGTCTGTCCTGGCCCAGGCTGGCGCGACAGGTCAGATCAGCGGCGTTGTCCGGGACGAGAGTGGCGGCGTGCTGCCGGGCGTGGACGTCACTGCAACCCAGACGGACACGGGATTCAAGCGTACGGCGATCAGCGACGGCAACGGTCTGTACACGTTGCCGGCGCTTCCGACCGGACCGTATCGTCTCGACGCGATGCTGTCCGGGTTCAAAGCCTTCCAGCGTGCCGGTGTCACCCTGCAGGTGAACGGCAATCTCTCGATTCCGATCACGCTTTCTCTCGGCGAGTTGAACGAGACCGTGTCGGTGACCGGAGCAGCGCCGCTCGTCGAGACGCGGAACATGGGTGTCGGCCAGGTGATGGACAACGAGCGCATCAATCAGCTGCCGCTCAACGGACGCAACACGGCGGAGCTGATTCAATACGTCCCCGCGGCCGTGCCGACTCCGAACATGAATGCGAACGCCAGAGCGTTCAACGGAACCCAGGGAGGCCTGGCGTTCTCTGTCGCCGGGAGCCTGCCGAACGCCCTCAACTATCTTCTCGATGGCGCCCCGCACAACAATCCGTACAACAACCTGAACCTGCCGCTGCCGTTCCCCGACGCGCTGCAGGAATTCAAGGTGGAGACCAGCGCGCTCACCGCGCAGAACGGTATCCACGCTGGAGCCGCGGTCAATGCGGTCTCGAGATCGGGAACCAATCAGACGCACGGAAACGTCTTCGAGTTCGTGCGCGATCACCGGTTCAACGCGACCAATCCATTCAACGTGGTGCGGGCGAACGGGAAGCGCCAGGACGATGGTCTGAACCGCAACCAGTACGGCGCGACCATTGGCGGACCGATCGTCCACGATCGATTGTTCTACTTCGCGGGATATCAGGGCACGCGCACGCGACAGACGCCGAGCAGCGCGTTCGCGTTCGTGCCCACCGCCACCATGCTGCAGGGCGATTTCACGGCATTCGCGTCGGCCGCGTGCAACGCGGGGCGTCCCCTGACGCTGCGTGCGCCATTCGTGAACAACCGAGTCGAGCCGGGGCTGTTCAGCCCCTCTGCGCTCGCCATTGCCGCCAAACTACCGGCGTCCAACGATCCGTGCGGCCGCGTCCAGTATGCGACGCCGACGTCGGTTGACGAATCTCAGTCGCTCGGGAAGGTCGACTTTCAGCTGAATTCGACCCACTCGCTCTTCGGCCGCTACATCGCCACGACGCTGTTTCAGCCGCCACCGTACGAGCGGTCCGGAAACCTGTTGACGACGGCGAGCGGCGGCACGGACAACCTGGCGCAGTCGCTGACAGCCGGGCACAACTGGGTGTTGAGCTCGAAGGCACTCAACTCCTTCCGCTTCGCGTTCAATCGGACGGCCATCCATCGAACCAACAGCGACTTCTTCGGCCCGCAGGATGTCGGTATCAACATCTACTCCTACCTGCCGAAGTACACGACTCTCAGCGTCACCAACGGCTTCAGCTTCGGTGCCGGCACGCAGGCAGAAGCCGTGTTCTATACGAACTCGTATCACTTTACCGACGACATCACGAAGGTGTCAGGCGCGCACGAGTTCGCGACCGGCGTGAGCCTGGTGCGCTGGAGCACCGTCAACGTGGCCAACGTCCGATCCGCTGGCAACCTGACCGTCGACGGATCGGCGCTCGGCGCAGGGCTCGCGGACTTCCTGCTGGGGCGGCTCACACAGCTCCAGCAGTCGGCGCCGAATACGTTGTACGCCAGGGAAACGTACTTCGGTCTGTATGCGCAGGACACCTGGCGCGCCTCGTCGCGGCTGACACTGAACTATGGCGCGCGCTGGGAGCCGTACTTCCCGCAGCACCTGACGAACAACCAGGTGTACAACTTCGACCTCGAGCGCTTCCAGCAGGGGATCCGCAGCCAGGTCTACGTCAATGCGCCGGCCGGTCTGTACTATCCCGGCGATCAGGGCTTCCCCGATCAGTCGGGCCTGCATACGAGTTGGACGAACATCGGGCCGCGCGTCGGAGTGTCGTGGGATCCGGCCGGGACAGGCCGCACCTCGGTGCGGGCGTCGTACGGCCGGGCGTTCGACTTCGTCTCGGGCGGCTTCTACATCAACGAGGCCAATGCGCCGCCGTGGGGTGACGAGATTCGGATCCAGAGCCCGCCGGGCGGCTTGGACAACCCGTTTGCCGGCAGCGGTGTGACGAACATTTTTCCGACGCAGCAAGCGAGCAAGACGGTGCCGTTCACGCCGTTCGGGTCGTACATTTCCACCAGGTACGACATGAAGGCGCCGGTCTCGGATTTGTGGAATGCAATCATCGAACGGCAGATGGGCTCGAACTGGGCGGTATCGGCCGGATACGTTGGCAGCTACACGAATCATGTGTGGGAGACGCTGCCGCTCAACAACGGGGATCCGACGGTCGCGTCCGTGGTCGTCGACGGCGTTCGGACAACCTGCGACGCGGCAGCGTCTACCTTCCAGTCGTGCATGAATCGCATCCTGAATCAGCGCAGACCGCTCTACATGGCCAATCCGAGCGTCGGCCAGTACTTCGGACCCGTCGATCAGTTCGTCACCGATGGCTGGCAGCGCTACAACGGTCTGCTGTTATCGGTGACGCGACGCGCGGCACGCGGCGTGTCGCTGAACGCGAATTACACGTTGTCTCACTGTTACGGTGCGCCGTCGGGCAACGGCGGCACGAACTCGCCGAATCTCGGGACGGGCTATAACGATCCGGTGAATCACGCGTTCGACAACGGCAACTGCGACATCGATCGGCGACACGTGTTCACGCTGACCGCTTCGGTGCAGTCACCGGTCGTCAACGGGCATGCGTGGTCTCCGATCGTCGCCGGGTGGCGCCTGGCCGGCAGCGTCCGCGCGCTGTCCGGCCCGTGGCTCAGCGTCGCGCCGGGCACCGATCGCGCCATGAACGGCCAGGCGAGCACCCAGCGCGTCAACCAGATCCTCGACGATCCGTACGGCGACGGGTCGATCGATCCGGCGAACGGCGGCAGGCGTTTCCTGAATCCGGCCGCGTTCGCGCAGCCGGCGCTCGGAACGCTCGGCACGATGCGGAGGAACAGCATCGAGGGGATCGGCAGCAGGAACCTCGACCTGTCGCTGACCCGGATGTTTCGCGTCGCTCGCGCGCAGACGGTCGAACTCCGCGCCGAGGCGTTCAATGCGATGAACTGGTTTCAATGGCTGCAGCCAGGCCAGACGGATCCGACACGCGCGCCGACGCTCAATCTGAGCAGCCCGACGTTCGGCGAAATCACGACGGCGGGTGATCCACGTATCATGCAGTTCGCTGTTAAATATGGCTTCTGATCGCAACGAGGCACCCATGAAGATGTCCGTACTCGTCACGACCCTCGCGATCGCGACCATGACGCTCGGCAGCGGCGTCAGGCTCGCGGCCCATCACTCTCATGCGATGTTCGACATGTCCCAGGAGCTGACGCTCGTCGGCACCATCAACAAGGTCGTGTTCAGGAACCCGCACGTCATGATGTATGTCGACGTGAAGAAGCCGGACGGTGAAGTCGAATCCTGGTCGGTGGAGATGTCCACGATCGACAACGAGCAGCGCCGCGGTCTCTACAAGGACTCGCTGAAACCCGGTGAGATGGTCACCGTGAAGCTGCACCCGCTGCGTGACGGCAGGAAGGGTGGCAACTACACGTCGATCACCACCGCCGACGGCAAGACGTACGACTGAGGGTCATGTCGATGGCATCGCCCACGGCGGTTCGGCGGCGGCTGATCCTGTCTGCGTTCGCAGCGCTCGTGTGCGCGGTCCCGCTCGCCGGGCAGCAATCGGCTGTGACGCTGTTCACGACCACGGATTACCGCCAGGATCGCGATCGCTGGACCGATCCTGCGTACTATCTGAACAACACCGCCCGTGAGCTGACGGACATGCAGGTGGATCTCCGATTCGGCCAGAAGGGTTCTGGCGAGGACAAGTACCAGATCAGAAGCCCGTATCCATTCAAGGACTCGTGGGAGCACTATCAGGCCTGGCTGAAGCGAGCCAACGGCGGCACGAAGCACACCATGAGCACGCTGCCGGACTGGGACGGCCGATGGCAGACCGAGGCGACGTGGCTCGACAGCCGCGGTATCCAGGCGAGCACGGTCGCCGCGGCGCTCACGCCGCGCTACCGCGAGTATTACGTGCAGCAGGTGAAGGCGGAGTCAGAGGGGCGCCACTGGTGGGCGGCTTCCTTCTGCTTGCCGGATGGATTCATTCGCGGCCTCACGCGCGTGGAGCAATTCGTTGTCCGGCCGGCCCAGGCCCTCATCCTCAGCGACATGCTGGTATCGACGCAGGTCCGGTGGATCCACACCAATGCCGACCACGTACCGACGGAGAAGCAGTTCCAGCAATGGATGGGTGAATCGGTCGGCTTCTGGGACGGAAACGCGCTCGTCGTTCACACGAATCAGATCAAAGGGTGGAGCGCCACGCATTCGCTGTTCGAGTGGAGCGATGAGCTCACGTCGGTCGAGCGATACGAGCGCCGGGGCGACGAAATCGTGGGCGAGATTACGCTCTACGATCCGGTTGCGTTCCAATACCCGCTGCACGCCGCGTTGAAGTACCGCCGTAACCGCGACAGCGACCGGATGGTATACAGCACGTGCACCGACACCAACGGCATTTCGAGCAACATCTTCGTGCGTCCCGACGGTATCACCGACGAGAAGGTGCCTGGCGATCCCGGTTACTGGGATCCGACCGAGCCGCGGCCATGGGCTGCGTATTACGCGATCGGGGAGCGCGCACAAGCGTCCGCACGAGGAAAGGCGGCGCCCTCCAGTCCGTCACAACCAGCGAAGTGAGAGATCACATGGCCGTTCCGATGGCGAGAGTCAGAATCGTGGGCGCGGCGATCGCCTGCGCGATGTCCGCAGTGACGGCGGCAGCACAATCGGGATACACGTTCGATCCCGCACGTCCGTTTGCCGGCGTCACGGCCGCTCAGTGGCGCGACACGTTCGTGAAGCCGGCAGCGGTGGATCCGAAGGACCCGTTCCACAACCTGACGCCTGCCGAGTGGTGGCGGAACACCTGGCAGGGGGAATGGCGCGAGGCCGCCGCGAAAGGCGTGACGTTCAAGACGTTCTACGACCGCTTGCAAGGCAAGGCGCATGACGGCAAGACAGTGGACATCAAGAGTCCCTATCCGTACAGGTCAGCCGAAGAACAGTGGAACGCGTGGCTGAGAGCCGCGAGCGGTGGAACCAAACACACGAAAGCGACGCTCCCCGACTGGACGGGCGACTGGACGGGCGGACCGGATTACCCGGATGCGCTCGTACGGGATTTCTGGACCGCCGTGTCCGATGCCTATCGCCCTCGCTACGAACAGCTGCTCCAGGCCGAGCTCGAAGGCCGCCACTGGTGGCCCGCCGACAGCTGCCGGCCGAATGGATTCGCACGCAGCGGCTGGACGATCCGCTACTTTCTGATGGACCCGACGATGGTGGATTTCTCGTTCGTCAATCCGGTGAATCAGGACCGTTACGTCTTCACCGACGGCCGCGGGTTCCTGCCGGAGCGCAACGCGATTCCGCAATGGATGGGACAGTCGCAGGGGTTCTGGGACCGTGACGAGCTGGTGGTGTGGACGAAGGACATCATCGGGAACAGCGGTGGTCACGGGCTGCCCGAGCACAGCGATCAGCTGCAACTCGTCGAACGCTTCAAGCGGATCGGCGACGAGATCCTGGCCGACGTCACGTGGTACGACCCGGTGGCCTTCGCCTATCCGTGGCACTCGACGGGCATCTTCCGGAAGCAGCCGTTGGATCGCTGGAAGCAGGAAGCACCGACCCTCAATGAGTGCGCGACGACCAACAACGTGTATCACGACCAGAACGGCGTGATTCAGGAGTTTGCGCCAGGCGACCCGCTGTTCCACGACCTCTACGACGACACGCCCTGGATGACCGTATTCACACGCGCGGAAGACGCCAAGAAGGCGGGGCGGATCCCGCCGGCGCCCCCGTTTCTCAGCTTTGCCTCGGGTCCGGGCTCGCGGTAACCGGCGTCACGCGACGCATCAGCGGATGTGGATGATGCCGCGTTTGATGGCGACGTTCACCGCCGCGGTTCGATCCTTCACGTCGAGCTTGGCCCGGATGTTCTTGACGTGCACTTCGACCGTCTCCTCACTCAGGCCGAGCACGCTCGCAATCTGACGGTTGCGCATCCCTTCGGCGATCAGCTCGAGCACCTGCGTCTCACGCGGCGTGAGCGCGGGGCGGCCGGCGCGTGCGTCGAGCCGCGCCTTCACGTGTGGAGTCACCGGCTGACGGCCTTCGTGGACGTCGCGGATCACGCGAATGAGATCGTCGGAGAGCGTGTCCTTCAGCAGGTATGCCGACGCACCGGCATCGAGCGCACGGTAAATATCCTCGTCTCCCTGATACATCGTCAGTACCACGATGCGCGCGTCGGGCTGCAGCTTCCGTATCGCCTTGATCGCGTCGACGCCGCCCATCGTCCCGAGCTGCAGATCCATCAGCGTCACATCGGGCCGGTGGCGGAGAAACAGCGCGATTGCCTCTTCACCGCTCGATGCAGACCCAACCACTTCCATGTCAGGCTGCAGGTTGATGATCAGCGCGATCCCTTCGCGGACGATGCGGTGATCCTCCGTGCACAACACCGTGATCCGTTTTTTCTCCATCGTCTCTGTCGATTGTCTGCATCGGAACGGTGACGACGACTCGTGTGCCACGCGCAGGGCCGGAGGCGATCGACAACGTTGCCTGCGCCGCCTGCGCACGTTCGCGCATGCCGACCAGACCCCAATGGCCGTCCTCGGCATGGATCGGATCGTCGGGATCGAAGCCGCAGCCGTTGTCCTCGACCGTCAACGTGACGGCCGCGGGCGCGTAGTCGAGACCGAGGCGGATGGCGCCCGCGTGCGAATGGCGAACCGCATTGGTCACGGCCTCCTGGCCGATACGCAGAAGCTGCTCGTCGATTCGGCCCGGGCAGTCCCGCGGCGTTCCCGTGACGACAACCTCCAGCGCGACACCGTTGTGGCGCGTCGAGCGTTCGGAGACGAGTCGGAGTGCCGTCGGCAGATCGTGTTCGTCGAGCAACGGCGAGCGCAGGTTCCACAGCGACTGGCGGCATTCACGAACATACGCTTCCACCTGCTGCCGCAGAGCGAGCAGTCCTCTGCGCGCGCTGCCGTGATCCGGTGCTTTGATGAGGGCTTCGCACTGCAGTGCCACACCGACGAGGCTTTGCAGCAGCGTGTCGTGCAGCTCGCGACTCAACCGTGCGCGCTCACCGTGCACGATCGCCAGCTGCCGGCGGACCTGATTCACTCGCAGCCGCCACGCCGTCCACGCGGCCAGGACGCAGGCTGCGACGCACAAGGCGACGAACCAGGACGTCTGATAGAACTCCGGCTGCACGGAAAATGTCCACAATGCGTTCTCCCCGTGCCACGATCCGCTCGCATCCTGCGCCTGCACGCGGAATCGGTAGGTGCGCGGCGGAAGGTTGGTGTAGATGGCCGTGCGCAGCCGACCCGAGTTGATCCATGCGCTATCGAAGCCGTCGAGACGATAGCGGAATCGTGTCTGCTCGCCGGGACTGAGCGTGGGGACGCTGAATTCGATCTGCAGTCGGGCAGCCGTTGGCGGGATGGCCATCCCCTCGACAATCGGCAACCGGCGGTCGTCGATCGCGACGACGTCCACTCGCACCGGCGCGCGGGCGGTCTCCCCCTGCATCGCGTGAGGATCGACGATCGTGACGCCGGTTCCCGTCAGGAACCACAGTCGGCCGTCGCGAGTACGGATGGCACTTGGCTGCCCCATCCATCCCGCCGTCCCGGCGACGCCGCCCGCTGCATCGATGATCGCGACCGAGACGTCGTCCCAGCGACCGGCCACGGCGGCGTCGAACTGTGATTTCGTGATTCGCACGATTCCCGAACCGGTGCCAATCCACAACGCGCCGGCGCCGTCTTCGATGACCGACGTGAGCGCGTCGAGAGGCAGTCGCGCGTGTCGCTTGAGGGTCACACATCGTCCATGGCTGACCCGACTGAGCCCGACACTTCCTGCGATCCACAGTGTGCCGTCGCCATCTTCGAAGAACATGCGGATCCGGCCGGCGGCGAACCCCTCCGCTGGTCCATATGTTTGTGTCGAGCCGCTCGCGTCCATCGACATCAATGTTTCGCCCTGCAGGACGAGCCAGAGGCGATTGCCGTGGTCCGCGAAAATCGAAACAATCCGACGGCCGTTGGTCGCTGGCGGCAGCGGCGCCACGGACACGCGGCCATCCTTCCATCGGTACAAGCCACGGTCGTTGTCCAGGATCCAAACAGTGCCGTCCGGCGACGACGTGATGGATTTGACCTGGCGGAGGTCTGGCGCGACGGGTTCCGCATTCGCGGCGAACGGTGAGAAGCGTTCGAGGCCCCTCGTGGAGGCGACCCACAGCGACCCGTCGGCATCCGCGTGCATCGCGTCGGCTTGAACACGCGTCCGCTCGTGACGTTGGGGCCGCCACTCGCCGTTGGAAAAGGCAAACCGCGTAAGGCCGTCGGGCGTATTGACCCACACGGCACCGTCCGCGGTCACTTCCACACCCGTGACCACGCCGACGTCCTGCACCGGTGTCAGCCGCTGCGGTGCGAGTCTGTTGAGGCCCGCGGTTGTGCCGACCCAGATATTGCTCTCGCGATCTTCCACGAGTGCATAGACAACATTGCTCGACAGGCCCTGGACATCCGTTATCGCCTGCACAGGGGCATGATCGTTACCGGCGCCGCGCACAAGCCACACACCCTGCCCGTAGGTGGCGACCCAGAGATTGCCTTTCGAATCCGGCAACAGGTGATATCCCTTTCCACGCGGTGAACCTGGCGAGTGTGGCAGGTCGCCGGCGAGGCGCCGATACCCACTCGTGCGGTCGGTGGCCCAGAGGCG
>Ga0114129_10015571_pt1 | contig 10810 bp, 8 predicted proteins | sample RhiMetdeltSRZDD1_FD_80071 | JGI IMG/M metagenome (GOLD analysis project Ga0114129, IMG submission 80071) | Populus rhizosphere microbial communities from Tennessee, USA - Rhizosphere MetaG P. deltoides SRZDD1 (version 2) (version 2) | ecosystem: Host-associated > Plants > Roots > Rhizosphere >... | reverse complement strand
GTCGCATAAACAACGACCAGGTCAGGCTTCAACGAGATGATCCGCTCGATGTCTGGATCGAGGAGGGCGCCGACACGCGGCAGCTTCTGCACTTCGGCAGGGAAATTGTCGTAGCTCCCGACGCCGACCACCTGCGGGCCCGCGCCGATGGCAAACAGCATCTCAGTGACCGCAGGGATGAGGGAGATGATGCGCTGCGGGTGCCCCTGCGGCTGAACTGCGCCAGGGCTGACAGCCGCGAACGCCCACGCCAGCGCGACCACGACCGCGAGTCTCAGAATCCTCATCGTCAAGCCTTTTTCACCAGCAGCCAGAGGAAGAACGGTCCACCGATCAGCGCTGTGATCACACCGACGGGAATCTCCACCGGAGCCATCGCCGTGCGAGACACGACGTCACAGGTCACGAGGAATCCCGCGCCAAACAGCACCGAGGCCGGCAGCACGACGCGATGATCGGATCCCACGATGAGCCTGACCAGGTGCGGAACGATGATTCCGACGAATCCGATCGGCCCGGCAATCGAGACGGCGGCTCCCGTCGCCAACGATGCGCTGAAGAACGCCGCGCGCTGAACGCGGGTGACGTCGACGCCGCGCGTCTCCGCCTCCACAGGTCCGAAGCTGAGGAGGTTCAGCGGACGCGCGATCCAGGCGAAGACGAGGAAGGCGACAATGACGAGGGGCAGTGAGCCCAGGAGCGGCCGGTAGCTGGCGATGTCGAGGTCGCCGATGAGCCACCGCAGCATGCGATACGTCTCGGCGAAGTCGGCCAGATACTGCACGAAGAGGATCAGCGCCGAGAAGAACGCGTTCAGCGTGACGCCGGCGAGCAGCAGAACGTTCGTCGAGAGACCGCGCTGGCGCGCGCGGGCCAGCGCATACACGATCGCAACAGCCCCGAGAGAGCCGGCAAAACTGGCGATCGGAACAGCGGACACACCGCCCCACTCGACAGCCCATCCAAAGGTGATGGCCAGCATGGCGCCGAGCGCCGCGCCGGCGGAGACGCCCAGCGTAAACGGTGTGGCGAGAGGATTCCTCAGCAGGCCCTGAAAGACGACACCAGCCGCCGCCAGCGCTGCGCCGACCAATGCGCCTGCAAGGGTGCGCGGCATTCGCGCGACGAAGAAGATCTGCGCATCGACGTTGTCGCTGAACGGGATCGACGTGTCGAAGGCCTTGCGCAGGCTGATCGAAGTGGAGCCGGCAAGCGGGGCAAGGAGAATCGCGGCGGTGGCAAGCGAACCGAAACCCAGGATCGCGACGAGCACTCTGCGCCGGATCGGCTGTGTCATTGCACGGTGCGGCGAAGAGGGACGATGACGAGATGTCCGGCGTCCTCGTGCCTGTGGACATCGGCGTCGACGCCGTAGAGCTCGCGAATGTTCTCCCGCGTCAATACTTCTTCCGTGGGTCCGGCAGCGATCACGGCGCCGTTCCGCAGCATCACCATCGTGCGGCACAACGTGGCGGCAAAGTTCAGATCGTGTGTGGACACGACGACACCGATGGGCATGCGCTGCTGGATGTCTCTGAGGAGCGCGGCAACCTCGAGTTGATAGGCGAGATCGAGTGCAGCGGTAGGCTCGTCGAGCAGGAGGAACGTGCCTCGCGATCCGCCGTCAGCCCCGCGGACCTGCGCCAGGGCGCTCGCGATGATCACGCGCTGCTTTTCGCCGCCGCTCAACGTCGAGAACTGGCGATCCTCGAGATGGTCGGTGCCGGTCGCGGCGAGCGCGTGGCGCGCGATCGCGATGTCGGCGGGACCCTCGATCTCGAATGGGCCGAGATGCGGGTAACGTCCCATCAGGACGACCTCGAGGACGCTGTAGTCGAAGGCGAGGTGCGTCTCCTGCGCCACCACGGCCATGCGTCGCGCCAGTATGGTCCGCGGCATGGCCGAGACGTCGGCATCGTCCAGAACCATTCGTCCGCTCTCAGGTTTCAACGTCCCGGACAGTACCCTGAGCAGCGTCGTCTTGCCCGAGCCGTTCGGCCCGATGATGCCGACGAAGCCCTCGTCGCCCACATCGACCGACACACGCCGGAGGACGGGATTGGGTCCGTAGCTGAACGACACATCAGTCGCGCGAAGCAACGACACCTCCCGCTACGGGCGCTACGGTGTCCACGAGTTCGATGTCCAGCGCCCAGCAGCCCGATCGCAGCACATGACCAGCGCTCCGGACCTGCAGCGGACGCTGGAACAAAGGGCTGTTTGTCACGAGCGTGTGGTACTCGCCGTTTTCTCCGCAGGGGTCCACACCGATCCGGGGGAAGTGGGTCAGCAGGTCCAGTGTGAGCGGACGTCCCAGCCAGCTCGAATCGAGGAATCCGGCGCGCGCGGTCACGATCATGGCTTCGCCGCCAGTCTCGAGAAACTCCCGCAGCATCGACGACGTTGGCTCTCCCCAGATCGGTTCGATTGCGATCAGCCCGGCCTCAGCGCAGACCTCCTCGGCCCACCCCCGGTGCTCCTCGAACATGATGTCACCGAAGATGACATGCGTGATGTCATCGTCGCGAAGTTCACGCAGCGCGTCGGTGAAGGATGCCGTGTAGGTGGCCCATGAGCATTGCCGGCTGACGAACTTCAAGCCCATCAGCGCGGCGTGCGCTTCGAGAATCTCCGGCCGCAGGCCGTGCGATCTACTCCGCGCCCCCTCTTCATCGAACATCGTCAACATCGATACGACGTCGTACTTTTCGTGCATCCGGTGGAGCGCGGTGCAGGAGTCCTTGCCCCCGCTCCAGGAAACCGCCGCTCGAAAGGTGGCTGGCACCTTCCGGGGGAAGGTGCCAGCCACCAATTGCGGATTCTGCGTACCTGCGCGGTCGTTGCGACGAACGGTTGGCGAAATGGTCATCAACTGGATGGCTCAGAACGTGACGCGGACACCGGCGCGCGCGGCGCGGCCGAGCGCATGGAAACCCAGGGGCTCCATGTATTCGGTATCCGTGAGGTTGTCGATCGAACCGAGGATGGAGAACACCGGCGTGATGCGGTAGCTGCCGCGGAGATCCCAGCGCGCGTAGCCGTCGTTGGACGTAATCGCCGGGACGAGCGACGAGAAATCGCTGTCGACGCGGCGGCCGACGAACGTGCCGATGCCGTCGATTGTGAGATCGCGCCACGTCCAGACAATCTCGGCAAAACCTGAATGCCGTGGCCGCCTGAACAGCCATTGTCCTTCCGCGAAGACCGGATTCGTCGGCGCCGTGCTCTCGAGAATCTCCGACGAGAGGAACGTGTAGCCGACGGTCGCGTGAATTGACCGCGCGGGCGCGGCGACGAACGTCAGCTCCGTTCCCTGAGCGCGGGTCAGGCCGATGTTGAAGTACTGCGCCGTGAATGGCGTGAAACTGATCGTCCTGGTCGAGATGATGTTCCGGAACCGGTTGTAGAAGTACGTCAGTTCGACCTTGACCCGATCGCCGGCGAGCCGCTGCTCGACGCCGGTCTCGAAGCTCCGCGATCGTTCCGGTTCGAGATCGGGGTTGCCGAGCGAGAACGGGCTCGGGCTGAAGGACTGGGCGATCGTCGGTTCCTTGATGCCAGCCCCGTACGCCGTCTTGACCTTCGTTTGACCGAATCCGCCGTTCGCCTGCCGGAGAATGTAGGCGAGCGACAGCCGCGGAACGGCCGCTCCGCCGAAACTGTCGTTGTGTTCGAGACGCAGCCCAAGCGTCAGAAACGTGCGGTCCCACAGCGCCTGGTGTTGAAGCGTGACGCCGAAGTTGTCGCGGCTCGCCTTGACCTCGGATTCGGCCAGCCGGTTGGTCAACGTTGCCCGCTCGCCATCCCAGTCGAACGCTGCGGTGATGAGGTGCGTGCCCTTGCCGCCGACGCGCCAATCCGCCTGGTAGGCGGCGTGATGACGACGTTCATCGGTGTTGAGGTCGTAGAGAAAATCGCTGAACTCGAACGCTCCGACGCTGTTGCCAAACTGCGGCGTGAACGGTGGATCCTCGACCAGGTTCGTCGAGTCGTAGTCGGTCCTCGAAAAGGCGTAGGTGGCCCGGTGGCGCAACGCCCCATTGATCTCCTGACTGAAGGTGGCGCCGACGACGCCATCGTTTCGATCGAAGAAGGCGTCGAGGTCGGGACGCCCGTACGCGATGGCGCCCGGCACCCCGACGTCGCCGAACTCGGTTCGTGCAACGAACCGCAGCGTCGCGGCAGGCGCCAGCTGCACGCCCGCGGTCGCTGACAACGTCGTGTTGTCGTATTCGTTGTTCGGAGCGTCGTTGTCGGTGACGATTTTGGCGGCGCCCACAGAGTAGTCGAACTTTCCAGCGCCGCCAGCCACACTGATCGATCCGCGCCCGGTGTCGAACGACCCACCCTCGGCGGTCATGGCCACGCGCGTGTCATTGCCCTGCGCGCGCTGCGTGAACATCTGGAGAACACCGGCCATGGCATCCGATCCGAAGAGTGCCGACTGCGCGCCGCGCACGAGCTCGACCCGCTCGAGATGCTCCGACGTGACGTTGCCGAAATTGAACGTTCCGCCCGGTTCGTTCAGCGGAATGCCGTCCAGCAGGACCTTCGTGTAGTTGCTTTCGCCGCCCCGGACGAACAGCGACGTCACGTTTCCGTACCCGCCGTTACGCACGACCGTCGTGCCGACAGCGGTGCGAAGCAGATCGGCCACCGGCGGCGACTGCCGGCGCTCGAGGTCCTGGCGATCGAACACGGTGACACTCGACGCAAGCTGCCCGGACGGCGTTTCACCTCGCGTGGCGGTCACGACGATCGATTCCTGAATCGGTGCGACAGCGAGCGTCAGGCGAATCGGATCGGTCGAGCAGGCGGCCGACATGGCCTTGAAGCCGGTGAGCGCCGCTTCGACGCTACATTTGCCTGAGACTTCTCCATGAACCCGAAACGCGCCACGCTCGTCGGCGAACGTCGTCGCGACCACGCGGTCGTCGCTCTTCACCGAGACGACCGCGCGCGGCAGTGGTTGGCCCGAGGCGTCCGTGACAACTCCGGTCAGCGCGGTCTGCGCGGCGGAAGCCGGGGATGCAAAGGACAGTAAAGGGAATAGCAGGAAGGCTGGACGAACGAAATGCGTGCGCACTCGAGGCTCCTTTTCGGCGTGGTCTCGCGCCGACTAAAAGGACGTCCCCGGCGGCCAGGTATCCTGGCTTGCGGATCGTCGCGCCCGAGGCCTTGTCTTCCCGCACGACTTCCATTAATGACGCTTCGCGCCTTTCAGCGCTCCGCTGGATCGTGCAGTGACGGCCGGTTACCCGGCCCGGGACCTCGGAGCTCCCCGCTTACAGTGGCGGCACCGCGTGGGTCTCTCACCCACTTCGCGTGGCCGACGGGATTGGGTTAGACCTCGTTACGAAATCTAACCCGCGTCAGTTGTCCGTCGAGTATAGCACGCGTTGCCGCTTCTCCCGTGTTTCCAGTAAGATGGAGTGTTTTCCAATCCCGCGATACCATACAGAGAGACGCATGGGCAAGAGTTCGACTGTCACCAAGCGCGTCAGCCCCGTAACCGGTGCCTCGGCGGCGGCCGGCGGGCTGGTGGTGCAAGCGGAGACGGTCACGATCCAGACCACCGACCGGATCGAACTGACCGACGTCACCGATCGGGTGATGGCTTTCGTTCACGCCTCAGGCGTCAGGGAAGGGACCGTCAGCGTCTGGTCGCTCCACACGACGTGCGCGGTCTTCATCAACGAGGCACAGGCTGCGCTCCACGCGGATATCAAGCGCTTCCTCGATCGCGTGATCGCCAGGGAAGACGACTGGATGCACAACGATCCCGAGCATTCGGATTGCGATCGGATGAATGCCGATTCGCACCTGCGCGCGATGCTGCTGGGCCACAGCCTGACGCTGCAGGTCACCGGCGGTGAGCTCGTCCTCGGCCAATGGCAGCGCGTGATCGTCGCCGAGCTCGACGGGCCGCGGGCGCGCACGATCCGGCTGCAGGCCATGGGATTGAATTAGGCGGCACGAGGCCGCCGCGCTCTGTGCGGCGGCAAGGCCGAAGGCCGTCGCGCGAAGCGCGTAGAGCGCGTGGGGGTGGGGCCCCACGCGCATAAAGAGAAGATGCAGAATCGCATCAAACAGCTGGGGCTGGAGGACATCGACCGGAAGCTCGAAGCGGGCGTCAGGCTGACGTTCGACGACGGTGTTCGTCTGTTCGAGTGTCCCGATCTGCTGGCGCTCGGGTGGCTTGCGAATCGTGAGCGCGAGAAACGGCACGGCGCGCGCACCTACTACAACTTCAACATCCGCCTCGAAGCCACGAACGTCTGCGTCGCGAGTTGTCTCTTCTGTTCGTTTGCGCGGTTGAAGCCTGGCGATGCTGGTTCGTACACGATGTCGCTCGAGCAGGCCTGGAACAAGCTTCGCGAGCGCGCCCACCAGCCGCTCACCGAGATCCACGTCGTCAACGGCCTGCATCCCGACTTGCCGTTCGACTACTACCTCGAGCTGCTGCGCGGGTTCAAACGGATCAGGCCGGGCATTCACCTGAAGTGTTTTACAGCCGTCGAGATTGCTTTTTTCTCGGATCTCTACGGAAAGACCGATTTGCAGATTCTCGAAGGGCTTCGCGACGCGGGTCTCGATTCGCTGCCGGGGGGAGGCGCCGAGATTTTCGCCGAGCGAGTGCGCCGCAAAATCTGCCACGACAAATGCGGGACCGATCGGTACCTCGAGATTCACAAGCTGGCGCACGGCCTGGGGATGCGTTCGAACGTCACGATGCTCTACGGCCACATCGAGACGAACGGCGAGCGCGTCGATCACATGCTGAGAACCCGCGCGCTGCAGGACGAAACCGGCGGTCTCCAGGCCTTCATTCCGCTGGCGTTTCACCCCGACAACAACCAGATGCGCAAACTCCCGGCCCCGAGCGCGGCCGACACGTTGCGGGTCCATGCAGTCTCACGACTGATGCTCGACAACATTCCGCACATCAAGGGCTTCTGGATTGCAACGGGTGTCGAGGTGGCGCAGATAGCACTCTGGTTCGGCGTGGATGACCTGGATGGAACCGTGCAGGAAGAAAAGATCTACCACATGGCCGGCGCGAGGACACCCGAGGCGATGACCACCTCGGCCATCCGCAAGCTTATCCGTGCCGCCGGCCGCGACCCCATCGAGCGGGACACGTTGTACAACGTGATTACCGGTCCCGATGCGCCGGACGGTACAATGGTTCCAGAGTTCAGTAATCTCGATACAACCGTCGCGGGCGAGCGAGCGTAGCGAGCGACGCCACGTGAGCGGAGCGGGGCGTCGGGGTCCCCGCGAGCGAGCGTGTAAGGGGGTTCGGGGGACGAAGTCCCCCGATTAAGAATGGACATCAAGCTGCTCACGGAGGTCGAGAAGGCGAGCATTGGCGAGCGCCAGCCGCTTCCGGAGCAGTATCTGCGCTTGTCCGACGACGAGATGGATGCGCGCATTACGGAAGCGAAGCGCACGCTCGGCGATCGGCTCGTTATCCTCGGTCACCACTATCAGCGCGACGAAGTGATCAAGTTCGCCGATTACACCGGCGATTCACTGAAGCTCGCGCGCGCGGCGGCAAGCCGCGGCAAGGCCGAGTTCATCGTGTTCTGCGGCGTCCACTTCATGGCCGAGAGCGCGGATATCCTTCGCGGCCCCCATCAGAAGGTGGTGCTTCCGGATCTGGCTGCGGGATGCTCGATGGCCGACATGGCCGCGCCCGATCAGCTCGACATCTGCTGGCGCGAGTTGAAAGAGATGGGCGTCAAGACCGACGCCGATGAATCGGGACGCGCGGGTGTGATTCCCGTCACCTACATCAATTCATCCGCCGCCATCAAAGCCTTCTGCGGCCAGCACGGTGGCATCGTCTGCACGTCGACGAACGCAGCCGGCGTGATGAAATGGGCGTGGGAACGTGGCGACAAGCTGTTGATGCTTCCCGATCAGCACCTCGGACGCAACACCGCGTTCAGGATGGGCGTGCCGCTCGACGACATGGCCGTCTGGGATCCCGACGAGATCTGGGGCGGGCTCGAACCCGATCGCGTCCGGTCCGCCAGGCTGCTGCTCTGGAAGGGATTCTGTTCGGTCCACACACGCTTCACGGTTCAGCAGATCGACGCGTTCCGAAAGCAGTACCCACAGGGCAAGGTCATCGCCCATCCCGAATGCACCTTCGACGTCGTCCAGGCGGCAGATGCGATCGGGTCGACAGAACAGATCATGAACACCGTGCGCGACAGCCCCGCGGGCAGCGTGTGGGCCGTTGCCACCGAGATCCACCTCGTCAATCGCCTCACGCACGAAGTGGCGCCAGAAAAGACTGTCGTCACGCTCGACCCGTTTGGCTGCCTGTGCTCGACGATGTTCCGCGTCTCGCCGAACCATCTCTTGTGGGTGCTCGAAGGCCTTGTCGAGGGGAAGATCCACAACCAGATCACCGTCCCCGAGCCTGAGAAGTCGCTGGCACGACTCTCGCTCGATCGCATGCTCGAGGTCTAACGCCGATCATTTGAATCACGGGACGCGGATCATTTGAATCACGGGACGCGGATCACGCGAATCACGGGACGCGAATCACAAGGATCATCTTGACGCGTATACGTCCGCACGTGACAAGAGGCTTGAGCACATTGTTGAGAGGAGCTGAGAAATGGCGCACGAACTTCCCCCTTTGCCCTACGACTACAACGCCCTGGAGCCGCACATAGATGAGCAGACGATGAAGATTCATCACGACAAGCATCACGCTGCGTACGTGACGAATCTGAACGCTGCGCTCGACAAGCATCCGGAGCTTCACCAGAAGAGCATCGATGATTTGCTCAAGGGGATTAACAGTGTCCCCGAGGACATCAGGACTGCGGTACGCAACAACGGTGGCGGTCATGCGAACCACACGATGTTCTGGGAGATCATGGGCAAGGGGAAAGGTGGCGCGCCGACGGGAGCGATTGCGGACGCCATCAAGTCGTCGTTCGGCAGCTTCGACGCGTTCAAGGAACAGGTCAATAAGGCTGGCGTCGGCCGCTTCGGCAGCGGATGGGCCTGGGTGATCGACGCCGGGGGCAAGCTCGCGATCGAGAGCACGCCGAATCAGGACAGCCCGGTGATGGAAGGCAAGAAGGTGATCATGGGCGTGGACGTGTGGGAGCACGCCTACTACCTGAAGTATCAGAACCGCCGTCCCGACTACCTGAATGCGTGGTGGAACGTTGTGAATTGGGATGCGGTGAACAAGCGCTTTAAATAGACCGCGCTTATGTGCCGTGGTTCGTAGTCCGTCGCTCGTAGCTCGTAGAACTCACAGCCGCCTGAGGCTCTTCGAGCGACGAGCGACGAGCGACGAACCACGGACCACGGCTCAGAACAGCTTCACTTCCACCATTTCTCCAGCTTCAACAATATCCGTCTGTGCGGGAATTTCGATGTAGCCGTCGGCCTGCGACATGCTCGTGATGTCGCCGGAAGCCTTGAAGGCAGGAACAGCGGAGCCATCGACGATGCGTACGGTGTAGAACTGATGACGGCCGGTGGTCGAAACGATGCGGCGCGCGAGCGGGAGGGACACGGTGTGCGCGCGGTGTTCGGGGAGCCGTGCCATCCGCCGGAGCATCGGCACCAGGAGCATGTAGGCGTTTGACAGGCACGACGTGGGATAGCCGGGCATGCCGAGCACGGGCCGTCCGCCGATGCGGCCGAACACCGTGGGTTTGCCAGGCTTGACCGCGATGCCGTGAAACACGACCTCGCCGGACGTGTGCAAGACGTCCATGATGAGGTCACGCTCGCCGACGGAACTGCCCCCCGAGAACACCAGCATGTCTTCCGACGCCGCGGTGCGAACCGCCGCGGTCAGGTCCTCGAGCGTGTCGGGTGCGGTCGGGTAGACCACCGGAACGCCGCCGTGTGCCGAGATGATCGACGACAGCGTAAAGCGGTTGATGTCGTAGATCTGGCCTGGGCCAAGCGCTGAACCAGGCTCGACGATTTCGTTTCCGGTCGAGAGGATCGCGATGTGCGGGCGATCGTAGACGTCGACCTCGGTGATGCCGGTGGCGGCGAGCGCACCGATCCGGCTGGGGATCAGGCGATCGCCGGCTGCGAGCACCGCTTGCCCTGCCGCGATGTCTGCGGCGCGCCGCCCGACGTGCTGACGCGGATAGACCGGCGTCAGGACGCGAATCCGATCGTCAGATTCCTTCTCGGTTTCTTCGACCATCACGACCGCATCGGCGCCGGCGGGGAGCGGGGCACCCGTCGCGATCTCGATACACTCGCCGCGGGCGAGGCTGCGTTTGGGGACCTGGCCTGTGTAGACACGTTCGACGCAGTGCAGCGTGCGTGGATCGTACGGCCCGGCGCCGAAGGTATCTTCGGCAATGACGGCGTACCCGTCCATCGCGGCCCGATCGAAGGGTGGTACGTCGACTTTCGACGTGACCGCACGAGCAACGACACGGCCCAGCGAATCCCCGAGCGGGATGCGTTCGGTCCAGTCCGTGTCAGGCGGCGGGTGGGTCGCGAACGTCCACAGCCCGAGTGTCCAGTCGTCAGGTATGGCGGTCATCGCGGTTCGCGCGGCGGCGCTGACCACCTGGATCTTGGACAGCCCGGTTCCGGACGGGTTGCCCATGGAACCGGACACGTCGATGACCGCGAGCAGCTGCGACGGCCTGGCGGCTGCCCGCCACAGTCGTTGGGCCGTCGCCTGCTGCGCTGCCGTGATGGTCGTCGGCGCCGGTGTCACCCGTTGAGCGGATACGCCGGTCCTCGCGTGATCTGCAGTGAGCGGCGTGCCAGATGGATCCCGTAGGCCGGCGTCCGC
>Ga0114129_10015570_pt1 | contig 10810 bp, 8 predicted proteins | sample RhiMetdeltSRZDD1_FD_80071 | JGI IMG/M metagenome (GOLD analysis project Ga0114129, IMG submission 80071) | Populus rhizosphere microbial communities from Tennessee, USA - Rhizosphere MetaG P. deltoides SRZDD1 (version 2) (version 2) | ecosystem: Host-associated > Plants > Roots > Rhizosphere >... | reverse complement strand
ATGACCAGAGCCACAGCGCCCGTGAGTTCAAGCGGTTTCATCCAGCCTCCCGTATGAGCGTTGTGAGACGCCCCGGCCACCGTCATTGAAATTGGAAACAGGAGTGGCATCTTCGGCTTATGCAGAGTCCTGGGGAATTACCCCTCTCTTTTTAATTTCTAATTCTTAATTCTCAATTACAGCCGTCTACGGATGAGCCGCCGTCGTCGTAAACGAAATGGCGGCCGTCATCGTGCCCGGGTCGAACACGCGCACGCAGTATGAACCGGGCTCGACGGGCATTGAAATCTGCGGCGCCGATCCGGCCGTCGTCATGACGGTCGTCGTGACATAACAGCTGGAGTTGTCCGCTTTCGGCACGCCGAGGCCAAGACCGACGCGGACGTTGGCTGGCGGGCCGGCGCTGGTGAGCGTGACGTTGATCGGGCCGGCCTGCGCGGTGGTGAAGGCTCGCGACGCGGTGCTGCCAACCGGGAGCAGTCCGGTGAACGTATCGGTTCCCGCGGTTGCGGCCGGCGTCGGCGGCTTGAACAGCACCGGCGTGATGATGACCCGCACGGCAAATACGACATCGCTCGTGAGGCCGCCGGGGTCGAACACTTCAACGCAGTGAGACACCGCCGTCGAGGTCACCCTGAACTGCGTCAGCAGCGACGGGGTCGCTGTCGTCTGGTTCGTGCGGTTGCAGGTGTTCGCGGGATCGGCTTCGTCGGGAACGCCGTACGCGAGGCCGATTCTCGTCTGCAACGCGACATTTCCGCCGACCGCCGTGACGCTGACGAGCGTCATGGTGACGTCGGACGCCTCGGTGATGATTGGCGTGTAGAAGATCTTGCCGCCTGGCGAGAGCGTGGCGCTGAACACGTTGGTCGAGGGGACGGCGTTCGAGGGCGTTGGCTTGGTGGGGCTCCCACCGCACGCCGCCGATAGCCCACCAACCGCCAGCAGTCCGGCGACCCAGGCCCCGATCAGTCGAGTCATTTTCGTGACAATTGTCATCCGCAACGGTCTCCGCTGTACAATGATGACTACAATCGCGAATTTTTCACAACACGCCCTCGCCATTTCCGGGGGGTTTCAGCCTGCTCTGGCGAGGGAAGCGAGTCGAGGAGTGGCAGTTTCTTTGCTCCCCGGTACAGCATGCTCAGACGATCGATCGCTCTCCTTGGCTTTCTCTGTCTTTCCGCAGGAGGGCTGACCGCTCTTCAGAATTCGACGTTCAAAGCCGGCAATCGCACCGTGGCCGTCTACGCCACCGTCACCGATCCCGGTGGCCGACTGATTCCCGATCTCACGCAAGCCGACTTCGCGATCGACGACAACGGCAAGCGCCAGGACCTCACGGTGTTCGCCAACGAAATCCAGCCGATCACTGTCGTCGTGCTCCTCGATCGCAGCGGCAGCATGGAAGACAACTTCGATCTCGTACGCGACGCGGCGAAGGAATTCATCCGCCAGCTGCTGCCGGCCGACAAGGTGCGCATCGGGAGCTTCGCTCAACGGATTCAGCTCGACCCGCGCGACTTCACGTCCAACAAGACCGAGATGCTCGACATCCTCGACACCGAGCTCCAGGACGCGGGACCGACACCGCTCTGGAACGCGGTGAACGTCGGCATCACGGCGCTCGTCCATCAAGAAGGACGACGGGTGATTCTGGTGTTCACCGACGGCGCCGACGAGCCCGACAACCTGCGTACGAACAACAGCACGCTTGGCGAGGTGATGAAACGCGCCGACGCCGAGAACGTGATGGTCTACTCGATCGGCCTCGCGGGCCAGCCGTTCCCGCGCTCGACGCGCGGCGGCCCGGGCGGGTCCGGCGGTCGCGGCGGGCGGGGCGGATTCGGCGGTTATGGCGGCGGGCGTTTCGCTGGCCGGCTCTCCAAACCGGATCCGGGGCTTGCGACGATTGCCGCGGCGACGGGCGGCGGCTACTTCGAGCTCACCTCGACACGCGATCTCGTCTCGACCTTCAAGCGGGTCGCCGACGAGCTCCATCATCAATATGTGCTGGGGTTCACGCCGCCGGTGCTCGACGGAAAGACCCACAAGCTGACCGTCACGCTCCGTGATACGACGCTCGCCGTCCGCGCCCGTAAGAGCTACCTCGCGTCGCGCGAGTCGTAATCATTCAATAAATCGACGATCACCACATCACCACATCGTCGATCCCTGGACTTGACCATCCCCGACCCTGCCGGGATAATCCCCGCGTGGACCACTTAGGGGGGATTTCTTGAGAAAGCTCGCCGCGCTCGTCCTGCTCGTCGTGAGCGGCGGGCTGGTCGTCAGCGCCGCCACGCGCATTTTTACCAATCCTCATCCCGACGCCCATTTGAAGAAGCTCTTTCCCAATGCCGCGGCGTTCTCGCCGCTCGAGGGTGAGCCGCTCCACTTCGTGGCGTACTCGGCCGATCCCGCAAAGAATCCGTCCGCGCCGACGGTCGGCTACGCGTTCTGGACGACCGACCTGATGCCGAACGAGCACGGCTACCACGGAGCGATCCATCTGCTCGTCGGCATGGACCTCACCGGCGTCCTGACCGGCGTGATCTGCGACTATCACTCCGAGCCGTACGGCTATTTCTCCGTTGAACCCGACGCGTTCGCGGCGCAGTTCAAGGGGAAGAGCATCCGCGATCCGTTCAAGGTCGGCGGCGACATCGACGCCGTGTCGCGCGCGACGCTGAGCATTGCCAGCGCGACGCGCGCCGTTCGGGATTCGGCGCGGATGATGGCGCGGCAGTTCCTGACTCCGGACGCGGTGAAGAAGTGAAACGGCTCGCGGCGGTCCTGTTCCTGGCCGTTGTGTTTTCGACGGTGGGACAAATCGTGGGCCGAGCAAGCTCGGCCCCGTACCTCCCTTCGGGCGGAGCAAGCTCCACCCCTGCAGATGTCGCCGTAGGGGCCGAGCTTGCTCGGCCCGCACAGAGCCAGGATCCCTGGGGATTCGAAGAAGAGCCGCAGGAAACCTGGACCGAGATTCTTCGGCCGCAGGCGCTCGATCTCGCCCTGCTCACCGGCTTCCTCGCGTTCGCGATGGTCAGCTTCTTCAAAAAGAGCGTGCGGCTCAAATACATCGCGCTCGGGATTGCCGTCGTCTACATGGGATTCGTCAAGAGCAACCTCATCTCGATCGTGAACATCTTCGGCGTCATCGACTGGAATCTGCCGATCGTCAAATACAACCTCGTGTTCTACGTGTTCGCGCTGTTCACGGTGATTTCCACGGTGCTGTGGGGTCGCCTCTACTGCGGTCGCATCTGCGCCTACGGCGCGTTCACGCAGCTGATGGATGCGACGCTGCCGAAAAAGCTGCGCGTGGAGCCGCCGGCGTGGCTCGAGCGGCGCGCGTCCTTTATCAAGTACGGCCTGCTCGGCGCCGTCATTGTGTATTACATCGCGACGCATAACCTGCTGGTTTACCGCTATGTCGAGCCGTTCTGGATGTTCACGCGAACGGCGTCAGGGGCCAGCGTGGTCGAGACCTGGATTCTCTGGTCGCTGCTCGGCACGCTCCTCGTCGCGACGGTGTTCGTGAGAAACGCGTACTGCCGCTTTCTGTGCCCGCTCGGCGCAGCGCTCGGCATCCTCTCGAATCTCACGGTGTTCAAGATCAAGCGCTGGTCCGAGTGCAAGACGTGCAAGATCTGCGAGAAGACCTGCGAGTGGGGCGCGATCGACGGCCCGAAGATCATCAAGAGCGAGTGCGTGCGGTGCGACGACTGCGAACGGCTCTACATGGATCAGCAGAAGTGCCCTCACTGGATTATTCAGATCCGAAAGAGCAGCAAGGCGGCTGCGAATCCCGCGGCCGGCTGATCGCGCGGGAGTCACGCCCGACCTGAAGGTCGGGCCTACGTACGCCGTCACGCCCGACCTGAAGGTCGGGCCTACGTAGGGCGTCACGCCCGGACCTGAACGTCGGCTGGTACGTAGGCCCGAGCTTTAGCTCGGGCGCCTGATACGAGGTGGCATCATGAGTGAGATTACGCGCCGGCAGGTTCTCCTCGCGCTTCCCGGCCTGACGGTTGCGCCGCGGCTGTTCGGGCAATCCGGAAAACCGACGATTCCGCTGAAAGGATTCAACAATTTCCGGCTGAACGTCTCTGACGTGAAGCGCTCGGTCGATTTCTATCAGGGTCTCTTCGGCATGCCGATTCAGGCACGCCAGGGCGAGACGGTGATCCTCCGAATCGGCGCCGGCCCGCAGTTCATGGCGCTCGCGCCGGCCGCGTCGGCGCCGCCCAACATCGCGCACATGGGTCTCGGCGTGGACAACTTCAACGCCGATCGCCTCGTCGGCATTCTCACGCAGCATGGATTCACGAAGTCCGACGCGTCCGGTCCGATGAAAGCCCGCGTGACCGATCGCTCGGGCACGAAGGAGCTTTTCTTCGGCGATCCCGATGGACTGCTGGTCCAGTTGCAGGACGCGTCGTACTGCGGCGGATCGGGTCCGCTCGGCAACGTCTGCCGCAGCGTCGAGCCGTCGCCGAAGAAAGGACTGATCGCGGTCAAGGACATCAGCCACTTCACCAACAGCGTGTCCGACGGCGCCAAGGCGAACGAGTTCTACGGCGCATTGTTCGGCATCAAGGTTCGTGCGCGGCAGGGCGCTTCCGTCGGCCTGGGCGTTGGTCCGACGGTCGGTTTCGTGATGTTCACCGGCGGTGGCGGACGCGGCGGCGCCACGCCGCCGAGGCCCGCGAGCATCGGTCACGTCTGCATGAGCCTCGACAAGTTCGTGCCCGACGAGATTCTGAAGACGCTGACCTCGTATGGCATCAGCGCGCGCGGCGAGGGGCGCGGCGCGGTTGGTCCGATGAAGCATTACATCAGCATGCGGATGCCGGATCGCGGCGGCGCACCGGAAGGCACGCCCGAGCTGTACTTCACCGACCCGGACGGGCTCTTGATTCAGCTCCAGGACACGTCGTACTGCGGCGGCGGCGGATTTTTGGGCAATGTCTGTAATTAAGAATTAGAAATTAAGAATTAAAAATTCTCGAGGTGACTGATGAGGGGTCTGATCAGATCCGCCGTCTGGGCCTGTGTCTCGACCGTCATCATCTCGACAACGGCACAGGCGCAAACCATCGCGGGCACCGTGCGGGACGATTCCGGCGCAGTCCTCCCGGGTGTGACGGTCGAAGCTGCCAGTCCCGCCCTCATCGAAAAAACTCGAACCGTGACGACCGATGGCACCGGCCAGTACAAGATCGTCAACCTCAGCCCCGGCATTTATACGGTCACCTTTTCGCTTCCTGGTTTTGCGACGATCAAGCGCGCAGAGATCCAGGTCTCGACCGACTTCACGGCCGCCGTCAACGCCGACATGAAAGTGGGAGCGGTCGAGGAGACCGTCACCGTGTCCGGCGCCTCGCCGCTCGTCGACGTGCAGTCGGTCACGCGGCAAACCGTTCTGACGCGCGAAGTCCTCGATGTGCTGCCGACGCCGCGAAGCATCCAGGCAGCCGGCGTGCTGATTCCCGGCGTGACGATGTCTGCGACGGTGGGCGGCGGGCGCGACGTCGGCGGCAGCACGAAGCTTCAGCAACCCGGCCTGACGTTCCACGGCAACGGTCAGACGATTCAGCGCTGGGACGGATTCTGGTTGAGCAACGTCCAGGGCACCGGAACGGGCGGCGCGACGAGCTTCTACGTCAACGACGCCGGCGCGCAGGAGCTCGTCTACTCGACGGGCGCCGAGACGATGGACATGGCGACGCCGGGCCTCTACGTGAACATGATCCCGAAAGACGGCGGCAACAGCTTCAGCGGGTTGATCTACGGCGACTTCACGCACAAGCCGTGGCTGTCCAGCAATTTCGGCGACGATTTGAAGACTCGCGGCCTGACCAACGTCGCCAAGGTCTATCACATCTCCGACTTCAACCCGGGACTCGGCGGTCCGATCAAGAAAGATCGCCTGTGGTTCTACGCCGCGTATCGCTACGAAGCCATCGATCAGACCGTCGTCGACAGCTACTACGACAAGAATCCGTCGCCGTATCTGTATGAAGCGGATCTCGATCGGCCGGGACGCGACAACGGCAAGATCCCCAACCAGTCCGCCCGTCTCACGTGGCAGGTCAGCCAGAAAGACAAAGTCCAGTTCTGGTTCACCAACCAGAACAAGTACCGCTCGCACTACAACATCACCGCGATGCGGACCCCGGACGCCACCTCGCTCCAGAACACGCCTTACGCGCAGGCGACGACCATCAAGTGGTCGCGGACGCAGACGACGCGTCTATTGCTGGAAGGCGGCGCAGCCCGCGGCCGCACGTTGTATCAGGAGCTCTATCAGCCGAACGTGATCGGCGACCCGAAACAATCCACCGACAAGGCATTCGTGCAGGCCATTCCCATCTATTCGATCACCGATCAAGCGAACGGCAAGGTGTTCAGCGCGTACGAAAACGGCTACAGCGGGCACGGCGGCGACATGCAGAACGCCCGCTTCCAGGCGACCTACGTCACCGGTACGCACGAAGCCCGCGCCGGCATCATGGTCGGCCACGCAGTGTCTCCGAGCCCCACGTGGTGGTCGGGCGACATCACGATGACGTTCAACAACGGCACGCCGCAGTCGGTGACGCTGAGGATTCCGAGCGACACGCGCAACGGCTATTTCCCGGATCTGGGGATCTACGGGCAGGATCGGTGGGCGTTCAAGCGCGCGACCGTCACCGCCGGCCTGCGATACGACTACTACGTCGGACGCGTCCTCGACGGCACGCTGCCATCGAGCCGCTGGAATCCGGAGCAGTACTTCCCGGGATTCACGGCGCAGACCTGGAAGGATCTCTCCCCGCGTGTCGGCATCGCCTACGATCTTTTCGGCACGGGGAAGACAGCGGTGAAATGGAACATTGCCCGTTACGTCGTCGCCGATGGGGTGAGCACGGCGGCGGCAAACAATCCGCAGACCACCATCGGCCGTACCGACACGCGGACGTGGACGGACACCAATCGCGATTTCACGATCTATAACCCTGACGGGTCGCTTCAGGCCAACGAGCTGGGTCCATCGACGAACTCGAATTTCGGCAAGGTGATTCCGTCTACGACCACGCAGGATCCGGCGACGCTCAACGGCTGGGGCGCGCGCGGATCGACGATCGAATGGCAGGCGGTCGTGCAGCACGCGCTGCTGCCGCGCGTGGCACTCAACGCCGGGTACTACTTCCGGTGGAACGGCAACCAGCTGGCGACCGACAACACGCTCGTCACGTCGGCCGATTTCGACGGCCCGTTCTGCATCACGGCGCCGGCGAGCCCCGATTTGCCGGGCGGCGGGCTCTATCCGGTCTGCGGTCTCTACGACGTCAAGCCGGCGGCGCGCAGCCTCGTGCAGAACAACGTGACGTTCGCGCGCAACTTCGGCGGGATCGTCGATCACTATATGGGCTTCGAGCTGGGCGTCAACGCGCGTCTGAACCGCATGACGCTGCAGGGCGGACTCAACGCGCAGCGCCGTGTGTTCGACAGCTGCAACGCTCCCGCAGCGTCGGGCTCGACGATCAATCAGATCGACAGCCCCGAGGCCCGCTTCTGCGATCAAGTGACGCCGTACCGGCCGGACCTCAAGTTCCTCGCGTCGTACAACCTGCCGTGGGATCTCGTCGTCAGCGGCACGTATCAGGTCAGCTCGGGTCCGATGATCACGGCGACGTGGGCCGCGCCCAATGCGCTCATCTCGCCCGCGCTCGGACGCAATCTCGCCGCGGGTCAGACCGCGACCAAGAGCATTCAGCTGATCGAGCCGGGATCGCTCTACGCCGCCTATCAGAACCAGCTCGATCTGCGCTTTTCGAAGCGGTTGCGGTTCGGGCGCTACCGGGTCCGCGCCGACGCGAACGTGTATAACGTCCTGAACAGCGACTACGCGAACTCGATCAACACGACGTTCTCGACCACGTCGGGCAATCAGTTTCTCCGTCCGACCGCGGTGATGTTGGGGAGGCTGTTCAAAATTGGAGGGCAGGTCGAGTTCTGAATTGCCGATTTGCGATTTGATGATTGACGATTTATTGGCCGATTAGGTGTCTGATCAATCGACGATCACCAAATCGCACATCGAAAATCGTTGAGCGTTTCAGCGTCCCGCCGCCTGGTCGCCGCGCAGCGTCAGACAGGTGCTCGTGGCGCGGGCGATGAGGCGTCCCTTCTCATCGGTAATCGAACACTCCGCCAGACCAACCGATCGGCCCCGGTGCACGACGGTTCCTTCAGCCGTCAGCGTGGCCTTCCAGACCGGCCGGAGAAAGTTGATCTTGAGCTCGAGCGTCGTGAACGACTCGCCCTCCTCGAGCGTGGCGGCATACGCGATGCCCATCGCCGCGTCCGCGATATCGCAAAGCACGCCTCCGTGCAGCGTGCCCATCGGGTTGGCGTGACGCTCGTCGGCCTCCAGCTCGACCCGCGAACGGCCCTTCTCGATGGCGATCAGCCTTGCGCCGAGGAGCCGGAAGATGGGGGCCTGCGGCAGTTCGCCGGCGATGACGCGCTGAGCGAGGTCGTGTATCGATGGCATGAAAGTGGATAGTGTACAAAGTTAGAAGGTGGAAGTGAGAAGCGACAAGGACATTATGGATGGCAACGCTCGGTCAACACTCGCTGGATGTTCGCTCGTCGCGGGACTAGCGGCTCTCGTCGCGCTCGCGTCTGGACTGCCGGCAGGGGCGCAAGGGGGTCGCGCGATGACCCTCGACAATCTGCTCGGCGCGATTCGCGTCACGGAACCGGCGCTGTCGGCGGACGGCCGCCTCGTGGCCTACGTGCGCACAACGACCGATCTGCAGACGGGCCGGCGCAACGGCGACATCTATCTCGTGCCCGCTGACGGCTCCGCGGCGCCGAAGCTTTTCGCCGGCGGCAGCTCCGCCGAGAGCACGCCGCAGTTCTCGCCCGACAGCCGCCAGATCGCGTTCATCTCGTCGCGTGACGGCGCATCGCAGGTCTACGTGGCGGGGGTGAGCGGGGGAGAGCCGAAAAAGATCACCGCGATCGCGGCCGGCGTGCAGCCGCCGCTGGTCTTCTCGCCCGACGGCCGGCACGTGGCGTTCGTCTCGGACGTCTTTCCGGAGTGCCGCGACGAGGCGTGCAACCGGAGCCGCGCCGAGGCGCTCGAGAAGGATCCCGTCAAGGTACATCGCCTCGCGAAGCTGATGTTCCGCCACTGGAACGAGTGGCGCGAGAATCAGCGGCATCACATCTTCGTCGCCGACCTGGACGGCGGCGCTACGCGTGACGTCACGCCGGGCGATTTCGATGCGCCGCCGCACAACTACGAAGACGCCTCGTTTGTGTTCTCGCCCGACAGCCGGCAACTCGCGTTCGTCTCGAAGCGCGAAGGCCCTGACGTCGAAGCGTGGAGCACGAACATGGACGTCTGGCTGACGCCGGCCGCGGGCGGCGACATCCGGAAGGTCACGCCCAATCCCGCCGCCGATCAGTCACCGGTCTTCGCGCCCGACGGCCGCTCGCTCCTGGTTCGCGGTCAGCGCCGCGCCGGCTTCGAGGCCGATCGCTGGTACCTCGACGCCTACGATCTGCAAGGCGGCACGAAGCGGACATTGTTTACAACGCCCGACCTGCCAGCCGACGAGGCCGGCATCTCGCCGGATGGCACAGCCGTCTGGTTCACCGCGCCTGAAGAGGGCCGCCAGAACCTGTTCGTGGTGCCCTTTGCCGGCGGCACGCCGAAGCGCGTCGCGATGGGCGGCGGCATCGCATCGATCAACGTCGCCAACGGGTTTGCCGTGTTCTCGAAATCGACGCTCGCAGGGCCGGCGGATCTCTTTCGCGCGTCCGCCGACGGGAGTGTGAAGCAGCTGACGAACGAGAACCGCTCGTGGCTGAAAGACGTGACGATTCCGCCGCCGCAGAGCCTGACGGTCGCAGGGGCCAACGGCACGCCGATTCAGTACTGGCTGCTCAAGCCGCCGAACTTCGACGCGGCGAAGAAGTACAAAACCGTGTTCATCATCCACGGCGGACCGCAGAGTCCCGCCAACGATGGCTGGTCGTACCGCTGGAATCCCGCACTCTGGGCCGCACAGGGCTGGGTCGTCGTCGAACCAAACCCGCGCGGATCACCGGGCTTCGGACAGAAGTTCATCGACGAGATCTCGCAGGACTGGGGCGGCAAGGTCATGGTCGACATCGACGCGGTCGTCAACGCCGTGGCGAAGATGCCGTTCGTCGACGCGGATCACCTCGGCATCGCCGGCGCCAGCTACGGCGGCTACGCGGTCAACTGGATCATCGGCCACACCAACCGTTTCAAGGTCGCGGTGTCGCACGACGGCGTCTTCAATCTCGAATCGATGGCGCTGGCGACCGAGGAGCTGTGGTTTTCCGAGTGGGAGTTCGGCGGACCGCCGTGGAGCGCGAAGGCGCGGGCGAACTACGCCAAGTTTTCACCGCATCAGTTCGCCGACAAGATCCGAACGCCGACGCTCGTCATCACCAGCGAACTGGACTTCCGCGTCCCGGTCGATCAAGGTCTGCAGCTGCTCACGGCGCTCCGTCGGCAGGGCGTCCCGGCCGAGGCGCTCGTGTTTCCCGACGAGGGTCATTGGGTGTTGAAGGCGCTGAACAGCAAGCGCTGGCACGAGGCAGTCTTCGGTTGGATAAACAAACATCTCTGACGGCGTTGCTGGGAACTGACGCTGAAGGGGGTGGGAACTGACGCTGAGGGGGCTGGGAACTGACGCTGACGGCGCTGGGAACTGACGCTGACGGGGCTGGGAACTGACGTAGACGGGGCTGGGAACTGACGCAGACGGGGCTGGAT
>Ga0114129_10015568_pt1 | contig 10811 bp, 13 predicted proteins | sample RhiMetdeltSRZDD1_FD_80071 | JGI IMG/M metagenome (GOLD analysis project Ga0114129, IMG submission 80071) | Populus rhizosphere microbial communities from Tennessee, USA - Rhizosphere MetaG P. deltoides SRZDD1 (version 2) (version 2) | ecosystem: Host-associated > Plants > Roots > Rhizosphere >... | reverse complement strand
TCGTCAGGATTCGGTCCGTGCTTGTTTTCATTTGGTCCTTCCGATAGCGGGCAGATGAGGCTCGATGATAATCGGGCGCGCAGGTCGTGGCCACTGGGAGTCGCCGGAGGCGATGCAAACGGCTCGATCGCAGTGGGCAAAGAGGCGTGATACGCGCGAACGACCGCAGCGGCTCACATCGACGCACGACAGTGCCGAGCGAACTTCAGGAACGATCCGCTTGATGACGCACGCTCAGGTCGCACGGGGCGACCGAGACGTCACATGCCGACCAGCGCCTTGAGCTTCCTAACCGCCTTCTTGCAGGCCGGTTTGTTCTGGTTGTCCAGCGCCTGCGCGCGCGTCAGCGCGGCCTGGTAATTCGATCCCGCTTTCTGCTCCGCCCGCGCCATCGAGGACGGCGTGGGCTGTCGCCCCAGCTGGGCCCCGACCGACTGGGGCGCGGTCGGACCGAACGGTGAATTGGGCTCGCTCAGGGCTTTTTCGATCTTCTGGATGTCGGCGGTGCAAGGTCCCGCATGGGCGCCGCCAAGACCAAGCGCAAGCATGGCAGCCGTGATCGCGACGTATTTCACTTGGTGAACGGTCGTCGAAGCGACGCGCGATTTTCCCGCTCGGCGAGCACGGACGTTCGCCCGGAGGCCTGCGCCGCAGACGCCGTTTTGCTGTCAGCTCGCTTGCTGGATGCGGGGCCCGGGCGCCACTTTCGGCGCCAAGAATTTCGAATCTTCCTTGTGCCACAGGTGATCGCAGGCACAGAACGGACAGAACTTGCGCGCAAACGGCCCGGGAGACCGGGTGAATTCCTTGGGGTCGGCATCCATCCCCATGAACATGTAATGGCCGGTCAGCCGGCACCGGGTGATGACCTGGGCCATCGCACGCCTCCGCTTCATTGATCAGTCAGCGAGACAACATCGCTGATCGGGCAAAGTTCCGGAGCCGGCGGGTGCCCTAACGCTTGTGCGCGGACGCGGGGTCATGCGCAGGCGGTATGTTGGCGGCGATCTCGGTAATCAGTTTCTTCAGGATGGCGTCGCCGAAGGTCTCATAGTTCTGCGCGGGCACCACGAAGGCGCCGGGGCCGCCGATCACGCTGTCGTAGTAGTAGCGGTCGAGATCGGGCTCGAGCGCGAGGATCGGCAGGCCGTTGATTCCGATCCCCGCCGCCACCGCCTCGTCGCGGGCGAGCGTGACCGGCCGGCCGCGATTGTTGGAGCCGTCGCCGGAGATGTCGATGACGCGCCGGCCGGCGCGAAACGGGCTGCGCGGGAACAGCGTCGCGGCATGATCGATGGCGCCGCTGATCGAGGTGCCGCCGCCGAACAACTGGCGCGGTACCCGCTCGATCGCGGCGGCAAAGGCCGCCGCGCTGGGCTCGTCACCGACCGCGCTCCACTCCGCCACCTGGACCTGCATCATCGGTCCCGTCCACTGCACCATGGTGACGGCGATCGCCTGGTTTGGTCCGGAGCGAATGGCCTGCAGCACGCGGGCGTGGCGGAAGGCCGCGACATAGCCGCGCTTCTGCAGGTCGAAGCGGATCTGATCGACGCTGCCGGATGCATCGACCGCGAGCACGAGCTGCAGGTCGACCGCGGTTTGCGCCGCCGACGGCGCCGACATCGCACATGCCAGCAGCAGCGCCGCGGCGGCGGCGAAGGGGAAGTTGCCGCGCATGTCTCGTGAACCTAGATGCGCTGCAGCGTGCACTCGGTCTCGATTGGAATTTTCACGTCGGCGGTGGGCGGACGCATGCGCCGCAAAATCCTGATCTGCTTGTAGCCCTGCTTGTCGCAGGCGATCTCGACGTCCTTGGGATCGACGTCCTTGCCGAAGCCGGGGACCTTGTAGGCGCCAAGCGCGTCGGTGCGCGTGACGACACCGCCGCGGTCCTTGACCCCCACGGTCACCTTGGCATCGGGCATGGTCGAACCGTTGGTGTCCTTGACGAAGCCGAAATAGGACGGCCCTTCCTCTTCGCTGTTGTCGTCGTCGTCGCCAAATCCCGCCCCGCCTGCCCAGAGGGCAGTGGACAGGATGCAGGTCGCGCCCACGACAAGGCTCGCCAGCGACCCGCGCCGACCTAGGACATTCATCCCCGGACCTCCTCGATGGCTCGCGGCGCGCCGCTTTATCCCGCAACCGGCCGTGGACCGCATCGCCGATTCCGCCGCGCGCCGCTGGCTAGGGAGCGATCCTAGCGCATCGGCGGCAGGGATTTCTACGTCGTCGAGGGGCAGCAGCACATGCGCGAAGCCATGCCAAGCAAGCCGCCAGCCACACCAGTCGGCCGGGGGCTCCCCAAGCCCCGTTGTTCATCGAGCGATGCTAACGGGTGTCGCAACACCCTCCACCGCGGTCCTCTTCCAACTCATGCTCGACGCGTAGCCGGTTCCCAAGAACCTGAGGCAGCTGGCGCTATAGGGCACGTTGTCGCTATCGGGGCATGGGGCGGCCGGCGCCGGGGAGACGAATTCGGCGGGCGCCGGCGGTTCGATAATGATGCGGTGACCGTGCTCGATCCAAAGTGCCCCGACGGCAATGGCAGTGAGGATCGCCGCAGGCGCAAGTTTCGAGACCATCTGCGTCCTCATCAACCGTGCCCGTGACAACGCCGGCGATCAAATCTTGCCGAAGTGGACACTAAGGATGGGTCCAGAACGGCATCAGCGTATAGGCCATAATGGGTATCGCCAACATCGGAAGCAGCCAGACCAGCGCCAGCGGGATTTTCCTTGTCACGCTTGCGGGAAGCATAGTGGCTACAATACCTACGATAAGCCCTACGATGAGGACCGTCGCGACCCAGCCGTACCAATACATAGCCGGCCCCTCACCACTCCTGGCGGCCTCCCAGCCCCAGGCGAACCGGTTCGTAGCTGGATGGAAGGTGAAGAGCGGCAGGTTCAATAGCACACAGATCACGTACATCACCGGCGAGGTGATCGCCATCGCGACGGTGAATGCCCTCAACCTGGTTGATGAAGCCAATGATGATCTGGCCGGCGTTGCTCTGCTCGACGATGCTTGAGTTGTTGTGGTCGTGCTCATGATCCGAACCCCCGGACATTGTTGAGGACGTGGCCGACCAGAAACAGGAACCAGCACATGGTAGCTATCAGCACGGTCACCACTTTGCGTGCAATGTCGTAGTCCGGGTTGTGGGCGTTCTTCCAGAAATACCAGTAGGCCGGAAGCGTCACCAAGCCGAGGGTCGCGACATGCTCCTTCAAATCGAAGAAGCCTTGCGTTTTCCAGTAGCCGGCCTGCTCGATCGGAATTCTGACGTAGATGCGATACTTGGTATAGATCCACGCCCCCATGAGAAATGTGAGGATCCATAGGACGCACACCGCGGTGGCATAGCCGGCCGCAGGCACCGCGCGAAAGCGCGTGACGAACCCTGCCGCCGCTGCTTGGCGCACCGGCATCAACACTGCCACTGCTTGATGCGTGAGCGCCCCGAGCAGGGCGACCGCCAGCAATCCGTGTATGATGAGTAGGATGGTCCAGAAAGTATTGACCGATATCAGCATAAGTCTCCCCCAGTTCTAACCGCGGTCCGGACGATGCCTGGGCGCTCGCGTGCGCGATGCCTTGTTTTGAACTTATCGCCAGGCGACCGCGGTTGGTTACGTTCCTTCCCGTGCGGCAAGATTTTTTCTTATGGTCGTTCAACTCTAGCCAGAGCGGGCGCGAGTGGCAATTTGGCAAATCGAATTCGAATTTGAATTGCCGCAAACTACAAGGGAACATGTGGCAATGGCCAGCCGAGAGGGGCGGGGCACCAACCGGTGATGGTGGCACGCTTCGGGTCATGCTACTTCGTAGGTGAACCCGCCGCCGGGTCGGTCGCGGCGGCAGGCAACGCCGCCGGCGGGAAGAATAAGCAAGCGTGGGGAGAAGGAGCTTCGACCGGCTCCGCAGCCAACCGGGAGTAGCCGATGAAATACCAGGGTGCTTGGTTAGCTGCCGCGATCACGGGCCTGATCCCGGTCGGGTCCTTGCCCGCCGGCGCCGAGACCATCGCGGTCTTCACCAAGAGCGCGGGCAATCCGATCTCGCGCGCGGTGCGCGCCGGCGCCGAGGCGGTGGCGAAGGCGCACGGCGTCACGGTGTTTCACTACATCCCGACCTCGCCGGACAACGTTGCGCAGCAGACCGCGCTGGTCGATGAAGCGTTGGGCGCCAAGCGCGACGCCATCGTGTTCACCCCGGTCGACGTCAAGGCAATGGTCCCGGCGGTGCAGAAGATCAACGCCGCGAACATTCCACTGGTCAATGTCAGCGACCGGCTGACCGGCGGCTCCGCCGTTGCGTTCATCGGCACCGACGATTACAGCATCGCGCTCGAGACTGCCCGCACGCTCCTCAAGGCGATGGGCGGCAAGGGCAACGTGCTGGTGTTGGAAGGTCCCGAGACGATCCCCACGGCGGCGGCCCGGCTGCGCGGCTTCAAGGACGCCTTGAAGGAGTTCCCGGACGTAAAGGTCATGCTCTCCAAGAACGGGATGTATGCCCGCCCCGCGGCAGCCGACCTGCTCAAGGCGATGTTGAAGGTGAACCCGCCGCCGCAGATCGACGGCGTGCTGGCCGCCAACGATGCGATGGCCTTGGGCGTGATCGAGGCGTTCAAGGAGGCCAAGAAGAAACCGCCGCTGATCATCGGGATCAACGCCAGCAAAGAGGCCGTCGACCTCATCAAGGCCGGCGACATGCTCGCCAGCGGCGACTACAACGGCTTGGTCGAGGGCTGCCTCGGCACCGAGATTGCGATCCGCACCCTGCACAAGCAGCCGGTGCCCAAGGAGGTGCTGGCGAAGACGGCCGTGGTCGATAAGAGCAACTATCAGGCCTACGAGATCCCGGCCGAACGGCGGCCTTGCCCGACCTTGGAGAGCATGGCGGCCAAGTGACACGCCCGGGCGCGGGCTGCGTGGGTGGCAAGCGCGCCGGCGAGGCCTTGGCGGGTGGCGCGCGCCATTGCGGACAAATTTTAGGCTAAAAGCAAATTCCTGATACCTTGTTCCGGATACTCGATAGGTGGCGAAAGGATTTCGGCAGCTTCGGGGGCGTGCGGCCGCAGCGCAGAATGGCCTGGATCATGCGTATCGTTGCCGTCGCTGAATCGTGAAATGACGCCGGATGCGTTCCGCTCGGCAATCAGCAATACGACTGCTGCAGCTGATGATGGTTGCATGTGTCGTCCTGCCGATCCTGCTTTTCGGCTTCGCCTCCTGGCTCAACTATCGCCACGAACATGCGGTCGCCGACGATCGGATCGAGCGCTCGCTCGATATCCTGCACGAGCACACGCTCAAGGTCTTCCAGACCGTCGAGCGGGCCATTGCCGAGGTCGACGAGATCGTGCGCGGCATGCCGGACGACGCCCTCCGGCAGAACCAGGCGCGCCTGCACGATCGCCTGAAGCAGATCGTCGATGCGCTGCCGCAACTGCGGGCGATCTTTCTCATCGACCGTGACGGCCGCCCGATCGTTTCCAGCCAACTCGCGCAAGTACCGGCCGACTTCAATGTGCGCGACCGGGATTTTTTCCGTGCGCATATGCCCGGCCCGGCCGGGACCTATGTCAGCGATGTGATGGCGCCGCGATTGACGGGTTTCGGCACCCCGTTCTTCGTGCTTTCGCGCCGGCGGCCCTCCGCCGATGGCTCGTTCAACGGCGTGGTCGCGGTCGCCGTGCTGCCGCGCTACTTCGAGGACTTCTATGCGCTGATCGGGCGCAGCCCGGGAAGCCTCTACGCGCTGGTGCAGGCGAACGGAAAGTTTCTCGCCCGCTACCCCGAGCTGCGCGACGGCCCGGCCGGTCTCCAGGCCGGCAGTGGCCTGCACAAGGCGATCACCCAGGGCCGGGAAAGCGTCATCCATACGATCCCGCAATCCCCGCTCGACGGGGCGGAGCGCCGCGTGGGCTTTCGCAAACTCGAGGGCTTCCCGGTCTATGTCGTTGCCGGAATCGACAGCTCGGCGATCCGCAACGAATGGCACGCGACCATGGCGGGCCATTTGATCTTCGGCTTGCCGGCGACGCTGCTGCTGCTGGTCATTATCGGGGTCGCGCTGCGGCGCACGCGACGGCTCCACCTCGAGGCGGAACGCCGCGAGGCCGCGGAAGCTGCGCTGCGGCAGGCGCAGCGCCTGGAGGCGATCGGGCAACTGACCGGCGGTGTCGCGCACGACTTCAACAACCTGCTGATGATCGTGAGCGGCAGCGTGCAGCGCCTGCGGCGCGATTTGACGTCCGAGAAGCACACGCGCCTGCTCGACATGATCACCAACGCGACCAACCGCGGAGAGAGCCTCACCCGCCAGCTGCTCGCCTTCTCGCGACGGCAAATGCTCACCCCCTCGGTCATCGATCTTGCCAAGCGCCTTCCCGAGCTCAAGGAGATGCTCGACCGCTCGCTGCGCGGCGATATAACCACGGAGGTCGTGGTTCCCGACCACGGCTGCACGGTCAAGGTCGATCCGAGCGAGTTCGAGCTCGCCCTGCTCAATCTCGCAGTGAATGCGCGCGATGCGATGCCCAACGGAGGATCGCTCAGCATCACGGCCAAGCCCATCGTGCTCAGAGGCAACGCGGCGGAGGAGGGGCTGCAGGGCGAGTTCGTTGCCATCCGGGTGGCGGATACCGGCAGCGGCATCCCCGCCGACGCCCTGCCGCATGTGTTCGAGCCGTTCTTTACGACCAAGGCGGTGGGCAAGGGGACCGGGCTGGGCCTGAGCCAGGTTTATGGCTTTGCCAAGCAGTCCGGCGGAACCGCAACCATCACCAGCGTCGTCGGCCGCGGCACGGCGATCATGCTCTACCTGCCGCGCACGCGGGAATTGCCCGCGGTCTTGGCCCCGCATACCGGGCCCGAGACCGTGCCGTCGCGCGCCGGCACCGTCCTCCTGGTGGAAGACAACCCGGAAGTCGCGGAGGTCGGCACGGCGTATTTCCAGCAGCTCGGTTACATGGTCAAGCAGGTCGCGAACGCCCACGAAGCCCTCGAGCTGCTCGGCAACGATCCGAAGATCGATGTCGTGTTCTCCGACATCTTGATGCCGGGCGGAATGACCGGGCTTGAGCTCGGGCATGCCATTCGCCAGCGCTACCGCGGGATGCCGGTGCTGCTCGCGACGGGCTATAGCGACAGCGCGCGCGATGCGGTGCAGCAGGGCTTTGTCGTGCTGCAGAAGCCCTTCGACCTCGCGGCACTCGAGCAGGGCTTGCGCGAGGCGCAGAAATGGAAGGTCGCGCAGCCCGGCCCGCAAAGCGCCGCAGGCTAGAACGGAGCTCCGCATTCAGGTCGATTGACTGCACGACAACCGTGGTCCGGAACTTGCTAGCCGATGGGCGTTGCGAATGCGCGGGGTGCGCGGGCACCATGGCGGTGACTGCGGAACAGACGCTTGCCCGGCGTTGGCATGCTTGAGTGGACCGGCGACACAGAGGACGACCCCCAGTGAACAAACGGCGCTATTTTACCTTCCTCACCATTGCGGCCGCGATTGCGTCGGCCGTTGCCGTGCATGACGCGACGGCGCAGGACTGGCCGACCCGGCCGCTCACGATGGTGGTGCCGTTCGCGGCGGGCAGCGCCTCCGACAACATGGCGCGCATACTCAGCGTTCGCCTGTCCGAAGTCCTGGGCCAGCAGGTGGTCATCGAAAACGTCAGCGGCGCCGGCGGCATGACCGGCGTCGCCCGGGTCGCCAAGGCGGCGCCCGACGGGTACCAGTTCGTGCTCGGCGGCGTCGACACCTTCGCGCAGAATCAGACGCTCTACAAAAAACCGCTCTACAACTCCGCGACCGACTTCACGCCGGTCGCGCTGGTGGTCGAGCAAGCGCTGCTGCTGGTCGCGCGCAACGATTTGCCGGCGAACAATCTGCGGGAGTTCATCGCTTACGCGAAAGCCAACCAGGCGAAGATGCAATACGGCTCGGCCGGGGTTGGGTCCGGGTCGCATCTCGCCTGCGCGCAGCTCAATTCGGCGATGGGCGTCGATGTCACCCACGTTCCCTATCGCGGCTCGCCGCCGGCGATGCAGGACCTGATCGCCGGCCGGATCGACTATTTCTGCGCCCTGGCCGCGGCAGGCAAGGTGCAGATCGAGAGCAAGACCATGAAGGCGCTCGCGATCCTCACGCGCGAGCGTTCGCCGATCCTGCCGAACCTCGCCAGCGCGCACGAACAGGGCCTCGCCGATTTCGATTCCTATTTCTGGAGCGGCTTCTTTCTGCCCAAGGGCACGCCGGAGCCGATCGTGCAGAAGCTCCACGGCGCGACGATCGCGACCATGGACACGCCGTCGGTGCAGGAGCGGCTGAAGGAGGTCGGCGTGACGGTGGTCGCCGCCGCCCGCCGGTCGCCGGACTATCTGCGCAAATTCGTGGCGAGCGAAACCGAGAAGTGGGCCGCCACGATCAGGGCGAGCGGCGTCAGCATCGATTGAGCTACGCAGCCTGCAGCGCTCCGCCCGGGATGGTTCCTTGCGGCAGGGCGTAGCAGCAGTCCGCCACCGCGCCGGGCGTGGTCCACCACACGCGATCGCGGTGGCGATGCTCGACGCAATGCGCGAGCGCCCGCCGCAATGCCGGCAATCGGAACGGCTGCCCCATCACGAACGGATGCAGCGAGATGGTCATGACCAATGGCTGCGCGCGGCATTGCTCGACCATCTCGTCAAAGCCGTCCACGATCATGTCGGCGAAGTCGCGCGCCGTGCCGTCGCGATGGATGATGGCGGCGGAATCGTTGAGTTCCGCGGGATAGGGCACCGACAGGATCGGGCCCGCGCGCGTCTGCAGCCAGAACGGCTGGTCGTCGGCCGGCCAATCCATGACGTAGCGGTAGCCTGCCTCCTTCAACAGATCTGGGGTGACGTTGCTTTCCGACGCCGCCGGTCCCATCCAGCCCCGGGGCGGACGGCCCTCGCGCCGCGTGATCTCCTGGGTCACGTCGTCGATCAGGCGGCGTTCGTCGAGTTCCCACAAGTCGCCCTGCCGCTCGGCGTTGGTGCGGCCGTGCCCGACCACCTCGTCGCCGCGCTTTCGGATGCGCTCGCAGATCTGCGGATGATATTCGTAAAGGAGCGAGTTGATGTTGTGGGCTGCGGGCAAGTTCAGTTGCTCGAACAGATCGAACAGGCGCCAGATGCCCACCCGGTTACCGTAATCACGCCAGGAGTAATTGCGCTGCTGCTGCGGTTCCCCCTTCTTGGCGGGGTCCCAGCCGGTGCCTCTGCGATAGGCATAGACCTCGATATTCGTGGTCACGCAGAAGGCGAGTCGCTTCCCGCCGGGCCATGAGTAATCCGTGCGTTCCTCGATCGTCGAATATTCATAACGATTGTGTTTCGGCAGGGTCAGCATCGACTCGTCTCCGCGCGTGAGGTGATGAATCATTCATGCATGTTATTCGGAACGGCACGCGACGCTGGGATCATGACGCATTTCCATCTGTCGCGGTCGGCTGAGCGCGAACGTCGTGCACGTTTCCTCCGTGCGCGTGGTGCCGTCGCTCCGATCTGTGTGATTTTTGCAACGCTCTAGAATTATTGCGAGACGGCCACAGTGCCGGACTAATTTTCCTATCGTATGTCGCAAATCGACTACAAATGGGGGTGTCTTCATGAAATCACCGGTCGTCAAGCGCTCAATTGTCCTCGCTGGCCACAAGACAAGCGTGAGCCTCGAGGATGCCTTCTGGAAGGGGCTGAAGGAGATCGCCGGCGGTCGCCACATGACGTTGTCGGACTTGGTCGGTGCGATTGATGCACAGCGCCAACACGGCAATCTTTCATCGGCGCTTCGTCTGTTCGTGCTGGACTTCTATCGCAGTCAGGTTTCCGAAAAGGACAGCCGCGATAATGTCCACGAGATGATGGCGCGTCCGGCGTCTGCGTTCTCTTGAGCGAATGATGGCGTGATGGGTCTCGCACTGCGAGGCCCATCATCTCCCTTCGAGCGAGTTCCGTTCGCTCGCTGCCTGCGTGCGCTCTGCTGGGGTATACGCGCGCAACGCTGATGCCATCGCCGGCGCGGTGCGAGCATGCTTCGTGCCCGCGCCCGCGATGCGCTCCGATGCACGGAGCATGATCCCGAAAAGTCGCAAGACTTTTCGGATGGGATCATGCGACCAAGTCAGACGCGGGCATGATCCCGAAAAGTCGCAAGACTTTTCGGATGGGGATCATGCGACCAGGCCAGACGCGGGCATGATCCCGAAAAGTCGCAAGACTTTTCGGATGGGATCATGCGACCGAGTCAAACCCGGGCATGAGCCCGAAAAGTCGCACGACTTTTCGGGTGGGATCGTGCTGACCGTGCTAGCACGACGCGCGCGCCTTATCGCGCTCGCGCTGGACAGTCATCCGCCGATCTGCGGGATTTTGGCGTCGGCGATGACTTTCTTCCACTTCGCCACATCCGTCTTGATGTAGGCGGCGAACTCGGCCGGCGGCATGCCATTCGGCTCGAGGCCCATCGCCAGCATCTTCTCCTTGACATCGGGCAGGTTGACGATGCGCGCGATCTCCGTCTGCAAGAGATCGACGATCGCTTTCGGCGTGCCGGCGGGAACCAGGACGCCCTGCATGGTCTCGGCCTCCTGATCCTTGATTCCGAGCTCGTCGAGCGTGGGGACATCCGGCAGCGCCGGCGAGCGGGTCTTGGCAGTGATCGCAAGCGCACGCAGCTTGCCGTCCTTCACCAGCGGGGTCGCGGGAGGGATCGCCTGGAAGCACATCGGCGTGTGTCCGCCGACGACCGACTGGATCGACGGGCCCCCGCCCGGGAAC
>Ga0114129_10015566_pt1 | contig 10813 bp, 8 predicted proteins | sample RhiMetdeltSRZDD1_FD_80071 | JGI IMG/M metagenome (GOLD analysis project Ga0114129, IMG submission 80071) | Populus rhizosphere microbial communities from Tennessee, USA - Rhizosphere MetaG P. deltoides SRZDD1 (version 2) (version 2) | ecosystem: Host-associated > Plants > Roots > Rhizosphere >... | reverse complement strand
TCCAGCACAGCACGGTTGACCTGAAGCCGGCCCTGTTCGACGCTGAGTACAGCAGCCGGATCGGCGCCGGCCGCAGCTAGCGCCTTGCGCAGCCACGAGATCGTGCTCCGGAGCAGCATCCGGCTGTGCGACTGGTCAACTTCTGGCCAGAAGAGTGCGGCGAGATGATCGCGCAGGTGGGCGCTGCTTTCGACCGCCAGGTAGATCAGCAGCGCTAGCGCCTTGCGGTGCCGAAAGGTCAGGCGCTGCCGGGCGTGGCTCACGGTCGGTGCGCCCAGGACATTCAGCATGATCGTATTCATAGTTAGTTTCCTTTAAGGGGTAGTGCCCCTGGGTTAGCGGCTCGGTGGTCACGATCTGCGCTATGCACTATATTCTCGGCTTCATTGCCGCCAGACGTATATCAGAATTTGGTTGACGACCACGATTGGAGCGAAGATCAGACCGAGCCGTGCATGGCCGGTGGCGTACAGCGCGGCGGCCCACCCGAAGAATGCGAGCGCAAAAAGCAGGTGCCATGGCTCAGGAAACGGCAGCGATGCGTTAGGTGCCTCGAAGATGCCCCAGAGCACGGCGGCGAGCAGCGGCGCGCCGACAGCCAGGCCGATCCTTGCAATCTGTCCCTGCCCGGTCTGGAAGCCCCAGTACCCAAAAGCGGCCAGCGCGCACAGCTCTACCGCGAAGGCCAGCGCAAGATTGACAAGTTTAAGTAGCTCCATGTATGTCCTTCTTTGATTGCAGATATGAGAAGATAATGCGTGCAAGTTCCTCCTAGACCGGGCTTGCGTCTGAAACTATAGCCGTTACCGACAGAGATGTCGTGACCCAAAAGCAGCAACACAAGGAGTAACACAGGAGACCTTGCGCCGAGGAGAGTGATGGCGCAAAAGTGTTAGCGGGAGGAACGCGCACGAAACGACTTCGGTGTCATGACAATGCTTGTGAGGAACCTTATGATCGATACGCGAATGCCGTCATACAAAATGAGGCAAGAGGATTCTGTACCGCTCAAGGCATATGTTGGTGTGTGGTTGGAGAGGTGGCCAATGCGCCAGTCTGCGCCAAATAGCGCCTCCGCCGTACCACTGTTTCCACGCCCGTAATCGTGATCACCAGCCAGACGAACCCCGCCGCATACCCGCCCAGGACATCGCTGAAATAATGCACCCCCAGGTACATGCGACTGAACCCGATGAGCAGAATAAGCACACTTGCGATCATGGCGGCTGCGACACGCCAACGCCAGAGGGGCACACGCCGTATGATCAAGTAGGCCAACAATCCGTAGAAGGCCATCGAACCCATCGCATGCCCGCTGGGAAAGCTGTAGTCGGGTAGTGTCAGTAGAGGGTTTAGTAACGTTGGCCGTTGTCGTGCAACAATGAGTTTGAGCAGGAGGTCAAGGATTTCGGCACCTCCGACTGCCACAACGAGCAGGCTCACCTCATACCACCGCCGCTGCCCCGCGAAATAAGCTGCGAGCACCAGACTTAGGAGCAGAACTGTGAGAGGACTGCCCGCAAGGGAGACGAGCAGCATCGCGCTCGTAAACTTTGGTTCAGTATGCGCCGCGAGGAACTGGCTGATGGCAATGTCCACGTCAACAAGCGGGTCATGATGAATAATATCCTCGGTGATGCCGCCGAACAGCCAGCTCCCGACCACAATCAACACAAGCCCAATCGTCAGGTGCAACCCGAGATAGCACTCTGGTGAGAGGCGATCCTGAAGAAAGGCGATTTGGGGAGCAAAGCGGTCGCGCAACGCCACCACACGCGGATGGTTCAAGAATGTGGCCCAGCGCGCAAGCATCTCATCCTCGTGCCGGATGGCCCAGCGCCAGACAACCACCGCAAGGCTCACAAGCAGAAAGATACCCACAATGAGCAAGCCAGCGCGACCAGCCCAACGTTCAAGCAGTGGCCACTGGCTCCCAAATGCCGCGCCAAGTAACCCAAAGATCACCGCCCACACGATACCACCAGCCGCGTTGTAAACCAGAAAGCGACGGTAGGGCATCTGATTGACGCCGGCGAGGAAGGCACTCAAGGTGCGTAACACGGCGACAAAGCGGCCAAAGAAGACGGCTTTGTCCCCGTAGCGTGCGAAGAACGCTTCCGCGCGGACAAGCTGGCGGGGGTTGAGATGCAGCAGCTTTCCATAGCGTTCCAGGAGGACACGGCCGCCGCGTTTCCCAAGTTGGTACCCGATCGTATCTCCGATAATCGCTCCCGCCGCTGCTGCGCCAATCACGCCCCAGATGTTGAGGTTGCCTGCGCCCGCATAAGCGGCGGCGAGCAGGAGCATGGTCTCGCCCGGGACGGGAATTCCCATGCTCTCGACCAGCACCCCGAGCGCCACAGCAAGATACCCATAGGTTGCCAGCAGGTGTTGCAGGAATTGGAGCATAGCTCCCCTCCAGTAAGCTCATTGGTACTCTCCGAATAGGCAAACGTATATCAAAGCATGCGCTGTGCCAGCAGTGCTTGCACCGTCTGGAAATCACGTTGCATGTGCTGCGACCACGCCGGCAGTGCGTTGGGGAGCGCATCGCCCCGTCTGCCCCTGGCCGTTGGTGGCATGATCTGCTCGTTCAACGTACATCTCAGGATGGGGCACGCTACACGATTCGGCATCACCCATGTGCCGCCAGCGCTCCGTCCTGTTGCGCTTGCTCCTCGGTGAGCGCCTCCATCACTGCGCTGCCGTCGGCCGTCTCCTGCTCAAGCAACCGCCGGCCCAGGCGATCCAGAGCGGCGCGTTGCTGCCGCAGCAGCCCCTGCGCGCGCTCCTCCTACTCGGCCACGATCCGCCGCACTTCGTCGTCAATCAGCTCCCTGGTCTCCGGGCTGAACTGGCTGTTGTCCTGCAATGCCTCACCCAGATACTGGAGCGACTGGCCCGCGTAACGCACCGAGCCGAGTTGCGGACTCATCCCGAACTCGGTCACCATCCGCCGTGCTAGCTCGGTCGCCTTGGCGATGTCGTCGCTTGCCCCAGTGCTAAGTTGGCCGAACACCACTCGCTCGGCCGCCCGCCCGCCCAGCAGCGTCGCCAGCCGGTCTTCTAGCTCCGCGCTGGTGAGCAGATATGTGTCCTCCGACGGCGTCTGGATGGTGTAGCCCAGCGCCCCGCGGCTGTGCGGGATGATGCTGATCTTGCCCACCCCGTCGGCGTGCAGGAGCAGCGCCGCCAGCAGCGCGTGCCCCGACTCGTGGTAGGCCACGGTCGCCCGCACTTGCGCGTTCATCACTCGCGTGCGCTGCTCGAACCCGGCCACCACCCGCTCGATCGCCGCCTCAAAGTCGGCCATGCCGATGGCGTCAGCGTTGTGGCGGGCGGCGTGCAGCGCGGCCTCGTTCATGACGTTCTCCAGGTCGGCGCCGCTGAAGCTGGGCGTCATCCGCGCCGCGCGCTCCAGAGCGAAATCGGGCGCCAGCCTCAGGCCACGGCTGTGGATGCGCAGGATCTGGATGTGGCCGGTCAAGTCGGGGTTACCAACGGTGATCTGGCGGTCGAAGCGGCCGGCGCGCAGCAGCGCCGGGTCCAGCACCTCGGGGCGGTTGGTCGCAGCCATGATGATCACCGGCGCGCTACTTCCGCTCTTGAAGCCATCGATCTCCTCCAGTAGCTGGTTGAGGGTCTGTTCGCGCTCGTCGTTGACGCCGAAGCGCAGCGCGCCGCCGGCCCGGCTGGTGCCAATCGCATCGATCTCGTCGATAAACACGATTGCGGGCGCCGCTTTGCGCGCTTGCTCAAACAGGTCACGCACACGCGCCGCGCCCATGCCGACAAACATCTCGACGAACTCCGAGCCGCTGGTCTCGAAGAACGGCACGCCGGCCTCGCCGGCGGTGGCCTTGGCAAGTAGGGTCTTGCCAGTGCCAGGCGGGCCGACCAGCAGCACTCCCTTCGGAACGTGGCCGCCCAACCTCGCGAACTGCTCGGGTGTGCGGAGAAACTCGATGATTCTCACGCAACTCGGCGATCGGCTCATCGGCGCCGCCGACATCCTTGAAGGTGATGCCGACCGTCTCGGGCTGGACGACCGTCGCCTTGCTTCTGCCGACGCCGAAGATACCTCCCCGGCCGCCGGCGCTAATCTGGCGGTAGTAAAGGTACCAGAAGCCGGCGAGCAGCGCCAGCGGCAACGCCTAGGAAAGCAGGAAACCGCCCAGCGGGCTTGGTGGCTGCTGGAAGCTATAGGGGATGCCAGCCTTCTGCAGGTCTGCGACGAGGTTGGGGTCTTCGTTGGGGAGCAAGAACGTGGTGAACGGGATGGTGGGCGGGCTGCCCTGCGGGTCTGGGTTCTTCATCTCGCCGACGATCTGTGGCTCGCCGATCTGGGCGCTCACGATCTGGCCGGCAGCCAGCTTCTGTTTGAACGTGCTGTATGGAATCTCGGTTGTGTGGATGACCAGCGGCGCCAGCACAAAATCCTGGAACAGCCACAGCAGCAGCAGGCCGACAATCACGTAGCCAATGTTGAAGCCAATCTGGCGCTGGCGTTGTTCGCGGTTGCGACCCGCATGCTGAGATATCTTATCCTGCATGGAGCACTCCTACATGTGCGAACATTCGACTTCTTCGCAGAGTTCGGTCATAATCCTTCGTGTGTTACGCGGTACGCCTGCGCACAGGAATCGCCGGAAGCGCGCCGACCTGGTGCTTATTCAGCTTCAGATACACCGCATCCTCATCGATACGGTCGATCTCTGCGACGGGGATGGTGACATCCTTTTGCCCCCACAGGTGCCCTTCGCGCAGCACCAGGTGGGAAATGTGGCTGGCCGTGGGATCGACTAGAAACTCGTCCACCCGCCCAATCGCACCGTCGGTGGCATGGACGCGCGCCCAGCGATGCACCGCTATTTCGCCCGGCGGGATCTGCTCATGCCCAATTGTCGCCACTTCCGGGTCGAGGCTGACATACGGCCACAACATGGCGCCCTCGACGGGATAGGGCCCAAATCCTGGCGGCACAGGGAAAAATTCGGTCGAGATGAATGGCTGCATCGTCGCCAGTTCATCCATGGTACAGCGCAGTCGAATGCGCTGTGGTGTGCTTTCCGCTACCAACTCCACCGGGATCAGTCGTTCGATCCCGAGCAACCCCGGTTCGCGCACGACCAGATGGGTGACCCGCTCGCTGCTCGGATTGAGAATAATCGCGGTGGAGCGGCCACCCGGCCCATTGATGCACTCCACCGTCACGTTGATTGGGATGTCCATTGTTCCTCCTCTGCGACGAACGCAGTAGATTGTCAGTCGCTTGGCTAAGCGTGTCATGTTGGGCTGGCTAACTTCGAAAATACTCTGAGCCTATGGCGCTGCACATCGCTGAGTATAGACGGATCCAAGGGACATGTCATGCCTCTGAAGAGGCATTGTTGGTCCGCAACGCCATTAACACTTTCGGGTCATGACACGACTCGCACTGAAGCCTATACTGCGCATGTGTAGAGAGCAGGCGTCCCCTTTGAGGCTGAGATAGTGATTGTTTCGATGATGCACCCACTTGTATCAACAGGCCAGCTCGCACAGCGCTTCGCCCGCTTCAAGCGGCTGCGGGAAACCACCCCGGTGGTGTACGACGAGGTGACGCAGTGCTGGCACGTCTTCCGCTACGCCGACGCCTTGCGCGTGTTAACGGATACCAATCGCTTTGCTTCCGCAGGCTTTGACGCCGCATCGCTCCCACCGTTCGCCAGCAACAGCACAATGGATCCGTCACGCCAGCAGTTGGTTCGTGCGCTGCTTCGCCAAGCCGCTCCGCTACGACTGGTGGCCGAGCTCACGCCGCATATCACGGCAACTGCACAGGCCTTGCTGGATCGGGTGCGTTCGGCAGGCGCGCTGGATGTGATCGGCGATCTGGCCGCACCACTGTCCGTGGCCGTTTTCGCGGAATTGCTAGGCATTCCCGTGGAGCACCGGCAGCGCCTCACACAGTGGTTTGATGCCCTCGGCGCCGACCCGGTGACCGCCCACGGTGCGCTGTGGCCGAATGCAGCCCTCCACAGCACAACCACGGCTGCTGTGCAGGAACTGGCAGCCTACATCGCGCAGTTGCTGGAGGAGCGCCGGCATCAGCCACTGCACGATCTGATTGGCCATCTGCTGTCCGCCGAAGTTGACGGCAACCGTCTGCGTGAGTCAGAGGTTCTGGCCTGCTGTTGCCAGCTGTTGGTGGCTGGACACGCGACGGCAACGCATCTGCTGGGCAATGCCGTGCTCTGCCTCACCGATCATCCCGAGGCGATCGCGCGCCTTCACCACGAGCTTCCCCCGATCTATAGCACACTTGAGGAAGTGTTACGCTATCTGCCACCGGTCTGGAATGTTGTGCGGATGACGACGACCGATGTGACACTGAGTACGCAGCGTATCCCGGCCCAGGCGCAGGTGTGCGTCTGGATTGTGTCGGCCAACCGCGATGCCCAGCACTTTCCCAATCCCGATCAGTTTGACATCGAGCGCATACCGAATCGCCATCTGAGTTTGAGCTATGGGAGCTCGGCCGACCTCGTGGCGGCGCTGGCGCGCCAGCAAGCCAGGAGAACGTTGAAGCTGCTGGTCAAACTGCTTCCCAATCTCAAACGCGTGTCAGATGGCCCGCTGGAGGTGATCGAGCGTTCGTCCTTCTTTGGCGTGAAGCGCCTCCCGGTCGCATTTACGCCGTCGCAATGGGCGATGTGAGGAGTCGCGCGGGAAGAAGCGGCTGAGAAGCGCGGCCATTCCCAGGAACGTGACCATGGCGCGCGGGCAGGTGTCCTGATGGCGAAACCAATTGGGAGCCGATCACGTGAGTCAGCGTAGACGCCACCTCGAAACTATGCTATGCTCGTGTTTTATCAGTACATGCGGGTTCGTGGGAGGATGGTTATAAGGATGGCGAAGTCAAATCCTCTCTGGTGGCCCAAATCGCCGGTGCTTTTGAACTACGGGATTGCCGTTCTATCGGTTACCGCCGCGCTCACCATCGCACGGTGGATCGAGAGCGTTCTGCAATCTAGCCCCCAAGTCTCGCTGTTTCTTTGCGCCGTCATGTTGAGTGCCTGGTTTGGTGGGGTCAGGCCGGGCTTGCTTGCGATTGCGCTCTCCGTTCTGGCTTTCGATTACTACTTCGTGCCGCCGATCAATTCATTTGCTGTGGCGGTCAACGAGCTACCACGCCTGCTCATTTATATGCTCTCAGCCGTTTTGGCGGGGTCGCTGAGCGCCGCGCAACGAAGCACAGCACAATCGCTCAAGCGCGCGCGCGATGAGCTACGCGGAACAGTTCAAGAGCTCAAGAGAACCAACCAGGTGTTGCAAGCGGAGAACACTGAACGCCAGCAGGCCGAAGAGGCGCTGCGGCAGGCCGAAGAGCAATATCGCAGCATCTTTCAGAATGCGATCGAAGGTATTTTCCAAACTACACCCTCCGGCAAAATCGTCGTCGCGAATCCTGCCATGGCGCGGATGCTCGGTTATGAAACAGCCACAGAATTGATGGCCACGATCAGCGATATCCGGACGCAATTGCATGTTGAGCCAGAACAGTGCTCCGAGTTTAAGCGCCTAGTGGATGAGGAGGGGAGCATCCAGAAATTTGAGGCCGAGGTCTATCGTAAGGACGGGAGCCGAATTTGGACTTCGACCAACGCCCGCGCTGCCCGTGACCGCGATGGCCAGGTCCGCTACTATGAAGGCACGACCGAGGACATCACCGCACGCAAACACACCGAAGATGAACTTAGAACTCAGAAGGAGATTCTACACAAGATCTTCGATCATACACCCATGATGATAGGAATCATCGGCGTGGATGGTCAATGGCAGATGATCAACCGAGCCTGGGAGCGCACGTTCGGCTGGGCGTTGGAAGAATTACAGCAGCCAAACTTCAATGTACTGGCTGAAATATATCCTGACCCGCGAGAATACCAACGAGTTCTGGATTTTATTGTCGCGAAATCGGGTAAGTGGGAAGAGTTCAAGGCGAGAGTTCGGGATGGGCGCGTGTTGGATGTCATGTTTACCAACGTCTATTTGTCGGATGGAACAACCCTGGGATTCGGTCTGGACACCACCGAGCGCAAACAGGCCGAGGAGGGGCTGCGCGAGCGAGCCAGCCTGCTCGACCTGACCCACGACACCGTCTTTGTGCGCGACATGCACGATGTCATTACCTACTGGAATCGCGGCGCCGAGGAGCTGTACGGCTGGACGAGCACGGAGGCCATCGGGCGGGTCACCCACCAACTCACGCAGACGATCTTCCCCGCGCCGCTCGAAGCGATCAACGAAACGTTGCTCCGCACCGGTCGCTGGGAGGGGGAACTCATCCACACCCGCCGCGACGGCATGCAGGTAGTGGTGGCGAGCCGCTGGGCGCTGCAACTGGACAAGCAGGGCAACCCAATCGCCATCCTGGAGACCAACAATAACATCACCGAGCGCAAGCAGGCCGAGGAGGCGCTGCGCAAGCACCGCGAGCAGCTCGAGGAGGTGGTGGCCGAGCGCACTCGCGAGCTATCCACGCTGCTTGAGACGTCGAACACGATCGCGTCCACCCTGGAGCTGCAGCCGCTGCTGCGCGTGGTGCTCGACCAATTGCAGGTGGTGGTGCAGTACACCAACGCCAGCATCTTCTCCCTGGAGGGCGAAGACCTGATTGTTCTCGGCCACAGCGGGCCGCTCTCGGCCGAGCAGATGGCGCAGCTGCGCCTGCCTGCCGCGCACGCGGTCGGCTATCAAGCGGTGCGCCGCAACGGCGGGCCAGTGATCGTCGATGACTTGCAGTCCGATAGCCCACTGGCGCGGGCGTTTCGCGAATCGGTGCTGGCGGATCGCTACGCATTGTTTGGGTATTCGCGCTCGCTGCTGCTGGTGCCGCTGATCGTGCGCGAGCGACTGATCGGCATGCTGCGGGTTGAAAGCAGCGAGCCAGGGTTTTACAGCGAACGCGATGCCCAGCTGGCGCTGGCATTCGCCAATCAGGCGGCGACCGCGATCGAGAACGCCCGGCTCTACGATCAGGCGCGCGACCTGGCGACGTTCGAGGAGCGCCAGCGCCTGGCGCGCGAGCTGCACGACGCGGTCACTCAGACGCTGTTCTCGGCCAGCCTGATCGCCGAGGCCTTGCCCGACGCCTGGCGACAGTCGCCGGCGAAGGCGCAGCGCGGCGTGGAGGAGCTGCGGCGGCTGACGCGCGGGGCACTCGCCGAAATGCGCACGCTGCTGCTGGAGCTGCGCCCAGGCGCGTTGGCCGAGAAGCCGCTCGGCGAGCTGCTGGGCGCACTCTGCACGTCGGTCACGAGCCGCACCAGGATACCGATTGAGCTGGATGTGACGGGCGACGCGCTGTTGGCACCAACTATTCAGATCGCGCTCTACCGTATGACCCAGGAAGCGCTCAATAACATCGCCAAACACGCCGCCCCCAGCCAGGTCACGATTACTTTCCAATGCGATTCAGAGCAAGTCCAGCTGCGGATCACGGACGACGGGCGCGGGTTCGATCCCAGTGCGGTCGCGCCAGAGTCGCTGGGCCTGGGTATCATGCGCGAGCGCGCTGCCAGCATCGGCGCGACGCTGTGTGTGGAGAGCCAGCCGGGGGAGGGAACAGAAGTGCGCGTTGAGTGGCGAGCGACGCCCGCTGCGCGGGTGCAGGGAGGGGTAGCCTGATGACATCACCGACGATACGCGTGCTGCTGGTCGACGACCACGCCGTGGTCCGCAGCGGGCTGAGCTTCTTTCTCTCGACCACCGACGATATTGAGGTCGTCGGCGAAGCGGCCGATGGCGAGCAGGCACTGCGCCTGTGCGCCCAGCTCCACCCCGACGTGGTCCTGATGGATATGGTCATGCCAGGGATGGATGGTTTTACCGCCATCCAGCAGGTCCACCAGCAGCAGCCGGCGATCCGCGTGCTTGCGCTGACGAGTTTCCTAGATGGGGCGTTCGTCCAGCGCGCGCTCCAGGCTGGAGCGAGCGGCTACTTGCTGAAGGACGTCCAGGCCCGCGACCTGGCGGACGCGATACGGGCGGCGTATGCCGGCCGCTCGACCCTGGCCGCCGAGGCGACGCAGGCGCTGATCCAGACGGTGGCGCAGCCGGCCCAGCCGGGTGAGCCGCTCTCCGCGCGCGAGCAGGAAGTGCTCGTCCGTATGGTCAGGGGGTTGAGCAACGGCGAGATCGCCGCGCAGCTGACGATCAGCACCAACACCGTACGGCATCACGTGCGCAATATCCTGGCCAAGCTGGAGGTCACCAACCGCACCGAGGCGGTACACGTGGCGATGCAGCGCGGCCTGGTCGAATGATCATCCACCGCACCTATCCGGTTGGATAGGCGCCGGATCGTCCACTGCGATCAGTACACCACGGCTCAAACGGTCACCTTACAACGCTCCGGATGCGCGATGCATCCGGAGCGTTGTTGCTGTAGAGTCAGGTTGGAAGCAACCTATGAAAGCAACAATACGATGCGCGTGCTCTTGATCGACAATCAAACCCATGTCCGTGCGGCCATGCAGTATCTGCTGGATCAGCAGCCGGGCGTATCGGTGATCGGCACGGCCGATACGAGTGATGTGCTGCTGGAACAGGCCCGCCTGTTGCGGCCTGATATCCTGCTCATCAGCTGGGAGCTGTGGCGCAAGCCGGCCGCGGAGCTCTGGACAGCGTTGCGCACACTCGACCTCCGCCCGAAGGTGATCGTCTTCAGCAGCCGCCCGGAGGCCGAACAGGCGGCGCTGAAGAGCGGCGCGGACGCTTTTGTCTGCGCCTACGATCCGCCAGACACGTTCTTGAACGTCTTGCAGAC
>Ga0114129_10015563_pt1 | contig 10813 bp, 10 predicted proteins | sample RhiMetdeltSRZDD1_FD_80071 | JGI IMG/M metagenome (GOLD analysis project Ga0114129, IMG submission 80071) | Populus rhizosphere microbial communities from Tennessee, USA - Rhizosphere MetaG P. deltoides SRZDD1 (version 2) (version 2) | ecosystem: Host-associated > Plants > Roots > Rhizosphere >... | reverse complement strand
GGTTAGGCGGGATTAAGCCGCCAGAGCGTAGTTGTCTTCGTTTGCAACTATAAGTTTGTAAGCAGTTTTACGAGTTACTTACAACTCGGCATGCACCTGGGGTTTCGCAACCCACGTCGAAACCGATCGCCCCCAAGAAGCCTGGCTAGTCTTGGGGACGGCGGTGCAAATGACAAGCGCTATTTCGTCTGCGCGGCGTAGCTGTCGTTGGCGCGCTTGATCACGTAGGCACGGATCGATTCCGCGTCCGCTGCGCTCATCACCGGAGCGAAGCTCACCATGCCGCGATCTTTTCTCGCGCCGTCGATCACCACTTCGCGCCAAGCCTGCTCCGTGCGATTCAGCGCCGACCAGCGCAGATCCGGCAGCACGCCGCCGCCGACCGCCGAGTCCCCGTGACACGTCGAGCAGAACGTGTGGAAAGCGACTTGTCCCTGATGTGCGAGTTGCGCATCGCCGATGAGTGCCGGCGGTTTCGCGAGCGCCGGCAGCGCGGGCGGCTCAGGCAACGTCGCCGTGCCGCCGAGCTTGAACGCGAGCACGCGACTGCGATTGATCGCGGGTCCGCCCTTGCGCGACGCGTCGCCGCCGGAGATTGCATACGTGCCGCCCCAGCCCGCGAGCACGACGACGTATTGCTCGTCGCCGATCGCGTACGTCGCAGGCGCCGCGACGACGCCGGTCTGCGCCGGGAAAGACCAGAGCTTCGAGCCATCCGCGGCGTTGTACGCGACGAACTCGCCGCCGACGTTGCCCTGGAAGACGAGATTGCCCGCAGTCGACAGCACGCCGCCGTTCCACGCGCCCGGATGCTCGACCGACCATCTTTCTCTCTGCGTCACCGGGTCCCACGCCTTGAGCGAGCCGCGCACGGTTGCGAGCGCGGCGGCGCGGATCTGCGGATCGTCCGGCATCATCACCGCCGTCGCGTCGATGCCGATGTTGAAGCCGAGCGGACGTCCTTTGAATTTCGGATCGTGCAGGTAGGGCATGGCCAGTTCTTGCGCGGGCAGATAGACCAGGCCCGTCTGCGGGCTAAACGACATCGGATGCCAGTTGTGTGCGCCGTAGGGTCCGGGCGTGACCAGCGCGGGCTGCTTCGGATTCATGAAGCGCGCTGCGGGGTCCTCGACCGGCCGGCCGGTCTTGAGGTCGATCTCTTTCGCCCAGTTCACCGGCACGAACGGCTGCGCCGAAATCAGCTGACCGTTGGTGCGATCGATGACGTAGAAGAAGCCGTTCTTCGGCGCCTGCATCAGCACCTTGCGCGGCTGGCCGTCGATGCTCAGATCCGCGAGCACGATGTGCTGAGTCGCGGTGAAGTCCCAGGTCTCGCCCGGCGTCGACTGGTAGTGCCACACGTACTCGCCGGTGTCCGGCTTGAGCGCAACGATCGCGCTCAGGAACAGGTTGTCGCCGCCGCCGGGGCTGCGGTACTGCTGGTTCCACGGCGAGCCGTTGCCGGTGCCGATGTACAGCAGGTCGAGATCCGGGTCGTACGCCATCGAATCCCACACGGTGCCGCCGCCGCCGAGCTTCCACCATTCGCCGTGCCAGGTCTTCGCGGCCTGCTCGAGAATCGGCGCTTCGAAGGGCTGCGACGGATCGCCGGGCACGGTGTAGAAGCGCCACAGCATCTTGCCGGTCTGCGCGTCGTAAGCAGAGATGTAACCGCGCACGCCGAATTCGGCGCCGCCGTTGCCGATGATGACCTTGCCCTTGATGACGCGCGGCGCGCCGGTGATCGTGTACGCCTTCGTCTGATCGACGGTCACTACCGACCACGCTTCCTTGCCTGTCGCTGCGTCGAGCGCGACCAGGCGGCCATCGAGCGTGCCGAGGAACAACTTGCCTTCGTACGCAGCGACGCCGCGATTGACGGTGTCGCAGCACGCCTTCACGCCGGTCTCGCCGGGCACTTGCGGATCGTATTGCCACAGTAGCTTGCCGCTCGCAGCGTCGATCGCCTGCACCTTGCTCCACGCGCTCGTCGAATACAGGACGCCGTCGATGATCAGCGGCGTCGCCTCCTGGCCGCGATGCGTGTCGAGGTCGACGAACCACGCGAGCCCGAGTTGCTTGACGTTGCCTGCGTCGATCTTCGCGAGCGGCGAGAAGCGCTGCTCCGAATACGTGCGCCCATGCGTGAGCCAGTTCGCGGGATCCTGATCGGCCTGCACGATGCGCGTCGCATCGACTTGCGCCGCCTTGACCGGTGCAGTGGCTGCCGCTTCCTTCTTCTGGCACGCGGAGCAAGCCAGCGCGATCAACAGCGTCGGGACAAGAGTTCTCGTGAGCACGGGATCCCCCAACTGAGCGTTCTTATTTTCCGACTACAGTCTACAGCCTACAGCCCGCAGCCTTCTTATCTGGTGCTGTGTTTCATCAAGCGGGACTTCTCCCGCTGCCAGTCGCGATCCTTTTCGGTCGCGCGCTTGTCATGCTCCTTCTTGCCCTTCGCCAGGCCGATGCGCAGCTTGGCGCGGCCGTTCTTCCAGTACATCTCCAGCGGCACGAGCGTGTAGCCGCGCCGCTCGACTGCGCCGATCAGCCGGTTCAGCTCGGAGCGGTTGAGCAGGAGCTTGCGGGTGCGGATCGGATCCGGAATGACATGCGTCGAAGCGGTCGGCAGCGCGGAGACGTGCGCGCCGAACAGGAATGCCTCGGCGTCCTTCACGAAGACGTAGGCTTCCTTCAGCTGCACGCGGCCGGCGCGCAGGCTCTTCACTTCCCACCCCATCAGCGACAGACCTGCCTCGTAGGTCTCCTCGATGAAGTACTCGTGACGCGCCTTGCGATTCTCGGCGATCGTCGCGTTCTCGTTGGTCGGGCTCTTCTTGCTCATCGGGTTGCTCACGGGGGGCGTGAATTGTAGCCTCGTGCCATGCCAGCCGCCGCAATCGCATGAAGGAAGTGAAGCGCAGCGCGCTCGTGCCCTACATGCCCGAGCAGATGTTCGCGCTGGTCGAGGACATCGAGCGCTATCCGCAATTCCTTCCGTGGGTGAGTGCCGCACAGCTCGTCGAGCGCAAGCCGGGCGAGGTGGTCGGGCGGCTCGAGATGCACCGCGCGGGGATGCGAGAAATCGTCACCACTCGCAACGTGCTGACTCCACCCCGGGAAATCGCTCTGACACTCGTTACCGGGCCGTTCAAGACGCTCGAGGGTCGCTGGACGTTCGAGCCGATCGGCACGGACCGCGGCACGCGCGTCGACCTGACGATCCGCTTCGAGTTCCTGAATCCCATGCTGACCCTGCTGCTGTCGCGCTCGTTCGAGAAGAGCTGCAACGAGCTCGTGGATGCGTTCGTCGCGCGTGCTCGCGCGGTCTACGGCACGCGATAGCCCCGCGCGATAACCATGCGTGTCTGGGTCGTCTATGCACTTGCGGATCGGCAAGCGGTCCAGGAACTGGAGCTGCCCGAGTCCGCCACCGTTGCGCAAGCCGTCGAGCGTTCAGGGCTGTTGCAGCGGTTCCCCGAGATCGGCGATCGACCGCTGGCGTGCGCGATCTTCGGGCGCGTGGTTGCGGACTCGCAGGTGCTGCGTGCCGACGATCGCGTCGAGATTCTGCGACCGTTGCTGGTCGATCCCAAGGAGAGCCGGCGCCGGGCGGCGGCGCGCGGGCGCGGCTCGCGGAAGTAGGCCTACGACTTCGCGGCCGGCTCGGGACGGTCGATCTTCTCGACCTTGTCGGTGCCGTCGAAGTGCACGATGAAGTGCCGATACACGGGTTTCGACAGCCGGCCCCGCTTGAAATAGTAGACGTAGTCCCAACGAGCGTTCTGGAACGGATCCGCGACCATGGGCGTGCCGAGCAGCGCACGCACCTGCACACGCGTCATGCCGACGCTGATGCGGTCGATGTCTTCCTTGTCGAGGAAATTTCCCTGCTGGATGTCGATGCGATGCACGCAGGCGCTCAGCGCCGCAAGCAGGAATGCGGCCAGGACCAGACGGCGGCTGCGAACGAGCGCGAATATTGAAGTCATTGGAGCTGCAATGAAAGTGGAGCGGGGCGGCACGCTGCGCGATAATGGCCCGCGATAATACCCGGCCCCCAGGAGTGAAGCACGTGGAAACCAGCGACCTGCGCAAGGCCGGACTCAAGATCACGCTGCCGCGGCTCAAGATTCTGGAGATCCTCGGCACCGCGACGCCGCGCCACATGAGCGCGGAGGACATTTATAAGCATCTGCTCGAGTCTCACGAGGACATCGGGCTGGCGACCGTGTACCGGGTGCTCACGCAATTCGAGGCGGCCGGGCTGGTCACTCGGCATCATTTCGAGGGCACGACTGCGGTGTTCGAGCTCAACCAGGGCGAGCACCACGACCACATCGTCTGTCTTGACTGCGGCAAAGTCGAAGAGTTCATGGATGCGGGCATCGAAGATCGCCAGCGGACGGTGGCCGCCAAGCTGCAGTTCGAGATCAAGGATCACTCCATGATCCTGTACGGTCGCTGCAAGCGGGTGAACTGCCCGTCTCGGGACAAAGAGCGCTAGCCTGATTTCCTCGCTGCAGGTCGGGCTTTGGCCCGACTCTTGTTCGTCTTCAACATCTCGGCCGCGTGCTCGCGCGCCTTATCCGTCACGCTGACTCCCCCGAGCATCCGCGCGATTTCCTCCACCCGGTCGTCCGCGCTGAGCACTGTCAGTACCGTCCGCGTCGTCTTACCGTCCGTCAGCTTCGTCACACGAACATGCGCGTGAGCCTGGCTCGCGACCTGCGGCAGGTGCGTCACGCATAGCACCTGCGCGCGCTCACCGAGCGTGCGCAGCTGACGCCCGACGATCTCTGCAACACCGCCGCCGACTCCGGCATCGACTTCGTCGAACACCAGGCATGGCAATGCATCCGACTGTGCGGCGGCGACTTGAATCGCCAGGCTGATGCGCGACAACTCGCCGCCCGACGCCACCTTTGCGAGCGGGCGAGGCGGCTGTCCCGGATTCGCGCTCACCAGGAATTCGATTTCATCCGCGCCGTGCGCGTTCGCCGCAGCGGAGTCGAGCGCGCGCACCGCGATCTCGAACACCCCGCCCGGCATGCCCAGCGTCTGCATCAGCTCGCTGATCCGCCGCGACAGCTTGCCCGCCGCCGCGACACGCGCAGCACTCAGCTTCGTGCACGCGGCGCGAAACTGCGTTTGGAGCTGTGCGAGCTTTTTCTCGATCTGCTCGAGCGAGGCTTCCAGCGTATCGAGCTGCTGAAATTCCGTCGCCAGCTCTGTCTGCAGCGTGCCGAGTGTCGCGGGCTCGACGCGATGCTTGCGCGCGATGGACTCGATGGCGGCGAGGCGCTGTTCCACCCACTCCTGCCGCTGCGGATCCGCGTCCAGATCCGCCTCGTAACGCTCCGCCGACTCGATGCCTTCGCGTAACGCGATCAGGCTCTCGTCGACGGCCTTGGCGATGGACGCAAAGCGCGGATCCAGCTCCGCCAGCGAGCGTGACACGGTCAGCGCGCGCGACACGGCGTGCTCGGCATTCATGTCTTCCGCTTCCCGCAACAACTGCAGGATCTCGCGCGCACCGGATGCCAGCCGACCATGCTGCGACAAGCGCTGTCGCTCGACGGTCAGCTCCTCGATCTCGTCGGGCTTCAAGTCCAATGCCTTGAGCTCGCCGAGGTGATAGCGCAGCAGCTCCAGCCGCGCTTCGCGATCCTGCGCCGACGCCGCGGCACGGTCGCGTTGCTCGCGCAGCTCGGACCACGCGCGGTGCTGCTCGGCAACCGAGTCGAGCAGCTCGCGATAGTCGCCGCTCTGGTCGAGCAGCTCGCGCTGCGCGGCGCGCTTCATCAGCGACTGGTATTCCATCTGGCCGTGGATATCGACCAGCGTTTCACCGAGCTGACGCAGCGCCTGTACCGGCATCGCCTGGCTGTTCACGTATGCGCGCGAGCGGCCGTCCGCACCGACGATTCGCCGCAGCACACATTCATCCTCGTGGTCGATCGACTGCTCGGCGAGCCATGCGCGCGCGGCAGCGTTATTCGCGACAGAGAACGTCGCGGTTACCTCGGCGCGCTCCGCGCCATGTCTCACGACTTCAGCTCCCGCGCGGCCGCCGGCGGCGAGCAGCAGGGCGTCGACGAGAATGGATTTGCCGGCGCCGGTTTCGCCGGTCAGGACCGTGAGACCGGAGGCGAGCTCCAGCTCGGCGGCGTCGATGATTGCGAAATCGCGGATCTGGATGTGAACGAGCACGGCGCGCGTCAATCCTGCGACTGCGACGGCGGCACGCGATCGCCGCGTCCCCAACGCAACTTGGAGCGCAGGATGCGGAAATAGTCGTGATCCTGCGGGTGCAGCAGCGTCACGCTGGTGTCGGCGGGCCCGATCACGAGCTTGCCGTCGAGCGCGAGCTCGCCCAGCGACACGCCGTCGCAGATAACCTGCGCCTGAGTTTCGAGGCGCTCCAGCAGGCGGATCTCGACCTGCGAGGAGCTGCTGATCACGATCGGCCGGTCCGACAACGTGTGCGGACAGATCGGCGCGAGCACCAGCGCATCCAGGTCCGGGTAGAGGATCGGGCCGCCGCAGCTCAGCGCATAAGCAGTCGAGCCGGTCGCAGTGGCGACGACCAGGCCGTCGGCGCGGTGCGTGTTGACGTAACGCCCATCGATCCAGGTTTCGAAATCGAGCGTGCGGCCGGTCTGCCACTTCTGGAGTACGACGTCATTGAGCGCCTGCCCCGAGAGCGTGCTGCGGGCAGAGCTCATCGTCGCGGTCAGCATCGCGCGGCGATCCTGCACGTAGCGTCCTTCGAGGATCTCGTCGAGCCGATCGCGCACGTCCTGCGAGCCGATGTCGGCGAGGAAGCCGAGCCGGCCGCGGTTCACGCCGAGCACCGGCACCGCATGAGGCGAAGCGAGGCGTGCCGCGTGCAGCATGGTGCCGTCGCCGCCGATTGCGACGACCAGGTTCGCGTCGCCCGCGAGCTTCTCGGCGGGCCGGCGCTCGACGCGCGACGCGCCGAAGTCGACAGTGCTGTCGCTTTCCGCGAAAACACGGCGCCCGCGGGCGTGCAAGTGCACGGCGAGAATCTGCATCGTCTCGACGACGCGCGCATCGCGGTCGTTGCCGACAAGGGCGACGCTCGCGAACGGTGGCGGGGCTGCGGGCATGGGCGCGTTTTTAGCACGGCGCAATGACACCTGTGGAAGTTAATATGGAGAAATGGCGGGGAACCCTGCAAAATGCCTTCCATGGCATGGGTTTGACCCCACGTTGCGACGATGTCCTCGCAGACGACCGACGAATCGCTCAATGACCGCTCTCAGCAGCTTCTGAAGCTGCTGGTGGAACACTACATTCGCGACGGCCAGCCCGTCGGCTCGCGCACCTTGTCGCGCGACGTCGGCATGAGCCTCAGCGCCGCGACCATCCGCAACGTGATGGCGGATCTGGAAGAGCTCGGCTTCGTCACCTCGCCGCACACCTCCGCCGGCCGCGTGCCCACCGACAAGGGCTATCGCTTCTTCGTCGACACGCTGCTGAAGTTCCAGCCGCTCGGCGACGACCAGGTCGCGGCGATCCGCAATCGTCTCGGCGAGCTCTCCAGCGATCCCAAGGCGCTGATCGCCGCCGCCTCGCAGATGCTGTCGAGCGTGACGCACCTCGCCGGTGTCGTCACGTTGCCGCGCCAGAGCCATGCGGCGCTGACCCAGATCGAGTTCGTGCCGCTGTCGGACAACCGCGTGCTGGCGATCCTGGTAGTGAACGGGCGCGAGGTCCAGAACCGGATCCTGCAGCTCGAGCGCTATTACAGTGCCGAGGAGCTGCGGCGCGCATCGAACTACCTGAACCTGGAGTTTCGCGGCAAGGAGCTGAGTGCCGTGCGCGATCACCTGCTCGCGCAGCTCAAGGAGACGCGCGAGCATCTCAACGAGATGATGCTCGACGCGATCCACCTGGCGCAGCAGGTGGTGAACGTCCCGGTTGGCAGCGGGCGCATGGAGTACGTGATCGCCGGCGAGACCAACCTGATGAACTTCGCCGAGCTGTCGAACGTCGAGAAGCTGCGCCGCCTGTTCGAGGCATTCACCCAGCAGCGCGACATCCTGCACCTGCTCGACCAGAGCCTGCGTGCCGAGGGCGTGCAGATCTTCATCGGTCAGGAATCGGGCTACACGATCCTCGACGACTGCAGCGTGGTCACCGCGCCGTACTCGCTCGACCAGGAAGTGGTCGGCGTGCTCGGGGTCATCGGCCCGACGCGCATGGCTTACGAGCGCGTGATCCCGATCGTGGACATCACCGCGAAGCTGCTGGGTTCTGCCTTGAATTCGCGGGCCTGAGCCGCACCTCCCGCCACAGATCTGTCGGGCCTGGGCCCGACCTACAGCGTTGTAAATTGGAGAAGGATCGAGATGACGGTGCCAAACGAGCATGAATCCAGCGCCCGCCAGGCCCCGCCCGGGGCCGACGAGGAGGCCGCTGACGTCGGCGCCCTGCAGGCAGCGCTGGCTGCTGCCGAGGGCCGCGCACTGGAGAGCAGGGACCTGTACATGCGGGCGCTCGCGGAGCTGGACAACGTCCGCAAGCGGGCGTCCCGGGACGTCGAGCAGGCGCACAAGTTCGCCCTGGAGCGCATCGCCAACGACCTGATCGCCGTCAAGGACAGCCTGGAGCTCGGGTTGGCCAATGCCGCGCCGACCGACAAGCTGCGCGCAGGCACGGAAGCGACTCTGCAGCTCCTGAGCAGGGCCCTGGAAAAAGCCGGGCTCACGGAGATCGTCCCGCAGGGCGAGCAGTTCAATCCGGAGCTGCACGAAGCGATGCTGGCCCAGCCTTCCCCGCAGCACGTGCCGAACTCGATCCTGCAGGTCATCCAGAAGGGCTACCAGCTCAACGGCCGCCTGTTGCGCCCGGCTCGGGTGATCGTCGCAAAAGAGCCCTAGCCCTTGAAAGGGTTGGGGCGAACCGCATGTAGCCGATCAATCGAGTCATTTTCAGTCAGGGTTTCAGGAGCTTTCCGCAATGAGCAAAGTCATCGGCATCGATCTCGGCACGACGAACTCGTGTGTCGCGATCATGGAAGGGGGCAAGCCGCGCGTCATCGAGAACAGCGAGGGTGATCGCACCACGCCGTCGATCGTCGCGTTCACCAAGGACGACGAAGTGCTGGTCGGCCAGTCTGCCAAGCGCCAGGCCGTCACCAATCCCCAGAACACGCTGTTCGCCATCAAGCGGCTCATCGGCCGCAAGTTCCAGGACGACGTCGTGCAGAAGGACGTCGGCATGGTGCCGTACAAGATCGCCAAGGCCGACAACGGTGACGCCTGGGTCGAGGTCAACGGCAAGAAGATGGCGCCGCCGGAAGTCTCGGCGCGCGTGCTCATGAAGATGAAGAAGACGGCCGAGGACTACCTCGGCACCCCGGTCACCGAAGCAGTCATCACGGTGCCCGCCTACTTCAACGATTCGCAGCGCCAGGCGACCAAGGACGCCGGGCGCATCGCCGGCCTCAACGTCAAGCGCATCATCAATGAGCCGACCGCGGCCGCGCTCGCTTACGGGCTCGACAAGCAGGGCGGGGATCGCAAGATCGCGGTCTACGACCTGGGCGGCGGCACGTTCGACGTCTCGATCATCGAAGTGGCGGACGTCGACGGCGAGCGTCAGTTCGAAGTGCTTGCGACCAACGGTGACACGTTCCTCGGCGGCGAGGACTTCGACAAGCGGGTCATCGACTACCTGGGCGAGGAATTCAAGAAGGAGAGCGGCGTCGACGTGCGTCGTGACCCGCTCGCCATGCAGCGCCTGAAAGAGGCCGCCGAGAAGGCGAAGATCGAGCTGTCTTCGAGCCAGCAGACCGACATCAACCTGCCGTACATCACGGCCGATGCGTCCGGGCCGAAGCACCTGAACATCAAGCTCACCCGCTCGAAGCTCGAGTCGCTGGTCGAGGACCTGGTGCAGAAGACGATCGAGCCGTGCCGGATCGCGATGAAGGATGCCGGCGTGTCGACCAAGGACGTCGCCGAAGTGATCCTGGTCGGCGGCCAGACCCGCATGCCGCTCGTGCAGAAGACGGTGAAGGACTTCTTCGGCAAGGAGCCGCGCAAGGACGTGAATCCTGACGAGGCGGTCGCCGTCGGTGCCGCAATTCAGGGCGGCGTGCTGTCCGGCGAAGTGAAAGACGTGCTGCTGCTCGACGTCACCCCGCTGTCGCTCGGTATCGAGACGCTCGGCGGCGTGATGACCAAGCTGATCGAGAAGAACACCACGATTCCCACCAAGGCGAATCAGACGTTCTCGACCGCGGACGACAACCAGGGCGCGGTGACGATCCACGTCCTGCAGGGCGAGCGTCAGCGCGCGGGCGACAACAAGTCGCTCGGCCAGTTCAACCTGGAAGGCATTCCGCCGGCGCCGCGCGGCATGCCGCAGATCGAAGTCACGTTCGACATCGATGCCAACGGCATCCTCAACGTGTCGGCGAAGGACAAGGCCACCGGCAAGGAGCAGAAGATCGTCATCAAGGCCTCGAGCGGCCTGAACGAGGACGAGATCAAGCGCATGGTGCGCGACGCGGAGTCGCACGCCGAGGAAGATCGCAAATTCCGCGAGCTGGTCGAGTCGCGCAACAAGGCTGATGCGCTGCTGCATCAGACCGAGAAGGCGCTCAAGGACCTGGGCGACAAGGTGCAGCCGTCGGATCGCGCGAACATCGAGTCCGCGATGGCGGATCTGAAGCGCGTGATCGGCGAGGACGACAAGAACGTCATCGAGACCAAGGCGAACGCGCTCGCACAGGCGGCGGCCACGATCGCCCAGCAGGCCTACGCACAGGCTGGGCCGG